>Ga0078972_1000453_pt1 | contig 170446 bp, 143 predicted proteins | sample YelNatPaOPGAMG01_FD_67568 | JGI IMG/M metagenome (GOLD analysis project Ga0078972, IMG submission 67568) | Hot spring thermophilic microbial communities from Obsidian Pool, Yellowstone National Park, USA - OP-RAMG-01 (SPADES assembly) (version 2) | ecosystem: Environmental > Aquatic > Thermal...
TTTGGCCAACACCCGCCCGAAGATCGTCCACCCGAACCGCTCGTGGCACCTCAGCCGGCCGATTTCCGCGTGCGGTCGTCCGCTAACGACGGATTACGGGCCGCCCTGCCGCGCTGCGAGCGCCGTCCGGAGCACTGGTATCATAGTTGACATCCCGCAGCCTCGATGATCGTAGAAACACAATCGGTCAGGTTTGATTCGCTGCCGCTCGATTGCGGCGCCAGACTCGCGCCCGTAGACGTGGCTTACGAGACCTACGGCAACCTGAATTCGGCGCGCTCGAATGCCATCCTGATCCTGCACGCGCTCACCGGAGACGCACACGCGGCCGGCATCTCGCACGACGACGGCAAGCCGGGGTGGTGGGGCAACATGATCGGGCCCGGCAAGGCGTTCGATACGGACCGGTACTTCGTAATCTGCTCCAATGTCCTGGGCGGATGCCGCGGCACCACCGGCCCCGCGTCTGTCAATCCCGAAACCGGCTGCCCCTATGCGATGTCGTTTCCCGTGATCACCATCGGCGACATGGTCCGGCTGCAAGTGAAGCTCATAGACCACCTCGGCATCGAGCGGCTGCTCGCGGTCTCCGGCGGTTCGATGGGCGGCATGCAAACGCTGGAATGGGCGGCGCACTGGCCGGAGCGGGTGATCGCGGCCATCCCCATCGCCACCACCGCGCGGCATAGTGCCCAGCAGATTGCCTTCAACGAAGTCGGCCGTCAGGCTATCATGGCCGACCCCGACTGGAACGAGGGCAACTACTACGCATCGAAGCCGCCCGCGCGCGGGCTGGCGGTGGCCCGCATGGTGGGCCACATCACATATATGAGCGACGAATCGATGCGCGAGAAGTTCGGCCGCCGGCTGCGCGACAAGGAAAAATACGGGTACGATTTCTCGATCGATTTCGAGGTTGAAAGCTACCTGCGATACCGCGGCTCGCAGTTCGTCAACCGCTTTGACGCGAACTCGTACCTTTACATCACGAAAGCGATGGACTACTTCGACCTGGCCAACGGCGCCCGTTCGCTCGGGGACGCCTTCCCGAAGAACGCGCCGCGTGTTCTCGCCATCAGTTTCACTTCGGACTGGCTGTATCCCAGCTACCAGTTGATCGAAGTGGTTGAGGCGCTGCGCAGCCGCAACCACGATGTGGCCTATGTGGAGCTGGCCTCCAACTACGGGCACGACGCGTTCCTGGTGGATATAGGCGAGCAGACCGAAGTGATTCGCGGTTTTCTCGCAAACACCTACTCACGGCTATGACAACCACAGCGGGTGCGGCGCGCCACTTCGTACGTGAGCTGCTGGGGCGCAGCGACTATGCGATCATCAGCGATCTCGTGGAACCAGACTCGCGCGTGCTCGACCTCGGCTGCGGCGAGGGCGAGCTGCTCGAATGGCTGGCGGCGAACCGGTCCGTCGAGGGCCGCGGCATCGAGATCGACGGCCGCAAGGTGCAGCGGGCCATCGCGCGCGGAATCTCCGTGTACCAGGGCGATATCGACCAGGGGCTGAGCGGATACCCGGACGACTCGTTCGATTATGTCATCCTGAGCCAGACTCTCCAGGAGACGCGGCGGCCGCTCGAAGTGCTCCGGGAGATGCTTCGCGTCGGGCGGCGCGCGATTGTGGCATTCCCGAATTACGGGCACTGGGCCATGCGCGTTTCGGCGCTGTTTACAGGCCGCGCGCCGCGTTCCAAGTGCTTTCCGTACGAATGGTACGAATCGCCGAATATACACTTCCTTACGGTGAAGGATTTCGAGGTGCTCGCGGACAACCAGGGCTGGACGGTGGAGCGAAAGATATTCCTTTCGGGCCACAATGCCGTAAGAGCGCTCGCCAATTTGCGGGCCGAAGTGGCAGTGTACCTCGTGCGGCGCTGAGGCGCGGCGGCTTGTCAATTCGCGCCGAATCGCGTAGTTTTGAATAGATCCGCATGCGCCGGACAGTGCTCTTGACCGCCGTGTTCGCCGCCTCCGGCCTGGCCGGGCCGCCGGCGGACCCGGACTTCACCGGCATCTGGACGCTCGATCCCGATTCGAGCCAGATCGCCGGCATCATGCCCGCGCCGCCGCACGTAATCCGCATCAAACACGAAGGCCCTGTGGTGTGGTGCAATTGCCAGCCGGAGTGGGGTGACTGGACCTTTACAGCCGACAGGAGAGAGGCGCGCATCCGCTCGGGCCAGTTGACGCTCAGCACCATCGCAAAGTGGGAAGGCGACGCCCTGCTGGTGAACACCATCGTCTACGGGCCTTCCAGTAGCTACACACAGGTGGACCGCTGGCGGCTGTCGCGCGGCGGCCTGCGGCTCACCATCCGCCGCGAAGTTATCCTTCGAAATCAGAGGACGCGCGAGGCGCTGCTCGTTTACGACCGCGATACGGTCGAACCGGCGCAGCCGGAGGCTGTCGCGGAGCGATCCGTTTCCAAAGCCGCGCCTCCCCCGCCGGCCAGGTTTCGCGTGGACCGCGGCACGCGGATCCCGCTTACGTTTCTGAACAGCATAAACACGAAACAAACCGGCGCAGGCGACCGCATCTACCTCGAGACTGCTTTTCCCATCGTGGTTCGCGACCGTGTTGTCGTTCCCCGGGGCAGCTATGTGGCTGCTACGGTCGTCGTCAAGAGGCCGCGGCGGGGCCGCGCTGAGATACATCTCCGCTTCGATTCCATCACGCTGCCGAACGGGGTGACGCGCGATTTCCGCGCCCCGGCGCGCGGGGCAGAGGACGAAGCGGAATACCAGGAAACAGCCGCCGGCGCTCCGGCCGGTGCGGCGGTCGAAAACTCCGGCGGGCGTGCCGCGATCGGAACCGCGGTGGGCGGCGCGGCCCCGGCATCGGGCGCCATGTCGGTGCTGCTCACTCGCGGCCCCGGCGTGGTGCTGGCGCGGGGCACGACGATCGATATGGTCCTCGACAGGCCCCTCGTGTTTATGGAATCGGAACTCTCCAGATGACCCGTGTTCTATTCGCGGGCGAGATCAACGTGGACGTGATAATGGGCGGGATGGAATCGCCGCCCGTGGTAGATCGCGAGGTCACGGCGAAGAGCTGGGATGTCGTGATGGGCGCCTCCACCGTGATCTCGGCGTGCGCTTACGCCGCCTTGGGCGGGCAGGCGTCATATGCGGGCCTGTGCGGCATGGACGAGTACGGCGAGTTCATGCTGCGAGGCATGAGGGAACGCGGCATCGACACGGAACTGGTGCGCCGCACGGGCGCCGCGCGCACGGGCGTTACGGTCAACATGATCCACGCTAATACGCGTACCCAGGTGACATATCCCGGCGCCATCGCCGAGTTTGACGGCTCCTGGCTGGATTCGAATACGTTGGCCGGCTTCAACCATCTCCACTTGGGCGGCGTGTACCTGGAGACGAAGCTGCTTCCGGGAGTTACGCGACTGCTCACGGATGCACGCGGCCGGGGGCTGACGACGTCGCTTGACCCGCAGTGGGACCCCGCTGAGAGATGGCGGTACATGGACGAGTGGCTGCCGCTTCTAAATTTCCTGTTCGTGAACGACGCGGAGGCGGTTTCGCTGGCAAAGGCCGCCTCGCCTGAGGAAGCGTGCCGGCTGCTGGCCGGGAGAACGGCGTTTCCACTTGTGAAGAACGGCCGCGACGGTGCGCTGATGTGGGATGGCTCGTGTGTGATGCGAGTTCCGGTGCGGCAAGTGGAACCGGTCGATACCACCGGAGCCGGGGACACTTTCGACGCTGCGTTCCTCTATGCCACCCTGGACAAGAAGATGCAAAGGCGAGATGCAGTTGGGTTCGCGAACGCGGCGGCGGCGCGGAGCTGCCTGTTTCGGGGTGGTGTGGCCGCGCGGTCGAGCTACGAAGACGTGATCGCGTTTCAGAACGCGCCGGCAGCATGATGCGGGGTGACGGTATATTTGTGTAGCCTGAACGCCGGACTGTTTCAGAACTGCCGCCGGGTCGGAGTCGCCGTCTCGGGAGGGGCGGACTCTGTGTGCCTGCTCCACCTCATGCTGGAACTGCCCGGTCTTGAGCTGACCGTGCTCCATCTCAATCACATGGCCCGCGGCGCCGAATCCGATGCCGACGCCGAATTCGTCCGCGACCTCGCCGCCCGCCTCGGCCTCCCGTTCGAGTACCGGGAGGAGCGTATGCCGCCCGGCGTCAACTTCGAAGAGGCGGCCCGCCGCGCCCGCCAGGCTTTTTTCCTCGACTGTCTGAAGCGGCTGCCGCTGGACTGCATCGCCACCGGCCACACCCGTTCCGACCAGGCGGAAACCGTCCTCTTCCGGTTCCTGAGGGGCTCCGGCACCGCCGGCCTCGCGGGCATTCTCCCGGTAACGGCGGAGGGGCTGGTCCGCCCGATGCTGCACCTGACTAGGGAGCGCATCGAGGCCTGGCTGGCAGCACGCGGCATCCCGTGGCGGGAGGACTCGACAAACCGGAGCCTCCGCTTCGCCAGGAATCGCATCCGCCACGAACTGCTTCCGGCGCTCGCGCGCGACTGGAACCCGCGGCTGCCCGAAGCGCTCGCCCGGACGGCCGCGCTCGCACGCGACGAGGAGGATTACTGGGCTACAGTGGTTGCACCGCTGGCGGCCGGGAGGCTGATTTGCCGCCCGCCAGCGGTTCTGCTCCGTGCCGGCTCGCTTACCGATTTGCACCCGGCTCTCGCGCGCAGGGTGGCCCGGCGGGCACTCGAGCTTGCCAGGGGCGATCTCCGAGCTGTTGATCTCCTGCATGTGGAAGCGCTTATAGAGCTGGCAAGGGCGCGCGCCGGAGCCGGACGGTTCCAGGCGCCCGGTCTGGACGTAACCCGCTCATTCGACTGGATCCGGATTGCCCCGCCCGAAGCGGTGGTGGGGTATCGCCTCGCGCTGGAGATCCCAGGCCGGGTAACAATTCCTGGTACTGCTGCATCTCTGGAACTAGAGCTGTTAAGGCGCACGGAAGGCGAAGCGTTCAGGGAAGCAGAAGACAATTCCCGCTATAATAAAGTTGTCAGCGCCTTGGACTGGGAACGGATCGCCGGAGCACCGGAACTGCGCAACTGGAGGCCGGGTGACCGATACCGACCGGTTGGATACCCCTGCGAAACAAAGCTCAAAACGCTTTTTCAACGCGCGCGGGTTCCCCTCTGGGAACGCCGGCATTGGCCGGTAATCGTCTGTGGAGAGGAGATCGCATGGGCGGGGCGGTTCGGGCCGGCAGCGGAATATTCAGCCTCCCCTAATACCCGCACCGTGCTGAAAGTGCGGCAAATTGGGTCTCTTGCCGAATTTTGAAGTCGCCGATAGAAAGATGAGCGTCTTATCAGTAAGCGGCGCGCAATGCCGGTGTGTCCTGCGGCGCTGGAGCTAGCAGCATGAATTCAAACGTCAAAACGGCAATCTTCTGGGTGGTCCTGATCATGGTTGTCATCCTTCTGTGGACCGTGGTCAAGCAGGGCCAGAGAAAGCAGGAGAGGAATCTCACTTTCTCCGAGTTCGTCAGTGCCGTGCAAGAAGGCAAGGTCAAGAAGGTGACCATAACGGACCAGGAGGTCCGGGGCACCTACAAGGAAGACAACCTGGGCCTGCGCACGACGCTGCCCGCGAACTACCCGCAGATCTACGACCTGCTCCGCGCCAACAACGTGGACGTGGATATCAAACAGCCAAGCTCGGGGAACCTGGTCTCGATACTCGTGCAGGCCATTCCGTTTGTTTTGCTTCTGGCTTTCTGGATATTCATGGTCCGGCAGATGCAAAGCGGGGGCAACAAAGCCTTAAGCTTCGGGAAAAGCAGGGCCCGCCTGCACTCGTCACAGCAGAAGAAGGTGACCTTCAAGGACGTTGCCGGCGTGGACGAGGCCAAGGAGGAATTGCAGGAGATAATCGAGTTCCTCCGCGAGCCGCAGAAATTCCAGAAACTGGGCGGGCGCATTCCGAAGGGCGTGCTGCTGATCGGCCCTCCGGGCACCGGCAAGACGCTGCTCGCGCGCGCGATTGCCGGTGAGGCTAACGTGCCGTTCTTCTCCATTTCCGGTTCGGACTTCGTCGAGATGTTCGTCGGCGTGGGCGCGAGCCGCGTCCGCGACCTGTTCGAACAGGGCAAGAAGAACGCCCCGTGCATCATCTTCATCGACGAAATCGACGCTGTTGGACGCCACCGCGGCGCTGGCCTCGGCGGCGGCCACGATGAACGCGAGCAGACGCTGAACCAGTTGCTGGTCGAGATGGACGGTTTCGAGTCCAATGAAGGCGTGATCCTCGTGGCGGCGACGAACCGGCCCGACGTGCTCGACCCCGCGCTGCTTCGCCCCGGACGCTTCGACCGCCGCGTGGTGGTTGGCCGGCCGGACGTGAAGGGCCGCGAAGCCATCCTGCGCGTTCACACCAAGAAAGTGCCGATCTCGGACGATGTGGACCTGCTGGTCCTCGCCCGCGGCACACCGGGCTTCGCCGGCGCCGACCTGGCGAACCTCGTCAACGAGGCTGCGCTGATTGCGGCGCGCCAGAACCGCAAAGTTGTGGCAATGGCGGATTTCGAGATCGCCAAAGACAAGGTGCTGATGGGTGTGGAGCGCAAGTCGCTGATCATCAGCGAGGAGGAAAAGCGAAATACGGCTTATCACGAGGCCGGGCACGCGCTGGTCCTCGCGTTGCTGCCCAACGCCGACCCCGTACACAAGGTGACCATCATCCCGCGCGGAATGGCGCTCGGCGTCACCATGCAGCTTCCTGAAGACGACAAGCACTCGTACACGAAGTCGTACCTCGAGACGCAGCTCGCCGGGCTGATGGGCGGGCGCATCGCCGAGGAAATCTTCATGAAGCACATGACCACCGGCGCCGGCAACGATATCGAGCGCGCCACGGAACTGGCCCGCAAGATGGTCTGCGAGTGGGGCATGAGCGACCTCGGCCCGCTGAGCTTCGGCAAAAAGGAGGAGCAGATCTTCCTTGGCCGCGAGATCGCGCAGCACCGCGACTACAGCGAGGCTACGGCCATCCGCATCGACGAAGAGGTGCGGCGCATTGTGGGCCGCGCTTACGACAGCGCGCGCAGCATCATCGAGGAACGCTCGGATGCGCTGGTGCGCATCGCCGAGGCGCTGCTCGAGCGCGAGGTGCTGGATGGCGAAGAGATCCGCAAACTGATCGAAGGCGACAAGCTGCCGCCGCTGCACCCGGCCAGCACTCCGCCGGACCAGGGCCAGACGCAGCAGGTGCTGCGCCCTGAGAGCAGCCGCCGCGTGCCCGGACTGATTGAAGGCGACAGGCCCCAACCGGCGTGAACCATCCTGAAATCGTGAGAGGGAACGGCGCGATACCGCCGTTCCCTGTCTACGTGTTCGACGTGGACGGAACCCTGCTCGACTCCGCGGAAGATATCTGCGGCTCGATTCTCGAAGCGCTCGACGGCGCTCCCAGCCTGCCCGTCACCCGGGAAGCGCTTCGGCGTTTCGTCGGCGTGCATCTGTACGACACGTTCCTCGCTTTCCTGCCCGGCGCCACTCCCGAGCAACTCGACGCGCTGATCGCGAAATACCGCGCCATCTATCCCGCGCGCGGGCACAAGTGCACGCGGCCGTTTCCCGGTGTTGTGGAGGCGCTCGCCGCGCTTCCGGGACGAAAGTCCACCGCCACCACGAAAGCTTCCGCGACTACGCGCGAGATCCTCGAACAGTTCGGATTGCTGCCGTACTTCGATCACGTTCAGGGCACGGACGGGTTTGCTTACAAGCCGGCTCCGGACGTCGTACTCAAAGCCATCGAGGCGTTCAACGTGCGTCCGGAGGACGTTTTATTCGTGGGCGACTCAGCGCCCGATATGGAAGCCGGCCGCCGCGCGGGCGTGAAGACGGCCGCTGTCACCTACGGCTACGGCGACCGCGAAGCGATGCGGCTGTGGGAACCGGACTACTGGATCGACGATCTGAGGCAGCTCATTCCGGCGCGGTAGAGCGCCGTCACAACGTCTTCAGGTATTCCAGCAGATCTGACTTTTCTGCATTCCTCAGCATGTCCCGGAACGGCGGCATACCGTTGCGCCCCTGCTCGATAACCGCCCTCACGTTTGCTTCCGTGGGCCTGTTCCCGTTCTGAAGCTTTCGCTTCGAGAACAGCCCCTTCAGTCCGGGCGCTAGTTTGTGATCGGCATCCACCGAGTGGCACGTCGAGCAGTGCATCTCGAACAGTTTCCGGCCGCGCACGGCATCCGGCGCGGGCTTATCCACCGCACCGGCTCCCAGCAGCGCCGTTCCGGCACAGAACGCAGTCAGCGCGTATACCCGCATAGAAGTGTCTATTCTACCCGCCGCGGCCGGTTTCCGTGCCGCATAATGGTTCGGATGCGGTTCGGCGTGTGGGTCCTGTTTCTGTTCTTGCTGCCCTGCCGGGCAGCAGGGGGCGAGCAGATTGTGTACATAGTCAGCACCGGAGAGAACCGGCCGCTTCCACTAATCCAGCACACGAAAGTGTACGCCATCGATCCCGACACCGGCCGGGAGCATCTGATGTTCTCGGACCGCAACCTCCCGATTCTGCTGCTTCCCGGCTTCGCTTTCGGGGGTCTAAGCGACTGCGCGGCCTCCGGAGGCAGCCGCATCTTCGCGCGAGGCGTCGAGCGCAGCCGTTACCAGGGCGGGTACCACACCTTTCCCGCGTCCGTTTTCGAACTGACCGGAGGTGACTCAGGAGTCCCGCGCAAGATCTTCGACATCCCGGGAAGGTACGGCTCGAGCAACTTCCGCCAACTGTTCGCGAGTCCATCCGGGGACAAGGTCGGATACACAAACTACCTCGATACCTATGTTCTCGTTGTTCACGCAAGCAATACGGGCAAGATACTGCACAGCATACAACTCGCCCCCATTCTGCGCGATTGCTTCGTTGAGAGCATCGGATGGATGCCCAACGGGAAGCGTCTTTTTTTCACCGCGGCGACGGGCGACGAACACGTGACTTCCGACGAGGCGTACGCGCTTGCCGGCAGCTACGTGATGAACGAGGATGGGTCCGGCGTGGCCCGCCTGCCGCGCAACATTGCCGCTTCGCAGCCACGGAAGGGATACAGGCTTAACTCCGGCGAGTGGCCGGTGCTTCAGGGCGTGTTGCCGGACGGCAGGTATCTTTTCAATGAATACCGGTTTCAGCAGGGGCCGCCGTACGAGAGCCGGACGTTCCTCTACACCGTCAATCCGGCATCGAGAACCCGCCGCGATCTGATCGAAGCGCGCAACTCCATGCGTGCGTTGATTTCGCCGTCGGGACGCCGTGTTCTGATCGGTGGGGACTACCGCGAGGGACAGCCGCAGTCTGTCCGGGTTCTGAACCTCGATACCGGAGCCGAGCGGCGCCTTCCGGTTGACTCGGACGGTCCGATATGGCGCGCCGTTGCAGGCTGGGTTTCGAATTACTCTGCTGAAGGTCCGCGAACCGAGGCTCCGAGAGGACCCGGTTCTCAAAGCCTCGGTTCCGGGCACGCGCCTACAGGGCGTACTCCTCCATAGGCAGTGTGACTGTGATGGGCTTGCCGACGCCCGAGCCCGCAAAACCCGGCGTGATGAACAATGTCGGAAACCCGCTCACTGTGATTACTAGTTCCTCGTTGGGTGAACGCCTCTTCCCCGGTCTTGTGATATGGACCATCGAGGGTGTGAGTCCGAAAATGCTGCGCGTGCCGCCTTCGGGGGATCCGTACAAGAGCATGTTCGTGATCGCTTGGACGGCCTCCGGATCCGTGCAACTATCGGTATCGCAGTTCCACTGTGCCGTGACTCCGTACCGCGCCGCCGAGCGCGCAGCGTGGAGAATGGTCTGGCGTTGAAACGTGCTGAATGCGAAATCGAAGATCGAGAACACAATTACGAGGAACAGCATCAGGATCAATGCTGCTTCGATCATGGCGGATCCACGCCGCCGGTTTTGCAATCGAAGGCTTTCAGGCATGGGTTTCTTCCTATGACACCGGAGGCGCCCACTGGCCCAGGTACTTGAATCGCACGGATGGCTTGCCCTTCAGGTTTATCTTGGAGAACAGCCCGGGAAGGCTGTACCCGTCCACCCAGACGCACACCAGCGAGGGTTTTTTGTTCTCAAAGGTCATCTGTGCGAAGACCTTGTCTGTGGTCAGCGACGGGATGATCGGCTCCGTGCCGCCGCTCGGGCGGCCGTAGACCACAACGTTTCTGACCGCCGTGAGGTAGGCGGCATCCGGATCCGCACCTTCCACAGCGCTGTACCGCGCCACCGAGGCATACCGGCCGCCGGCCCGGACTGCCTGTTCGACGTTGTTGTACAGCCAGAACGCGTATCCGTAATTCCAGGCGCCGAGGAACAACAGTACAAGCAGTGGAGTGCACAACGTGAACTCCATCATAGCTGTGCCGCGGCGCGGCTTTCGATCGGTGTCTTTCATTTGACTAGCGCAATTACGTAGATTCCGTTCTCTTCCACGGGCCGGCCTGAACCGCCGTAAATGCCGGGTCCAAGATACCAGCCGCACATGGGCGCATTGCCGCCCATCAAGTATTCACTGGCGGGCTGTAGCAGAAATCTGGCAAAGCCCAGGATCTTCCTGTCCGGCGGGCCGCTGTTGACGGGCACGATGACTATCCGAAGGCCGTTGCCGCTGATCGGCTCCAGGCTTTCCGCATTGATGTATGACCAGAAATCCGTGCCTGGATCCGCATCACGATCGACTCTCTCGGCGATGTACTTAGTCTCGGTCTCCTTCGTCCCTGTGGTCATCAGAGTGTCGCCTTCGGAGATCGGGTAGTCTTCCGTTCCGTTCACGATCACCTGGTGAATCTCCGCCGCCGAGGCGCCGTTGACGATGAATCCGCGGTTGTTCTTGTCCACCATGAAACGATCGAGCATCGATTGGTTCAGGTCACCGGCGCACATGGTCTTGGGCTGGCTCAATTTCGGCATCGACGACCACTGCAAAGTGTAGAGCTGCCCGACGACAAACCCCCATGTACTCATCTCGCCCTGTACCGCATCGACGTTCGGGGCCATCGGGGAGAATGGGAAAATGCCGTCCGTGAACGTGTCCCTCTTTATCTGACCCGCCACCGCCGCAGCGGCCACTCGCGACATAACGGCATTCGCAATCGGGCGCAGTAAAGTGAGATTCACATTCACCTGAGTGGTGACGCGGATGAACCTGTACCCGGCTGGCGGATCCGGCACCGCCGCGACATCCAGGAATCCGGAACCGGCAAACTTCGAGAACTGCACGGTGATGTCGGTGAACGACGCAGTGCCGAACTGCCAGCGCTTCCTCTGGTCGGGTGCGGAGGTTGCCGCCTCTATGGCGGCGTACAACCCGGCCTTCGTGCCGTCCATCCGCTCCGCGCCTTGAAGAGCCGCGGAATCGACGAACGCCTGGGCCTCGCTCCGCGCACAGTACATGCGGCCGATATCGAACGTGAGGCCGACGACTCCGAGGATAAACAGAAGAGCAAGCGAAAAGGCGACCAGCACGAATCCGCGCCGCCGCGCCCGGCCGGATCTCGACCGAACGGGCAGGCTTCCGCACCAGAACGGGTGCGCCCGGGCAGCCGAACCGGAAACGTGCTCTCTGCCGGTACCGGAAGCTCTAATGCTCACATTACCTTTGGTACTGTGCCGGCTTCCTGGCGTCAAGATTGACAAAGGTACCGAATGCAGTTAACTGCGAATATAGCTGAAGATATTATGGACCGCCTGGCGGAGGGTAGAATGACTTATCCGCCGGCGGTTAACATTTCGACGCGTCACTCCCCCTCCGGCGGGAACTGAGGCCTGACGCCTGGTACTATCCTGCCCTTCGCCCAGAGCGCCTCGCGGCGGCGCCACGCCGTAACAGACTCGCATCCGGGCGGCTTCGGCCATCTCAAGATCGAATAGATGGCCGCCATGACGATCACTTCCCGCCAAAACCGGCGGGCCGGACCGGCTTGGGTGATCGGGCGTGCCTGCGAACTTGACGGTTGAAAGTCGGCTACAATGCCGGGTTGGCCGCGGCGCCATGCCGGGCCGCGCTGTACAGGAGATTATCGAATGCAAACTTCATATCTGCTTGCGACCGCGGTGCTGGCCGCCACACTGCTTTCCGCCCAGAATGCCAATACTCGCCCGCCCATCATTGACATCCACGTTCATTCCATGCTGCGTATGGGAGGGCAGCCGTCCTGCGCCAACACACCGGCCTTCCTGGCCTCGGACCCGAAAGAGAAGGAATCTCCGATCGGCTGGAAGCTGGTGCCATGCTCGAACCCGCTGCTGCCGGCCAAGACTCCTGATTCGTATGAGAAGGAGCTGATCGCCGAGTGGGAGCGGCTTAACGTAACCGCCGTGGTGATGGGCGACGAGAAGTCGGTGAATCAGTGGCACACGGACGCACCCAACCGTGTCATCCGCGCCACGGCGTTCGATCAAAACGCCCTGAGCGGGCCCAAGAAGGATGCCGAGCTCAAGCGCCTGCGCGAAGCGTTCACGAAGGGCGGATACACGGTGATGGCGGAGGTCGCGCCGCAATACCAGGGCATGTCGCCGGGCGACCCGGCCCTGGACGCGTACTTCGCCCTTGCCGAGGAACTAGATGTGCCGGTGGGTATCCACATGGGGACCGGCGGCTCCGGACGCGCGAACATCACCATGCGAAAGTTCCGCGGTTCCGCAGGCGACCCCTTGCTGCTCGAGGACGTGCTGGAGAGGCACCCGAAGCTGCGGCTCTGGGTCATGCACGCCGGCTATCCCATGATCGACAACATGCTGACGCTGTTGCAGGCGAACTCGCACGTGTACGTGGACGTCGCGGGCCTGATCTGGAGCTACCCGATCAAGGAGGTGAACAGGTACATCCAGCGCCTCGTCGAAGCGGGCTTCGAAGACCGCGTGATGTTCGGCACCGACCAGATGATGTGGCCGAACCTGATGGCGCAGTCGATCAACATCATCGAGACCGCCGATTACCTGACTCCGGAACAGAAGCGGGACATACTCTACAACAACGCCGCCCGTTTCCTGCGGCTGGATAAGAGTAAGTAAATCATTGCGGAAAAGGGCTGCCCGGATCCGCGCAGCCCTGCCCCGAAACACGGTCCAATACTCCCGTTGTGCCCTCCGCGTGAGCGGGCATGGCCGGTTTCCGCTCCCGCAGGAACCGGCGTGCGGCGAGAAAGATGAGGAGGCGGAGCGCCGCCGGCATCGTCAGCGAGGTTGTGTTCAACGCGCCGAAATGATCCGCCAGCCAGGCGCTTCCGCCGCCGGAACACCTTCATTTTGACGATATTGAGCACGGACACCGCCCCGCGCTATGCAATGCAGCACGAGAACAGGCTTCCGCACGGTCCCAAAGCTATTCAGTCGCATGGCATTGCCGCCCCCCTGCGAAGGCGGCACCTTGATGTCGATCCGAGAGCTCTGCAAAAGCGCGATCCCGCTTGCCGGGGACGATGCCGTGGTCCGGAACCCGGCCCGCACAATGTTAACAAAGGAGGCGAACCAATCCACGGCGCGCCGGCATCGTCCGGATCAGTAGCGGAAAGCAGTAATGGCCGGTGCACGTCCGCGAACCGGCGTGACTTCGAATCGGGCGCACGTTTGATGGGACAATGTAGTCGACATCTCATGAAAGCCGTGCTCGCTTTGTCTGGACTGCCGTTAAGGGCGGGCCAGTCCGGGTTGCATCATGCGTACACGCGATCTTCACGATCCCTATGAACAGGAGTTGAAGAGACTCCGTGCGCGCGTTGCGGAACTGGAAAACCAGCTCCACGGACGCCCCACAGCGGCACAGGAACAGACGCGGGTCGAAGCGCAAGAGGAAACCCCGCAGGCCGGCTTGGGAGTGCGGGAAGACACCTCGGATCGCTTCAGGAAAGCCCTCTCAATCGAAACCGCCGGCGTACTTTTCTTCAGCCTGCACGGCCGGATAACCGACGCAAACGAGGCATTCGAGCGCATGAGCGGCTACACCAGAGAGGAGCTCCGGAATATCAAGCACTGGGAGCAACTGACCGCGCGCGAGTTTGTGGCGGCGTCAATGCGCACAGCGGAGAATCTGGCGACAACCGGACGTACCCCGCCCTACGAGAAGCAGATGATCCGCAAGGACGGCTCCACGTGGTGGGGCCTGTTCGCTCCCATGCGGCTTAGCGGTGAAGGCTGGGACTCCGAGTGCATGGAGTTCATCATCGACATCACACCCCGGAAGAAGGCGGAGGAGGAACTACGACTCGCTGAAGCGCGCTTGAGAGCCACGATCGAGAGCATGGTCGACGAGGTTTGGATCGTGGACGCCCAAGGGCGCGTGATTCTGGTGAACGGCCCTGTAACAGAGAACCTCGGCATCCAGGCAAGCCGCTGGCCGGATATAAACGCCGCCCTCGCCGCACTGGAGACTTTTTATCCCGACGGCACACCCCGCGCGCCGGAGCAGGCGCCTCTTCCGCGCTGCTTGAGGGGAGAAGTACTCAGAGGCGAATTGGAGATGGCCCGCAATCTCCGGACGGGAGAGTTGCGATGGAGAGAAGTTTCGGGTGCGCCGCTGCGCGGCCCAGATGGAATCATCGGGGCAGTCATAGTCGCTCGCGATGTCACTGAACGCAAGAGAACCGAGGACGCCCTGCGCGCCAGTGAGGCGAGCCTCAAGCGCACCCAGGAGATCGCTCATCTGGGCAGTTGGGAACTCGACGTGATGGCGGACCGGCTCACGTGGTCCGAGGAGGTCTACCACATCTTCGGTCTGCACCCCCAGGAATTCGGTGCGACTTACGAGGCGTTTCTGGACTGCGTACACCCCGACGACCGGGCCGCTGTGGACGGCGCCTATTCGGGATCGGTGCGTGAGGGCCGGGAGTCGTATGAGATAGACCACCGCATAGTGCGGAAGGACACCGGCGAAATCCGTTACGTCCACGAGAAATGCCAGCACGTCCGCGACGCCCAGGGGCGGATCGTGCTCTCACAGGGGATGGTGCAAGATATCACCGAACGAAAAAACGCCGAAGACGCGCTGCGCGAGAGCGAAGAGCGCTACCGCACTCTGTTCACCAGCATGGGTGAGGGCTTTGCACTCGGGGAGCCGGTTCTCGACCGTGACGGCAAGCCTGTGGATTTCCGCTTCCTCGAGTTCAACGCCGCATTCGAACGCGAGAGCGGATTGGGGCGCGAGGCTATAGGCCGGCCGATGCGCGAGGTTCTGCCGAGGCTGGAGCAGGCATGGATTGACACCTACTACGGTGTGGCGATCACCGGCAAGCCAGTCCGGTTCGAGCAGTACAACGCCGACACTGCGCGGCACTACAGCGTGTTCGCCTACAGCCCCTCCCCGGGTCGTTTCGCTACTGTATTCCGAGATGTAACCGAAACAAAGAGGTTAGAGCAGGCGCTCCGCGAAAATGAGGAGCGCCTGTCGCTTGCGATAGCGTCGACTGGACTGGGCACGTTCGACTACAACCCGCAGACGGGCAAGCTGATTTGGGATGAGGCCGCGAAAAGACATTTTGGACTGAGCGCGGGTGCAAAGGTAGATTACGAGACATTCCTGCGCGGTATCCATCATGATGACCGCGAACGGGTTGACAAGACTATCAAAGAAGTGTTGAGCCCCACTTCCGGTGGAGAGTATGCGGCCGAGTACCGCACCGTCGGGCTTGAGGATCACAAGGAACGATGGCTGTCGGCGTGGGGACGCGTGCTGTTCGATTCTGCCGGTAATGCAGCCAGATTCCTTGGAGTGACCCTGGATATCAGCGAGCGCAAACGTACCGAAGATGCCCTGCGTGAAAGCGAAGCACGTGAGCGCGCGCGTGCGGCCGAACTACAGATTATCATGGATGCGGTTCCCGTCGCAGTCATGAGTACGCACGATGCCGAGGGCCGCTACATAACCGGCAACCGCATGGCTTATGACCTGATGCGCATGCCGTACGGCAGCAACATATCCAAGTCGGCGCTTGACCCTCAAAGACCCCCATACCGGGTGCTCAAGGACGGGCGCGAGCTGGAATTGCACGAACTGCCGGTACAAAGAGCCGCGGCGGGCGATGCCGTGCACAATTTTGAATTCGAGATCGCATTTGCAGACGGAACCTCACGCGACCTGCTCGGCGAGGCGTTGCCCATTTTCGACGACAGCGGGAATCCCCGCGGCGCTGTGGGTGTGTTCGTAGATATCACCGAACGGAAGCGCGATGAAGAGCGGCTCCGGCAAACACAGAAACTGGAAAGTATCGGCCTGCTCGCCGGCGGCATCGCCCACGACTTCAACAACCTGCTCACCGGCATAATCGGCAACGCCAGCCTCCTGCTCGAAGAGCGCGCGGAAGAAAACCGCGAAAGGCGCGTGCAGGATATTATCCGCACCGCCGAGCGCGCCGCGACGCTCGCGAACCAGTTGCTCGCGTACTCCGGCAAGGGACAGTTCATTGTCAAGGACATCGATGTTTCCGAAGCTGTTCACGATCTTGCTGAGCTCGTTCAGTTCTCGATCCCAAAGAGCGTCGAAGTTGACATCAGTCTGAGAAGACGCCTGCCGCTCGTTGAGATTGATCCCAGCCGGTTACAGCAGATCATCATGAACCTCGTCATTAACGCGGGGGAGGCTATTGGCGAGGGAAATCCTGGCACGGTGACGCTGTCGACCTCGCGTGTCCGGTTTGAAAAGGCATTCGTCGATGTGTTGGGCCAGCAGGTCGAGCCGGGCACTTACGTCTGCATATCCGTGCGCGACACCGGTCCTGGCATTGACGCCGATAAGCTGCCGAAGATTTTCGACCCGTTCTTCACCACGAAGTTCACGGGGAGGGGTCTGGGACTCGCGGCGGTAGCGGGCATCGTGCGGTCGCAGAAGGGCGCCGTCATGGTGGAGAGTGGGCCTGGACGCGGCACGACGTTTCGCGTCTATCTGCCTGTCCACGAAGCGGCCGCACAAGCGGCGGCAGAAGAACAGCCCCTCACTCGCGACGCTGCAACGGTGCTGGTTGCCGATGACAACGCCGAGGTTCGTAATGTAATCAGCGCTGCGCTGCGGCGCAATGGTTACCGTGTGCTGACCGCGGCTGACGGTCAAGAGGCGCTGGCCATCGCGGACCGCGAGCCGGGCCCTATCGCCGCCGCCGTCCTGGATGTCGTCATGCCGATCATGGGTGCCGAGCAGGTTCTGCCCGCGCTCACGGCAAAGCGGCCGGACATCAAAATTCTGCTGACCAGCGGCTACAGCGAAACCGGCGCCAGGCGGCTCCTGATGGCATATCGCGGCTCCGCTTTCATTCAGAAGCCGTATACGGTCCAGCAGATACTCAAGGCTGTAGAGGATCTGTGCGGCAGACCGTAGCGGGAGACACGCCACCACTGCGCCCCGCAACCGCCGGCCGGTCCGGCACGGGCACAGCGTTCGGCCCGCGGGGCCGTCGCTGGCAGCCGCCTGCACCATCCGGCCTAGTACGGAATCACTACTGAATTGCCCGTGAAGCACTATTGAGCGCTACAGGTGTTCACCTCAGAATTGCCGCATGAGATATGCGGTTGCAGTTCTAGTGTTGATTGCGATGGCCGGTTCGGATGCGCAAGCCGCCGGCTGGACAAGCAAGGTGAAGCGGGTGGCGGTTGTGGCCTCTCAAGTGGCCCTCGCGGGAGCAAGTGCGGCGGACCTGGCCTCAAGTTGGGGCGGGCAGGAAGCTAATCCGCTGCTGCGGGGAACTGACGGGCGGTTCGGGACCAGAGGCGCGGCGGTGAAATTCGGTATCGTGGGCGGAATCATCGCCCTGGAGCGGTTGTGGCTGCGCGACGAGCGCTACGCGGCGGTGGTGACCGGCGCGAACGCCGCGGTCAGCGTCATGTACGTGCGCGCGGCGCAGCACAATCTGCGGGTGCGGGAGAGTTGGAAAAAATCGCTGCTCGAAGGCAACTGACGTTCCCGCTATGAAACGAATCAACTGCCATAGGGCGCTCGTCGCCGGCAGCGACTCTTAATACTCAATCCTGTCCGGCTTCCTCAGCCACTCTTCGAACGGCAGGCTCGCGTGCGGGTCGCGAATATGAATCATGGGGATGCTGCGCTGGGCGTAAGGCAGTTCAATTTGGTGGTAAATCAGAGAGTCGTCGAAGCCTGCGGCTGCTGCGTCATCGCGTGTAGCGACGAAGAAAATGCGCGCCGGGCGGGCCCAGAAAAGCGCTCCCAGGCACATAGGGCAAGGCTCGCAGGACGAGTAGACGTCGCAGCCCGAGAGCTGGAAGCTTCCCAACGCGCGGCACGCCTTACGAATGGCGACGATCTCGGCGTGCGCAGTAGGGTCTGTGTTGCGAGTGACCTCGTTAGTGCCCGTTGCAATTACTGCGCCGTCTTTCACAATGAGAGCGGCGAACGGTCCTCCGTCTTTCGCTATGCTTTCGATGGCGAGTCGAACCACCTGCGCTGCAAACGAATCCATATGATCAATGACAACCGCTTCCAATATAACCCACCGCTCCTGAACGGCGAGCGGCCGCACAAAGACACCGCTGAGCCCTCAAACGGGTTTGATTCCGAAAAACCAGGCTGGCTTTGACGCCTGAGCCGGCGGGCGCGCAAGATAACCCGCAAGCGCGTGCTGAAACCGGCCTCGCCCGCGTGCGCCGTCTTATTTGCCCGGCTCGACCACCTGGACCACACGGTCCGCAGCGACGTTGCGCAGTATCTGCCTGATGCCGCCAGGCCAGATGATTTCGATCTCCTCAACTAAAGTGGAAGCGCCAAGGCCGAAATGCACGCGCGAATCGCTGGAACACGCGTATCCCGTGCTCGTAGTGACGTGGTTATATTGCACCAGGCCATCGGCGGTGACCACACGGACTTTCGCGCCGATTCCCATCCGGTTGCTGCTCGATCCCGACAGCCGCAGTGAGATCCAATGGTTTGCGTTGCGGGTGGTGTTGTGAAAGACCTTCGCCTTACCGTTGAGCACCGACACTACCACGTCCACGCGGCCGTCGTTGTCCAGATCGCCGAAAGCGGCCCCGCGGTGGACGCCGGGTATTTGGAAGCTCTCTCCAGCCGTAGAGCTTACGTTCTTGAATTTGCCGCTTCCGAGATTTCGAAAAACGGCGTTTGGTTCTTCATACGTTCGCGGAGAGAACATCGCTATGTTGTCGTTGACGTTGGAGCGCGCCACGAACAAGTCTTTCCAGCCGTCGTTGTCCAGATCCACAATACCGTTCGCCCAGCCCGACATTCCCGCAGTGTCCAGGGAGAGCCGGGCGGCGATAGTCTGATCCGTGAATTGGCCTCCTCCCAGATTCCGGAAGAGCGGAAACGTCTGCTGCTCGACCGCGGTCATCCAGATGGAAGGCAGGCCATCATTCAGCACATCTCTGAAATCCGCTCCCATTCCCGAAATGACGTTCCCGTCGGAGGCGAATGCGACGCCGGCCTCCACAGCAACCTCCTCGAAGCGCTTTCCGCCGATGTTATGAAAGAGCTGGTTGGGGGCGACATCATTGGCCACGAAAACATCTGTGTACCCATCGCCATCGTAATCCGCGATCGCGACTCCCATCCCTCGCCCCAGATGTGCGGCGAGGCCGGCCTCGACTGAAACGTCGGCGAACGTGCCGTCGCCGTTGTTCCGGTACAGAGTATGCGGGAGCGGCTTGTAGTAGCGGGGATTGCAGGAAATTCGATGCCCGTTCACAAAGCACCCTTCTTCGGTTTCCGGATCCCAAACGCAGTAATTCGAGACGAACAGGTCGAGCCAACCGTCGTTGTTATAATCAAGCCACGCAGCCGCCACCGACCACATCTTACGGCCATTGTAAATACCGCCCCCGACGCCGGCTTTCGCGGTCACATCGGTGAAGGTGCCGTCTCCATTGTTGTGGAACAACTGGTTATTGTTTACGTTCGCTATATAGATGTCGGGCCGGCCGTCATTGTCGTAGTCGCCCACCGCCACACCCATTCCGTAACCCGTTCCACCGGCGCCCGCCCGGTCTGTAACGTCGGTGAAAGTCAGATCGTGGTTGTTTCGGAACAGCCGGTTCTTGTATTGCGGACCATCTTTCATCAGGGATGGCATCCCGGCGCCGTTCACGAAATAGAGGTCGAGATATCCATCGCCGTCGTAGTCGAACACAGCCACCCCGGTGAGCATGGGCTCCGGCTGGTGTTTCAGCGGCGTCGGTGAGGCGTTGCTGACAAAACCGACGCCCGCCCGGCCGGCGATCTCTTCGAAAATGATCGGGGCATCTATGGCGCCGGCCGCCAAAAGCGCTAGCAGCCCGCACGGCAGCAGCCGTAGAAACTGCATGCTGCGTTTGGTCCTGCGCCGCCACCCAATCAGTCTGTCGCCCAGCGAAAGCTTCCTGAGCATCGCAGATTCCGAACTGCCGCAGGTGCACGGCAAAACCCGATGGCATCGCGCACCACGGCTTCTGTCCCCGTAGCTGAACGAGCAGTCAGAAGCCCTATCGAGTGCTATCGGCTTGGCAATGCATCGCCGGCGCATCGCCCGATCCCTGGTTTGGCGAGCTCCAACTACCTCAACCCGAAGACGCAATCTCTCGTCAGGCAATCTTAAACGAAGGTCTATTAAAAATAAAGACCTTTGTGTGGCACACCAGAGGCGGCGGCCTTCACTTCAGGGCAGGTCGTAACCGGCTTTGCCGGATCGTTCCACTCCCGGGTTTCCGGCACAAGAGCGCGCCGGCGCGCGTTTCAAGATCGAGGAGACTCCGGTTTTACAGCAGGGAGATGAAGAAGATCGATCGACCTGGAGCACCTCTCTGCGAAACGAACGGACAGGCAAGTTATGCGCGGACCACAACGGAGCGGGACATCGATGGGAATGCACTTTGGGTGCGCAAGTGTTTGGGATTGGCGGCGATGGGCGCCGTACGGGGTGATTGTGTGGTCGCTGGCCTACGCGGCGATAGCAATCTACTGGGCGTTGGGCGGGCGCGGGTTCCCTTACGCGTTCGGGACAGGCCCCAAAGGTTTTGGGCCGGTGGTCTCGCGCTTAGGCACGGGCGCTGCCTGGACAGCCGTGATGATGGCAGGCATTCCCGCCGCGGCAATGGCAACGGCGATGCTGCGCGGGGTGCGAGGTATGGCGCTTCGTCGGGCCTTCATCGCCGCGGGAATAATGCTCGCCGTTGTCCTCCTGCTGCTCATGACCGGGCTCGATTTGCTCATCCTGCTCGGTTATACACCCTACGCCATCATCGGCCTTTTCACGAGCGCGGGGATCGGCCGGAAATACATTGAGGGTCTGATTCAGTGGACGACACTTCACCAATTGCTGTGCCTGGTCGGCGGGTTCCTCTGGCTTGCAGCTACGCTCTGCTACAGCCGCCGCAGCGGGGATGCCTGCCTGTACTGCGGCCGTAGAGACGGGCCGGAAGGGTGGCAGAGCCCCGGCCGGGCGGCGCGCTGGGGCCGGACAGCCGTGTACGTTTCGATGGCGGCGCCGGTCTTCTACGCAATCACCCGTTTCGCATGGGCGCTCGGCTTCCCGCTGGGGATGGCGGGGGAGTTCTTCCGCCGCGGTCAGGAGCGAGGGGTTTGGATTTCCGGACTCTTCCTCGCGGCCTTCGGACTGGTGGGGATAGCACTCACGCTCGGCCTCGTGCAGCACTGGGGCGAGGTATTCCCGCGGTGGATAATCGGCTTGGCTGGAAGGCGGGTGCCGATCGCGTTGGCAGTGGTCCCCGCCTTGCTCGTGTCGGTGTTGCTGGTGGTGGGCGGCGTCGTGATCTGGTCAGGCCTGCCCGGGATGGCAGCGGCTTTGTCGGCCGCCACCGGGGTGAAGGGCATGGATCTCGTCTGGAACATGGCGTGCCAAGTGGGTCCCACACTGCTGTTCCCGGTGTGGGGTGCAGCGCTGGCCATGGCGGCGCTTGGCTACTATTACCGGCGCCGCGGCCCGTGCAATGTGTGCGGCCGCGGTGCATCCGGCGAGGAAGAGATGGCGCCCTATCGCATCGCCGTTGCGGAACGAGCCTCATCCCACTGAGAACCATGCGCAGCCGCTGATGCAGGCGCCGCGGCTCCCGTGACATCCGGCGCCGCTGCGGATAACGATCAGCGGATCCCACAAAGTGCGGATGCCTACGTAGATCTGGCCGGCTGGCGCCGGCGCCGCCGCTGACGGTAATGTAATGTAAGATCTGTTTTCCGTGACGCGACACCGGTGAGAGCGAGGCACAAAGGAATGTCCAATACGCGCAGAAGCTTCCTGCAAGCGGCAGCGCTGGCGGCTGGGACGGCGTCAATCGGTGGCCGGAAGCCGGCCGGCCAGGCGGCGGCCTTGCCCGATTCCGCAATCAGGATGCCGGCCGTGAAATTCGGCGGTGTCGAGATCAGCCGCATGATACTGGGCGTCAACCCGTTTTACGGGTTTTCCCACTACAACAACAATTTCAGCGCGGTGATGCGGGACTGGTACACGCAGGCCAGAGTCGTGGAAGTGCTCCAGCGCGCGGAGGCCCTGGGCATCAATGCATTCAACTACGTCCACATGGGCCGGGGGCAGGCCGACTGGGAGAAGTACTTGCGTGCGGGCGGTAAGATGCGCATGATCGCGCAGGCCACCACCGAGGACCCGGCCGAGATGGTGAGCGCTGTCAAGCCGTGGGCCGCCTGGGTCCAGGGCGAGATCACCGACCGCGCCTACCGGGCGGGCAAGTTGTCCCTTGCCCGCGACTACGCGAAGAAGATGCGCGATCTCGGTGTGCCCATCGTCGGCGTGGCCAGTCACATCCCGGAAGTGCTCATGACAATCGAAGAGCAGGGTTGGGATGTGGACTTCTACGCCGGATGCGCCTATAACATCAGGCGCACGCCCGAGGAATTGCGGAAGCTGCTGGGAGGCGAAATCCCCGAAATGCCCGGCGACGTGTACCTCCAGGACGATCCGCCGCGCATGTACAAGTTTATGCGGCAGACGAAGAAGCCCTGCATCGCTTACAAGATTCTCGGCGCGGGCAGAGTTTCAGACGTCGAACAGGCGTTCAAAATGGCGTTCGAGAGTCTGAAGCCGGCGGACCTGGTCTGTGTGGGCGTGTTCCCAAGAGTCAAGGACGAAGTAAGAGAAGACGCATACTATACCGGCAAGTACGGCGGGACTGCCGCCTGACTGCCGGCATACTCTGGAGCGGCTCGGAGAGAGGCGGCGGGGGCCCGCCCCTCCGGGCTGCGCGCGCCTCTCAGTTAGACTCAAACGTTTGCTATGCGGAACACCCAGGCGAACCGGCACGGCCGGCGCGACGGGTCTTGCAGCCCGGGCGGAAGAGTGATTTCCATGCCCTGTGCAGTCTGGTTCCACGGCAATGATTCATCCGTTCCCAGCATTCGCACAACGGAGCCGGCCCGCGGCTTCACGGTCTGAAGCACGAGTCGCTCTCCGGGCCACTCCAGGACATGAACGAAGATCGTCCTGTTGTCCTTGGTTCGCGTGAATCTGATGTTCCGGCCCTCGCGCCAGTCTGTTCCTTCCCGTTCGCGCGTCGCGTAAATGCTCTCGCCGTTTACCGCCAGCCAGGCCCCCGCTTCCTTCAGTTGTGAAACGGCTGTAGGATGGAACCGCCCGTTGCCGTCCGGGCCGATGCCCACCATGAAGTTGCCGCCCTTCGCCACGGAATCTATCAAGTTGCGCACAATCCACGCCGCTCCCTTGTAGTTATCGGATCTCGGCTCATAGGAAAAGGACGAACCGAGCGGGTAGATAACAAACCAGGGGGTGTTGGTGTTCTCTTTGGCACCGGGAACGAAACCTTCCGGTGTGTAATAGTCTCCATAATTCCCGATGCCGCGCGCGCGGAGCATCACGTCGGGCTGGAGCTTGCGCATATGCAGAATTGTCTCGCGCAGCTTAGGCCATACTTTCGGACCGAACCACATGTCGAGGCACATCATGTCTATGTCGCCGTACCGGGTCAGCAATTCGGTAAGTTGTGCGCGATGGCGGGCCATCATACGATCGACTTCTTCCGGCGTCGGATCCGGAACAATCACCAGGCGGTCGCCGAGACGCTTCTTGGCTGTCTCGAACTCTCCCGTCAACTCCTCCGACGACGGCACTTGCAGCGGGTGATACACGTAAGGCCGGAAATCGGCATCGTACCAGTCGGGGTGGGAGAAGTAGAGGTCGATCTTGAGATGCCGGCGGCGCGCGGCGTCGCACAGTTCCTTGACGACATCGCGGCGAAACGGCGTATCCATGATGCTGTACCGGATATCGCAGGCTTCCATTTTCGGGCCGCCGGGAGCGGTCCAGTTTGTGCGTTGACGCACCCGCGTATGTGTGTCGAACATCGAGAAGCCGTCGTGATGCTTCGTCGTGAAGGCGAACATCTTCAGCCCGGCGCCGACAAAGAGGTCCATCCATTCATCGGCATTGAAACCTTGCGGATTCCATGTGCGGTAGAGTTGCTGATATTGCTGGCGCTCCTGAAATGACATCTCCAGAAAAGGCCACGACTCTTTCGGCTTACCTGCTATCGAGTACAGGCCCCAGTGCAGGCGCACGCCGTACTTAATGTCGCGGAAGCGCTCGTAAGCCGAATCGGAAGCCCAACGGTACTCCGGCACCGGTATATCTTCGACGTAAGCTTTCGTCTGCCGGTAGTGACTGTCCGTCTTTGGAAGGAAGTGGTTCACGCGCCGCCCGGCAGCGGCTCGCGCCCAACGTCCGGCGGTTGTCGCCGCCAGGCCCGTGGCCATGAAAGTTCGCCGATTCATTTCGCCTCCCGGCGCGTCGTCTGCGGTTCGGACTCTGTCTCGCCGCTGCCCGTCGAGAGTGGCGGACCTTCAATGCGCGCCCACCTTCTCTGCAACTCTGGCATGTTATCGGCATATGCAGTTCCGGCAACAACGGCCGGCTCTTTCCGAACCTGATATATCACACCGAGTTTCGCTCTTCCGCCCCGGCGTGTCAAGGATCTTAGATCAGCACGCCATGGAATCAGGCCGGAAACGGGCCGTCGGAACCGGGGATTACTCGCGTGAGATCTTCGCTCAATATCGAAGGGCACCAATTCGCCTCGATGTGCTCGACAACCAGCTCGGTGCCTCGCGCGTGGCTGACGAATGGGGGAGTGCGCGGGTCGTATGCCGCGTCGGTCAGATCCCGCACTACCACGACATTGAAGCCGAGCCGCTTCATCGAACGCACTCCGAAGGCGCGGTTGAGGATGCAAATGTTGGTATGTACGCCCATCAGCGCAACGTTCGTAATTCCTTCCTGCTTGCAGTAATTATAAATTTCCTGCCCGCTGTCGCTGATGCCGTCATAGCCGATGATATCGATGGCGGGATGCTGGCGCTCCCAGGGACAACGGCATCGCGTGGTAGGCGGCGTCGCCTGCCTGGTGTTTCCATTGATCGGATCGTCGCAGCCTCCGGTGGGGAACTTGCGCCTTTCCTCCTGGTCCGGTTCAGTCGCGCGCACCGGAAACGGGGAGGGGGCCATTGGCGCGCGCTGCATTCTCAGGCGCTGGGGCCTCCCCTCGTAGTACTTCATCGTGTCGCTCGGGGCGTGGATTATCATTACACCCCGGCTGCGAGCGGCATCGATCACCTGGTTCATCCGCGGGGCCATTGCCGCGACACGCTGCGCCGCCATGATGCACGAGTGCGTGTCCCACATATCCACGATGATGATGGCGGTCTGAGCTACTTCCCACCGCAGCACCTCCTCGTAGATCCGTATCTTTCCGCTTCCCGGAGGTTCCTCGGCGCGGCGGCGCGCCCTGAGACTCAGGGTCCCTGGAACCTTGGGGCGGTTCAGGAGCGATTCGTCGCGGGGTTTGAAAGTATCAGACTGCGGCGCATCCACTGCGCCAAACCCCGGCGCTGCGGGCAGGATGCCGATAAACGAACGTCGGTCCATATTGCTTCTCCTGATTCCACCGGCGGCCGGTCAGTCCAGAAGCCACTTGGGGAAGGTCTTGGTGAGGCCGGCACCTCTGAGATCGATCTGCTTGATTCCCATCTTGAGCGCAGGAGATTCCGGCTTCAGGCGAAACTCCCGAGGGCCGATGCTCGCAAACAGCGGGTCCGCGTAAATGTCGGTGGCGGAGACGCCCTGCGCCCGAAGCGTCTGGAGGAACTCGGGCACGCCCGCCTCGGGCGCGCCTCCGGCATAGTACACGTTATGTTCGACTTTCGATTTCGAAATCTGTTCCGGGCCGACCTGGAACGTGTAGAACACCGCGGGCCCTTTCGTTTGGTAAAAGATGTTCCGCTCAACCACGGTCCCGTCAATCTTCTCGCCGGGCCCGTTCCTGAAGATCCGGAAATAACCTTTCGGAAGGACGTCGATCGCGAAATTGTTGATGACATTATTGGGGCCTTTGTGCTCCCACGCGCCGGCGTTCGAACGATAGATGACGTTTTCTTCCCAGGTTGTCCCGCGCTGCCAATCGTCTGTTCTAAGACAGCCGCTCACCCACTCGGCGGCGAAGATGTCGTGGATATAGTTGCGCCGGATGAGGTTACCTTCACCGGCGCCGGTTACATTGATTCCTGCTCCGTCACTCAGTTTCTGTAGTACGCGCTCAATCTCGTTGTTCTCGACGATGTTGTTCTTGGTGTGCAGGAACGGCATGATCTCATCCCACGTCCTGCGGTCCCCGATCTCTTTCCAGCGGAGGCTCTTGCAAATCTCCCTGTTTTCGCACGGATGCTGGAAGTATGGCACGCGGACGCCGCTCAACGATATGGCGTGGCGCGGCATGTGATGAATGTAGTTATTCGAAACGCGGTTTTCGCCGCTTTGCCACATCATGATGCCCACCGAGTGCCAGTAGATCAGCCCACAATCATGGATGTCGTTATTCAGAATCTCGTTTTGCTTGTTGACATCCTTCGTGCCGGGCCCATATCCGATCAACATGATTCCGCCCTGGCCCATGTGCCGGATCTCATTGCCCTCGATGCGGTTCCTCTGAGCGTAAAGGTCAAGCCGGATGGCGTTGCCGCCACTGTCGCGGAACTTACAGTTCTGGATGGTACACGCCTCGGCGCCGCGCAGGCGGATCAACGCGTCGGGTTTGTCGATCATCTCCCAGTCGTGCTGGATGCCGATGTCATTCTCCGTCCAGAGATCGCGATCGGCGTGTGCCAGCGTCAGCCCACGGAAGATCAGGTTTCGCACCGGCACATCGGAGGTCCCGTTCACGTCGTTGTTTCCTTCGATCCGGATCAGCTCGCGCAGGCGCGGCGCCACTATCCCTTCCGGCTCCGCCGTGCGCGGCCACAGATACAGTTTGCGTGTGTGAGTATTAAGCACCCAGGCGCCGGCGTGGTCCAGAACCTCGAGGACGTTCTCCACCCAGGCCGACGGGTTCACTTGCCGGCGCTGTAGCCTGCGAAGGGCATAAGTGCCGGGCAGGCTGGTGCGCGCCACGTTGGCTTTCTCATCAACCGACTCCAGCCCCAGGATGTTCATGGTTGATGAGTAGCGGATGACAATTTCCACATCGTCCAGGTTTTCCCAGTTGCGGATCGCGCCCTCGGGAAAATAGATGTTGCGAAGCCGTCCGGTCCGATCGGTTCTGTCCGCATCGCCGGGAGCATCGCCCGGGACGAAGCCGTGCCCCTGCGCCCGCGGCAGATGCCCTTGTTTGTCGTAAAGCGTGTAGAACCGCCCGAGCGGCTCCGGAACGTCGGCCACCCACACGTTGCCTTCCGCCGGAACGGGCAGGCTGCCGGCCATTGCATCCAGCCTTCTCCAGCCCTGAATTTCCAGTCCGGAAGTTAAAACCGGATACTCACCCGGAAAAGCTTCATAGGTGATGGAGTACCGGTCGCTGCCGGAGTCCGCGGGCCCGAAAACCAGAGTATCGGCAAGAGCGTATGTACCGCCGCGAATCCAGACCCTGACATCTCTGTCTAGACCCTTTGCCACAAGCTTGCGGACCTCGTCTCTTGCGCGCTGGAGAGTGGCAAAGGGCCGCCCCCTCGTGCCCGGATTCGTGTCCCGTCCGGAAGGCGCGACGAAGAACTCGGCGGCATTCGCAGCGGAGACCGCCGCCCCTTTCAGGGCGGCGGCTCCAGCGAATCCGCTGGCCAGAAATGATCGGCGATTCATAATTCACCGCCTGACCGCGGCTCCTTTCGCTCGCTACCAGGTCAGCCTCAGCGAGAGCTGAAGCATTCGCGGCGAGTTGTTGGAGTTTTGCAGACTCAGAAAACCGTTGCCGCCCGGCGTACCCATGCCGGGATTGTTCAGGATGCTGAAGAAGTCTGCATTGAACCGGAGGCCTACATCCTCGGTTATCGGGAAGTTCTTGAACAGCGATCCGTCAAGCCCGAATACCCATGGCCCTGGCACGTATTGATTGCGCCACGGATTCAAGCCGCCGTTGTCGTAACCGGTTCGCACTACGGATCCGTTGTTCAACTTGATCCACACGTTGTTAGAGTTCCAATACTGGGATATGTTCGTATTGGCGGGAGCGTTGGCCGGCAATTCCGTCGTGCCCCACGGTATGAGCGGCGAATCCGCGGGCGTGTAGTCCACGGGTATTCCGCAGATTCCCGTGCACTTTCCCGACGCATCCGTACGGTTGACCAGTTGGGGCGAAATGTACCCGTTCCAGTATAGATATCCGCCGATGCAGTTTCCGCTCGTGCAGTCCACAACCGGATATTTCGTCCCGTAGATCTCTACCTTGCCCTTCGGTCCCCAGTTGCTTGTGGGCAGCGACCAGTAGCGGCTCCGGTACGAACCGATGCCCGAAAGCTGCCATCCGCCGATGATGGTGTTCAACACCTTACCGGCATTCCTAAACAGCGGCTTGCCGTTTCCGAAGGGGAGATCCGCCACCCAGTTCCACCGGAGTTGGTGCTTCGGGATCGCCGTGTCGCGGGTGTAGTACAGATCGCGGTTAATTGTGTCGAAGTCGTCCGGAACCGTTCCAGCCAGGTAGCTTGTCGCAGGCACGATCGAGGCATCGTACGCGTTTCCGACCGTTCTGGAATTCGTAAACGCGTTCGTCAACTCATAGATGAACTGGAATCCCAGGCCCTGCGAGTACCTGCGCTGCAATTGGAACTGGAAAGCATTCGCGTTCGAATAACCGGTCTTCTGCCATTGGTTCACAGTGCCGTACGTCGTGTTGTTGTAAGGGTTCCTCGCAGTGGAAGCATACCTGCCGGTGGGCACGGGCAGGCCCGTGTTCATGTACCACACGAAATCGTTTGGCGCGGCGTTGTAGTTATACGCCTGCGGCAGGTTCAGCGCATGTGTTCCCACGTAGCTTGCGCTCGCCACCAGACCGCCGTAGACTTCGCGCTCAACCGAGAAGTTCCATTCGTGACTGGTGCTGGGGGGCTGATCGACATAGGAGTACTGCACACCGACCGCGCCGCTGATCCGAACATACCTCGGATCCTCGAGCACGTGCTGCGAAGCATCGGTTCCCGCGACATATTCCGGGGCCGACCTCAGAGCGTAGTTCGGCAGGTTATCCCCGGTGATAGCCTGGTCGTTCACCTGATACTGAATCGGATACCCAAACGGTATCACGCTGCCCTGGACGTTGTCCCACGTCCGGAGTGCGGTCTGCGAATCGAATATGCCGTAACCGCCGCGGATCACGAGCGGCTTCTGTGTGTCGCCGAGTTTGTAAGCGAATCCGACACGAGGGCGGAACAGCCACGGATTGCCGTTGATCAGCGCCTTCGGAAGACCCGCCTGATCTGCCGTCATGAACTTGACGCCGAGAGCTTCCCACTGGGAGATGGCTGTCGGATTGGTCGCCTTGAGGCTGTACATATCATCGAGCGTTCTGCCGAGAACCACCGATCCCGTGGCTTTGTCGAAAGACGCCATCAGGTAATCCTTCTCGAACAGCGCCGGATAGTTTTCGTAACGCAGGCCTAGGTTCAACGTCAGTCTCGGCGTAACTTTCCAGTTGTCCTGGATGTATCCGGAGTACTGATGATCGCGGAGTTGATACGGAGGCCGCTTATAGGTGAGCTGGTATTGGGATACCGCGCCCAGATAGAAGCTCGCCGCGTTATGGCCGGTCTGGGGCACCATCGCAAATGCCGAGCCGCTGGACGCATCAAACAGACCGGTGAACTGGTTGCTGTACCAGGATCCAGACGTGGGCTGATCGATCAGCACGTGGATGTATTCCTGGTGAAGCTTTCCGCCGAATTTGATCTCGTGCGCGCCCAGGACCTTCGTGAAGTTCTGGTCGATAACGAAAATGTTAGTTATGTTCTGGCGCATCTGCTGAACCTGATGGCTCAGGTTGAAACCCTCGCTGTATGACTGGAACGCAACAAACGGATTGTCATTAGGGTTGGGCATCTTCAGCATGGTGGCCATGTTGCCGAAATCGCTCGGCGGCGCGCCCGTGTACTTATTCTCGCGCGAGAAGGTGACCAGCGATTCGCTCAGCAGCGTGGGCGAGAACGTGTGCGTCCAGTTGCCGGCGAAATTGACGTCGCGGTACAGGTTGTACACCGAGCCGATTCCGCTGGACAGGTCCGTTGCCGGGACGCCGTTTGAGTAAGTCTGAATATTCTTCGTGAGCGTGAACCTGCCGTACATCTGGTCGTTATCAGTGATGCGCTGGTCGATCCGGCTCGTCCACATGTAGTCGTTCGTCTTGTTGAAACCGGGCCCGAAGTAGTTGTCGGATACCAGCGGGTTGGCATTATTCGTCGGCTCCGGAGTGATGCTGTTCAGGTACTTCGCTACGGAACTTTCCCGGTTCGAGGGAATCTGATTATCGGGAAAAGGCGTCCGCTGCCACAACGGAGCCGCGCCGGTGCTCCACGGATCGTAGATCGTGATGTACCGGCCGTCGCTGTTGATTAATCCGCTGAAATCGCCCTGCCGCATGGCCATCGTCGGCATCGTGGTGCTCGTCGTGGAAGCTTGGGCGATCTTGTTGTACTCAAGATTCGTGAAGAAAAAGGTCCGGTTCCTGCCGTCATACACCTTCGGGATGAACACCGGGCCGCCCACCGAGCCGCCGAACTCGTTGCGGTTGTACTGCGGGGCCTTCCCGTTCGCCCAGTTATCCTGCCGCCTGCGAGCGACTCCTATAGCGCTGTTCCGGTTGGTTTCAAACAGGCTGCCGTGGACCTGGTTGCCGCCGCTCCTCGTCGAGAGGATCACCGAACCGGGCCTCTCATACCTGGCCGAAGAAAGGCTGGTTTCGACGCGGAGCTCCTGGACGCTGTCCAGGCCGGGGAGGCGCCCGCTGAAATCGCCCGTATCGCGGTTCTTGAGGATCGCTCCGTCGTAGTACATTTCCACGCTGTCCCGCAAGCCGTTCAGAATGGGGTTTATCGAGCCGTCCTGCCCGTTGAACATGCCTGGCGTCGAGAGCATGGCCAGATTCGAGATGCTGCGCCCATTGAGGGGCAGTTGTTCGATGCGGGTGCGTTCGAGGTTGGTTGATATCGTCGCATCCGAGGTGGTAACCAGGGGGGCGACATCCCCGGCTACGGTGACCTCGGTTGACACTGTCCCGACCTTCAGGACAGGACTGATTTCCACAGTCTGCCCAACCACCAGCAGGAACTTGCCCTGCCAGGTCTGCATGCCCTCGAATTCAACCTTGATCTCATACGAGCCCGGAATGGTTGGCGGGAATGTGAAGAACCCGACGGCGTTGGTGGTGGTCGAGTACTGCCGCATCGTGGCAGTATTGGTGATTGTGACTCTCGCTCCCGAAATGACTGCGGAGCTCGCGTCTTTCACGACGCCTTGAACCGTGCCGCTTCCGGTCTGGCCCAACAGGATCAGAGCGGAGAGGGCAAGAAGCAGGGCGAATCGCAATGCTCGTGCTGCAAGCTTGTCCACAAATCCTCCATGTACTTGTTCATAACCAGCCAGTTGACGTTTTGCAGATACAGACGGCACGCGCGAGCGCGGCGCGCTGCATCTCCCCTCTGGCGGCTTTATGCCGGCCGGCCCGGCCGTCATGTGGCCGCCATGCACGGCCGGACAAGAGCGCGTTCTGCAAACCCATCACGGACTAGACCCCTTGCAAAGTCAAGCCAAGCTACAACTGATATTGCAGTGCCACGAATCATATCCCAAAGTATCCGCCGTTGTCAATGCGTTTTCGCCGCCGCAATTGGCGCGGTTGTTGGAGTGCCGTGAGGACGGAACTGCGCCACGCAGATTCCAGCCGGGCGCCCGCCTTCCGCGCACCCCTTGGCGGCCGGAACGGCCTCCCCTGTGCCGGCACTGCGATATCAGAAGATTACATAAGCGCGGAAAAGTGTCCCGCTGGCTCGCGCCGGTTTGTGCGATGGGCCGCGGCTGCACACTTCGAGCGCTGACCGTTCGCTGGCGCCCGATGCACCGGTTCGAAGGCCTGGATTGAAAGCAGTGCGCCCGGCGGCCACTGAAGCCTGCGGCAAACTCGCCGCTATGCGTATTTCCTCACCAGACTGCCCCACGGTTCGCGCATGGGGACGGACATCCTCTTCCTCGCCTCGGCGTCGTCGATGATCGTTTCCCGCTTCGGATCCCATCGAACAGGCCGGCCGGTGCGAATGCAGATGTCCGAGAGCTGGCTGATAAGATCCGACTTAACAGCGCTCTCGATGCCAACCACAGTCTCCCTGTTTGCTTTCAGGTCTTCCATCCACCCGATTGCGTGAGCGGCCACCGGCCCATCCCAGACATTCAGACCCGGCGGTATCCGGTCTTCGTGCTCCGGATGCTTCGGCAGATGGATCTCGTTCGGGCCGATTTCCGATGTCAGCAGCGAGGCCGGCTCCGTGATGATCTTCTCGTAAAGGCTGGCGACCCAGCCATCGGTCCCAACAAAAAGTGCGACGTTTTCCAGGGGCCGGTTCGGGCCGAGCATGGGCTTGGGAACGTTCGGGGCTTCCGAAATCGTTCTCCATGTCCTGCTATCCATGAAGTGCATGACAAGCCCATTCTCGTACGTGCAGTTCAAATTCCACTCTATTGCGCAATTAAACAGGCCGCCCTCGGCGATCTTGCCCGTGCCCTCGTATTTCACCGGTATGTCGAGTCCCGAATGGTCGGCCCACAACTGAACCTGGTCCAGCGGGTGCGCTGCCCAATTTGCGATCATCCCCAGACTGTAGTCGCGGATCTCGAAAATGGCGCCCTTGCGGGCGCGGTCCGCACAGAACGGCGCATAAGGCGCCGGCCCCAGCCAAAGGTCGTAGTTCCAGCCTTTGGGGACCGGCAGTTCCGGCGTAGCCGAGCCGCCGCTGCGAGAGGGCGGTGCCACAACGTAAATCTCCTTCACTTTCCCAATACGCCCATTGAGCACCAGTTCGATCGCGTGGCGCGCCGGCTTATACGAACGGCGCTCAGATCCGTACAAGAAGGACCTCTTGTGCTTCCGCACGGCGTTCCGGGCTGCGAGGTCCATCTCGATGCTGACGCCGAGCGGTTTCTCCGTGTGGCAGTGTTTGCCCGCCTCCTGGGCTTCAATTGTCATCGGCACGTGCCAGTGGTCGGGCACAGCAAGATAAACGGCATCGATGTCCTTTTGCCGCAGCAGGTCGCGGTAATCCTCATAGATCCTGATCCCGCGGTAGCTTCCACGCCCTTTCCGCTCCGCGTAGAGCCCCTCCAGCTTGTCTTTCAAAGCAATGCGCTTGTCTTCCTTCACGTCGCAGACGGCGACGATCTCGCATTCATCGAGCGGGACCAGATACGGCGATTCATACGGCCCGCGCGTCCCCGCGCCAACAACGCCGATCGTAATGCGATCGCTCGGCGCCTTTTCGCCGCCCCTTCCCAACGCGCTGGAAGGTACGACTAGCGGCGCAGCAAGAGATCCGGCGAGCGTGCCGAGAAAGCCGCGTCGGGTTCGGGCGCCGGGCGCCGGCTCGCTATTGTCCATTTCCTTCCTCCTCACTTCCAAGTTCGCTTCGTTGCGCTGTTGCCTGAGTTGCGCGCCGGGCAACAACTGCGATCCCGAAGGCAATGTCTTACCAGCCTGCTTCCGGGATGCCGCAATCTCAAAACGGCCAGCCGGATCAAGCTCTGATCATGTTCTTGCCGCTTCTCTTAACAACCCGTTACCGGCTGTTTCTCAAGGCCGGGAATCAACTCATCCTTGGGAGCCCGCGGCCCGGCGCGCCGCCGGCTCACAGAGGCTCTCCTCCCCCCAGGCCGGGTCCGCACGTCAGAGTGCAGCGCACCCGACCGACGCATTTCTGGCATATCAGTACGTAAGGATAGTACCGGGCGGAGGTGCAAATGTCAACCGGGTAATCGCGCCTCTCGGGCGCGGCGGCGATCCCGCCCGGCGCGCTCGCCGGGTTCATCACCGCCGCAGCATCTCGTCATTCAACCTCCGGAAATTTGCGAGGCGCGGCTGGCGGTCCTCAGTTGCGCGCAAGGGCGCGTATCCCAGCCGGAAACTCGCGGCGCTGATCCCTCGAACGCCCATTCCTCGCGGTCTGGCAGTGAGTACTGATATTGCAACATCGAGTGCGCCGCGGTTGCCCGCACGGGACGACTGCGCGCTGGAAAGTGCAATACCTCCGGATGGCGGGAGGTGATCGGAGCGCACGATCCTGGTTCCGTTCTGTCGGTCGAACGGGATGCCGAAGCGCCTCCGGAGACGCGGATCAGCGCCGGCGGTTTTGCCGCGCACTCGCCTGCAAGAAGCGGCGTCTTCGGCGCCGTTGGTCAAGACCGGCGCAGCGCCGCATCAATACATGGTCGGGTAAGCTGCCCGCATCTGCCCGGCGGCGCGGCGCATCTTTTCGCGGCTGATCGCGCGTCCCCGGCCGATTCCCGGACAGTAGCGTGCAACCGAGGCATCCTCGATCACCTCCGGCCATAGCGGAAACACCCGGCACTGCGTCGGCTTATCCGGGTGAAGAGCGCATCCGGTTTCACGCAAAAACGGGCACTGCACGCCCCTCGGTTTGCGCAGCCGCAACAGGTGGCGCGTGCGGTAGACGTACTGTGCCTCGAACTCGGCCGGGGCCATCCCAAGGTGCGCAGCGGCGCGGACCAGGTCCGCTTCGGTGAGATAAACAAAACCCGGCTCCGAGCAGCAGCGGGTGCAGCCTGGGATGCATGCAAAACGCATTCGGTTCACCGTGCGCCGATGCCGGCTCGCGCGGCAACCTCTCCCGATGCTATCAACGCTGCGACGCGCTCTATATGGGCCGAAAGCGGCTGATCGGCGTCGATGACGGGCAGCCCGGCGCAAACCGCTTCGAGCGGCGGGCTGCTCGTAAGCGGCCTCAATAGTGCAATGGCCCGGGCCGCCGCAAGCGCTTCTATGGCGAGAACCAGCCTGGTATTCCGCGCCACCTGCTTCAGCTTGAGCGCGGCAGTGACGCCCATGCTGACGAAGTCCTCGCGGTCGCCGCTGGTCGTGATGGATCCGGCCGAGGCTGGCGTAGCCAGGACGCGATTTTCGGCCACCAGCGCGGCTGCCGTCACCTGCGCCATCATGAAGCCCGATTCAAGACCCGGGTTGCCCGCCAGAAACGCCGGCAGGCCTTCGTTTTGTGCGGGGTTGACCAGACGGTCCACGCGGCGCTCGGAGATGCCCGCCAGCGCGGTAAGCGCGATGGCCAGGTAGTCCAGTTGCAAGGCCAGCGGCTCGCCGTGAAAATTGCCGCCGGAGAGAATCTCGCCGCCGAAAACGAGCGGGTTGTCGGTGGCCGCGTTCAACTCGATCGAGAACACGCGCCGCGCTTCTGCGAGCGTATCGCGTACCGCACCGTGCACCTGGGGCGCGCAGCGCAGCGAGTAGGCGTCCTGCACGCGGCCGCAGCCAAGGTGCGAAGCGCGGATCTCGCTGCCCTCCATCAGCCGCACGAGGTTTGCGGCGCTCGCCGCCTGGCCCGCGTGAGGCCGCGCCCGCTGGATGCGTTCGTCGAACGCGCGCGGGGTGCCGCGAAGAGCGTCGGTGGTCATCGCGCATACGACATCGGCGGTGTCGGCAAGCGTCTCCGCGCCGGCAAGCTCCAGGCAGCCTATGGCGAGCATGGCCTGCGTTCCGTTGACGAGCGAGATACCTTCCTTCGAAGCCAGCGTGACAGGCGCGACTCCGGCCCGCGCGAGCGCTTCGCCGCCGGGCATGCGCACGCCGCCGTACTCGGCTTCGCCCTCGCCGATGAGCACAAGCGCGATGTGAGCAAGGGGCGCCAGATCGCCGCTCGCGCCGACGCTGCCGCGCGAAGGCACTATGGGCGTGACGCCTCGGTTCAGCATTTCGCACAACGTCTCCGCCACCACCGGCCGGATGCCGGAGAAACCTTTGGCCAGAACGTTCGCACGGATTAGCATCATGGCGCGGACTTCCTCGCGCGTCATCGGATCTCCCACGCCGCACGCGTGCGAGCGCACAACGTTGCGCTGCAATGCTTCCAGCTCGCCCGGCGGGATGCGGACGTCCGCGAGCCGCCCCACGCCGGTGTTGACGGCATACACCGCGCGGTCGCCCGCCGCCAGCCGCTCCACCACCGCACGGGACGCGGCCATGCGCTCCCGCGCCTCGGGCGCCAGACATACCTCGCCGCCGCCCGACGCAACGGCGGCCACGTCCTCGATACACAGGCGCTCGCCGTCCAGGATTCGCATAGGAATCATCCTAGCGGGACGCGGTGTGCGGCGTCCCGTGGTTCCCCGCCCCGCCCCGGCGTAAGCTGGTATTCGAATGATCTGGCTTGTTCCCCTCATGGTTGCCGCGGGCTCCGTCAATCCCGCGCTGCTCGGCTACTCCCTGCCGGACGCAACACTGCTCGTGGGCGTGCGCGTGGCCGAAATACGCGACACCCCGTTGGGCCGCTTTGTGTTGAGCGAAATCGCGGGCGAAGGCGGCGAACTGGAGAGCTTCGTCAAGACCACCGGATTCGATCCCCGAAAGCAAATCGACGACGCCGTCTTTTCATCCGCGGAGGGCAGGTGGCTCATTGCGGCGCGCGGCACGTTTCCGAGACAGGCGCTTGCCCGCGTTGCCGAAAGCGCGGGCGCGAAGGTGGAGATGATCGGCCAGGCCGAGTTCGTGGCCGCCTCGAAAGAGGCTCGAGATTTCCCGGCCGGGCGGCCGATGGCGTTCGCGCTGCTGAGCGAAACCGAAATGCTCGCCGGCGACGAACAGAGCGTCAGACAAGCCCTCGAACGGAGAACAGCCGTCCAGGCCCCGCAGGCGGCGCTCGCGAAGGCCGCCGGGGACGCCGCCGGCGTGTACCCTGTCTGGTTTGCCGCGCGCGCGTTTCCTCAAGCCCCGCCGGGCGAACTGCCGCTTTCGGGAGCCATCCTCAAGAGCGTGGAATCCGCAAGCGGGGGCCTTAGCCTGGGCACGCCCATGATGTTTCACGCCAGCCTCAAAGCCGCCACTCCCGAGGAGGCGGGCGCCCTGGCAAATGTAATGCGGTTTGTCACCCAGATGGCGGCAACCGAGGGCAGCGCGCGGAACGCGCCGCTCGCATCCGCGTTCGCCGGCGCGCAGGTGTCCACTGAGGACCGCACAGCGCGGCTCGCAATGCCGGTGACCGTAGAACTGCTCCGGGCGCTGTTCGCCGCGGGAGGAACAGCGCCAGGCGCGCCCTCGGATGCGCAAGGGCCGGAGCTGCCGTAACATGTTTAAGGATGTAGAGTGCGTTGGAGATCCGGGAGGCCATAACTAGTTGCCGGTTTTTCTGCCAATCGCCGGCCTCAGCATTAACATGCTCCTGCTCATCGGAACAGGGGCGGCAGTGGGATTTCTCTCCGGTCTGCTGGGCGTCGGAGGCGGGTTCCTCCTCACTCCCGTGCTCACGATGATCGGTATTCCGGCCACGGTGGCCGCGGCGTCCGGCACCAATGCCATGGTGGCCACCTCATCTTCCGGTGTCGCCGCTCACTTCCGCCTCGGGAACGTCGACATCAAGATGGGAACGTTCCTGCTGCTCGGCGGATTGATGGGCGCGGCCATCGGTGTCGAGGGCATCAAGGTCCTGCGCAACATGGGCGAAGCGGATCTGGTGATCCGCATCTCCTACGTCGTCATGCTGGGAATTGTCGGCGGCCTGATGGCGGCCGACTCGCTCCGCAAACGCAGACGCGCCGCAATGGTCGTGCAGACGTACGAACACCCCCGGAAACGCGACGGCTTCCTGGCGAGGCTTCCGTTCCGCGTGAGATTCCCCCGCTCGGGCGTGGAGCACTCGCTGCTGCTGGTTTTCGGGCTGAGCTTCGTCGTGGGCATCCTTACGGCGATCATGGGCGTCGGCGGCGGCTTCATGCTGGTGCCGCTCATGGTTTACGTCCTCAACATGCCGGCGCATGTCGCGGTGGGCACCAGTCTCTTCCAGATCCTGTTCACGTGCAGCGGCGCAAGCGATATGCAGGCTACCGCAAACCATACGGTGGACCTGCCTCTGGCGCTGATTGTCGCGCTGGGCTCCGCCGTCGGTGCGCAACTGGGAGCGGCGGTCAGCCGCAAGCTGCGCGGCGAGCAACTCATGGTGCTGCTGGCGGGCCTCGCGCTGCTGGTGGCGGGCCGGATGACGCTCGAGCTCGTGCTGCCGCCTTCCAACCGCCTCGACGCCAGCCACGTCGTGACCGCCGCCGGCCTCCGCACGACGAAGGTTCCCGGCCCCGAAGTCACACCGCCCGGCGGTGAGCCCACCGTGTCGCTGTCGCCTTCGGTCATCAAAATAGGCGCGCTGTATGGCGGCACCCGCCTGCACATCCACGGCGATATCAGCGCAGGGTCGGACGTCATCATGCTCATTACGGGCGGAGAATCCAGCCAGGTGTTCAAGCACCTCGGCCGGGCGGGCCCAATCTGGGGAACGATCGGAAAAGTTACCGTGTCGGGCGTGCCGGCTGTGTTCGTGCGCTACAGTTCCGCTCCCGTGGACAAGATACTGCGGCCCGAGGAGATCGAGCGGTATCGCCTGAGCACCGAGGCTCTCCGGCGCGCGCTGGTGATTTCGCCCCAGACCGGCGATGCTGCGATCCTGCGAAACGATTACATCAGCCTGAAGCTGCACGAGCGCCTGTACAGGGAGTTCGACAGCAGGATCGCCATCGCCCGAAGCGGCGGCCCCATCGACAGCTTCTCGCTCGACTTCCATTGGCCGCGCATGGCCCAGCCGGCTCGCTACCGCGTCGATTTGTACGAATGCAGCCGCGGCAAGGTCATAGCGCACACGAAGTCGCATCTCCCGGTTGTTGAGGTCGGCGAGCCCGCACTGCTGGCCGGCATGGCTACCGAAGAAGCGCCCCTGTACGGCATCTTTGGGGTGATCATCGCCGCGCTTGCGGGTTTCGGGATCGACTTCGTCACAGCAAGCGCGCGCAAGTTGCTGTCCGGACGCGCACCTGCGGAACTATCGCAATCGGAACACTGATTCCGGAACGGCGGCATCGGGAACTCGCCCCGCCGGCCACGCACAGCCCGCAACCGGATCGCGGTGAACGCGCGCCGTGCACTCCTAACCGCTATAACGGGATGCACATCTCTCGGAGCAGAAGTGGACAGTCGCGCCCTTGACGGTGCGCTTGACGGAAGTGGCCGACGGCACGTATACGCCGCATACCGGATCCCGCTTCAGCTCGTCTGAACGAAGCTGTCCTGGAGAGGTCCGGGAACGCGCCTGGGGTTGGGCCAGGCTCGCAAAACCCTTCATTACGACGCCGATCACCGATCGCAAAAGCGTAATGAGGAGAATGGCGAGAAGAAGAAGGAAGAGAAGCTTCATCACCGAAAGAGGCGTCCACAAGGGCGCCTCTTCCTGAATTTTACCGCGATCTACTTCTTGCGGCGCTGTTTCTTGGCTGCCTCGGCTTCCTGACGCTTCTGCTCCTCAGGACTGATGTACTGCGTCTGGATCGTGGACTGAATCGTCGCGATCATGGCCTTGGCGGGCTCGGCGTTCGGACCGTTGGGGGCGAGCTGTAGATATTTTTCGAAGTATCCCTGCGTGCCCTCGGGCGGAACGATCTTGCCGTCGGCGGTCGTCGTGGCCTTGCCCATCAGATAAACGCCGTACTGGTAATACGCCTCGGCATAGTTGGGGTCCGCTTCAATGGCGCGCTTGAACGCCGCCCCGGATGGCTCGAGCTGGCCCGAGTTTACATAAAGTGCGCCGAGGTTAAAAAAGGCCTTGCCGGCCTGGCTGGGATCGAGCTGCGCGGCTTTCTCGAGTTCCGCCTGCGCCTCGTCGAACTTCTTCGCGGTGCCGAGCGCCAGAGCGTAGTTGTTGTGGTAACCGCCATTCTCAGGCGCCAGTTCCAGAGCCTTCTGCCAGTTCGCCAGGCCGCCCTCGATCGCAGCCTGCTGCTCCGCGCCGGTCTTGGTCTTGGAAAGCTGGATATAAGCGTCGGCAAGGTTGGCGTAGACAACATGCTGCTTGGGATCGATTTCGGCGGCCTTCTTGAAGTTCTCGATCGCAGCGTCGTACTGCTTGGCTTCCATCGCGGTCATGCCGGCGTTGAATGCATCGTTGAGAGCCTTATTCTTCGCCATCGCGGCCTGCTGCTCTTTCATCTGGCGCTCGATGGCCTCGCGCTGCTCGGGACTCAACTCCCGTTTCTGCGCATCCGTGAGCTGGCCGGTCGCGGCCGCTTTGGCAAGCGCATCGCGCCTCTGTTTCGATGCCTGGAGATCGAAATCGACAACCTTGGGATCGCCAAGTGAAGTTCTGATGCCGTTTACGCGGTCGACCACGGCTCCGTTCACCTCGCACTCGACGTTGTAAGTGCCGAGCGGCAGACCGCCGTAGTAGTACTCGCCTCTCTTATTGGTCTTTACCTGGTAATTGCCTCTGATGTCCGTGCGCGTGATCTTGATCACGGCGTCTTTCAAAGGCTTGCCGTCCTCACCTTTGACGGTGCCGGAAATGGCAGAGGTCGCAGCCAGCGACGCCCCCGCCAACAGCAGCGTCAGCGTTCCTACCAGCGCCACCTTCCTGACGTTAACCATTGCGGACCTCCACATCCTGAGTTGGATCGTAACCTCTGAGCATACTACAAAGGCCCGAGATATTCATTACAATGGGGCGTGCCGAAAACATGTGCGGTTACCGTGTACCCGGACAGCCTTCTCGCGCATCTATTTGTAGAGACTCCCTTTTGAAATGAATGCGTTAGGGACAATCCGGGTTGGCCTTACGATGCTCGCCGCCGCCGCGGCGCAGGCTGCCGGCAACGGGCTGGAACTTGCCCGCACCCAGTATGAACACACCGATTACGAAGGCGCGCTCCGGACGCTTCGCGCTCTTCCGGAGAAGAGCTTCGCGGTGTACGAACTGATGGGCAGAACGCTTTTTATGCAGGGCGATTTCAAACGCGCCGGCCAGGCGTTCGAGAAGGCCGTGGAGCTCAACCCGCGCAGTTCGACCGCCAGGAACTGGCTTGGAAAGGCATATGGCCGGAGAGCGGAGACGGCCAGCTTCGTGATGGCGCCGCTGCTCGCGTCCAAAGCGCGCAACTGCTTCGAAGAAGCCGTGGAACTCGACCCCCGCAACCTGGAAGCCATCAGCGACCTTTTCGACTATTACATCGAAGCCCCCGGAATCATGGGCGGCGGGCTGGATAAGGCGGAGGCTCTTGCCGGCCGGGTTCGCGCCTTGAACCAGGCCGAGTACCACTACATGATGGCCAAGGTCGCCGAAAAGCGTAAGGAGTTCGGCACCGCCGAGGAGCAGCTTCGCCGCGCCATAGAAATGGCTCCGAGACAGGTGGGGCGCATCCTCGACCTGGCGAACTTCCTGGCGCGGCACGGGCGAATCGATGAGAGCGAGGCGGCCTTCCGGAAAGCCGAAGAAGTGGCGCCGGGCGCCGCCAAGGTGATGTTCGCGCGCGCCAGCGTTTACGTCCGCACCGGACGCAACCTCGACACCGCGAGAACGCTGCTGGAGCGGTACCTCCGCTCGCCGCTTACGCCCGACGATCCGCCCCGGCGCGAAGCCGAAAGACTGCTCAGGCAATTGGCCAACAGCTAGGCTGCAAAACCCTTCACGCGGTGCTCCGGCCTCCCGGCAGACGCGGCCGCGCGCCGGCGCCGCTCCGGCCGGGCCTGCTCCTGCCGTCAGCTCTCCACCGTCACCCTGTACTCCAGGTGGAGTGGTTTCCCGGGCTCGATGATGCGCATATCGAGGCCCGGATAGTTCACGTTGAGATACCCGTAGCCGCGCAGCATCCACGGATTCGGGTAGCCAGGATTCGACGGATGGTCTTCGATCCGCACGCGCGCGTGCCCGCCCTCGTAGTCCGCCTCGAACTCCGCCCAGGGGTGCCGCTGCATCAGGCTGTCGCCGGATTCGCCCCTGTCCGTGCGCATCACAGTGTTCCTCCGCGGCCCGAAGCGGAACCCGAAGCCTCCATAGCCCTTCTTCTCCGTGAGGGTGCCGCCGATTGCGACGGGCTCGTCCATCGCGTCGAGCGACAGCGCCACCCTGAACCGGTTACCGGGCTCTATCGCGATAGTCACGAACTCGCGCATGAAATCGCGGCCGTCGAGCTTCCAGGCGTTCTCCACCTCGATGCGCGCCGAGTGCCGGTCCGCCTCGCGCGCTATCCAGCGCACGAACTCCTGGCGGGTGCGGCCGTCCGGCTCCCAGGTGCTGTGCATTTCGCCGTTCACCTGGACGCGCGGCCACATCCACGCGATGCCGTGGTGGTGCGGATGGTCCTTCGGGAAATCGTCCGTAACCATTGCGCCGTTCGGCGCCCATACCGGATGAATGTACGTTGAGCGCCGGTACTTCCCGGGCACGCCTTGTGGGAGCTGCATACCGAACGTGTACGCCAGCACGGGCCTGCCGAGTTCGCGGACGTACAGCCGCCCGCCTTCTTCGTGGAAGGTGAAGCGCGCGAGTCCCGGCGCGGCGGCGGCCTTCCGCGCGGCGCTGCGCACGCGCTCTTCGTCCACTTCCACACCGAGGCCCGGCCCTGCGGGCACCACCGCTTCCCCGCCCCGCACCTCGATGGGTTTCCTCAGAAAGGTGCCCTCCAGGAACTGCGGGCCGTTCAGCGCCGCCGGATACTTCAAACCGTAGGCTGCGTACAACTGCACCGCGGCGGCCAGCGCCACGTCCGGGTCCGTAAGCCCGCTGCCCAGGAACATCAGCCTGCGGCGCTCGAGCGTTTCCACCTGCTTCCGCGCTTCCCACAATCCGCCCGTCCGCGCTGGTTTAATGGCCACTCCGTCGAGCGCGCCGAGCGCTATGAACTCGTCCAGGTCCGAAGCCGCAACCACGCCCTCGTCCATCAGCACCGGCATCACGTTCATGTTCTTCAGCGCGTGAAAAACCGAGAGGCGGTTGGCCGCGACAGGCTGCTCGATGACGTCCACACCGGCGCGCTCCAATCTCGGGAGTGCATCGAAGGCGGCGGCGGGTTCGTAGCCGCCGTTCGCGTCCGCCCACAGGAAAGCTTCCGGCGCGAGCGCGCGCACGCGGCGGCACAACTCCACGTCGAAGGCCGCGTCGGGCGCGACCTTCGTGTTGAAGTGCCCGTACCCGCGTTCGCGCCCCTGCGCGACGAGCTTCTCCACTTCGTCGAGCGAAGCCGTGTTAACGGTCCAGCTCAGCCGGATGCGTTCGAGCGGATTGCGTCCCCACAGCTCCGCAATGCCCTGCCCGCGAATGCGCCCGCACAGATCGTGCAGCGCCAGGTCGATTCCGGCTTTCGCGATCGGCATGCCGGTTGAAAACGATGGTGCGATGGCGCGGTCCATTGCTGCATGGGCGCCCGCGATGTCGAACGGGTCGCGGCCGATGAGCGCCGGCGCGAGGTACCGCTCGATCGTGGACACCACGGATTCCAGCGTCTCGTAGCTCCACGACGGCAGAGGCACGCTCTGGCCCCATCCGAATGCGCCGCCGTCGCACGTGATCTTCACGAACGCGGCGGGACGGCCGTCTTTCAGAAACTTGAAATGGCCGGTGACGGGATAAACCACCGGAAACACCTCGACGCGCGCGATGGCCGGATTGTCCGCCGCGAGCGCGCCGCAAGGCGCTGCAAAAGCCAGCGCGGGCACCTGGAGCAGCGTTCGCCTGGTTAGTTGCACACCACGATTGTAGTCCGGCGCGTATCGCTACACTTAAAGAATGGCAGACGCTCCAGTGCCGTCGGCCCCGCTCACACTCGAGGGCTACTGCGTGCTCCACCAGATGTTTCGCGTACGCTGGCGCGACTGGAAACAGGTCCCCGCCCGTGAACGCGCCGGCGCCGCCGCCGAGGCCGCTGATACCCTTCAAACCATGGAGGCGGCAAACGACGGCGCGTCGGCCGTTTTTTCGCTCGTCGGCAGCAAAGGCGATCTCATGCTGATCCACTTCCGCCGTTCCGTTGAAGAGCTGAAGCGCACCGAGCTTGCGCTACAGCAGTTGCGGCTGGCGGATTACCTGCGGGCCACCGCATCGTTCCTTTCCATGATCGAACTTGGGCTGTACGAATCGAGCGTGAAGCTGTTCGGCGAACTGGCGCGGCGCGGCGTCGAGCAATACTCGCCGGAGTGGAATGCCGAGGCGGGCGAGTTGCTTGAGCGGCAGCGCGCCGCCATGGCCCCGCGGCTCTATCCCGAAATGCCGGCGGACCGCTATGTCTGCTTCTATCCCATGAGCCGGCGCCGCGGCGAGCAGCAGAATTTCTACACCGCCGCCATCTCCGACCGCAGCCGCATAATGCGCGAGCACGGTATGACCGGCCGCCGCCATGCGGGCGACGTGCGGCAGATAATCACCGGCGCGATGGGCCTCGACAACTGGGAGTGGGGCGTGACACTTTGGTCGAACGACGCGCTGGCGTTCAAGAAACTGGTCTACGAAATGAGGTTCGACGAGGCGAGCGCCGTCTACGCCGAGTTCGGGCCTTTCTATGTGGGCGTCCGCGCCGCGGCGGCTTCGCTTCCGGAGTTGCTCGAGGGACGGCTACCCTGACGCGTTCCGCATTTTCAAAAGAGGAGTTGTTGTGAGAAAAGCTCTCTTCACGGCAGTTGTTCTGGCCGCCGCTCTGGCAGGTTTCGCAGCCGGCGTAAGGGCCGCGCGCGACGACAGTTCGGATCTTATTCAGGTCGACCGCGAGTTCGACGAAGCCACGGCGCGCGGCGGGGCGGAGGCGTGGGCTTCCTACTTCGCCGAGGACGGCATCATGATGCCCCAGGGCGCGCCCATGGCCGTCGGAAAACCGGCGGTGAGGCAGGCGGCCGGCAAGCTCTTCTCCGCTCCGGGATTCGTGCTGCGCTGGGAACCGATAGGCGCGCAGGTGTCGGGCCGGCTGGGATACACCTACGGCCTGTACCGCACGCAAAGACCCGGCCCGGACGGCGCCCTGATCGACGGCTACGGGAAATACCTGACCGTGTGGAAGAAAGATCGCAACGGCGCGTGGGTGGTTGCCGTCGATTGCGGAAATTCCATGCCCGCGCCGTCGAAGACCGCACAGTAAGCTCCCACGGACGGCGTCTGCGAACACGTTCACGAGCGGTGACAGCGCACCGCATCCTGCTCCGGGCCGCGAACGCCGGCGAGCCGTGGGCGCACCCTGGAATACGCCGCTGTCCAGCAACTCGCTTCAGCGGCCGCAGCAGGCCGACGGGTGTCCGCCCGGGATGACGCTGGAAGAGTAAGCGCTCCGGCATTGAAACAACTGTTTCCGCCGGCATCGAGATGTGCTCGGGCGGCTCCCTATCGAACGCCGCCGGCCGGCTTCCTCCGGCGCTATGAAGCTCGGATAAACCGCCCGTCGCCGCTCAGTAGGTACCTGCGCCCGCGCCAGGTGATGCTGCGTCCGAACAGGCCCGCCGCCCAGAACGCAAACGCGACGAGATCGTCGAGCCACACCAGGAACCAACCGGCAACCCCGAGCGGCGCGCGCAGAACCCGGCTCATCAGCACCCGCGCATTCGCCGCGCGCAAGGCAAACGCTCCAGCCACAAGAGGCCACCATGCCGGACTCCACGCCAGCAGCGCCAACGCGAGCGGAACCGGATGCGTGAACAGCTCGCCCAGGTACGCGAACCCGCGCGAGCGGCGCGTACTGCGGCACCACCGCAGCCGGTGCCGGAAATTGCTGAGCATATCGCCGCCGCCGAAATAATGGTCCACGCAATACGATGACAGAATCACGCGCATGCCGGCCGCGTGCGCGCGGTTTCCCAGCAGGAAGTCTTCCGCGAGATAGTCTCGGAACTGAGCCAGCCCGCCGATGCGCTCCAGCGCGCTCCTGCGTATCGCCAGCGCCGGGCCGAGCGCGAAATCCATACCGCTCAGCATGCGCGCCGCCAGCACTCCGCCCCAGAAACGTGTGTTCGTCCCGATGCCATCCAGCCGCCACCAGAAACCCCGCGACGCGATGGCCCGATACGGGCACGTGACCAAAGCCACCTCCGGGTCCGCGAACTCGGCGGCGATGGCGGAAAGCATGTCGCGGCCGGTGCGCACGTCGGAATCTTTCATCACCAGCAGGTCGCAGCGCGCCGCGGCGACGGCGGCTTCCAGGTTGAACACCTTCGCGTTCGGGCAAGGCGGCATGCCGGATACGACCACTCGCGCCGGCACGTCCGGATACGCCGCAATGAGCTTTTCGGCGGCAGCGATGGCGGGGTCAGAAGGCGCGTGCGCGACTATCAAGACCTCAAAGGCCGGGTAGTCCTGCTCGAACGAGGAGCGGAGGTTTTCCGCAAGTCCCGGCTCCGCTCCCGAAACGGGAGTGATGATGCTGATGGGCGGCGGGGTTTGGAAGTCCCGCTTCGCGGGAATGCCTCGCGACGCCGCCGGATACTTCGCGCCCGCCAGCAGCACGAGAACACAGTAGGCCGCCGAGCAGGTGACGAGGATAACGAGAGCCGCAGTGACGTAATCGCCCGGGTTCAAGACCGCAGAATACCAATCCCGCCGCGGCGATTGTTATACTTGCGGCGAAACAGCCGGAGGACTGCACTCATGATGACCAGACGAGATTTGTTCGCAGCAGCGGCGGCCGCGGGCGCCGCAGCCATTGCAGGGCCGCGCAGCGCGCCCGTCGGTGTACAGATGTACACCGTTCGCAACATCATCAACAAGGACACCGAGGGCACCATCCGCACCATCGCAGAGATCGGCTACTCCGCCGTCGAGGCGGGACGCAGTGAACTCGTGCAGCTTCAGCCTCTCCTGAAGAAGTACAAGCTGGCGGCGCCGGTGGCTTCGCTCGAGACGCCGCTCATTACCGGAAAATGGCAGCTCTGGAGAGCGAAGGAGGCGGGCTGGGACGATGCGCTGGAGTCGGTGAAGGCGGTTGGAGCCAGGTGGGCCACCATTGCGTACCTGATGCCGCCGGAGCGTTCGGACATACCCGGCTTCATAGAGAAAATGAACGCCGCCGGCGAGAAGTGCGGGAAGGCGGGCATCCAGCTCTGCTATCACAACCATTGCTTCGAGTTCGGAGGCGAAAAGGGCCGCCGGCCCATCGATCTCATGCTGAAGGGCTTTGATCCGAAGCTGGTGAAGTTCGAGTTGGACGTCTTCTGGGTCAGCGTGGGCGGCCAGGACCCCGCCGAGTTCATCCGCGCGAACGCAAAGCACATCGGCCTCATTCATCTCAAGGACAAGGCGGAAGGCACTCCGGTGCAGTTCAACGAGATGGTGAAACCCGAGGCGTTCAAGGAGGTGGGCAGCGGCGTGCTGGATTTCCCCGCCATAATCAAAGCGGCTTCCGCGGCCGGCGCCGGCTACTACATGGTTGAGCAGGACCAGACGCCGGGCAACCCGCTCGACAGCCTTCGGAAGAGCTTCGAGTACCTGAAAAGCATCAAAGCGCCGGGGTTGAAAATATAGATTCAACTTTCCTGGCGCTGCGCTTCCATCTGAGCCGCCGGCCTGATATCATGAAATTACTTTAACGCTGGTGGAGTAAGCCTCCCCAAAATGGGAAGCCAGCTTCACTCGGAGCGGCTGGCGGCGAACTGGGACGCCGCCGTCGGGGATGCTCGCAGGCGCGCCTGCAAGGCATCGAGGCCGAGGTGTTCCGGCGAGTTCAATCGTCCAGGCCGGGCGCCTCGGCCTTTTCATGTCCGGCGAGCCCCAAGAACGCAGATGCCCCACGCGAAGCGGTGCGGCCGCGCGTGGGGCAGATCCGGACTGCGTGGAACCGGCTAGATGTCGTAATACAGCGCGAATTCGTACGGATGCGGGCGCAGGCGCACGGCATCGGCCTCGTTCTTGCGCTTGTAGTCGATGAAGGCCTCGATCAGTTCCTCGGTGAACACGTCGCCCTTCAGCAGGAAGGCGTGATCCTCTTCGAGGCAGGTGAGCGCTTCATCGAGGGAGCCGGGCATCGAAGGCACGCCGCGAAGCTCTTCCGGCGACAGGTCGTAGATATCCTTGTCGAGTGGTTCGCCGGGGTTGCGCTTGTTGAGCACGCCATCCATGCCGGCCATGGTCATGGCCGCGAAGGCGAGGTAGGGATTGCAGGAGGTATCCGGCGGGCGGAATTCGAGCCGCTTTGTCTTTGGATTTGAGGAGTACATCGGAATGCGTACGGCGGCGGAGCGGTTGCGCCGCGAGTAAGCGAGGTTCACCGGCGCTTCGTAACCCGGCACCAGGCGCTTGTAGCTGTTGGTGGTGGGCGCTATGAGGGCTGAAAGCGCGCGCGCGTGCTTCAGCAGGCCGCCGATGTAGTGCAGCGCCATCTGGCTCAGGCCGGCGTAGCAGTCGCCGGCGAACAGCGGCTGCCCGTCTTTCCACAGGCTCTGGTGGCAGTGCATGCCGCTGCCGTTATCGCCGAAGATCGGCTTGGGCATGAAAGTGGCCGTCTTGCCGTTCTGGTTCGCCACGTTGCGGACCACGTATTTATACAGCATCATGTTGTCCGCGGATTTGAGCATCGAGTCGTACCGCAGGTCGATCTCGGTCTGGCCGGCGGTGGCCACTTCGTGGTGATGCGCCTCGACGTTCAGGCCGCATTTCTGCATGGTCTGGACCATCTGGCTGCGCAGATCCTGGTAGTGATCGGTGGGAGGGACGGGGAAATAGCCCTGCTTGTAGCGCGGGCGGTAGCCGAGGTTGGCGGCCTCGCGGCCCGAGTTCCAGCGGCCTTCTTCGGCGTCGATGAAGTAGTAGCCGCTGTGCTCGTTCTGGTCGAAGCGGATGTTATCGAAGATGAAGAACTCGCCTTCCGCGCCGAAGTAGACGGTGTCTGCCAGACCGGTGTTCTTCACGTACATCTCGGCCTTGCGGGCGATCCAGCGGGGGTCGCGCTCGTAGTGCTGGTGCGTAATAGGGTCGATCACGTCGCAGTACAAAACGAGCGTCGGGATGGCCGCGAAGGGATCCATGAAGGCGGTGGAGGCGTCTGGCACGAGGAGCATATCGCTCTCGCTAATGGATGCCCAGGCGCGAATGCTGGAGCCGTCGAAGCCGAAGCCTTCTTCGAAGGATTCCTCGGACAGCTCGGAAATGGGGTACGAAACGTGGTGCCACAATCCCGGGATGTCGCAAAAGCGCAGGTCGATCTGCCGCGCATCGTTCTTCCCGGCGAACTCGAGAACTTCTTTGGGGCTCATTAATCCTCCGTGCGAAAACCTTGCACGAGTTCAGGATAAAGGCGGGTGAGGCGGCGAAGCCAATCGAAATAATCTATGGCCCGGATAGCGTCTGAATGGGGCGCGTGACGGCGGGGGCGCGCCGGGCGCGTGGACGTGCGAAAGTATTGTTAATGCGACGTTTGTCTCTGCTGTTGTTTTTGGCCCTCGCGCCCTTGTGCGCCACGGACGTGCCGCGTGCCGCACTCGAAAGGATTTCGGCCGATGCGCTGAAAGCGCACGTAAGGTTTCTCGCGTCGGACGCGCTGGAAGGCCGGGGCACGCCGTCGCGCGGCCAGGACGCGGCGGCAGAGTACATCGCGGCGCAGTTCACCCGGCTCGGACTCGAACCGGCCGGGGACGCGGGCAGCTACTTCCAGAACGCCGGGTTCGCGCAGGTAACAGTGAATCTGGAGGGCGCGGAAGTCGTCATAGATGCCGGCGGCAAGGCATTCGCTGTTCCGGCGGACAGAATCGGCGTCATGGGCGCGCAGACGAGCGGCGTGAATCTGGACGGCGTGGAAGCAGTAAAGGTGAGCGGAGCGGCAGACGTTGTCGCGGGCCGCATCGCGAACAGGGCGGTGCTGGTCGAGGCGCCCGATTACAATGCCCTGACGACCGCGGAGGCACGCCGGAACGCGTTTCGCGACTTCAGGAGAATGCGCTCGGCGCTGAACGACGCGCACCCCGCGGTGGTGATCGCGATCGGCGAGGCCGCGCCGCCGCGGCCCCCGCGCACGGCGAAGCGGCTGGTGAGCGACGTCGAAACGGCGCCGCTTTGGCTTCAGGTGGGCGACGCGGAGCTGCGCGCGGCTGTCCGCCAGGGGCAGAGCTTCAAGGCGACGGTTCACGTGCCGGAACCGCAGCGCGAACATGTGATTCTGCGGAACGTCGCCGGGCTGCTGCGCGGCACGGACCCGAAACTGTGCGACACGTACGTGGTCGTTTCGGCGCACTACGACCATCTGGGCTTACTTCCGCCCCGCACAGGCGACCGCATCATGAACGGCGCCAACGACAACGCGAGCGGCACGGCATCGATGATCGAGATAGCCGGCGCGCTGGTAAAGGCTCCTCCGCGGCGCAGCGTGCTGTTCGTGGCGTGGTTCGGCGAGGAGATGGGGCTTCTTGGATCGCGGTATTACGTGGCGAAGCCGCTCGAGCCGCTTGCAAGAACCGTCGCAAACATTAACCTGGAACAGACGGGCCGCACGGACGACCTGTCGGGTCCGGCGCTGAACAGCGCGGGGATGACCGGCTGGGACTACAGCGACGTGGGCGATACTTTCGAGCGTGCGGCCGAGGAGACAGGCGTTAAATTCGTGCGCAACGCGACTTGGGACGAGTTCTTCGCGCGCAGCGACAACGTAAGTTTCGCCGCGCTCGGCATTCCCGCGCACACGGTCGGCGTCGCGCTCGAGTTCCCCGATTACCACAAGGTTTCCGACGAGTGGCAGAAGCTGGATTACGCCAACATGGAGAAGGTGACGCGCTTCCTGGCCGAAGGCGTGGAACTGCTCGCCAACAGCGAGACGGCGCCCAAGTGGAAGGCGGACAACCCGGAAGCGGCGGAGTTCGCGGGCGCGCGGCAGGAGACGCATTGAGCATATGTACGACCTGGCATATTTCCGGACCAACCTCGATTTCATAGCCGAGCGGCTGGCCACGCGCGGGTTCACGCTGGACGTGGAGAAGTTCCGCGAGATGGATGCGCGCAGGCGAGCGGCGCTGACAGAAGCCGAGGCGCTGAAAGCGCAGCGCAACGCGGAAACGGCGGAGATAGGCAAGCTGCGCCGGGAGGGCGTCGACACCACCGAACGGCAGCAGAGGGTGCGTGAGATCGGCGAGAGGATCACGGAACTCGACACCGCGGCGCAGGCGATTGACGAGGAGTTCAGGCAGGCGCTGGCCTGCGTTCCGAATGTGCCGCACGAGTCCGTTCCGATCGGGAAGAGCGAAGAGGATAACGTCGAGGTAAGGCGCTGGGGCACGCCGCGGCAGTTCGATTTCGAGCCGAAAGCGCACTGGGACCTGGGTCCGGCGCTGGGCATCCTGGACATGGAGCGCGCGGCGAAGATCACGGGCGCGCGGTTCGCGGTGTACTGGGACGCGGGCGCGCGGCTGGAGCGCGCGCTGATGAATTTCATGCTCGACGTACACACGCGCGAGCACGGCTACACCGAGGTGCTGCCGCCCTTCATGATCAACTCGGACAGCTTGTATGGCACGGGCCAGTTGCCCAAGTTCGCCGAGGACCTGTTCAAGTGCGAAGGCTGGGACCTGTGGCTGGCGCCGACAGCCGAAGTGCCGGTAACGAACCTGTTCCGCAAGGAGACGCTCGCAGCCGAGCGGCTTCCGGTCAAGTTGTGCGCGTTCACGGCGTGCTTTCGCAGCGAAGCGGGCGCGTACGGGCGCGATGTGCGGGGCATCATCAGGCAGCACCAGTTCCAGAAAGTGGAGCTGGTTAAGTTCGCGTCGCCCGAGACAAGCTACGACGAACTGGAGAAGCTGACCGGCGACGCCGAGGACATTCTGCGGCGGCTCGGTCTGCCGTTCCGCACGATCGTACTATGCACGGGAGATATGGGCTTCTCGTCGGCGAAAACGTACGACATCGAGGTGTGGCTGCCGGGGCTGAATGCGTACAAAGAGATATCCTCCTGCTCGAATTTCGAGGCGTTCCAGGCGCGCCGGGCGGCGATTCGGGCAAAGGCGGCGAAGGGCAAACCGGAGTACGTCCACACGCTGAACGGCAGCGGACTGGCCATCGGCAGGACGTGGATCGCGATTCTAGAGAACTACCAGCAGCGCGACGGCGAGGTGCTCATACCGGAGGCGCTGCGGCCGTACATGAACGCCGAGCGGATAACGAAACGGGGCGAGATCAAGTAGCCCGCGCTTTTTCGTTCCCGCCCTTTCCGGCACTTTTTTTCACAGGCGCTCAAGCACTTAGCGGCGCGCAGGGCGACAGCGCGCAATCGCCGGCTCTGTAGACTGAGGCCGGTAGTGCGCTCCTCGCGCTCGCGGCCCGGACCCCGCGCGGGTCCGGGCCTTTTTTTCTTGATAGCTCAGGAGGCTTGAGGCATGTTCCGGTCAATCGCGGCGTTTCTGGCAATGGTTATGGCGCTTGGCGCCGCACCGCCGCTTACAACCATCCAAGACGTCGTCTACAAGGCCGACGGGACGCCGTTCGAGGGCGTCTTGTTCATCGAGTGGAAGAGTTTCGCAGCGAACGATGCAACGATCATCGGAATGCAGAGCATAACGCTGCCGGTCGTAAACGGCGTCGTGCGCGTGCAACTGGTGCCGACGACAAACGCGGTGCCGCCGGGATACTACGTGGTGCGCTACAACAGCAACGGCAGGATACAGTTCCAGGAGATGTGGGCAGTGCCTCCGAGCACGGCGGCGCTGCGGCTGAAGGACGTTCGCATTGCGGCGCCGCCGCCGGAGGGCGGCACGGTGCTACAGCCCGCCGCGGAGACCGCGGCGATTCAGGAATCGGACGTCGTGGGATTGCTGAGCGATCTGTCGATCCGGCCGGTGAAGGGCATCGGATACGCGCCCTCGCGCGCGGCGGTGATTGCCGCGGACGGATCGCTAGAAGCGGCGCTGGGTAATCTGACCGATTGCGTGAGGGTGGACGGAAGCGCGGGGCCGTGCGGCTCCGGCACCGCGAGCGGGCCCGGCTTCGTGGACGCCGAAACTCCCGCCGGCGCGGTGGATGGGATCAACGCGTCATTCGCGCTCGCGAGCGCGCCGGCGCCGGCCGAAAGCCTCTCGCTGTTCCGCAACGGCGTGTTGCAGAAGGCCGGGGTGGATTACACGCTGAACGGCAGCGCGATCACGTTTGCGGCCGGAGCCGTGCCGCAATCCGGGGATGTACTGGTGGCGAGCTATCGCATTGCCGACGCCTCGAACCCGACGGGTGCGGCGGGCGGTGCGCTGACGGGCACGTACCCGAACCCGTCGCTCGCGCTGGGGATAATATCGGATGCGAACGTGGCGGAAACAGCGGGGATTCGCGAGTCGAAGCTGGCGCTGAACCACCCTACGCACACGAACGAGAACGACCCCACCGCAACGGAGAAAGCGGCGCTGGCGGGGACATCGGGTGTTCCGTCGGAGACTAACCGGTACGTGACGAGCGCAGATCCGCGCATGACGGACGCTCGCGCGCCCCTGGAGCACACGCTGCTGGGCGGGGCACACTCGGATGCGGCGGCGGCGGCGCCGGTACGCGGCGACCTGATCGTAGCGCAGGGCTCCTCGCCGGTGCGGTGGACGCGGCTGGCCATCGGGCAGGCGGGCCGCTGCCTGGTATCGAACGGCTTCGACGCGCAGTGGAACACGTGCCTGTACACAGGGTTCACCGCCGGCTCGATACCGTACGTGGACGCGACCGGCAACCTGGCGTCCGCCGCGGCGCGGTTCACGTGGGACAACGCCAACCGCAAGCTGTCGGTGGGAAACAACATCGGCGGGACCACGCTGTACCTTTACGATGCTGAGCCAGCTACGGGCTCGACGGGGCTGACGATACGCGCCGGGCAGGGGCAAGGCACAGAACCGTTGCAGCGATGGATGTCAGCGGGTGGAGTTGAACTCGGGCGCGTGGAGGCGGATGGGCGCATGCAGGCGCCGGCGTTCAAGGCTGCGAGTTCGGCGGCGCGCGCGGCATGGCAGGATGCGGGGACGTCCACGGACCCGAGCGCACCGTCGAACGGCGACCAGTGGTATAGCACATCCGCCGAGGCGAACAAGGCCGTGCATATGGGGCAGACGCACACCGCGGTGCAGGTATTGTGCAGCAGCGCCGGCGAGGAGACGAATTCTGCGGTGCTGACGCATCTCGGAAGTTGCACGATTCCGGGGGGCCTGCTGAAACCCGGCGACCGGGTGGATGTACGGTTCGACTACGCGCACACGGGCACGGAGAGCGGGTTCGAGGTGGAGGTGCGGTGGGGCGGAACGAGCCTGCTGGCGCGGACGGCGGAGGCGGCGGAGGCGGCTATTTCCGGACGGGCTGATGCGGGAATTTACGGAACGGGCGCGCAGTGGAGCGTGCAGAGTTGGGGTATGGGAACGGCGTTCACGGCGTCGGCGGGCATAGCAGGCGATCCGGTTGCGCCGGCGTTGACTATCGATTTCCTGGGGCGGTTAAGCGCCGCGGGCGGGGATGTCATAGCACTGAGGAACTTTACCGTTCTGCGCTATCCGGCGCAGCAGAACCCGTAAGGAAGAACCAGGCAGGGCAGGCGTGCGGCGGCCTGCCCTACCCGCGGGAAAGCTGCTCCGAAAGGGCCAGCAGGGCGCCGGTGACACGCGACAGTTCATATTCGAGTTCGGCGCGGGCCTCGGGCGCGTGGCGGAGGTCGGCGCTGCGGCCCATGGCTTCGAGGCGGGCCGCGGCGTCGCGCGCGTTCCGGGCGCCGAAGTTGGCGACGCAGCCTTTCAGGGTGTGGGCGGCATGCTGAAGCGCGAGAGCGTCACCGCGGTCGCAGGCGGCGCGGATCTCATCGAGCATGCGAGGGCACTCGTCGACGAACATCTGCGAGATCTCGATGAGGAACTCGATGTCGCCGCCGGAGCGCTCGAGGAGGCCGGCGCGGTCGAGTACGTCCGCGGAGGCGTTATCGGTCGTGTGTGCCACGACAGACTAATCGGCCGATCCGGCGCGATTTTGAAGGGGAGCCAAAAGGCGGCTGCGTTCATCCGGGCCGGCGGCGGGAGCAGCGCATTTTCAGGGCGCGGCGCGCGTCGTGTTAAATTGTGGTTTCCCCACAATGCCTTCAGAACCGAACCCTTCCGCCGGCAGCCGTTTCGAGCGGCTCGTCGGAATCATGGCCCGCCTCCGCTCGCCCGAAGGCTGCCCCTGGGACCGCAAACAGGATTTCGACACCATCAAGTCCTACCTTCTCGAGGAAACCTATGAAGCTCTCGACGCAATCGATGCCCGCGACTGGCCCGGCCTGAAAGAGGAACTGGGCGACCTCCTCCTGGAAGTGGTCTTCTTGGCGCAGATGGCCGCCGAAGCCGGTCTGTTCGGCATCGAAGATTCCCTCGACTCGATCAACGAGAAGCTGGTTCGCCGGCACCCGCACGTCTTCGGCGAGGGGACGGCTGAAACGCCGGAGGACGTAAAGCAGATCTGGGGCGAGATCAAAGCCGTCGAGAAGCCCGAAGCCGGACTGCTCGACTCCATCCCGCGCGCGCTTCCCGCACTGGTCGAAGCGGCGCAGATCTCATCGCGCGCCGCGGGCGCCGGGTTCGACTGGGAGAACGCCGATCAGGTCCTCGAGAAGCTCGATGAAGAAGTCGAAGAACTCGAGGACGCCCGCCGCACCTCCGCCCCGCACGAGCACCTTGAGCTCGAGATCGGCGATATTCTCTTCACAATCGTCAACGTGGCCCGTTTCCTTCGCGTCGACCCCGAACAGGCGCTGCGCCGCACGAACCGCAAATTCCGCGACCGGTTTTCCTATGTCGAGGCCAGGCTCAAGGAAGCCGGCAAGACGCCCCGGGATGCCACGCTGGCCGAGATGGAGGCGTTATGGCAGGAAGCCAAGCAAGGCTGATCACCACGCGCCTGCTCACGACTGCCGCCGACTACCGTAATGCAGTCGCGCTCGAGCGCGAAAACTGGCCGCTGCCGGATATCGAGTTGGTTCCCGTGCACATTTTCATGGTGGCGGCGATGACGGGCGGGCAGAGCTTCGGCGCGTTCGACGGCGAGCGCATGGTGGGCTTTACGCTGGCGTTTCCCGCTTATCGGCATGGAACGGGGCCGTACCTCCACAGCCACATGCTGGCCGTGACGCCCGAGTACCGCAATTGCGGCATCGGCCGGACGCTCAAGCTCGAGCAGCGCAAGAAAGCCCTTGCGGACGGGCTGGATCTCATGGAGTGGACCTTCGATCCGCTCGAGCTGAAGAACGCGTATTTCAACATCGAGCGGCTCGGAGCCGTCGTGAGGCGATATATTCCGGACGCATACGGCCCCCGCGAAACAGGCCGGGGCGTGATTCCAAGCGACAGGCTCGTCGCCGAGTGGGAACTCTCCAGCAGGAGAGTCGAATCCGTAATTGCAGGCTGCGCACCCGAGCGCCCGCACATTGAAGCCCGCATCGAGGCGCCGGAGATCAGCGCCGCAGAGGGCGTTGAGCGGCTCATTGAGATCCAGGCGGCCGTTCGCGCACGCTTCTCCAAGCAGTTCGGGCGCGGGCTGGCCGTGATCGGATTCGAGCGGCCCGGGACGTACCTGCTGGGCAGGCTCGAGTAGCAGAAGCATCCGGGGGTCCATCTCAGCCCGGACCCGCACATTAATTCCCCGAATGATGCCCCGCTTGCGTTCGGCAGGGGGGATGATGTTCTCTCGTATTTGAGGAAAGCTTGGAAACACAGGCGGCACGCGCCGCCGTTGCGGCCTCAAGGAGAGATGTCATGCGAATTGCCGTAGCTGGCCTGTTGTTGTGCGCGGTTCTCGCCTCCGCCCAGACGAAGACCGTAGTATTCCGGGAACCAGGGTTCCCGACGATCGAGAGCGAGCCGGTTCCAGAGGCTGTACTGAAACAGGCGCTCGAGCCTCTTCATCCCGTATTCGTCTCGCTCGACGATCTGCTCAAGCCGGAAACACTCGCGGACGCAGGTCTGCTGGTGCTGCCCTACGGCTCGGCATTCCCCGTGGAAGCGTGGCCGGCGATACGCAAGCACCTGGAGAACGGCGGCAACCTGCTGAGCCTCGGAGGGCGCGCGCTAAGCGTTCCTGTGGAGGGCAAAGCGGGCGCGTTCACCGCCGAACGGCCGCAGAACACGTACTCGCGCTCGCTCGGCATCTGGCATTCGTACGAAGCTCCGCAGAAGGACGGCAAAAGCTTCGCCTGGGACGAGGATTACGACTACCTGCCGGCGATCCAGGTCCACGCCAGGCGTGCATTCGTGTCCGCGATGGATCGCGGGGCGGGAAACTACCGCGCGATGGGTTATCTGGTGAACGACTCGGGCACGCGCGTTGCCGGCGCAATCACCCGGGAGGATTTCTGGCCCAATCGCGGCCGTTACGCGGGGGCGCGCTGCGTGTTCGTGAACATCGATCCCGAGGCGGGCTACTGGCCATCGCCGGACGGAATCACCCTGATACGCACCGCCGCCATCTACGCCCGGCGCGGAGCGACGCGCCTGTGGGTGGAGATGCAGAATCCGACGCTCGCCCCCGGCGAGGTTCCGCAGGCCACCGTGCATCTGGACCGGGGCCGCCCGGGCACGAAGCTCGAAGGCAAGGTGACGCTCGAACTTAGCGACGGCAGCCGCGTGCTCGCCACCCGCGAGGCCGATGCATTCGGCGAATCGCTGATGTCCAACGTCGTATTTCCGAACGCGCTCGCTCCCGGCCTGTACACCATCACCGGCACCTACTCGGACGGCGGCATCGTCGAGCGGTATCACACGGGGGTCTGGTCGCGCGACATGAAGCTGCTCACGAGCGGCTCGCGGCTCAGCGTCTCGGGCGACTATTTCCAGAAGGACGGAGCGCCGTTCATCGCCTTCGGCACGAATTACTTTTCAAACGACATTTACCCCACCGGGTTCTTCACCGGGCAGGACATCGCCGGCAATGCGTGGGCCTGGGACCGCGACTTCGCCGACATGCAGCGCCGCGGTGTGAACATGGTCCGCACCGGCACGTGGCTGAACCGCGCGGAGTACCTGACGCGCATCACCGGAGGTGTGGAGGAGCGGTTCCTGCGCTCGCTCGAAGCGTTCCTGCTATCCGCGGGACGGCACAACATCCAGGTAATCTTCACGTTTTTCGCTTTCGATCCGCAGACCGTTCGCGGGCAAGGCGAGCATTCGCAGCAGGGACCCGGCTCGAATCCATACACCGACCCCGTGGCGATACGCGCGGAGCAGGAGTACATCCGCAGCATCGCCGCGCGCTTCCGCGACGTGCCGTACCTGATGTGGGATTTCATCAACGAACCCAGCTTCTCCAACCCCAGGCGCCTCTGGATCGGGAACACGCCGTCGGACGATCCCACGGAACGGCGAGCCTGGAACGCCTGGCTTGAGAAGAAGTACGCAAGCGCCGGCGACCTCGCGCGGGCATGGCACGTAGCGCCCGCGGAGGCGCCGGCGTTCGGGTCCGTTCCGCTGCCATCGCGCGAGGACCTTGCATTGGCGCGGCTCGGCAACCAGAACTCGGTCCGCGCGATCGATTACAACCTGTTCGCCCAGGATGCTTTCAAGCACTGGGTGGAGCAGATGATGGCCGCACTGCGCGAGACCGGCGCCAAGCAGCCGGCCACCGTGGGCCAGGACGAAGGGGGCGTAACCAACCGTGTTCTGAATCAGTTCTACGGCGATGCGCTCGATTTCACGGTGAACCACACGTGGTGGCGCGACGACGCGCTGTTATGGGATTCGCTCGCCGCCAAGCGGCCCGACCGTCCGAACCTGATCGGGGAAACCGGCGTGCAGCCCGCCGACAAGGCGGACGGCACATGGCGCTGGGACGAGACGCACGCCGCCGGGCTGTTCGAAAGGAAGATGGCGTTAGGGCTCGCGGCAGGCAACGCAGGCGCGCTGGCGTGGGATTGGGGGCGCGGCGACCAGTTCGGTTCGAAGCGCGCCGACGGTTCCGCCCGCGTCTGGGAAGAGATCATCGCCGGTCTGTGCGATTTCGCCCGGCACGCCTCGCCGTACATGAAGACGGGGCCCAAACCGGAGATCGCGCTGGTGCTGCCGCAATCGCTCCAGCTCTCGGTTTTCAACAACTATGCTCTCGAGGCGCAACAGAACGCGGTGCGGGCGCTGTATTACTACGCGCGGGGCACGGCGTACGCGGTTGGCGAGTACCAGATGGACATGCTCGGCTCGCCGAAACTGATCGTACTGCCGTCGCCCTGGGTTCTGACGCAGGAGGCCTGGAAGGCCATACTGGCCCGCGTGCAAGAGGGTGCGGTGCTGCTGGTTTCGGGCCGCATCGATGCGGACGAGCACTTCCGGCCGACGGACCGCGCCGAGCGGCTTGGCCTGGCATACGGACACGAGATTCTCGGCCTGCGCGAGCACACGGTTCAATTCGGCGGCAGGCAGATACACGTATCCTACGGGGGCGACAAAATAACGTATCTCGAGCGCGGAACGCTGGCTGGCGGCGCTGGCTTTTCGGAGAAAACGATCGGCAAAGGGCGCATTCTGTATTTCGCGATGCCGCTCGAATTGAACGATAATCTTGCCGCGACCGGCGAGATATATCGCGCCGCGATGGATCTGGCGGGCATCAAAAGCGTGTATTTAGCCCAAAATACTGATCCTGGAGTACTGATAGCACCAACGCAGCTCGCAAATGCGACGCTGTACGTACTGGCATCGGAAACCGATGAGCCGCAAGCAGTTGCCTTCCGGGACGTGCGAAGCGGCGCAGAATTTAAGACCACGCTTGCGCCGGGCCGCGCGGCTCTGGTGGTCATAACGCAAGATGGTGATATCGCGGCGCGGTATAGTATTCAATGAAAAATAAGTTAGCGTGCAAGGTTTATCAAAAACCGCCGCACCGGGAGTAAACTAGCACTGTTGGGTAACTGTGACTCCGGGTTGCGGCGCCTGCCGGGGCTTCTGCGGGGGGGCCCAGGTGAAATACAGCGGGATCGGTCCACTCCCGTGCCGCAGCCTGGAGTCGGCAGCCTCCCGTTTTCCGCCCGTATTTCCCGCCGACTATACTGAAGCTTCATTCGCGTTCATCGGAGGCTTACATGGCTAAGCTTGGATTTCTTGGACTGGGCATCATGGGTTACCCGATGGCCCGGAACCTTTTGCGGGCGGGTCACGAAGTGGCGGTGTGGTCGCACACCGCGCAGAAGGCGCGTCAACTGGCGGAGGAGGAAAGAGGCGTATTCTGCGGAACGCCGAGGGAAGTGGCGCAATTCGCCGAGTGCTGTTTCCTTTGTGTCGGCAATACGGAGATGTCCCGCGATGTCATTCTTGGCGGCGGCGGGCTGGCCGAAGGCGCCAAACCCGGCAGTGTGATAGTGGACGCCAGCACCGTTTCGCCGTCTGCCAGCCGGATGATCGGCCGCGAGTTGAAGACCAAGGGGATCGAGTTCCTGGATGCGCCATGCACCGGCTCGAAGCCCGGCGCCGAGGGCGGCACACTGACTTTTATGATCGGCGGGGACCGCAGCGTTTTCGAGCGCGTGCGCCCTTACTTCGAGCCGATGGGGAAAAACCTGTACTACTGCGGAGGGCCCGGCATGGGCCTGCATGCAAAGCTGACGCAGAACCTGATCCTCTCGAACCTTTTGCAGGCTTTCAACGAGGGCCTGGTGCTGAGCACGAGGGCTGGGGTGCAGCCCGAACTGATGCTCGAGATTCTGAACAACAGCGCCGCCCGCTCCGGATTAATTTCCTTCAAGGCACCCTACGTCTTCCGCCGGGACTTCAGCACGAACTTCTCCGTGAAGTGGATGCATAAGGATATCGGGCTGATGCTGGACTCGGCGGAAGAACTGGACGTACCCCTGCCGCTGACCGCCCTCACGCAGCAGATCTTCCGGGCGGCGATCTCGGCAGGGCTCGGAGATGAAGATATGTGCTCTACCATCAAGGTGATGGAAGAATGGACGGGGGTCGAGGTCAAAGGCAGCGAGTAGCGCCGTCCGGCTCTTCCAAAAATGAGAATACAGATTTCTGTTGCATTCAGGCGGCACGTATACTAGAATTGGAATCAAGCCGGGGAGGCAACTCCCACCAAAGCGAGACTAACCTCTAATTTAAAGACCCCTGAAGCATCCTCCCCGGCGCCTCACCAACAGGGTGTCTTGGAAAACAACCGAAGGCAGACGAATTACACCGTTGCGTTTAGCAACTGTGATATTTTTGCGACACTGTGCGGCACGCAATCGAGGCCTAAGCATGTGGTAGCCGGCAAGCGGCGACGGCGCCGTTCGGTGCTGGAGAAAAATGCGCGCACCGCTCCCTCACGGCCGCAGTTCGGTCCAGGGTGTGGGCGCGTGGCGCTGGAGGAAAGCGCGTCCAAGCTCCCTTATGGTCGCGGCTCGGGGAGAACGGTGGGCGGGGGTGCGGGTTCTTCGGCACCTGCCGCATGAACATCCGCGTATTCCACACCGTCCACATGTTATTTTCGTAAGGTGGTGGGCCCCCCACCGGCATGAGAGACATCACGATCCTAGGCTCGACCGGTTCGATTGGTACGAGCACCCTCGACGTCATTCGCCGCCGCCCGGCAGAGTTCCGCGTTTTCGCGCTCGTGGCCGGACAGAATGCCCCGTTGCTGGCGCACCAGGTGGCTGAGTTCCGTCCCCGGCTCGTTGTGGTTGGAACGGAGCTGGTTCGTGCGAATCTAATAGAGAGGTTGAATGATTGCGGTCTGCCGCGATCCGAGTGGCCGGAGATCGGCGTAGGCCGGCGGGCCCGGGTCGAGGCGGCCGTCGCGCCCGAGGTCGATTTCGTAATGTCGGCCATTGTGGGCGTTGCAGGATTGGAGGCCACCTTCGAGGCGGTCCGGAAGGGCAAGACGGTCGGTTTAGCGAACAAGGAGACGCTGGTCGCCGGAGGCAGGCTTGTGATGGAAGCCGCTCGTGCGGCGGGGACGGAATTGATTCCCGTTGACAGCGAGCACAACGGCATCCACCAGTGCCTGCGAGCCGGGCGGCGCTCGGAAGTGGCTCGGGTGCTGCTTACCGCCTCGGGCGGTCCCTTCAGGAGACTGACGCGCGAGCAGATGAAATCTGTCACTCCGGCCGACGCGCTGAATCATCCTACATGGAAGATGGGGCCGAGGATAACCATCGATTCCGCCAGCATGATGAATAAGGGGTTCGAGGTGATCGAGGCGTGCTGGCTTTTCGGCCTGGATCCGTCGGAGATCGAGGTTGTGATCCACCCGCAGTCGTCCGTGCACGCGATGGTGGAGTACGAGGACGGCAGCATCGTGGCACAGGTCTCGGCGACGGACATGCGGATGCCCATCCAGTACGCGCTGACGTACCCCGACCGCAGGCCCGCTCCGGTGCCGCGCCTGGACTGGAGCACCGCACGACACTGGGATTTCGAGCCACCGGACATGGAAAAGTATCCGCTGCTGCGGCTGGCTTACGAGGCGCAGCGCGCGGGCGGTTCCGCGGCATGCACCCTGAACGCGGCCGATGAGATTGCAGTGGAGGCTTTTCTGGCCGGCCGCATTGGGTTCACGGACATGGCCAACGTGGTGGAGCACACGTTGGCGAGCGTTCCCGTGAGGCAGCCGGAATCGGTCTCCGAAGTGCTCGATATCGATGAGGAGTCCCGTGCTGCGGCGCGGGAGAGGATAGAGGCGCGCTGCGCCGCCGGAAGCCTGAGCCTATGATTGCGTTCCAAGATTTCGTCTGGCTGCTGGTCCTGATCGGGGTCATGATTCTGGTTCATGAACTCGGGCACTTCTGGGCGGCCCGCTGGTTTGACGTACGAATCGACGTGTTTTCATTCGGATTCGGCCCACGCCTGTTCGGCTTCCGCCACGGCGAGACCGATTTCCGTTTCTCGGCGGTCCTATTCGGCGGATACGTGAAGATGGCGGGCGAGCAGCCGACGGACGAGCACATAGACGATCCGCGGGCGTTTCTGGCTAAGCCGCGCTGGCAGCGCATGATCATCGCTGCGGCGGGTCCGACGATGAATATAGTTCTCGCGGTTGCAGTTCTGACCGGGCTGTATATGACCCGCTTCCCGAAGGTGCCGCCGTCGGCGCAGGAAGGCATAATCGGGTACGTCGCGCCGGGTTCAGCGGCGGCGAAAGCGGGCATCCGCGAGGGCGACAAGATAGTAAAGCTCGACAATAAGCAGGACCCGAGTTGGGAAGACATCACGCTGGCCGAGGTAGCCAGCGCCGGCCGGCCGCTCCAGGTGAAGATCGAGCGCGACGGCAAGGCTTTCTGGACTACGGTGACTCCGGTCCTGGACCAGCGCTCCGGGCTCGGCTCGGCGGGCTGGGAGGACATGACGGACATCGAGGTAGCCGCAGTGACGCCGGGGATGCCGGCGGCGGATGCGGGGCTCAGGCCGGGCGACCTGCTGGTGAGTGCGAACGGCGTTCCGCTGCGATCGCGTTATCGCCTGCACGACGTGCTCAGGCACAGCGACGGCAGCCCGGTGACGATCGTCTTCGAGCGCAATGGCGAGCGGCGGCAGGTGACGATGCAGCCGATATACTCGAGCGGCGGGGACGGCCCGGAGCGTTGGATGATCGGCGTGCTGCCGCAACCGCGGATGGTGATGACGCAATTATCTCTGCCGGAGGCGCTGCGCGAGAGCATCCATCAGAACATCAAGGGCGCCACTCTGATTTTCCAGTTCCTGCGCGGAATAGCCGAGCAGCGCATGTCTCCGAAGTCGATTCAGGGGCCCATCGGCATCGCGCGCCTGTCGGGCGACGCCGCGCGCGAGGGTGCGTTTGCGTTCTTCGGGCTGATGGCGATGGTGAGCCTGAACCTGGCCATCTTCAATCTGCTGCCGATCCCGATTCTCGACGGGGGCGTCATCATGACTCTGGTGATCGAGATGGTGATGCGGCGCGATCTGAGCCTAAGGGTGAAGGAAACGATTTTCAAGCTCGGCTTCGTTTTCCTGATGGCAGTGATGGTGTTCGTGATATTCAACGACATCTCGAACATGCTGTAGGCGGGATCTCGCCGGGCGCAGAACCGGCGCGTTTCGAAGACAACGCTGGAATCCCGGCGGTGACGGCTCAGTTCCGGTTCGCGGGTGCCACAATGGGAATAATGGCGCCTGGGTTCACCTTTGTGGGGCGGGCTTTCCTTTCAACAGACGCATCCGAGCTTTCGCGGCTTGTCCGGGAGCTGCGAAACACGGTCCAGCCCATGACACCGTTTGCAGCGCAACTCGAGCGGATGGACCGCGCGCTCGCGAGCGGAGCGGGCGAGGCCCTTCGCGCCGAGTACGCGCGCCTTTTCGTTGATCCGACGAACGCTCCGTGCCCGCCCTGGCAGTCCGCCTACACCGACGAACCGCAGCCGCTCGGGCCCGCACACCGGAGCGCGCTGGCATGGTTCCGCGCCGTCGGCATCGAGCCCAAGCAGATTACCGAGCCGGCCGACCATGCGGGCCTGCTGCTCGCGTTTTACGGATCTCTGGTGGAGGCGAACGTCTCACCGGATATTCGCGCCGCATTTTACGAAGAGCACCTGGCATGGATGACGGAGTTTCTCGATCGCGTGCAGGCCGAGACGCGGCATGAGTTCTACCGCGCGCTGGCCGAAGCGGCGGCGGGTCTGCTCGCGCAAGCGCTTCCGGCGCGGCCGGCCAGATAGCCTCCGGCGTAAACTGCTGAGCATGGGCGTTTACCAGCAGTCGTTCCGGATTTCCACGCGCGGCCGCGCGGACGTGCTCGATATAACCGGACAGGTGGAGCGGATCATAGCCGAAAGCGGCATCCGCACGGGAATTGTGAACGTGTCGGGAAAGGGCTCGACTCTCGGCATAACCACCATCGAGTTCGAGCCGGGCGCCATAAGCGATTTCAAACGTGCGCTCGACAAAATCGCTCCGATGAGCAGCGACTATGCGCACAACGCACGCTGGGGCGACAACAACGGCTATGCCCACCTCCGCAGCGCCCTGCTCGGCACGGCCAGGAGCTATCCGGTTCGCGGCGGCGCGCTCGCACTGGGCACGTGGCAGCAGGTGGTGCTGTGCGACTTCGACGAACGCCCGCGCGAGCGCGAGGTCACCGTGACTGTCACGGGCGAGTAAGACGGCGTTGTCTCCGCTCTATCCCCCGGCTCTAATAAAGAGAGGGGGATGCATGGGTGAAGACCGCTTCGGACAGTTGAGGCAGAAGTATCACTCCGTACTGAACGCCATAGAGCAGCAGCACGCGCGCATCCTGGAAATGCGCATGGAACGCGGCAAGCTGCTGTTGCGCGTGATCGCGCCGACTGTGGCCGCCAAGGACCACATTTGGGATCAGATTCACCTCATCGACAGGGACCACGACGATCTGACGGCGGAAATCGTGATCGCCGCCGCGGCAGCGCCGCCGATGCCGGACGCCGGCACCGAGCTTCCGGAGTACGAGGAAGCGGCAAACCGTGTGGCGCAGATGAGGTCAGAAGCGGGCATGCGGGACTATGTTGTCCAGCCGGGCGATACGCTCAAGAAGCTGGCGGAGGATTTCTACGGCGACCCGAAGATGTACACGCGCATTCTTTATGCGAATCGGGACCAACTGCGCGATGCCGGCGACATCCGGCCCGGACAGCGTCTGAAGATACCGGACGAACCCCTCTTATAGGAGAGCGCATGAAGTGGCTGAACCTGTTGGGAAAGTATATGGACCGCCAGCCGACGGGCGGGGAGAAGAGCCCGGGATACCAACATCTGGGCGGGGAAGTGATGATTCACCGGGACTTCGATGAGGTGGTGCGCAGGGTGCGGCGTTCGGAACTCGCCGTGGCGCTTGCCACCGCTTTCCGCTCGCCGCGGACGCCGGCATTCGGTGCGTCGCTCGCCCGCCTTTTCGCACGGGCTAACCCCGGTCAGAGGGCGGGGATGCTGAGGGAGGTGCTTACGATCGCTCCGGATGCGATTCGCGGCGATCTGGCGCCGATGTTCGGCAAGAACCGCGATATCCGTCCAGAGGACACACCCGGCATGCCAGCCGAGGTAGTGCGGCAGGCGACCGAAGCAGCGGTCAGGAAGGACCCGGGGCTGATCGACAGGCTGAGCGATTACCTGGCGCAGTACCCGCCGCTGCTCAAGAATCTGGACATCGCGACGCTCGCTGTAACAATGGCGACGATTGGGGAGAACCTGGCCGGCGGGGGACGGACTATGGCGAGCGGCGGCGGGGGGATGTAGCCGCACACGGGACGGCTTTCATCACTGGCACCCGGGCGCTGCGATATCATCGTGCAGCGTTAGCTAATCACGGCAGAAGGAGCCTGGATGGCCTCGGGCCAGAATGACACACCGCGCATAATCGTATTCGGAGCGCATCCGGACGATTGCGAGTACCGCGTTGCCGGCACAGCGGCCAAGTGGGCCCGGATGGGGCACCTGGTCAAGTTCGTGTCGCTGACCAGCGGCGACGCGGGGCACCATACCGAGGGCGGCGGGGCGCTGGCCATGCGGCGGCGCGCCGAGTCCGCCGAAGCCGCTCGAAGGCTCGGAATTGCCGAGTGCGTTGTGCTCGATACGCACGACGGCGAGTTGCTGCCCACGCTCGAGTTGCGGCATCGCGTGATACGCGAAATTCGCAACTGGAAAGCCGACCTCGTGCTTGCACACCGCACCATCGATTACCACCCCGACCACCGCTACACCGGCGTGCTGGTGCAGGATGCGGCGTTCCTCGTGGTGGTCCCGAATGTGTGTCCGGATACTCCGGCGCTGCGTTCGAACCCGGTGTTCATGTGTTACGAGGACGGATTCGAGCGGCCTGCGCCGTTCCGGCCCGACGTTGCGGTGGACATCACCGACACGTTCGAGGCGAAGATGGACGCGATGGACGCGCACGTATCGCAGTTCTACGAGTGGCTGCCGTGGCTGGACGGGCGGCTGGACGAAGTCCCGAAGGATGCGGCGGAGCGGAGGCGCTGGCTGGCCGCAAACTGGCTGCGTCACGGCGGGCCATCCGAAGCGGTGCGGCTGTCGCTGGCAAAATGGTACGGAGCGGAGCGCGCGGCCCGGGTACGGCACGCCGAAGCCTTCGAGATATGCGAGCACGGGGCACAGCCGGACGAGGCCGCGCTGCGCCGCCTGTTTCCGATGATCGGGTGAGCCGAGTGGATCTGAGAGACCTGCCATCCGTGGATGAAGTGCTCGGCCGCTTAGGGTATCTGCTCGAGAAGTACCCGCGCGGTCTGGTTGCGGATGAGGTGCGCCGTGCGATCGAGAGCGCACGAGCGGCTATTCGCGCAGGACGCGAAGCGGAGCCGGCCGAAGCGGTTGTGCAGAGTGCGTTCGCACGGCTGGAAGCGCCCTCGCAGCGGCCGGTGATCAACGCCACAGGCGTTGTGCTGCACACGAACCTGGGACGCGCGCCGATCGACCGGTACACGAACCTGGAGTACGATCTCGCCGCGGGCCGCAGGGGCAAGCGCGATGCGCACATCGCGCCGTTCATAGAGAGGTTGTTCGGCGCGCCGGGAATTGCGGTAAACAACAATGCCGCCGCGGTTTATCTCGCACTGCGCGAACTGGCCGCGGGCGGCGAGGTGGTGGTATCGCGCGGCGAGCTGATCGAAATTGGCGACGGATTCCGGATTCCGGAGATCATGGCGCAGTCGGGCGCGGTGCTGCACGAGGTGGGTACGACGAACAGGACGACCATCGAGGACTACCGCGCCGCGCTCAACGAGCGCACGCGGCTGCTGCTCCGGGTGCATCCGAGCAATTTTCACATCGTCGGTTTTACGGCTCGGCCGGCTATGGGCGAACTGGCGGCGCTCGCGCGCGAGGCGCGGATACCGTTGTACGAGGATCTCGGCAGCGGATGCGTGATCGATATTCCCGGCGAGCCGCGGCCGCGGCAGAGCTTGGAAGCCGGCGCGGACCTGGTCTCGTTCTCGGGCGATAAGCTGCTCGGTGGACCGCAGGCGGGGATACTGGCGGGACGCGCGGAACTGGTGGCGCGACTCCGGCGTAACCCCATGTATCGCGCGCTGCGGCTGGATAAGTTGGTGCTGCAACACCTGGAGCAGACGCTGCGCGACCTTCTGTTCGAGCATTGGGACAACGTCCCCGCGCTGCGGCTGATACGGCAGCCTGCGGAGCGGATTCGCGAGCGGGCTGAGCGAGTTGCCGCGAGTGTGCCTGGAGCGGAAGTAATCGAGGGCCGGTCCGTCATAGGTGGCGGATCCACGCCGGACCTGACATTGCCGACATGGCTGGTGGCGCTCGGGGGCGATGTGGTGAAGCGGGAGGCCGCGTTGCGGGCGAACGAGCCGCCGATAGTGGCGCGCATCGAGAACGGCCGGCTTCTGATAGACCTGCGGACCGTATTCGAGGATGAGGAAGCGGCGCTGATAGAGGCGCTTAAGCGGGTTTAGCGAAAGCCGGAAAAGCTCTTCTCTTTTTTTTCGCCTTCTGGTATAGTCCGGTTCATGGCCTCACTTCAAGACAATCTCGCCGGACTGCTTCTTGCCAGCAAGGAGTACTTCGACCGCTCAACCCGGGTCCTCGAGGAAGCCGATTCGGGGTACCGGCCCACAAAAGGAATGATGACCGTGGCGCAGCAGGTGGCGCACACGGCGCAGACAATCGACTGGTTCATCGGCGGCGCGTGCCGTCCGGACGGCTTCGATATGGACTTCGAAGGGGCTGCAAAGGCGCTCGAAGCCGTTAACTCGCTTACTGCGGCGCGGCGGATGCTTGATTCGGCGTACGCCAACGCGGTGGCGTTCGTGAAATCGCAGACTTCCGAGAGCCTCGCGCGGCCGTTGCCGGGCCCCATCATGGGCGGGCAACCGGCGAGCGACGTCGTGGGCGGCGCTATAGAGCACACGGCGCATCACCGCGGAGCACTGACCGTGTATTCGCGGCTGCTGGGCAAAGTGCCGCCGATGCCGTACGGGGAATAGCAACCACCGCGGGCTGCTTCTCACTCGTAAGCCCGCGAGAACGTTTCGTGGGCGTTTATTTTGCATTGTGCGCGTGCATGAAGCACGCGTTCAGGGCTGCGCCGGGGTCGCGGCCGATCCACAGGAGCGCGAGCCTGGAGACGGCAGTGGTGGCTGAGGTGCAATCCGGCACAGACGGCAGCGGCCGCCCGCGCTACTTCCGCAGCCGCTTCTTCAGATTGCGCGCAAGTTTCTCGATTTCATCCAACTTGTTCAGCGCATCCACGGGCAGGACGGCGAAGCCGCCCTTCTTTAGCGCGGCCTCGACCTCGCCGCTCAACTCCTGTATGCGCTCCGCATCCTTCAGGTTCTTCTCGTGCTCGGCCTGGAGGATGGCATCCATGCGGTTCTTTCCGCCGGGCAGAGGGGGAAGATCGGTTTGTTGCGGAGCAACTGCCGGCGCGAGCAGCACCAAAGCCAGAAGAACGCGTACTGCGAGCGTCATTGCTGTCCACCTATTTCAGCGTGTAGCTGACGAATGCGAACCGCTTGCCGTCAGGCGACCAGGAGTTCACGTTGATAGTTCCCTGCCCTCCGAACAGCTTCGCTATGACCTCGATGGGGCCTCCTGCCGCGGGCATGCGCCGCAGCACGACATTTCTGTTCGGCGGGTGCCCTTCGGTTCCCTTTTCGAAAGAGATGAAGAGGATCCATTTGCCGTCGGGAGACGGGTGCGGGAACCAGTCCTCCATATCGTCGCTTGTGACGCGCGCGGCGAGCCGGTCGTCCGGCCCGGCGCCGGAGGCCGGCATGCGCCAGATGTCCCAACTGCCGGAGCGCTGCGAGTTGAAGTAAATCCACTTACCGTCGGGGGAGTAATCGGGGCCGTCATCGTAAGCCGGGTGCGCGGTAAGCCGGCGCTCGGGGCCGCCCTCCACGGAGATGGCGTAGATATCGAAGTTATTCGCGCGCGGCGCGCAGTAGGCGAGCGTTTTTCCGTCGGGGGACCAGCCGTGATAGTAACTTGGGGCCTGCTGCGTGATCTGCCGCGGCGTTCCACCTTCGAACGGCAGAAGATAAATCTGCCCCGCGGAGATGACGATCTGCCTGCCGTCGGGAGAGACGCCATGATCGTTATTGATGTGGTTGACGCCGCCGGCGGGGATCGGTTCCGGCTCGCCGCCGCCGGGTGAAAGCCGCCACAAGCGGCCGCGGGAATTCAGGATAAGCCACTTGCCATCCGGCGTCCAGTTGGGCGCCTCGAACAACTCGCCGGAGGTGTAGATGACGCGGGCGTTTTGCCCGCTGGCATCCGCAATTGTGATATGGCTGCGCACGGGCGCGCGGTCCTGCGCGATAAGAGCCATGGAGAGACCCACCACCAGTCCGAATATCTTTGTCACGCGGTTCAGTGTACCTCGACTGGGACGCGGCGTTCAGGAAGTTTCCAGCGTATTATGTGGTGGGGCTGCCCGGGGCTCCGGGCGTTAACGGAGCGCCGCGGCGGAAATCCGGGATGCAAGCTTCCAGGCGCGTGTGGGTGACACGCGCGGCTGGCTCAGAGGAGACCGCATGTATCAACACATTAAGGAACTACAGTTCAACGCCCGTGTTTCGGGGCCGGACCCACACTTCGCCAAGATGCTGCTGGAGCAGTTCGGCGGCCCAAACGGCGAGTTGAAAGCGGCCATGCAGTACTTCGTCCAGGCGTTCGCATGCCGCGGTCCATATCCCGACAAGTACGACATGCTCATGGATATCTCCACGGAGGAGTTCAGCCATCTGGAGATTGTAGGCGCTACGATCCAGATGCTGCTGGCGGGCGTAAACGGGGAACTGAAGGACGCCATAAACAGGACCGACCTCAGCAAGATCGTCAGCAACGGCAAGGTGGCCCGCGAGGACCTGTTTCAGGAAGCGCTCACAAACACCGAGTTTCTCGTCAACTCCGGCGGCGGGCCGACATGCACGAACTGCAACGGGATTCCGTGGAGCGGCATGTACGTGAACGCGAACGGGGATCTTTCGGTGGATCTGCGCTCGAACATCGCGGCTGAATCGCGCGCGAAGATCGTCTACGAGTACCTGATGCAGTTCACGGACGATCCGCTGGTAAAAGAGACTATCGGTTTTCTCATGACGCGCGAGATCGCGCATTTGCAGATGTTCTCGGCCGCGCTGGGAACGCTGGCGACCAACTTCCCGCCGGGAGTGTTGCAGGGCGATCCGCGGTACACGCACGTTTACTACAACACGTCCGACGGCGTGGAGGTTCGCGGCAACTGGAACCGGGGGCAGGGCCCGTGGCAGCACGGTGAAGAGTGGGTTTACATAGCCGATCCGGTTCAGCACGTGCGCGACACGCAGGGGTTGACGGAGGTGCCGGTGCAGGGCTCGCGCGTGTCGATCGACGACGCCGACCGGCTGAACCGGCAGTTGAGCCAGCAGCGCAGCGACGAGATCAGGGCCTCGGTGCCTCGGGGCGCGGCGCGCTGGTCGGAGTACGTCCGCACGTTCAGGCAAGGGTAGGAGGGCGCGTTGCGGGGGCCGGACGGTCCGGCCCCTTAAAATAGTGGGGTGTTCACTTTCTTTGTTCAGAACTTCGGCTGCCGCGCCACGCAGGCGGACGGCGCGGCGCTGGAGAACGCACTCGCGGCCAGGGGGCTGCGCCCCGCCGCGCGCAACGAAGCGGAAATCGTAATCCTGAACACATGTACGGTAACCGCCGCGGCGGACCAGGACGCGCGCCAGGCGGTACACCGTATTCTGCGCGAGAACCCAAACGCACGTATCGTGGTGACGGGCTGCTACGCGCAGCGGGCGGCGGAGGAGATCGCGGCCTGGCCGGGCGTAGCTTGCGTGGTGGGAAACACGGATAAGATGCGCGTTCCGGAGCTGATCGGTGCGCGCGGTTTTGAGCGAGCGGCGCCCCCGCTGGTGCAAGTGGGCGACATTACGGCCCGGCAGGAGTTCGTCACGGCGGTTGTCGAGGATGCCGCGGGGGACCGCACGCGCCCGAACCTGAAAGTACAAGATGGCTGCTCGAACCGGTGCTCGTTCTGCATAATTCCGTCAGTGCGCGGGCGGAGCCGGAGCGCACCGGCGGACTGGGTTGTGGAGCAGGTGCGCCGGCTCGCGGCGAGGTATCGGGAGGTTGTGCTGAGCGGCGTCAACCTGGGCCGCTGGGGGCGCGATCTGGATGGGCGTCTGCGCCTGGCGGACCTGATAGAGCGGCTGCTGCGCGAGACGGAAGTGGAGCGGCTGCGGCTGAGCAGTGTCGAGCCGATGGACTGGACCGACAGGCTGCTTGGCCTGATGGCGGCCTCGCCGCGGATCGCGCCGCACGTCCACGCGCCGCTGCAAACGGGTTCTGATGCGGTGCTGCGGCGCATGCGCCGCCCGTACCGCGCGCGGCATTACGAAGACCGGCTCCGGAAGGCGCGCGCACTGATGCCGGATGCGGCTATCGGCGCGGATGTGATGGCCGGATTCCCGGGAGAGACCGAAGCGGAGTTCGAGGAGAACCGTGCGTTCATCGAGGCTCTTCCGTTTACGTACCTGCACGTGTTCACGTACTCGCCGCGGCCGGGGACTCCGGCTGCCGCCGCTCCGGAACAGGTGCCGGTGCGGGTGCGAAAAGAACGCAGCCGGATATTAAGGGAACTCGGGGCGAAGAAGAACCTGGAGTTCCGGAAATCGTTCGTGGGGCGGAGCCTGAGCGTGGTGACGCTGGTGCAGCCGGGTGCGGCGCTGAGCGGCAACTACCTGAAAGTGGAACTGGCCGAGAGGCGGGAGGCGAACAGGATCGTCGAGGTTGCCGTTGGCGGGCTTACGGCGGGCGGGCTGCGGGAGAGGCAAGGCTAGCCAGGGGCGCGCCGGGTGGCCGGGGGGATCCGCCAGCAAGGCCGGGGGTCACGGGATTTCCGGTTCTTCTTCGGCTTCGCGTTCGGCGGTGGTGATGCAACTGCGAAGGAGCTCCGCAACGCTCCATGCCTGCGCTATGCATCCGCGCTGGGTGAAGGGCGGGTCGGCGTCGAAGATCTCGCTGACGTTTCCGATGCAGCCCTCCTGAAGCGTCGTCTCGCAGCCAGACAGAAACTCGCGGGCCTCAGCCCGGCGATCGGGGTACGTCTTGAGCCATGCGTCGATGAAGTGGCCGAGCAGCCACGTCCAGACGGTCCCCTGATGGTAGGCTGCGTCGCGCGCGCGGAGATCGCCGTAGTACTTCGGCTTGTAATCGGGGCTGCCGGGAGCGAGCGAGCGTAGCCCGACGGGCGTCAGCAGGTGCTCGCGGACGACTTGGATTACCCGCGCCCACTTATCGCGATGGAGTATGGGACTGTCGAGTGAGATAGCGATGATCTGGTTCGGCCTGAGCGAGGCGTCATCTCCGTTTTCGCCGTCAACCACATCGTAAAGATAGCCCCCGCCGGCATACCAGAACCGGCGATTAAACGATTCGCGGGCGCGCTCGGCATGCTCGTCGTACTTGCGGGCTTGAGTGGGCTCGTACTCCTCCTCCACCCATCGCGCGCACAGCCGCAGGGCGTTGTACCAGAGCGCGTTGATCTCGACAGCTTTGCCGCGCCGCGGCGTTACGACCCAATCGCCGACCTTGGCGTCCATCCAGGTCAACTGATAGCCGGGGGCGCCCTGTTTGAGGAGGCCGTCGGCCGGGTCTACACCGATGCCGAACCGCGTGCCGCGCAGGTGGTGCTCGATAACATCACGAAGCTTAGGCAGGAGCAAGCGCAGAGTGGCGCGGTCGTCGGTGGCCTGGATGTAGCGGTGGAGGGCGTGGAAGTACCACAGTGTCGCGTCGGCGGTGTGGTAGAGGCCCTCGGTTTCGCCTTCGGGGAACATGTTTGGGATGAGGCCGTCGCGGATGTAGTAGGAAAAGGTGCGCAGAATCCAACCTGCCTCCATGCGGCGGCCGGTGGCCAGGGCGAGGCCCTCGAGGCTGATCATCGTGTCCCGGCCCCAGTCGGTGAACCAGTGGTAGCCGGCGATTACGGTGCGCGCCTCGTCGCCGGCGGCGCGGGAGCGCGCGGCATCTTCGACGCGGCCGACGGGGGTGATGATGAACTGGTCGGCCGCGAGGACCAGTTCGGCGCCTACTCCAGTACGGACTTCGCGATGGGCGCCGTTTATCAGGAAGAAGCGGCGGTCCTGCTCAGCATTGAGCGCGTCGCGTGGGGAGAGGGCGCGAATGGTTTCCCAGCCTTCGGTGGAGGCTACGAGCGAAACGGGCTTATCGACCTCGAGATCGGCGCGGAAGAAGCCGGGGCTGTGCAACTCGCCGACGAAATCGTAGCCCCGGCTGTGCTCGGCGGCGTAAACGAGGGTCGCCGAGTGGCGATCCGCCGTGAATGCGCTGCGCGATCCGTACAGTTGGAGGCGGAGGCGGGGCTTGTCGGGGCCGGCGATGAGCTCGTACTGGTCGCCGGAGACATACAGGTCCGCCGGCCGGCCGGAGGCCACGCTCACCGGGGCGTCGTGAGAGCGGAACTGCGCGGCGGGGCGGAGACCGAGCCGGAGAGTACCCTCGCCCTCCAGCAGCCGGTAGAGGATATGGGTGGTGTTCTGGCGGTAAGGCATAAGGATGCGGCGTTCGATGATGAAGCCGCCGGCGTCGAAAACCCACACAGGCAGGCCGTTCTCGAGACGGAACTCGACCAGGTTCGCGATTGCGTCGATGCGCCGAAGTTCATTTATCCACTCCTCGCCGCCGAGCGCGATGCGGCGGCCGTCGGGGAGCCGCATCTGCTCGCTGAGCGCGTTTAGCATCATCATCCGGCCGAAGGGCGAGGGCAGCGCGGCAATCAGGAGGCCGTGGTAGCGGCGGGTAACAGGGCCCGCAACGGTCCCGGAGGCGTAGCCGCCGAGTCCGTTGGTGACAAGCCATTCTTTCCTGAGGTGCGGATCGCCGCCGCGCTCGGATTGGCATTGCACCTTGCGGACGATCGGCGGCACGTTCTCAGGCGCGCGGAAGTAACGCGGCTCCGGCGTGACTTCAGGCATCTTGTTTCTCCCGTTTGCGCAGGGCGATGGTCTCCTGCTCCAGCAGCCATTCGCGCTGGAGCGTATCCGGCGGCGGATCGACGGGCCGCATGAGCACCGCAGCGTGGCCGGGAAGCACCCAGCCGGCGCGGGTCTCCACCTTGGGCGTTCCGATTCCGCCGTACACCTCGTCGTCGGTGCCGAGCAGTTTCTCCCAGCGCTTATCGTAGGGCGGGGCGAGCAGCGGCTCGGGCGCTGGGTTGAAATGCAAATCGGGGCCCAGGTTGACCAGCAGCAGACGGTCGTCATTCTTATCGCCAAACCAGCGCAGCACGAGAGCTTCGGGTCCGAGGACGGCGCCTTCGAGCGCGCCCGGGCGTTGCAGTCGGATTGTGGCGTCCTCGCGGCGGAGGCGGAGCAGGTCGCGGTGAAGGCGGTACATGGGAGCATTCCGAACGCGGTCCGCGAAATCGAGGACGGATTTCCGGAACGCCGTCCGGGGCTCTATCGTGAGGGTGCCGTCCATATCCGGCGCGCGGAGGCTGGGAAACTGGCGCATGAAATCGGCGCGGCCCTCGAAGATGGCGCGCATCAGCTCGGGCTTGTGATCGGCGAAGTAGAGAAACGGAGTTGCGGCGGCGAATTCCTGGCCTTGAAACAGCATCGGCGTGCCCGGGGCCAGCAGCAAGAGCGCCGTCATGGCGCGCAGGCGGCCGGGGCTGGTAAGGGCATGGATGCGGTGGCCGCGCGCTGTGTTTGCGATCTGATCGTGGTTCTGTATGTAGTTCACGAACGCCGCCAGCGGCAGGCCGAACGACGGCTGGCCGCGCCGCTTTCCCTGCCAGGCGTAGATCTGGCCCTGGAAGAGGTAGCCGTGGCGGACGGCGGATATGAGTTCCTGAGGAGTACCCAGGTAATCGCTGTAGTAGGCTTCGCGGCGGCCGGTGAGGGCAACCTTGGCGCTGTGATGAAAGTCGTCGTTCCAGAGCATGTCGAGCCCGTAGCCGCCTTCCTCGAACGGCCTGATCATGCGCGTATGCTGCGGCTCGTTTTCGCAGATGAGCAGAATCGGGCGGCCGCCGGCGGCGCGGCGGGCGGCGCGGCCGATCTCGACGAGGATGTGCGTCTGCGAGTTGTCGGCAATAGCCTGCGTGGCGTCCAGCCGCAGGCCGTCGAGATGAAACTCGGAGATCCAATACGCCGCGTTGGAGACGTAGAACTCGCGCACGGGGCCGCTGTTTGGCCCGTCGAAGTTTATCTGCTCGCCCCAGTCGTTGGCCACGGGCGAGAAGTAGTCCGCGGCGAACTCTTTGAGATAGTTGCCGTCCGGGCCCAGATGATTGTACACAACGTCGAGGACCACGCCGATACCGGCGGCGTGGGCGCGGTCGACAAACCGGCGAAAGTCGTCGGGCTTGCCGTAGAGACGGGTGGGCGCGAACAGATCCACGCCGTCATACCCCCAGCCGAAGGCGCCGGCGAAATCGGCTACAGGCATCACTTCGATGGCGGTGATTCCGAGCGAGGCCAGTTCGGGCAGTTGTTCGGCGGCCGCCGCCCAAGTGCCTTGGCGCGTGAAGGTGCCGATGTGCATTTCGTAGAGCACCTGGCCCTCGAGCGCCAGACCGGGCCAGCCCGCATCAGTCCAGGTGAAAGCGCCGGGATCGATCACCTGAGACGGGCCGTGCGGGCCGTCCGGCTGGAACCGTGAGGCGGGATCGGGGAACAGAGCGGCCCGGCCATCGAGGCGGAAGCGATATAGCGCTCCGGCCGCGGCATTGCGCGCGAAACCGGAGAAGTAACCGCCGGGTTCCGGCGCGAGCGTGACAGCCCCGGTTTCCAGCACCGCCTCGACGCGCCTGCGCCGCGGGGCCCACACCCGGAAATGCACTCCCAGCCCTGGCGCTATTTCCGCGCCCACGGGCAGCCGTCTGGCGAACTCCGGCATCTGTTTCATGGAACTATGAAACGCGGCCGATCCGTGGGAAACTGAACGCTATGCCGTACCTGATCGGCATTGCCGGGCCGTCCGGCTCCGGCAAGACACTGCTCGCGACGACGCTGGCTCGCGCGCTTTCGGCCCCAATCGTATCGCTCGATTCGTACTACCGCGACCTGCCGCACCTCACGTACGAGGAGCGTTCCCGGACCAATTTCGACGAACCGGCCGCGCTCGAACACGAGTTGCTGGCCGAACACCTGGCCGCGCTCGCCGCCGGAAGCGAGATTCGCGTGCCGGTTTACGATTTCACCACGCACCGGCGCACGGAGAAAGTGGAGCGGATCCGGGCCGGCGAGTACGCGATCGTGGAAGGTCTGTTCGCTTTGAGCTGGCCCGAAATTGCCGGACTGCTCGGGACCAAGGTTTACGTCCATACGCCTGACGAGATCTGCTTTGCGCGGCGGCTGGAGCGCGACACGCGAGAGCGCGGCCGGACCGCAGCGTCGGTGCGAGAGCAGTACGCTGCCACGGTGAGGCCGATGGCGGCGCTGCACGTCTACCCTGCCCGCCTTGCGGCCGATGTCGTCGTGAGCGGCGTCGAACCGGTGGAGCGGAGTCTGGAGACGGTGCTGGCGCACGCGGCCGCGCGTGTGCCCGCGCTTGGGTGATCCGCGGCACTCAGGCGGCGCCGCGGGCAGCACGCTGCTCCTCGCGAACCCTCCGTCGCAGCCAGCGCAGCGAGAGCTGGGCGAGTTTCCTGCTCATGCCTTCCTCTTCACGGAGTATCTGCCGCAGCACGCGCGCGGCATGGCTTTGGCCCGTGGCTTCGGCCATCTCGGCTGCGGCGTTGTAAGCCGCTGCTTCGAAGTGTTCTATTTTCTGCTCGGCTGTGTTAAGGGCGGCATCGCGAAACTCGGGGTCCATCCCGTCGCGCCTGATGAACTCGTCGGCCTCGGCCGCTAGCCCGCGCATGGCTTTGGACTCCTTGCGTTCAGGCTCGGCGCCCATTCTTCTGAACAGATCTTCGAGCCGCTGCACCTGGCGCTTAGTGACGGCGGCGTGATCCTCAAAGGCTTTCCTGAGATCGAGGGAGGATGCGGCCCCGGCCATGCGGGGGAGCGCCTCCGCAGCCTGCAATTCCGCATCGTAAATTTCTCTCAGCGCCTCGACTTGAAACTCGTGCAGGTTCATATTCACCTCCCGGACGACCCGGGTTGTGTGCGGTGGCACAGAGGCGGGCCATACACGCCTCGGGTGTCCGCAACTCGAGGGGAGCAAGTTTCGGACCGGAAAGCCGCGAGAGGCGACCGCGTTGAATCAGCGGCTTACGGCAGGCGAAGGAGAGGATCGGGAGTTGAAGGCATGTAAATCGCGCTCCGGCCGGCTCCGCCGGGGCTGCGTTGACCGCTCGCGGGCGGTCTTCTATACTAGGTGTTTACGGGTCAGATCGCCGAGGGGGCGGTGTGGCCGATCGGTAGTGTCAGCATGGTTATCCTAGTCACTTTGATTCACATCGCGATCTCGATCTTTCTGATCATCGTCGTGCTGCTCCAGAGCGGCAAGGCGGCGGATCTGGCGGGGGCGTTCGGCGGAATGGGCTCGCAGACAGCTTTCGGGCCGCGGGGCTCGGCCACGCTGCTGTCGAAAGCGACTACGATCGCGGCGGCCGCATTCATGGTGACCTCGATGACGCTGGCTATTTTCGCCAACAACAGCGCGAGCAGGGGCGCAAGCTCGGTGCTGGACACGGCGAAACCGGCCACCACGCAGACGGCTCCGATGCAGACGCGGCCGGCGCCGGCGCCCATTAACCCGGCGCCCGCGCAGCCCGCTCCGGCGAAGTAAGGCTCCGGACCCGAGCCGCGGCTGCTCAGAGCCGCGGCAGCGAAGTACAGGCGACCTCGTGCGGAGGTGGCGGAATTGGCAGACGCACTAGCTTGAGGTGCTAGCGGGAGCAATCCCGTGGGGGTTCAAGTCCCCCCCCCCGCACCACTCAGAATCGCGGTTAACGGCCACGGGGCAACCCGTGGCCGTTGCTGTCCCGGGCGGTGCATGCAGGCTACCGGCGGCGCCTGTGTTGTGCTTACAATTGCATTTGCCGCAGAGTACTCCATCATCACGGGCAAGGAGCACGGGGCGGAACAGGACGCCGTACAACCTGTGCCTGCGGCCGCCTTGGGAGCACATCCGGCCGTACGGCAGGTATGTTTACTACGCGATCTGGCCGGAGCGCAGGCCGGAGTACTTTCGCGCGCCCTGGCGATATCCCGTTTCCCGGCTGGACGAACACCACGGCGACCGCTTTATGCCCGGCGAGGCTGGCGGCGGCTCCGTATTCCTGTTCTTGCCGATGGTCGACTGGCACGGGCGTTTCCAGAGGTCGCAGCAGATGGCCCGCGTGCTGGCGGAATTGGGGCACACTTGCATCTATGTCAACCCGCAACTCGGCGCCGAATACCTCTTGCCCTACGCGTTCGACGCCAGCCCATACATAGGTAGACTCGCCGAGCGCATTTATGAAGTGCACGTACACTTGCCGCGGGTTCACGAATCCCACGCCCGCGGGTTGACAGACTCGGAAGTTGCAAGAGTCGTGCGCGCAGTAGGGCGTGCGCTTCGGCCCTATCGTTCCCGCGAGGTGACGCAGATAGTCAGTTTTCCGCGCTGGCTGGAAGTGGCTGAATGCCTGCGGGCGCTGCTCGGAAGCCGCATCGTCTACGACTGTCACGATTATCTGCCTGGATTCGGCCGCATCTCAGCCGAGGTGCTCGGCCGTGAAGACATGCTGCTGGAGACATCCGATCTGGTGGTTTTCTCATCAGAGCGTTTGCGATCGGAGATCACGAACCGGCTGCCGGAGGTGGGTCCGAAATCGGTCCTCATTCGGAACGCCGTAAGGCCGAGCGATTTCGCGATCGCGCCGCAGCCGCCGGGAACAGGGAAAAAACCGATAGTAGGATACGCAGGCGCGTTGGAATCGTGGTTTGATGTGGAACTCGTCAGAAGCCTGGCGTCAAGGCACACCGATTGCGTCTTTCAGTTGATCGGCGGCATCGAAAACGCGCGTGTTTTCGAACTGGAGCGCCTGTCCAACGTCGAGCTCGCGGGCGAGGTGCGATATGGCGAGATCGGCGCTTATATGAGTAAGTGGAGTGCGGCTCTTATTCCCTTCATTAAGAACCAGCTCACTGATTCGGCGGACCTCATAAAGCTGTATGAATACTTCAGTCTGGGGCTCCCCGTAGTGAGTACGGCGCTCGCCGAATTGCAGCGGTACCGCGAACTTGTCTACATGGCTGACGATGCGGCCTCGTTTTCTCGCCGCCTGGCCGAGGCGTTGTCTGAGAGCGGCTCCGACAGACCATCGCGGCGCAGGGCCGTTGCGGCGCAGGAGACGTGGCTTTGCCGCGCGGCCGCGCTCCTCGAGGCGTTGCGCACGCAGGCGGGCGGTGAAGCCGACGGCGTTCCGCGGCGCTCCGCCTGAGGCCGCGCCGCGACGTCCGTGAACGCGCGGGCATTATGAGAGCCGTTTCCGCCGCCAGGACGGCGGCCCGAATCCCCCACGGGCAGCCCCGCCCCGGCGTCCCGCGGCCGGCCCGCAGCAGCTACAATTGATTCGCCATGATGCGTTTCGTTCTTGCACTTGTTCTGTGCTGGCTGCCGGCAGCCGCGCGGCAGGCTTCGGATCTCGATGCGAAGCTTTCGGCCAAAATCCCCGAGATGCTCGAGGCCAGCGGCGCGCCGAGCGTTTCGGTCGCCGTCGTCGCCAACGGCAGGCTGGTGTACGCGCACGCGTTCGGAAAAGCCGACGTCGCGAAGGGCCGCGCGGCGGACACGGCTACGCGCTACGCCATCGGCTCCATAAGCAAGCAGTTCACCGCCGCGGCGCTGCTTATGCTTGAAGAGCAGGGAAAGCTTTCGCTCGACGACAAAGTGTCGAAGTATTTCGCCGGGTTCACCCGCGCCGGCGAGATAACCATTCGCCAGTTGCTCACGCATACCTCGGGATACGAAGATTATGCCCCGCAGGACTATATCATTCCCGCCTGGACGAAGCCGATTGCCCCAATGAACCTGTTGAACAGCTGGGCGAAGAAACCGCTCAACTTCGAACCGGGCACGGAATACCAATACAGCAATACCGGATACGTGCTTGCCGCCGAGATATTCGAGAAAGTGTCCGGCCAGCCGCTCGTGTCATTTCTGGAAGAGAGAATTTTCAAGCCCCTCGGAATGTCGAGCGCAGGCGACTGCCAATCCGCCGAACCCTCAGATGCCCTGGCCTACACCCGTTATGCCGGCGGACCCGCGCGGCCGGCTCCCCGCGAGGGGAAAGGATGGTATCTCGGCGCCGCCGAATTGTGCATGACGGCAACGGATCTGGCGCGGTGGGACATCGCAGCGTTCCTGGAGAAGAAAGTCCTGTCGCCGCATTCCTACGCCGAACTCACTCACGAAGCGCGGCTCACAAACGGAGAATCCACTCACTACGGGCTGGGTGTCTCGCTCGGCGAACTGCGCGGGATACCGGCGATATCGCACACCGGCGAGGTCTCCGGCTTTCTCGCGTCGAACACGGTTTACCCGACCCGCGGCGCGGCAGTCATCGTGCTGTCGAACGCCGACAACGTGAACCTCATCGGCCCGCTGTCGCGCGAGATAGCCCGCATCGCTTTTCTGCCCGAACAGCCTCCGGCGCCCGAAGCGGAATTAAACCAGGTGCGCGGCATCCTGGAAGGACTTGCGGAGGGCAAAATCGACCGCACGCTGTTCACGGACAACGCGAACGCCTACTTTAGCGAGACGGCGCTCGGGGACTACAAGGCCACGCTTGCCGCGCTCGGCGCGCTGAAATCGGTGCGGCGCACAAACGAGTCGCCGCGCGGCGGCATGCTGCACCGGAGCTACGCGGCGGAGTACGAAAAGGGGACCGTGCGCCTGAACGTGTACGTGACGCCGGGGGCCAAGTACGAGCAGTTCCTGGTGGTGGTAGGGCCCTAGCGGAAACCGCCGGCCGGATCAGGGATGACAGATGATCATCGGCTTCGCCGTGTGGGCGGCGTGTTTGATTGTCCCTATGCCGTGCGAGGCGCAAAATAACCAGATCTGGCCGCCGCTATATGAGAATCAATGGCACTGGCACGATGCGCAGAGCAACCTCGCGCCGGAAACCGCATCAGCGATTCCGGGGGAAGCCGCGGCTGGCGCACCATGCGGCGACACTTCGGCATATAACCGGAGCGCAGACGGGAATCGCTGCTGCTGCCGCTTCCGGCGGATCTAACTCTGGATCGAACCCTGTCAGCGGCGGCGTAGGTCCTTGCGGAAAACGCGCGACGACTGGTAAAGGCGCACGTCGACCTCAGGCAGACTCGTCGTGGCGGAAAGACAATCCGAATTCTCCGTTGCGGCGGGAGCAGCCGGAAGGGAAAGGGGCCGGGGCAACTCATGGAGGGTTGCCTCCGGTCCGGAAACGCTGATTGCAACGCCTCTAACCGTCGTCTTCAGCAATGCGTGTCCCCTGTCTCCGCCGGCGTGGTCCGTGGCGCAGTTGTCGTCCTGGGCCACTTCCATCCAGAAAGTGAGGCTCACCCGCATGATCTTTCTCGCACCGCGGCGCAGCATTCGCCGCCGATGAGACCAACTTTCGCGCCCGGTGCAGGAGCAGGTCCGGCGCCGGCGCTTACTACAGTACCGCGGCGCCGTGCCCGTTCCAGGCTACTGTTCTGCCTCCCTTCCGGATCGAGAGACCGCCCATCAGAGTAGGAATCGTCGACCAGGCTGCGATCTCTATGTCGCGGATGGGCCGCTGGCGGCTCTTGATGCATTCCAGGAAGTTCATGACGAGCCTTCCGGAATCGGAGTCGATTTTGCCAACGTAGTTCGGCGGTTCGTCATGCAGGGTGACCTTCTTCTGTTCAAACGGCGGCTTGCCGCCCCGCCGGCCGCTAATAGGCTGCACGGTGTAGCCCTCCCGGTCGACTGCAAGCATCCCTTCGTCGCCAAAGAATATTGTGCCGAAGTGCAGGTGCAGCAGGTCCGGACGCGAGCTGTAATTCGCGACGAATTTCGGATACTGATAGGAGACCTCGATCGTGTCTGGAACCCGGTCGTCGTGTGGACGGTTGAACCATCCGTAGACGGCCGTCGCTTTGCTGGCGGGGGCGGTAACCCCCATATACCAGTGCGCAACATCGATGATATGCACGCTGTCGGAAAGCGCGCTCCCCCCGTATTCCCAATAAGCCCGCCAATTGCGCTGGCGATCGGGGGTATAGGGCTTGCGCGGCGCCGGGCCCTGAAACATTTCCCAGTCGAGGCCGGGTGGAGGAGCGGTAGGCCTTAGAGCCGCTTGTTCGCGCTCCGACAGGGGACCACGCCGTGCGGCGCCGCCGGGATTCGGCAGAACGACATGGCGGACATTGCCGAGAATACCGGTCTGAAACACCTTGTAAGCTTCCATGAAGGGCAGACTCGTAGCCTGCATCAAACCGACCTGCACAACGCGCTTGTACTTTCGAGCGGCCGCCACAGCCTTGAGGCACATATCTATATCGTTGGAGAGCGGCTTCTCACAGTAAATGTCTTTGCCCGCCTGGCAGGCCTCGATGATCATGGGACAGTGCCAGTGGTCAGGCGTCGCGATCACAACCACATCGATGTCTTTGCGGTCGATGATCCTCCGGTAGTCGCTATACGCATCAACGCCGCCTCCCGCGACTTTGACACCTTCCTCCAGATGCGGTTTGTATACGTCGCACACCGCCGCAATGCGAAAGCCGGGGTTGGCCTTGAATTGCGGAATCAGGCATGCGCTGCCTCGCACGCCGGTGCCGATAAATCCAACCGTAAACTGGTCCGAGGCGGCCGGAGCGCGGGAGACACCAGCCGCGGCCAAGGCGCCCAGGGCTGCCTTACTCAAAAACGATCTTCGGTCTTCCATGTCTGAACCTTTGTTGAAAAAAAACCGTGCTCTACTGAGCCAAACGCCGCATCCATATGTTGCGGAACCTAATCGTCGTGTCCGGGGCGCCCCCGGTTTCGCCGGCAGCGGTCCCGATCTTCCTGCCCACATACCTGCCGTGGTCCTGTAGCACTAACGGGCCCTCCTCTCCGGTGCATCTGCGCGCCCGCACTGGCACATGGTCCTGAACGAGCACACCATTGAAAAACAGCGTCAGGCTGCCCGGGGTCTCCGTGGTCCCGTCGGCAGCGCAGCGCGGCGCGTGAAACACGATGTCGTATGTTTGCCATTCGCCTGGCGGCCGGTTTGCGTTGACTTGAGGCGCCGACTGTCCATAGAGCGCACCGCAAGAGCCGTTGGCGTAAGTCTCGTTCTTGTAGGAGTCAAGAATCTGAATCTCATACCGGTTTTGCAGCACGATGCCGCTGTTCGCGCGTCCCTGGCCCTTCATCTCGGGCTCGAACGGGAGATTGAACTCGACATGTATCTGCGCATCGCGGAACAGTTCCTTGCTCTTCTGATCCAAAGCCCCGGTGCGGCAGATCAACTCACCTTTCGCTACTGTGCACTTAGATGGCGCTCCGTCCATGGTGGTGAATCCGGAGTTATCGCGGCCGTCGAACAACACGACGGCGTCAGACGGCGCTTTCCCGGGCCCGCCCGGGTCGACGACCGGCGGCTGCGGGCCTTCGGTGCTCTGAGCACGAGCGATTCCGACCGCGAGCAGGCACGTCGCGAGTATAGAACTGCATCGCTGCATAGATGGAACTCCTAAAATTGGCAGTCAACGCTCCTTCGGTATTCGGCGCATCCAGATATTCCGGAACTTCAGAATCGTGTCTGGCGCGGGCCCCGAGACGCCGGGAGCGAAATCTATCTTGCGGCCGATGTACCGGCTGTGATCCTGGAGTACCAGAGGCCCCTCGGACACGCAGCGGCGCCCGCGCACCGGCACATGATCCTGAATCAGAACTCCGTTCTGTAGCACAGTCAGGCTTCCCGGCGTCTGTGTGCTTCCATCGTCGGCGCACGCCGGGGCGTGGAAGATAATGTCGTAGCTCTGCCATTGCCCGGGCCGCCGGCACGCGTTGACCAGCGGTCCACGATCGACGAATCCGCCACAGGATTCCCAGCCGCCCTCGGTTGCCCCGTAGGAGTCCAGAATCTGAACTTCGTAGCGGTTCAGAATAATCACGCCGCTGTTCCCTTTCGCCCAGCCTTTCGCATTCGGCATGTCGGGAACGTTGAACTCCAGGTGGATCTGCGCATCGCTGAACTCCTCGCTGGTCCGGACATCCTGCGCGCCGGTACGGCAGGTCATCACGCCATTTGCGACCGTGCACTTTGATGGCTTCCCATCCAGCGTCGTCCACCCGGAATTATCCCGCCCGTTAAACAATATGATCGCGTCCGAGGGCGCCTTTCCCGGACCATCTGGATTGACTATCGGCGGCTGAGGTCCCTCCGGCGCCTGGCCGCACACCAGTCCCGCGGCGAGGGCGCATAATGCCAGCCCGACTGTATGTGTCATATGACGATCCCTTAGATCTCGCCCCGTTTCTTACAAACAGCGGCTCTATCGGCGGATTAGAAGCGTCCGCCGGTACAACCGAAGCCATATAAGTCTGCGAGCGCCGCAACTCCGGCGAGAACGGCGCTCTTGTTTCCGGTATCGCTGTTACGCTTCTGCACAAAGCGGATCGGGCGTACACGGCGTGTACGCCCGATCCGGGTGCGCGCTGAGCGCGCTTTGCGGGGTTAGAACACCAAACGGCCACTCCAGTACAGCCTGCGAAGATAGCTTCCTGTCCAGCCAATCGATTTGTAATGACTACTACTGCTGCTCGTTGCGTTCATGTCCGGGTTGCTGAGCCCACAAAAATATCCGATAAGCCCGCCTGCCGCCGGAACGGCGCCGGCCTCTTCCACATCCATCCGGTTCCGAAAAACCGTTGCGCGTTCCGAACTCGCCGGACAAGTCCGGAAAGTGGCTTTCCGGGCCGCCTGCACCGGTAGCCAGCCGCGCTCAACTGCCGTCGTGGAGGATGCTCCTGAGATCGGCCGTTGCAGCTTCGGGACTCCGCAGGAGATTTCGTCTGCGCTCATCGCCGGAACCATTTCGCCTGTCTGCCCGAGATAGCGATTCACCATTGCACCGCGAACTCCACGGCTGTTTCGAAGATCGGCTCGACTGCCGCACCTTCCGGAAAACATCCGGACCGCCTGCCACAGCCGCGGCGCGGTTTGTACAAGTTCTGATATGTCACCCGATGATAGGCCCGCCGCCACCCGTTGTCAAGAACTATTTGAGTCGCGCGTTCAATTCTGGCGATGTGGCGCAGAACATCGCTAGAACCATGGTAATCGTGTTATCCGCCCGCAAGATGCTCTCCGGAACGGCAGCGCCGGTCTTGACAACCTGTACTCCTTCTTGTACGCTGGCATATCAGCTTGCTGCTTGGTTTGCGGATTCGCCGCCTGGCGCACTGAACGGCCGTCTTAAAGATCCTGAGGCTGCCGGGTGTGCGCTTGGCGGGCGCCAAGGGAACTCGCGGCCTCGGGCAGGCAGGCGTGGTTTCCTGCTGGGACATGGACTGTGGAAAGGAGCCACAGGCGTGGACAAGAGGAGGGCCGGCGGAAGCTCAGCAGTAACAGCCGGCTCCGTATTTGCCTCCTGGAGGTGTTGGCCCCACAGCGGCAGACGAGAGCTACATCGAGCAGGGAAACTGTCTCCCAAAACTGGCAGCCTGTTTCACGTTGAAGAGCCGGCGAGGTCCGGTATTGAGCCCGCGCCGGATCTCCTGGAAGGCTCCGTCATCGAGCCGGCAGGCGCCTCTCGAACACTCGCGGGAATCGTTACGTCACGGGCCGGCGCGATCGAAACACATTCCCGGTTTCGAGCGTTACCTGATTGGCGAACGTACGTAGTACGTCCGACTAATCCATCAAACCAGATGGCGGCAGAAAGTACTCACAAGACAATACGCATGTATTTCCTTACGCGCGGCCAACTGAGACGCATGCCGGCCAGGTTTTGCGCCTCCCCAGCCTCGCCCCGCTGGCATGGCCATTTGATCACGGGAGTAAGTTCTGCTGTAATTACGGCAAACACGGCGGTTTGTTCTCCGGCGTGGAGCGCGGAATGCGGTGGCGGCGCGCCGTCGAGCCCGGGTATTCGGGCTGGCTCGGAGGTTGAGTTGGGCGGCGCTTTTTTCGTTCGCGAAGTATGAGCAATATTAGCGGAGACAAATGGACCTACAAGGAAAAGTTTGCCTGATTACGGGGGGTAGCAGCGGCATCGGCGCGGCCACCGCCCGCGAGTTCGCCCATCGCGGGGCGGACATCTCGATATGCGGGCTTGCAGCCGACGACGCGCTGGCACAGCAGGTCAAACGGGATGTCGAAGCCTTCGGCCGCAGGGCCCTGACTCTTACGGCCGACGTCTCGGACCCCGCTCAGGCGGCCGATTGCGTCCGCCAGACCGTCGGTTCGTTCGGCCGTCTGGATGTCCTTGTTCATTGCGCCGGCGGGGCGGCGCCGGGAAGTTTGCTGGAGGTGACCGACAGCGCCTGGTATGGCGCTTTCGACATTCACGTGCACGCCGTTTATCATCTCTGCCGGGCCGCCGTCCCGCACATGGCCGGCAACGGCGGCGGAGTCATCCTGCTGATCGCCTCCGCGGCGGGGTCGCGCGGCTGCGCCGGCGCCATTGCGTACGGCGTGGCAAAGGGAGCGATACCACAATTCACACGGGCTCTGGCTCGCGAGCTGGCCGATTGCAACATCCGGGTAAACTGCGTCTCCCCCGGAATCATCCGCACCAGGTTCCAGGACTATCTTACGGCGGAGCAGGTTGAGAATAATACGCGGAACCGCATACCGCTCCATCGCGAAGGACGTCCGGAAGAGGTGGCGTCGGTACTTGCACTCCTGGCCGAAAACGAATTCATTACCGGAGCCGAGATCCCCGTAGACGGCGGAATGACAATGCGAATGGTCTGACAAAACCCGTGCGGAGCATCTACCCGTAGCTGTTATGGCGCGCTTAACTGCCGCACCGGCCATATACTTTGATAGAAGAGCGCAGGCGCGGCGGCTCGGGGGTTAAATTCATCTTATGCGAGCCCTGATATTAAGAGAGTACAACAAGCTTGAAGTAACAGAGATGCCGGAACCCGTTGCCGGACCGGACGATGTCCTTGTGCGCGTAAAAGCCTGCGGCATATGCGGGAGCGATGTCCATGGCATGGATGGAAGCACCGGCCGGCGGATTCCACCTCTCGTCATGGGGCACGAGGCCGCGGGTGTGGTTGCGGCGGTCGGCAACCGGGTCACGCGGTTCCGCGTGGGAGACCGCGTCACGTTTGACTCGACCATTTACTGTGGCGCATGCTATTTTTGCCGGAGGGGCCTGGTTAATCTGTGCGACAACCGCCAGGTGCTCGGCGTGTCAGTAAGCGAGTACAGGCGCGATGGAGCGTTTGCGGAGTTCGTGGCGGTTCCCGAACGAATCGTGTACGCTCTGCCCGGCGAGCTTTCTTTTGAGCAGGCGGCGATGATAGAGGCTGTCTCCGTGGCGGTCCATGCTGTCGGATTAACGCCTGTCAAGCTCGGCGATGCCGCAGTCGTGGTCGGTGCGGGAATGATCGGCCTGCTCGCCGTGCAGGCACTGCGCAACGCCGGTTGCGGGCTCGTCGCGGCGGTGGATGTAGATCCCGCCCGCCTCAGATCGGCCCAATCTCTCGGTGCGGACTACGTCTTCAACTCCAGCAGCACCGATGTGCGCGCCGCCATTGCCGAACTCACCGGCGGCCGCGGCGCGGACGTTGCGATTGAGTGCGTCGGTGCGGCAGAACCGGTACAGACGGCCATCAACGCTCTGCGCAAGGGCGGAACGGCGACGCTGGTGGGAAATATCTCTCCGGAAGTACCGCTGCCGCTACAGACAATTGTGACGCGCCAAGTGCGGCTGCAAGGATCCTGCGCATCGGCGGGCGAGTACCCTGCGTGCATCGGTCTGATGGCGCGCAAGGCCATCCGTGTCGATCCTCTTATCAGCGCCACCGCGCCCCTGGAGGATGGACCGGTCTGGTTCGATCGCCTGTACCGGCGCGAACCGGGTTCGATGAAAGTGATTCTTAAACCCTGAATATTATGAGTGACCGTTTGTTCGATTTGTCCGGGAAGGTCGCGCTAGTCACAGGCGCCAGCCGTGGCTTAGGGCAGTACTTCGGGCGAGCACTGGCCCGCGCAGGCGCCGATCTGATCATCACCGCCCGCAGGCTCGACACTCTCGAAGAGTTCAAGCGTGAAATCGAAGGTTTGGGACGGAAGGCGGTGCCCATCGAACTCGAAGTGCGCGATCTTGAGAGCATCCGGAAAATGGCCGACGCCGCCGAAGCCGCCTTTGGAAAGATCGATATCCTCGTTAATAACGCCGGCTGCAATATACGTAAGCCTGCGATCGATATTACATGGGAGGACTGGAACACCGTCCTCGATACGAATTTGCGGGGCACGTTCTTCGTCGCGCAGGCCGTTGCGCGAAAAATGATCCCGCGCAGATATGGCCGCATAATCAACATCGGTTCGGTTACGAGCGTTTTCGGCTATGCGGGTCTGGCGCCCTATTGCGCGAGCCGGGGCGGGGTGAAGCAGTTGACGATGAGTCTGGCCGACGATTGGGGCCCGTTCGGCATTACCGTGAATTGCCTGGCGCCAGGGTGGTTCAAGACGAAGCAGAACGAGGTTCTCTACGCCAACGAGGCCTGGGTACGGTATCTTTGCGATCGCATTCCGCTGAAGCGCCCGGGAAGACCTGACGATCTCGATGGGGCAATTGTCTTCCTGGCCTCGGATGCTTGTCAGTACATCACGGGACAGACGCTGCTCGTCGACGGCGGCATTTCGACCGGCGCGACCAAGGCTACGGTAAGCCGCGATCAGGACTAGCCCTTCCTCAAGCCGCATCCGCCCGGCCGCGCGCTTTGGGCCCGGCCGGGCCGGCGCGGTGTGCGGCTCTGCCGGACACATTCACACCTGAGACTGCCTCGAGTTTAATTCTTTAATCTGATATGTCACCAAGGACCCAAGCCGGCTCCCGGAACCCGTCAGGCCGCGTCTCCACTCCTTGAAGGCCTCGCACCTGTGCCGCAAACCGCCTGGCACAGTGTCGCTGTGCTGCAAAACCACTCCAGGCGCACTGCGCCTGGCAGGCCGGACTCCTTGACACAATCACCGGGCTGCCTGTACAGTGGCATATCAGCATGTTGCTTTGAAAACGCGCCTGTAGTCCGGGCGCCGTGAGCGGCCGTCGCGCGGTTCTCAGCCTCTCGGGCGCGCTTGACTCAAGGCTCGCTTTCGAGCGGAGACAAATGGACCTACAAGGAAAAGTTTGCCTGATTACGGGGGGTAGCAGCGGCATCGGCGCGGCCACCGCCCGCGAGTTCGCCCATCGCGGGGCGGACATCTCGATATGCGGGCTTGCAGCCGACGACGCGCTGGCACAGCAGGTCAAACGGGATGTCGAAGCCTTCGGCCGCAGGGCCCTGACTCTTACGGCCGACGTCTCGGACCCCGCTCAGGCGGCCGATTGCGTCCGCCAGACCGTCGGTTCGTTCGGCCGTCTGGATGTCCTTGTTCATTGCGCCGGCGGGGCGGCGCCGGGAAGTTTGCTGGAGGTGACCGACAGCGCCTGGTATGGCGCTTTCGACATTCACGTGCACGCCGTTTATCATCTCTGCCGGGCCGCCGTCCCGCACATGGCCGGCAACGGCGGCGGAGTCATCCTGCTGATCGCCTCCGCGGCGGGGTCGCGCGGCTGCGCCGGCGCCATTGCGTACGGCGTGGCAAAGGGAGCGATACCACAATTCACACGGGCTCTGGCTCGCGAGCTGGCCGATTGCAACATCCGGGTAAACTGCGTCTCCCCCGGAATCATCCGCACCAGGTTCCAGGACTATCTTACGGCGGAGCAGGTTGAGAATAATACGCGGAACCGCATACCGCTCCATCGCGAAGGACGTCCGGAAGAGGTGGCGTCGGTACTTGCACTCCTGGCCGAAAACGAATTCATTACCGGAGCCGAGATCCCCGTAGACGGCGGAATGACAATGCGAATGGTCTGACAAAACCCGTGCGGAGCATCTACCCGTAGCTGCCGCAGGAAGAAAGTCGCTTCTGAAGTGCTCAGCTTCGGATACCGGGTGGCGCGTGATATGCTTGGCGTTCACAGGGTGAGTGGAAGAAAGGGCCGGGCCGGCGTCGTTCACCCCCAACCGGCAGGCGAGTAGGGTCCTGGATCGTCTGGGAGGTCAGTAGTGTCAAAGGCAACGAGTGCCGGCTTGGGGATGGAGATCACAACCATCGCACAGGCGGCCAGAATTCGGTGGCTGATGATTGCTCTGGTTTTTCTCGCCACCGTCATAAATTATCTGGACCGCCAGACACTGTCCGTGGTGGCGCCCCTCATTACGGAACAGTTCCACATGAGCAATGTGGCGTACTCCCGCGTGGTGTTTGCATTCATGCTGGCATACACGATCATGAACGGGGTATCGGGCCCCATGATCGACCGCCTCGGCACGAAGCTCGGCTACGCGGTTTGCATCACGTGGTGGAGCATCAGCGCGATGCTGCATTCGCTCGCAAATGGCGCTTTCAGTTTCGGCGTATTCCGGTTTCTGCTCGGCATGGGCGAGGCCGGAAACTGGCCCGCCGGGGTAAAGGTCGTTGCAGAGTGGTTTCCTCCCAAAGAGCGCGCACTGGCATCCGGAATCTTCAACAGCGGATCCTCTATCGGCGCGGTGATTGCGCCGCCGCTCGTGGCCTGGATTATCATTCAGTCCGGTTGGAGAACCGCATTTCTGCTGGTGGGCGGAGCCGGTCTCATATGGCTGGTCGCCTGGATGCTGATATACCACACCCCGGTTTCCGCGCAGAAGGAAGCCGCCAGGCGCCCGATATCGGCCTGGAAGCTTTTGAAGACACGTTGGGTGCTCACCTTTACAATCTCGAAAATATTTAGCGACCCCGCCTGGTATTTTTATATTTTCTGGTTCCCGCAATACCTTAGAAACGCCCGCGGGTTTGACATTGTCTCTATCGGCAAGTACGCGTGGATTCCGTTTGTGACCGCCGATGCAGGGAACCTCCTCGGCGGCGCATTCGCCGCGGCTTTGCTTGGCCGCGGGGTCGGGGCAATATGGACGCGAAAGATTTCCGTCCTGTTCTTCGCAAGCTTGATGGCTGCCGCGATTCCCGCTGTATTTGTATCAAACGTATTCCTGGCGATCGCGCTCATCTCGACAGCGACTCTGGGATACACGGGAGCGCTCTCGAATATGCTTGCCATGCCGGCCGACTCGTTTCCCAAGAACACAGTGGGGTCGGTTTGGGGTATTGCAAGCATGGGTGCGGGCTTCGGCGGCATGGTGTTCAGTCTGGTGACAGGGTGGGTCATTGACAACTACTCCTACGTGCCCGTGTTCATCGGATTCGGCATCTTGCCGCTGATCTCTGCCGCGATCGTCTGGTCACTCCCCCACACTCTCAAGGGGTTCGGGACGGAGGAATCTTAGCGAAGGCCGCCACGCTTCGCACAGCGCTGCGGAGCGGGCGATCGCGGGCGCCGCGCGGGCGCCCGCTCTGCCAAAGCTTGCACCGATTCGCGGGGAGCGCCGATTCACGCGCGCTCACTGCACCATCACGGTCACACCCTGTTGCGCTGAGCGGCCGCCCACAGTCACTTCAAGCGGCACGCTTCCCGTCTGTGCGCCTGCGGGCACACATGCATTGATTTGAAGCACACCCGGGTAGATCTGTCCTATCCAGTTGTATTCGCATTCGCTTTTCCGGCTCTCGGCGCCGCCTATCCTTACCACCACGTCCTGCACTGGAACAGGATTGTTCGGGTAGGACGCACGCAGTCCATCGACGCCGGGCGGATCCGTCTGGCCTTCGCCCGTTATGTAGAACTCCAGGTAGTCGCCGTGCGCGGCCGCGACCTCGCCGTTGAGGGTCCATTCGGACTGGCCGGGACGGTGATTCACCGCAACCGCCTGCCCCGTTCCGCCGTTGTAACAGAAAATCCCCGGCGCCGCCGCGGCAACCGGAACCGGCACCGCCGGCGTCCGCGTACCCAGGTACTCCACCTCCAGGCTGGTGGAACCGGACACCGAGTACGGCACGACGGCCATCACCCGGCCTTTGGCCGGGTCGTCCGCATCGCGCATGCTGTAGATCAGCGGCGCCTCCACGCCGTCGAAAAAGACGCGGGTATCGCCCCCGAACTTCGGCAGCTTCTCCCCCTCATATGTGTTGAGCATGGGCCACGAGGCGCCGAAGCCGGTCCCGCGAATCTCGACCATCTCGCCGGGCGCGACAGGGCCGGCGACATGACTGGCGGCATTCAGCACATCTGCTGCCGCAACGGCCCCAGCGGCTTGTTTGCCCACCAATACGTAGTTTGGCTGGTTTCCGGCGACCGTCAGTTGCCGGGTGATCTCATCTGTTGTGCCCTCGTTCAAAATCACGGAATAATCGCCCAAAAAACCGCGGGTGCGGAAAACGCCGTCAGGCCCGGTACGCCCCTGAACATCGGTCCACCAGCGGTTGTAGATGAGGTCCATCCAGACCTTTTGGTTTGGCTTGGGCTGCCACTCTCTGGTGTACATCGCGCCCTGCGGCTTCCACATGGCGCCCTCCCAAAAGCCCCACACAAAAAAACCCTTAACGGCAGGGTGACTAAAGCAGATGGTGAGATAATCGCGCAGGTAATCGGCCTGGAGTTGCTGGTCCGACGTGTCCATGTCGAACTCTGTGACGGAGATGTCGTTCCCGAAGGAGCTGAAGCGGTCAAGTATCTCGAGAACGCGGTCGGGCGGCGTGGCCGAAGCGTCGAAGTGGCTCTGAAGGCCGACGCCGGTCAACGGCGCGCCCGATCTCACGATGCCGCTGATGATGTCGTAATATGCGTTCTGCCGGCTGAGGTTGTACCCGCCGTTCGTGGCGATTCCCCAGTCGTTCACGTACAGCCCTATCGAGGAGTTTGCCTCGCGCGCGCGCCTGAACCATTCGGCCATCTCCGAATCGCCGAGCACGTTCTGGATAGCGTGGTTCGAAACCGGCTCATTCAGCACATCCCACTCGATTACGCGGTCGCCGGCGAAGTTCACGACTCTTGTTATGTGGTCGTTGATGCGGGTCCGGAGCGCCTCCGCGTTCCCGGCCTCGATCAGGTCGATTACGTCGGACGGCAGGACGTAATCGCTCCTGTTCGCGTTAGGCCACACCAGATTGTGTCCGCGGCCCTGGAGGTGGTTTTCCATAATCCAATTCAGAACGTAGTTGGCGCGATCTTCGCCCCCAGCCGCTTCAATCTGCGGCCATTTGAGATCGTTCTCGGGCACTGCCGCATTGAACATCTCCAGGAAGTGCTGGGCATACGTAGCGTTGTTTCTCAGCGTGGCTGCGTCCACGGCGCTGCCGAAACGGAAGGCATGGCGGAGCATCTTGACGTGGACCGGCGCGTCCGGCACCGGGTTGCCCGCCGAGTCGCGGACCACAACGGCTATATCCGCTTTTCGTATCTTCTCTATACGGGCATCGGCCGCGGCTCGCCAGGGGGCATCCGCGGCGTGCCCGTCGTAGGGCCAGGATGCCAGACCGAGCGAGGAGAACGGCACGTTATGGCCGACCTTGTTAACGGTAAGTCCGCCAATATCAATCACTTGCTCGCCATAGGCCAGCCACAGGCTGATGTTGTAAGCGCCCGCCGGATAGCTCTCGGCCATATTGAAGGGCACTTCAACCTTCTTCCAGTTCGCGCCCCCACCGGTGGTGAAATTCACCGATTTCGTATATGGCGGGTCGTTTCTCTCAACTACGAAAGCCGTCGCGGCGGCGCCGCCCTCCGGGGCCTTGATTGTTCGCAGCCAGAAGCTGGCGACCAAGGTATCCCCGGCAGTTACCGCGGCCGTGTTGAAGCAGCGTATCCGGATATCCCAGGGGTTAATGGAGAGAGAACTGCTCAATCTCCATGCCCGCGTGAAAGGCATCCCCTCTTCCACGTTGATAACGTTGAGGTTATCGCTCGGGGCGCCACTCATCTGAAAGCAGCCGAAAACATCGCCGTTGATTACGCTTGCAGACAGTTGAGCGTACGCGGCGGCACACAAAATCAGGGGAATTATGAGGCGCAAACGCATATCCGGCACAGCGTATCATGATCCCGGGCGGGTTAGCCAGCGAGTTGCTCCCGGAACCCCGGCCCGGCCCTAATATCAGCCTATCTATCTGAGCCAAAAAGATCGATTTCTCTTGACTTAGTAGGGAGTTTGAACTAATCTATTGACCGCAAGGAAAGTCGGCCTTGCACGCAGTTGAGGGGGAACGTGTAGCCCCCGAACGGTTAGAGGTTAATGGCGTTCCGGATTCAGGGGTCCGGACGCTCTTTATGTCAAAGAGGCTCAGTCTGCACTGACAACAGGAGGTGCAAGTGTATCTACTGCACGCGCTCAATCCCCGCAGGTGTCTGATCGTCGCCATTTGCATTCTGATGATGATGACGATGTCGGCCTGGGGGCAACAGACTTCAGCAACACTGACGGGTACGGTGAAGGATGCCCAGGGTGCGGTCATACCCGGCGCCACCGTCACCCTGATCAACCAGGCGCAGGGCGCCGTCGTTCGCAAGCTCACGACAGAGGCGGACGGCAGCTTTGTGATTACGCCGCTTCAACCCGGCTCCTACACGATAAACATCGAGGCGAACGGGTTTAAGAAATACGAGCAGAAGGACATACGGCTGTTCGCCAACGACCGTACCGCCCTTCCGAATCTCGTGCTCGAGATCGGCGCCGTAACTGAAACCGTTACGGTGGAAGCTGCCGCTGTCCAGCTCCAGACCGAAAGCGCGGAGCGTTCCGGTCTGGTCACGGGCGTCCAGACGGTCAGCCTTGCTCTGAACGGTCGCAACTACCTGGACCTGCTCAAGACCGTTCCGGGCGTAGTCAGCGATTTCAACGGCCAGGTCGCCGGCCCTGGTATCGGCAACATCAATATCAACGGCCAGCGCAACGACCAGAACAACATTACGCTGGACGGCGTGTCCAATATGGACACCGGATCCAACAACACCCAGCACACCAGCCTGAATATCGACGCCATCGCCGAGTTCAAGATGCTCACGAACAACCTTCCGGCTGAGTTCGGACGCTCCTCGGGCGGCGCCGTTAACGTCGTCACCAAGGCCGGGACGAGCAACTTCCACGGCACTGGCTACTGGTTCCACCGTCATGAGGGCCTGAACGCCCAGACGTGGCGTAACAACGCCGACGGCGTGACCGACAAGAAGAAGTACCGCTACAACTACGCCGGCTTCAACGTCGGCGGCCCGGTCTACATTCCCGGGAAATTCAACACCAATAAGGACAAGCTGTTCTTCTTCGTGGCTCACGAGTGGCAGGAGCAGTTGGTTCCGAACAGCAACCGGAACGTCACGGTCCCGACCGAGGCGGAGCGCCGGGGCGACTTCTCGCTGACGCACGAAGCCAATGGCGCGCCGGTCGTCATTAAGGATCCGCTCAACGGCGGAGCGCCTTTCCCGAACAACTATATCCCGTCGGCCAGGTGGAACAGCGACGGCGCGAAGATTCTGAACTGGTATCCGCTGCCGAACGCCGTGTCGGCATCGCACCCGGATTACAACTATCAGACCCAGATCTCGGCGTCGTACCCCCGCCGCCAGTTGATCGCCCGGGGCGACTGGAACATCACCGAGAACTGGCGCGCGTATGTGCGGTACATCCGCGACACGGACAACCAGATCATGCCCTACGGCCAGTGGAATGCGAGCTATAACATTCCAAAGGGCCCGATGCACTTCGGCCAGCCGGGACGCTCCATGATTGTCAACCTGACGACAATCGTGAACCCGACGCTGACGAACGAGTTCATTTTCGGAGACAGCAAGAACAACCTGGACATCACGCCGGTTGATGATGCGTGGAGCCGTGCCAAGCTCGGCCTGAGCTATCAGATGCCGTTCCCGAAAGCGGACCCGCTCGGTCTGGTGCAGAACTGGACCTACGGCGGTGTTCCGAACGGCCCGAACAGCAGCTTTAACGGCACGCCGTTCCTGAACATGAACAATTCGTTCGACATCACCGACAACATGATTAAGGTGATGGGCGTCCACCAGATCAAGTGGGGCGTGTTCATACAGCGCAGCCGCAAGGACCAGACGGCGTTCACGCCGGCCAACGGCAATATCGATTTCGGCCGCAACGCTGCGAACCCGCTGGACACAAACTGGGCGTTCTCCAACGCTCTCACCGGCACGTACAACACGCTCAGGCAGTCGAATATCATCCGAAACGGGTTGTACCGCTACACGAACGTGGAGTGGTACGTCGCCGACGTATGGAAAGTGCGGCCTAACCTGACGCTGGACTTCGGCGTGCGGTTCTACTACATCCAGCCGCAGTTCGACGCCGCACTTCAAACATCTTCGTTCAACGGCGCCGATTGGGATCCGCAAGGAGTAGCCTCCCTGTATCAACCCGCCATCAACCCGGCGACGGGCGCCAAGGTCGCACAGAATCCGATCACGGGTGCTTATTACCCGTGGGCCTTGGTCGGCGCCCTCGTTCCCGGCACCGGCGCGACCATTAGCGGAGCATACACGAACGGCATGCGGCAGGCCGGCGTGAACGGCTACCCGCGCGGTCTCATCGACAGCCGGGGCGTTCACTACGCTCCGCGGCTCGGCATCGCGTGGCAGGTTGCGAACAAGACGGTTATCCGGACCGGCGGCGGTATCTTCTACGACCGGTTCCAGGGCAACCCCGTGTTCGATATGCTGCCCAACCCGCCTTCCACGCTGACTCCGAACCTGTACTACGGAACGCTCGATACCATCGCTTCGACGCAGGGTGTTCTGTTCCCGGCCGCTGTCCGCGGATTCTCCAAAGACGGCATGGTCCCGACGACGTACCAGTGGAACTTCGGTATCCAGCGCGAACTGCCGTTCGATGCCCTGCTCGATGTCGCATACGTCGGTTCCGCTTCGAAGCACAACCTGATGCGGCAGGAGTTGAACCGTCCGGGATTCGGGAGCGCCTGGCAGCCCTACAGCCAGGATCCGACAGTCACTCCGAAATTCGACGGTTCGACTAATAAGAAACTCGACCTGTATCGCCCGTACCAGGGCATGGGCTCGATCGTCATCACCACCTTCGGAGCGAGCTCCAATTACCACTCGCTGCAAGTGGGGTTGACCCGCCGCCTTGCCCAGGGACTTCAGGCCGGCGTCGCGTACACGTGGTCCAAGGCCATGGGTACCGCCAGCTTCGACCAAGGCGATAACGGCGACCCGCAGGTGCACCCGCTCGGTTTGGGGAACAACTATGGCCCCCTGTGGTACGACCGCCGTCAGGTGCTGGTGTTCAACTACGTCTACGACACGCCGAAGCTGGCCAAGGGAGGCAACTTCCTTGACAACCCGGTGGGCCGCGGCATCTTCAACAACTGGACCGTGTCCGGAATTACCACCATCCAGACCGGCGCTCCGCTGACCATCACGCCCGGTATCCAGGGCCTCGGCGGTTCGGACTTCAACAGGCAGTGGACCGGGGACGAGACCCTTGGGCCGCGCATCGTGCTTGTCAAAGACCCGACGCTTCCGAGCAGCAAGCGGAACCAGCAGCAATGGTTCGACGTCACCGCTTTTGCCATGCCTGTGAAGCCCAGCTACGGCAATGAGTCGGCCGTACGCGGCTACGTATACGGGCCGGGCCGCAACAACTGGGACGTGTCGATCTTCAAACAGTTCCCGTTCACGTCCGATGCACAGCGCTTCATCCAGATCCGTCTGGAGATGTTCAATGCGCCGAACCATACGCAGTTCACCAGCGTCAACACCGGCGCGTCCTTTAACAGGACCACCGGCGCGCTGGTGAATGCCGCGGGCCCGTCGAACCGCTACGGTTTTGGCGCGCTCACGGGAACCTCAGACCCACGCATCATTCAGCTCGCGGCGAAGATTTACTTCTAGCCGCAAACCGTTGGAATGTCTTTCGAGGGCAGGCCTTCGGGCCTGCCCTTTTTGTCTCCCTGCCCAATCAGCGGCGGGCAGACGCTGTCGACAAGCCGCCATCCCGGCTGCCCTAATGCCCGCCCCGGGCGAATCGCCTGCCCACAGATACCCGCGCGCGTACGCCAACCGATTTGTTCAGTGCGCGAACTATGCTCGCCCCCTTCCTGGTATGATGGCCAGCAATGCATTCAAGCAGCCGCTCAGTCTCGTTTTGAAAAGGAATGACCCATGAAGAAGCAGACCGATCAAAAAGCTCCCGCGAAAAAGAACGCGAAACTGCCGCCGTACAAGAACCCGGCCCTGCCGCCGGCAAGGCGCGTGAAAGATTTGCTGTCGCGGATGACGCTGGATGAGAAAGCCGCGCAGATGGTTTGCATTTGGCAGCAGAAAGCGCAGACCCTCGTAGACGAACATGGAAACTTCGACCTGAAGAAGGCCAAGGCCGCATTCAAGAAAGGCAATGGACTCGGACAGGTGGGCCGCCCTAACGATGCGGGCGGCGGGCGCAACGCGCGCCAGATGGCCGAACTGACCAACGCCATTCAGAAGTTCTTCCTGGAAAACAGCCGGCTCGGCATACCGGTGATTTTCCACGAAGAGGCGCTGCACGGGCTTGTTGCAAACGACGCCACCAGCTTCCCGCAGCCCATCGCGCTGGGCGCGACGTTCAACCCCGACCTTGTCGAGCGGCTGTTCACGATGGCGGCGCTGGAGGCGCGAACGCGCGGCGCGCACCAGGTGCTCACGCCCGTGGTGGATGTGGCTCGCGAGCCGCGCTGGGGCCGCGTGGAAGAGACTTACGGCGAGGACCCCTATCTGGTATCGCGCATGGGCATCGCCGCAGTGCGCGGGTTCCAGGGCGACGGCACGCTGCGCAACCGCGAACGCGTGATTGCGACTCTCAAGCATTTCGTCGCGCACGGGCAGCCCGAGGGCGGCATGAACTGCGCGCCCGCCGACGTCTCCATGCGCACACTGCGGGAAGTCTTCCTGTACACGTTCAAGGAGGCCATCCAGAAGGCCGGCTGCATCAGCGTGATGGCTTCTTATAACGAAGTTGACGGCGTTCCATCGCACGCGAACCGCTGGCTTCTGCGCGACGTCCTGCGCAAGGAGTGGGGCTTCAAAGGGTACGTCGTCAGCGACTACTACGCCATATGGGAGCTCGCCTACCGGCCTGATACGCACGGCCACTTCGTCGCGAAGGACAAGAAGGAAGCGTGCGCGCTGGCGGTGAAGGCCGGCGTCAATATCGAGTTGCCCGAGCCGGATGCCTACCTCCACCTGCAAGAACTTGTACGCAAGGGCGTGCTGAAGGAATCGGAGCTCGATGAAATGGTGGCTCCGATGCTCTATTGGAAGTTCCAAATGGGCCTGTTCGACGACCCATACGTGGATCCCGATGTGGCCGAGCGCATCTCCGGCTGCGACGAACACCGCGAGCTGGCTCTCCAGGCGGCGCGCGAATCGATCACTCTTCTCAAGAACGAGAACAACGTCCTGCCGCTGGATCTCGATAAGATCAGGACCATCGCCGTCATCGGGCCTAACGCCGACCGCTCGCTGCTGGGAGGCTACAGCAACAAGCCGAAGCAGGAAGTGACGGTGCTCGAAGGCATCAAAGCGCGCGTGGGAGACCGCGCGAAAGTGCTATACAGCGAGGGTTGCAAGATCACCATCGGCGGCTCCTGGCAGCAGGACGAGGTCATCCCGAGCGATCCGGAAGAGGATCGCAGGCAGATCGCCGAGGCGGTGAAAGTGGCGAAGCAGGCGGATGTGATCATCCTCGCTATCGGCGGCAACGAGCAGACCTCGCGGGAGGCCTGGGGTCTGAACCACATGGGGGACCGCACGTCGCTCGACATGGTGGGCCGCCAGGACGAGCTGGCAAAGGCCATGATCGAGACGGGCAAGCCGGTGATCGTGCTGCTGTACAACGGCCGGCCGCTTTCGGTCAATTACGTCGCACAACACGCCGCGGGCATCTTCGAGTGCTTCTATCTGGGCCAGGAGAACGGCCGCGCGGTGGCCGAGGTCCTCTTCGGCGACTACAACCCAAGCGGGAAACTGCCCATCACGGTGCCGCGCTCGGTGGGCCATCTGCCGGCGTTTTACAACTACAAGCCCTCCGCGCGCCGCGGTTACCTGTTCGACGACGTGACGCCGCTGTACGCGTTCGGCTACGGGTTGAGCTACACCACATTCGACATCGCGAACGTGCGTCTGTCGAAGAAACGCATCAGGAGGAACGGCAAAACGAGTGTGCTAGCGGATGTGACAAACACCGGCAAGCGCGAAGGCACGGCCGTCGTCCAGATGTACATCCGCGACGTGGTCAGCTCGGTGACGCGGCCCGTGAAAGAACTGAAGGGCTTCCGCAAACTGACGCTGAAACCCGGCGAAACGAAGACCGTGGAGATCGGGATCACGCCGGAATCGCTGGCCTTCTACGACATCAATATGAAGTACGTGGTGGAGCCCGGCGAGTTCGAGATCATGGTCGGAAGCTCGTCGCGCAACGAAGACTTGCAGAAGGTCACCCTACAGGTGCAATAGTAGGTATTTCGAAACGAGGCTTGTATGGGCTACGAGGAAGTCAAACTACCCGTTAAGGAGAAGGTCGGATACGCTCTGGGCGACATGGCCGCCAACTTCGTCTTCCAGGCGATGCTGGCCCTTCAGTTGAGCTTTTACACCGACACGTTCGGATTGACGGCGGCACAGGCAGGAACCCTGTTCCTGGTGGTTGGATTGGGCGCCGCCGCGATCAACCCGGTCATGGGCATCATTGCGGACCGGACGAACACGCGATGGGGCAAGTTCCGCCCGTGGATTCTGTGGACCGCCGTGCCGTTCGGCATCATCGGCATTTTCACGTTTTCAACACCCAGCCTTAGCCCGGGCGGGAAACTCCTCTACGCCTGGACTACCTACATTCTGCTGCGGCTGATCTACGTGATGAACAACGTGCCTTACGCGTCGTTGACTGCGGTGATCACGGGCGATCCCGACGAGCGGACCAGCATCTCCTCGTACCGGCAGTTCGCCGCCAATACCGCCGGCTTCATCGTGCAGAGCCTGGCCATTCCGATGGTCATATTCTTCGGAGGTACCGACCCGAAAGGCCAGATCAAGGGCTACCAGATCACGATGGGATTGCTCTCGGTGCTCGCGATCGTTTTCTTTGTCGTTACGTTCGCCACCACCAAGGAGCGAATTCAGCCCGACCCGAAGCAGAAGAGTTCCACCGGACAGGATCTGGCGGACCTCTTCAGGAACCGCTCATGGGTGGCGCTGTTCGTGGTTACCACCTTCTATTTCATCGCGGTCTCGCTTCGCAGCAGCGTGATGTTGCCGTTCTTCAAATACGTCGCGGGAGATCAGGGCCTTTTCGCCTGGTTCAACGGATTCGGGTTGGCTTCGCTGCTGATCGGCGTAGCCTGCTCCAATTTCATGGCCGTACGGATGGGTAAACGAAACCTGTTCATCCTGAGCATGGCGCTGGTGGCCATATTCAATGCGGCGCTGCTGTTCATTCCGTCCACGGCGACTGTGCCTATCTTCATTTCGGAGATCCTGCGGCAGTTCTCGTTTGGATGCTCCTGCCCGCTTCTGTGGGCGATGATCGCCGATGTCGCCGATTTCGGCGAGTGGAAGACGGGTCGCCGGGCAAGCGGGACGGTGACTTCGGCGGTCGTATTCGCGCTTTGGGCCGGGTTGGCCCTCGGCGGCGCGATCGGAGGGTGGCTGTTCTCGGCTTACGGCTACGTGGCGAACGAAATCCAGACCCCGCGTGCGCTGCTCGGCATCAAGCTGACGGCGAGCCTCTGGTCCGGGTTGGCCTTCGCACTCACCGCGGTGTGTCTCGTCTTTTATCCGATCACGCGGGAACTGAATCAGAAAATCGCGGAGGAACTGGCCGAACGCCGCAGGAAGTACGCATAAGCAATCCAAGCGGCGTTCTGATTCTTCAACCGGCCGCGCATTCGTGCGCGGCCGTTTTCGTATAAGCGCAGCAAACGCCCGAGGCGGGGGAGCGGCCGTCCAATCCCGCTACGCCTGCCGCCCGGCTCCGAAGTCCTTCTGAAGGATGAGCGCTACCGTGCCGCGCAGGCGCGCCGCGCCGTCTTCGTGCGCCGGCACGACACGCGGCTCATTGCCGCCGGGCAGCATCTGCGCCTTTACTTCGGCCTCTATCACCGGGCCGAAACGGTGCCACGAGCGCGTCAGGTCGCCTATGATGATGATCATTTCAGGCGCCAGACCCGCCACGATCATGCGCATGCCGCGCCCGAGATAGTGCGCCATGGTGTCGAGAGCCCGAACGGCCAGCGCATCGCCCTGGTCGGCGCGAACCAGCAGGTCCTGGAAAGAAAAACCATCCGGCTGCGCGCTGGATTCGAGATACTCCCGAAGAGCCGCGCGGTTGGAGCCGAACACCTCCCAGCATCCGCGGCCGCCGCAGCGGCACTCCGGACCGTGCGGATCCAACGGCACGTGCCCGAACTCGCCGGCCATCCCGTGCAGGCCGCGCACAAGCTGCCCGTTCACCATTATGCCCGTCCCAATACCTTCCGAAACCGTCACCACCACTACATTGCGGCACGATTCCACACGCTCGAACCACGCGGCCGCCAGCACGCATGCGTTTGCGGCGTTCTCCAACTCCACCGGGAGCCCCGTCGCCTTCGCGATGGGACCACGGAGATCCACGTCGCGCCAGCCCAAATTGGGCGCGAAAACGAGCCGGTCCGATGCGTGATCGTAGCGCCCGGGCAGGCTTATGCCGATGCCCTCGATCATTTTGTCGCTGCACGCTTTGATTATCGGCTTGATGTGATCGACAAGCGCGCAGATGGCGGCTTCCGGGTCGGCCGGCGTTGGCATTACCGTCTGCGATGTGAACCGCCCGTTGATGTCCGAAAGAGCCACCGTGGTCTGAGTGGGGCGAAGGTCCACGCCGATGATGACGCGGTCGTCGTTCAGGCGCAGGAAGGTGGGGCGGCGGCCGCGCGGCAAACGGCCGGTCGGCCCTTCCAGAACCCAGCGTCCATCGATGAGTTCTTCCACGATCAGCGAGATCGTGCTTCGCTGCAATCCCGAGATGCGCGCAAGGTCCGCGCGGGAGATCGGCTGGCGAGTCCTGATAAGGTTGAGCACTACGCGCCGGTTAATATCCCTGACCACCTCACTCGATGCGGCCTGGATACGCTTGAGATCGATAACGCGCATTTGTTGCGGGAGCGGACAATTTATAAGTATATCAAAATACGCGTGCTTCGGCTAATAGTCGCCGGCCGTCTAAGCCGCTGCCCGCCATGCGGCGTAATACCGGCGGACGAGAGATGCCTGATCCTCGAGGAGTTCGCCGGCGTACTCCGGCCCGCCTTGGATGACGTGTTTCGGCAAGGATATGCAGATCTGCCGCGCCGCCGCGTTCAGCCCGCTTATCCAGCGGCTCTCGACGACTACCCTGCCCCCTGGAAGAAGCGGCCGCAGTTTCACGATCAGATACTCGACATTCCAGTTGCTGCCTATAAGAAAATCGGAAACGCTGCCCGTCTCTCCATCTGTGGCGCGAACGAGGTAGCCGCTGACGTCCTCGGCGCTGCGCAGGCGCGGCTGCCCTCCAGTGCAGACTTCCCAGTAGCGCGGCCCGCCGAAATAGCCGGCCAACTCCGCTTCGCAGTTGCGCGAAAGCGACGGCGTCGCTTCCACATCCGGGCTGTTTGCGAGCCGGGCGGAACTGAGCCGCAGAGAAAGCCTTTTCGTCTCGAGGTCGGGGAGGGTGAGAACCGCTGTACATGCCAGAAATTTGCGTCCCGAAAGCCGCGTACCGCCTTCGATGACTACGTACCTCACCGCCCACGCGATATCATCGAGGTACAGGTCTCGTACAGAGCCGGCTTCGCCGTCGGTCGCATCGACCCGGAAGCCCTTCAGGTCACTTCCGCTGAAGAGCATCCCAGTACCCCTTCTCGCATCGTAGCAGCGGAGCAGAGCGGGTGCGACCACCGGGCGTGAGTGCCTGGCCGCGCATTTACAGGAACATCAGAACTGTCGAAGCCGCCGCAAGCAGAACAACGGCCGAATCGAAAACCTTTTGCGAGACACATGCGACAACGCGCGGCCCGGCAAGAGCGCCTGCCAGAACCCCGGGCAACATAAGACCGCTGAAGATCAGCGAAGTGGCTGAAAACAGACCGTGCGCTGCGTATATGGGCGCTTTTGTGAGGTTCACCGCAAAGAAGAACCAGGCGCCGGTGGCGACAAACTTCTCCTTGGGAAGCCGCCTGCTGAGCAGATACAAACTCATCACCGGCCCGGCGGCGTTGGCGACGGTGGTGGCGAAACCCGCGGTAAAGCCGTAAGGCGCTGAGCGGGCCGGCGCAGCATCGCGCTTTCCGCGGCGGATCACCTGAAGTATCAGCATCAGCAGCACGATCGCACCCACGATCAGGCGAAGCCTGCGCTCATTCATCGACAGCGCAATCGCGCCCGCCGCCATTCCCGCCGCAACCCACGGAGCGAGCGAAAACAGCGCGCGGGCATCGGCATGCCGCCGCCAGTACAGGACTGCGAACAAGTCGCCGGCGCACAGCATGGGCAGCAGCCACGCCGCCGACGCGCGCGCGTCGCCCACCAGCAGCACCATCAGCGGCACAACCGTTATCGCAAGGCCCGGAATGCCCGTCTTCGAGAGCCCGGTGAGGAAGCCTGCGGCCGCCCCGATCGCGAGTTGCGCGAAGGAAAAGGGAAACATGAATGTGGGTATCTGCCTATATTGTCCCGCACACGAGCCGGTCACATCCGGCCGTTACAATATAATCAGGTGCTCGTACCCGCCACTCTGATCCTGATCCGTCATGCAGACATCGAGAATGGCCGCAAGGGACGCTTGTGCGGCTGGTCTGACGTGCCGCTGTCGCCGCTCGGCAGATACCAGGTGGAACTTCTCGCCGAGCGTCTGATTTCGGAGCCGCCCGCGTCCGCCTGTTACACGAGCCCGCTTCAGCGCGCGGTTGCCACCGCACGCGCGGCGCCGCACCCGCTGCGCCCGGCGCCGCTCGATTCCCTGCGCGAGATTTACTGCGGCGAACTGGACGGCATGCCCATCGATAAGGTGGAGGCTCGCCACCCCGACATCTGGCGCCGCAACCTCGCTTTCAGCGACAACGATTTCGCATGGCCGGGAGGCGAGAGCTACCGGCAGTTCCGCGCGCGTGCGATGGGCGCTGTCAAGATGCTCGCCGCATCGCATCCGGGGGGGCGGGTTCTCGTTTTCACGCACGCCGGGTTCATAAGCCAGGTCATGGGACATCTCGCGGGTCTGCCGGCGGCGCGTTGGGACGTCTATCAGGCCGGAAACGCCAGCATCACCGAGATCCAGTGGGCGGGAAGATCCGGATCGGTGGTCCGGTTCGACGACCGCAGCCACCTTGCCCCGCTTCTGCGCAAGCTGGCCTCCTGACCTGAGCTATCCGCGCCAGCAGGCGTGCGCGCGCGCCAGGCTGCGACCCCAGTCGTAGGCGGAATCGGCCGATTGGATACGCGCCCACTCGGGCTTGTCGGAATCGTTCATGCGCAGGAGGTGGTACCGCATCGCGCCCGCGAGCGCATTCGAAGCCCGCGCCAGCCAGTACTGCTCCCGGAAGCTCGGCCCCAGGGAGTCACGCATGCCGCGCGCCGCCAGATAACGGCGCAGCAGCATATCATGGCGGCGCCGCGCCGCCTCTTCCCAGAAGCCCAACGATTGCAGCCACGAACTGACATCTTCGAGCGGCGATCCGAGCCGCGCCCGAGCCCAATCCAGCAGTACGGCCTGTTTTCTGCGCCCGGCCAGCCGCACGATCACATTGCCCGGGTGCGCATCGCCGTGCAGAACGGCCGGCGGACCCTCCCCGAGCAGCGCTTTGCGCATGCGCCCGAGACACTCCACCAGCCGCCGCGCCGGCGCGATGAAACGGCGCAGCCTTGAATGCGCGGGATCCCGGACCGCAACCCGGAGCGTTTCGAGAGTGTCGGCCGCGGCCCCGGCCAGCTCCGCTTCGTAATTCCATTCCTTAAGAACGCCGGGACACTGCTGCGGGCGCAGGCTCTCGTGCACCTGCGCCAGGCGATCCATCATCGACCCGATAATCGCATCGTCGGACCACGGCCACCCGCGACATGAACTTACCGGCTCGAGATAGAGCCGCGCACCCCCCGTGGGAACACGGTCCACTCCCAGCAGGCGCGGCGCAAATTGCGGCTTGCAGGACGCAAGCAGCGACTCGTATAAGGCGGCCTCCCGCTCGTCACCGCCTGCAAGTGCCTTGACGATGAACGACGCCGTGCGCGGCTTGCGCGTGGCGTCGAGAAATCTCACACGGACGCGGGATACGGCCGAACACAGACCTCCGTGTACGGGCCTTATGCGCAGCTCAAAGCCGTCTCGTGCGACACCGTACCTGCGTTCGGCGAAACTGGCGAAAGCGTCAACGAAGTCGCCGGCGTTTACCTCGCTTGTGGCGGCGGGCACCGAAACATCTTATCAGCGAACCGGAGCGGGTGCGAGTTACTGGCCGGCAACTCCGGATTCCACCGTGCGCCCGGCGGGAGCCGGCCGTAAGTCTTGTGGCCCACGAGCGGCAAATGAAAACGCCGGCGCTGAAACACGCGCTATCTACGAGCCGCGAGCGCTAGGAAGCGGCGCGTCCGGTTGCTCCGGCGCCGGGCGGCGTTGAAAACGCAGGCGCCGGCTGAAGCCCGCCCCGGTGAAATGGGGCGGGCTGTAAGTCGAATACGAGCCGCTCTACTGCCCGTGCCAGTACATGTCCCAACCGAGATACTTCGTCGCCGCCTCGTACACCGCGGCGGCGCTCTCGGACAGGCTGGCCGCAACGTGGTGCTCGAAACCGTTTTCGCAAATGTGCCGCAGCAGCACCTGCATCTCCGGTATCTCCACCACCCCGGCGCCGCCAAAAGTGTTTAGCGGGTCGTCGGTGAACCGCCCCTGGCCTACATAGCCGTTCACCATGCCGAACTGCTCGTTGGTCGAGAAGCGCAGATAGGTCATCGGCCCCGGCTTCACGCGCCCTACGCAGCTTCCGAAGGCGTTGTCGCGCCCCACGGAACCGGCGATGATCTCCTGGAAGTCCATCCTGACGTCCTGGAAGAAGTGCTTCGGCAAATTGGAGCAGTGGAAGCACACGGCCTTGTTCGGATCATCGCCGTAGTTGTTGTTCCAGTCGAGCAGCGCGCTCGGCGTCTCCGAGGCGAGTTGCAGCGCGTACATCGCGAGCGCGCCGCACACATCCACCTCGCAGGCGCTGGGCAGCAGCGAGTTCGACAGCATGCTCATCACCGCGCACGGCACTACGCCGAAGAATTCTTCGATAGCGGTCCAGCACTGGATGGCTGTGACGTTGACATCGGCTTCCTGCATCCAGCCTTCGAGCACCGCGGCGAGCTTCGCCATTCGGATGAGCGCGTGCTGCGGCACGCCTTCCACGGGCATGTAATCCCTAAGCGCCGCGAGTTTCTGTTGCACGGGAGCGGCGCTGTCGTCCAGCCGGCCGATGCGGCCGAGGATCTCCGACAAATCGATGGTCTCGACGGAAATGCCGCTGGCCTCGAGCACCTTCTCGCTGTAACGCACCGTCTTGAACGCGGCCGGGCGCGCGCCCACGGCGCCTATGCGCGCCTTCTTAAGTCCCTTCGCGACGCGGCAGACGGCGCCGAACCACTGCAAGTCCCGGCTGAACTCTTCCGAATCCGGCGCCTCGGTATGCAGCGTGGTAAGCGAGTACGGAATCTCGTACTGCGACAGATTGTTGCAGGCCGACATCTTGCCGCAGAAGCTGTCGCGGCGGTCCTTGATAGTCATCCGCGACGCGGAATCAGGCGTGGCCTGGACGAGCACCGGCACATTGAGATCCGCCATGCGCAGCGTCTCGGCTATCGCGCGCTCGTCCCCGAAATTCGGAAGCGTCACGATGATCCCGTCGATCTTGTCGCGGTTATCCCGGAACAGCGCGGCGCACTTCTTCGCCTCGTCGCGCGATTCGACCGCCCCGTAGCGAGCTTCCTCGGGCGACAGCGCAACCGCCCGCATGCCGCCCCGCTCAATCGCCGCGATCATCTCTTCGCGGCCGGTCTCGGCAAGGTGGCCCGGAAAGAAGCCGCGGTTGCCGACAATCACACCCATCGTCATTTGTTGTTTCATCGAAGTTTTTCCTCGGAATAGGCAATCTTACCGCAGCGCGAGTGCCGCTGTTTGGGCCCGGGCGGCCAACCCGGGCCGTGCGGTTAAATCATGGTATGCCCGTATTGGTGACCGGCGGCGCCGGCTATATAGGAAGCGTCACTGTGGACATGCTGCGCGAGCGCGGCGAGTGCGTGGCGGTGCTCGACAATCTCGTCCACGGCCATCGCGACGCAGTGGATGCGGACGTGCCCTTCTATGAAGGAAACGTGAGCGATCTGGAACTGGTGCGGCGCATCGTGCGCCGGCACGCCATCGACGCCTGCGTCCACTTCGCCGCGCTGATCGAGGCCGGCGAATCGGTGAAGGATCCCGGAGCCTTCTTCGAGAACAATACCGCCCAGGCTCTGGCGCTCTTGCGCGCGCTCACCGGCGCGGGAGTAAAGCTGTTCGTGTTCTCCTCCACCGCCGCCGTGTACGGGCAGCCGCAGCGCACACCTATCGATGAGCGCCACCCCTTGTGGCCCGTAAACCCCTACGGGTGGTCCAAGTTCATGACCGAACGCATACTCGAAACGTTCGATGCCGCCTACGGATTGCGCTTTGTAGCGCTGCGGTATTTCAATGCCGCGGGCGCAACGGAAAAACGCGGCGAACGCCATGATCCCGAAACGCACCTGATCCCGAACGTGCTGGCCGCGGCGCTCGGGCGGCGACCGTACGTCTCCGTTTTCGGCCGGGACTATGACACCCCCGACGGCACCTGCGTGCGCGACTACATCCACATCGCCGACCTCGGCAGCGCGCACCTGGCAGCCCTCGACCATCTGCGCGCGGGCAAGCCGTCGGAGTTCATCAACCTGGGCAACGGGCAGGGCTACACCGTGCTCGAGGTGATCGACAGCGTCCGCCGCGTAACGGGACGCGATTTCGAGGTCCGCATGGAAGGCCGGCGCGCCGGCGACCCGTCGCATCTGGTCGCCGATTCTACAAAGGCGCGGCGAGTGCTCGGTTGGCGGCCCGCGCATCCCGCGCTCGACGATATCGTCGCGAGCGCATGGCGCTTCGCTAGAAACGTAAAATAGCCAGTATGACAATAGCTGACGTTGCGGTACTGCGGTTCGAGCAGCACTACTCCTGCGCCCAGGCTAGCTTTTCGGCGCTCGCGGAAAGGTTCGGCATCGCGCCCGAACTCGCGTACCGCATAGCGGCCGGCTACGGCGGCGGCATCGCCCGATCGGCGAAAACGTGCGGGTGCGTCACGGGAGCCGTGATGGCCCTCGGACTCGCGCAGACCGCGGTTATACCCGGCGAGACGAACAACGTCGAGAAGGAAAAGACCTACGAGGTTGTGCGGCGCTTGCTGAAAGAGGTCGCCGCACGGCACGGCTCCACTGAATGCGTGGAACTGCTCGGCTGCCACATCGGCACCCCCGAAGGCATGCAGTACGCCAGAAACAACAATCTGTTCCGGACCAAATGCCCCCTCATCCTGCGTGATGTTATCGAGATCACCGACCGGCTTCTGGAAGAGCGCGGCTTCCCCGCCGCCGGCGCCGCGGCGAAGTGACGCCGCGCCGCACTATCTCATTTCCCTTCCCCAGCCTGTGAGGCTTCCGCGCGCGCCTCGCTTATCACTTCGCGAATGAGCGCCTTCAGTTGCTCGCGGCTGGCCTGGTCCGCATTCACCACGAACGGTTTGTTCGCATCGCCGAAGTACAGCGTGCGGTGCGGGAACGGCATCTCGATCCCCAGCTCGTCGAATCTCTTCTTGATGCGCCGGTTCATCTCGCGGCCGATCATCCACTGCCGTATCGGCGCTGTCTTGATGCGCGCCTTCACAATCACCGCCGAGTCTGCGAACCTGTCCACCCCCAGCACATCCAGCGGCTCCAGCATGTAAGAACCGTACTCCGGCTCCTGCATCATCTGCCCGGCGATTTCGCGCAGCACCTGAATAACGCGGTCCGTGTCCTCTTTGTACGCCACTCCGATGTCGAACACGTAATAGGAGAACTTGTGAGTCATGTTCGAGAGCGTGGTTATGGTGCCGTTCGGAAAAATGTGAACGGTGCCGTCCATGCCGCGCAGCACGATGGTCCGCAGGTTGATCTCCTCCACCAGTCCGCCCGTGCCGTTGATGATCGCCACGTCGTTAACCCGCACCTGATTTTCGAGCAGGATGAACAGCCCCGATATCACGTCCCGTACGAGGTTCTGGGCCCCGAAGCCGACCGCGAGTCCGACAACACCGGCGCCGGCGAGAATCGGCCCTACGTCGAAACCGGCTTCCCGGAGCGACATCAGGAGCGCCAGGCTCCAGATCAGCACCACCAGCGTTTTCCTGGTGATCTGACCCAGTGTGCGGCTGCGCTTCTCGATCTCCAGGTCGTTTTCCAATTCGCGGCGGAGCATCGCGCGCGTCAGGCGGGCTCTCAGGCGCGGGATCCATCTGCGCGCGATTCTGGTCGCAACGAACGCCACCAGCAGAATCAGAAAAATGCGGATGGCATGCTGAATCGCCGGGTATAGGCTTTCGAGCGTGGGCAGCAGGCGCAAATCTCCTCCCTTAGCTCCATACTAATGCGCTCCGTTCGAGCGGCCAAACCCCCGGCGAGGGGTGTCCGGCGGGGCATGGCAGGGGATGGAGGCACGGCATAAATGCCGCCGGGAGTTGCGCATGCGAAGTTCCGGCGCACAAACAGGCAGGAAAATGGGGTTGAAAACAGCACCGGCGCCTGTACGGCGGCACTGGGCCGGGAGCGCCGGATGCTGTTTTCCGTTGGGGCTGGAAGCGGTCGGGCGCCGGGCTTGTGCGCGCGCCCGCCCGCATAGTCAATGTCTGAAGTCCGGAAAGCGCGTTTACCGCGCCGAGAACCTGTAAACCGTCGTCGTGTGGTATTCCACGCCGGGCTTCAGAATGGTCGAGGGGAACTCCGGGTGGTTCGGCGAATCCGGGAAGTGCTGCGTCTCCAGGCACAGCCCGGAGCGCTTCGCGTACACGCGCCCGCCTTTGCCCTTGATGGTCCCGTCGAGGAAGTTTCCGGTGTAGAACTGCACGCCAGGCTCGGTGGTGTACACGTCCATCACGCGGCCGGTGGTGGGCTCATAGACCTCGGCTGCCTGCGCCAGTTTGCCGCCGCCGGAATCGAGCACGAAATTGTGATCGTAGCCGCCGGCGCGCTTGAGTTGCTCGTCATCGGCGTTGATGCGTGCGCCGATTGGCGTCAGCGTCGTGAAGTCGAACGGCGTGCCCTTCACGCTCCGCAGCTCGCCGGTCGGGATCAGTCCCGCGTCGGTCGGCGTAAACCGGCTTGCGAACAGCTTCAACTCGTGCCCGAGGACGTCGCCCTGGCCGGCCAGATTGTAATAGGCGTGGTTTGTCAGGTTAACCGGAGTGGCTTTGTCCGTCGTGGCCTTGTAATCGATCTTCAGCGAGTTGTCGGCCGTCACCGTGTACACAACCGTTACGGACAGGTTACCGGGATAGCCCTCTTCCCCGTCCTTACTCAGGTACTTAAGCTCGAGCGACGGTCCGTCCGGCGAGTTGATCTCGCGCGCCTGCCACACCACCTTGTCAAAACCCTTGATGCCGCCGTGCAGGCTGTTCGCGCCGTCGTTCACTGCGAGCTTGTACACTTGCCCGTCGAGCGTGAACCGTCCTTTCGCTATGCGGTTACCGTAACGGCCGATGAGGGCGCCGAAAAAAGGATGGTTGCCGAGGTAGCCGTCCAGGTTGTCGAACCCGAGCACGACATCCCCAAGCTTGCCGTCGCGGTCGGGGGTCTTGATGGAGACAATAATCCCGCCGTAGTTCGTAATCGCCGCCTCGAAGCCGTTGGCGTTCGAGAGCGTGTAGAGATCAACCGGCGTGCCATCCGCCGTCTTCCCGAAAGCCCGTTTGGTCACGGTTGCTTTTCCTCCCTGTTCCTGCGATGCGACCGTCGCACCGCCACAGCCCATCAGTCCGATCGCCAGAGCCAGCGCTGCGGCCGCTGCGTAATGAATAGCTTTCATCTGCATCTGCTCCTCGCCCCGGCCCGCCACTCGCCGGGCGCACGCCGGAGTACCCGAACCTGTTCATGATACCGCTCCGCAACGCGCTGTTTTGCACGGCGCCTGCGGCGCGCGCGAACCAATGCCGGGCCGGAACCGTATCTACTCATGAATATGAAACGCGCCCTCGTCGCCCTTCTCGCCGTAGCAGCCCTTGCCGCGGCCCAAAACAGGAAATTGCATAAGTTGGAGCGTGTTGATTACACGGTCGCGGACTTCGACGCCTCGGGGTATATCCTCGACATAGGCGGAGGCGGCGAGGGCATTATCGGCCGCATGAAGCCGCAACAGGTGGTTGCGATCGACCTCTACAAGGAAGAACTGCTCCAGGCGCCTCCCGGTTTCCTGAAAATCGTCATGGACGCTTCCGACATGAAGTTTGTCGATGCGACATTCGATACGGCCACGGCTTTCTTTTCGCTCATGTATATGAAGCCTGGCGTTCAGGAGAAGGTGTTCGCAGAGACCTTCCGTGTGTTGAAGCCCGGAGGCCGGTTCCTGATCTGGGACGCGGTGATCCCCACCAAGTTCGTCCCGGACACTGAAGGCATCGTGTTCTACTTCACATTCAAACTGCCGAAGGAAACTGTCAGGACCGGCTACGGCACAATGTGGCCCGAGCGGCCTTATGATGTCGCGCACTACCGCGCACTCGCCCGAAAAGCCGGCTTCACCGTGGTCTCGGATGCCGCCGGCGCGAACACCCGCACGTTCACAATGGAACTGCGCAAACCATGAGCCTGGCGTGGCGCCCCCCACGTGGGTGACCATTCCCCGCTGCCGGCGGAGTTCCACCAGCGCCGCAGCCGGCATCCCGCGCCGCACCTTTTGAAAACACACGTAACGAATGGCGCCTTGCGCCTTATGAAGTTCTGATCCTGAAAGGGTTATATACTCCCGGCTTACAGCGTCGCGTTCACGTGACGGAGTTCGCGCTCGACACGCCGCGTGGCGCGCTCGCTGATGAGATCCGCAACACGGCTGAGCAGACCCGGCAGGTCTTCCGGGGCGATCAAAACCGTGCCGCTCGCGCCTTTGGACCGGCTGCGGCTCTTCTGGTAGGCTGTCACAATGGCCGTGGCGGGCTTGTATTCCATGATTCGGGCGTGCGCCAGCACCTTGAGGCCGGCTTCGGGGGATTCCATCCGCAAATCGCTCAATACGAGCTCGTATTCCCGCTCGTCGAGCTTTCCGATCGCCTCGGCAGCAGAGGCGGCAGCGTCAACCTGATAGCCGCCCGCTTCAAGTACCGTCTGTAGAGTCAATCGCGAGGTTAGGTCATCATCAACCAGCAGTACGCGGGCCAAATCGAGGCCACGGCTGCGCGGGGACTTCTGCATCTGTGCGGCTCTCAAACCCAAGTGTAATGTAAGAGGGCGGGAAATGCCATCCAAAAGTAACACCCTGAGGTGGGTGTCCTACTACTAGCACTGTAGTAGATTATTCCCCAAAAACGCGTTTGAATATGCGATCCACATTGCGGAGCTGGCGGTCCAGCGAAAACGCCGCCGCCACCCGCTCCGGCGGCAGCACGGCCCGAACTTCGGGGTCGGCCTCGATGGCCGCACGGAAGTCGCCGTCGGTCTGCCAGGCGTGCATCGCGTGCGTTTGCACCAGCTTATAAGCTTTTTCACGCAGCATGCCAGCCGCCGCCAGGTCGTTCAATACCTGACCTGAGAAGATCAGGCCGCGCGTGGCGTCCAGATTGCGGCGCATGCGCTCCGGATAAACCCGCATGCCGCGGACGAGCCAGACAGTGCGGGCCAGCAGGTAGTCCGTAAGGATGGTGGAATCGGGCAGGATTATCCGCTCGACCGAGGAATGCGAGATGTCGCGCTCGTGCCACAGCGCGATGTTCTCGAATGCCGCCTGGACGTTCGAGCGCACAACCCGCGCCAGACCGCATATCTGCTCCGAATTCACGGGATTACGCTTGTGCGGCATCACCGACGAGCCTTTCTGGCCCGAGCCGAACGGCTCCTCGGCTTCCCGCACCTCCGTCCGCTGCAAAAGACGCACTTCAAGGGCGATCTTCTCTAGCAGCGCGCAAATCAGCGCAAGCGCCGATATGTATGCCGCGTGGCGGTCGCGTGAGACCACCTGTGACGAGATCGGCGCTGGTCTGAGCCCCAGCTTCTCGCAGGCGCGCTCCTCGATTTCCGGGTCCAGATGGCCAAAGTTGCCCACCGCACCCGACATCTTTCCCACCGCAAGATCCTGCGCCGCCGCCCGAAAGCGCACCAGCGCCCGCGTGGCCTCGTCGTACCACAGCGCCAACTTCAGGCCGAACGTGATCGGCTCAGCGTGTACCCCATGCGTCCGGCCCACCTGCGGCGTGTGCCGGAATTCCTGCGCCCTGGCCTTGAGCACCTCACGCAGCTCTTCCACGCCGGCATCGATAAGTTTGGAGGCCTGAACAACTTGCAAAGCTTGAGCAGTGTCTACTACATCATTAGACGTCAGTCCATAATGCAACCAGCGGGATGCGTCGCCCTGGCCCGCCGCAGCCATTGTTTCAGCTACGGCTGTAGTAAACGCGACGACATCATGCTTCACCTCCCGCTCGATCTCGTGAATCCGGGCCACATCGAAGCCCGCATGCTCGCGAAGCGCACGCGCCGCCTCGACAGGCACCTCGCCGCGTTCCGCGAAGGCTTCGGAGGCAGCCAGTTCGACCTCGAGCCAGGTTCGGAACTTGTTCTCGTCGTTCCAGATACGGCCCATCTCCGGGCGCGTGTAGCGTGCAATCATGGCCGATTCAGTAAGTGAAGACGCCGGTCGGTTCGGCTCGCCCGGCAACTACAATATTAGATTTCAGCCCACGAGCCTCGACCGCCTGACGCGCCGACAACTCCACCAAAGCGGGATGGTTGTTGTTCTCGCTCAAGTGCGCCAGCACCAGCGTGTCGGGCGTGGAGTCCATGTCTCTACGAATGTAGTCTGCCGCAACCGCGTTAGACAAATGCCCCTTGCGCCCCATTACCCGCTGCTTAACGGACCAGGGATACGGGCCCACCTTGAGCATATCGAGATCGTGGTTCGATTCGAGCACAATCAGGTTCGTGCCGCGCAGGTGAAACTTAACAGAATCAGGAATATAGCCCAGGTCGGTGACGAAGCCGACTTTGATCCCCTGCGACTGAAAGCAGAAGCCGATCGGATCCATCGCATCGTGCGGCACGGTGAAAGTCTGCACCTCGATATCGCCGATCACCAGCCGCTCGCCGGCCTGAAAGGTCTCCAGGCGCGGCTCGCAGCCGTTCCAGGCGACGCAGGGCGCGGCCAACCGGGTCATATACACCGGAATCGCGAGGTGCCTGGCGAGGACCGGAAGCCCGGCTACATGGTCGCTGTGCTCGTGGGAGATGACGACGGCGTCCAGAGTCTCAGGCGGCTGGCCGATGGCATTAAGCCGGGCACAGATCTCCTTGCGGCTCAGTCCCGCGTCAACCAGCAGCCGCGTCCTCCCGGTGGCTATGAGCGCGCAATTACCCGAACTTCCGCTGGCCAACAGGCAAACTTTGACTATGACGCCCTCCGCTCAGGGAACGGGAAACGCCTGCCCGCAAACAGCGAGCGGGCATGCACAACGCGCGCGGATGATCCCGTTCCTTTTCGATCAGAAAAGACCTTTGTAGCACGGCGAGGGCGGGGCTGAGAAGCTTTCACCGGAAACACGACTGATTGCGGCGACCACGCCGCCGGCGGACTTTCATTGGTGCTCAGCATGCGGGAGATGACGCGAAACGGCAAGAGCCGCTGCGCGCGCCGGCCGGCCGGCGCGCGCCCATGCCGCAGAAAGGAGACTGCCGTGCGCAAATTGCGTGTTTTCGCCCTCGGAGCGCTAGGGGCCGCGCTGGCCTCGCTGGCGTACTATCACGCAGCCGGCCTGCCGCGGACCGATCAACCGCAAGCCCCGATGCCGTCTGCGCCGCACCCCAACACACCGGCTCCCCAGTCCCCCTGTCTTTTGCCCAATGGACAGCTCGACATCGCCTGCACACTCCCCGGTGGAGCGCATCCGGACCCGGATGTAGTGCGGGTGAACAAGGAAATCGACGATACGTTCCAAAAATCGCTCGCCGAGATGAACTCGAACGCTCCCGGAGACGAATACGGCCGCATCGTATTGCTCGGGAGGTTGGAACTATACGACAAGAACCTTTCGGTGAACCGCAACATCGCCTGCGTCACCTGCCACATGCCCGAGACAGGGTTCACTTCCGCTGTGTCGCTGTGGAACCAGACTATCGTGTCGAATCCCGGCTCGGTGCCCATCACCAACGCCACCGGCCTGATGCCGAACTACCGCATCGAGTTCAGGAAACCGTACCCGTATTGTTACTCCACTTTTTCGCCGATTCTGCACTACAACAGGGCGCAGGAAAATCTCTTCGGCGGGAACTTCTGGGATATGCGGGCCACCGGCATCCCGGCAACGAACCCCGCCGCGTCCCAGGCGCAGGATCCGCCGGTGGACCCACAGGAACAGGCTTTCCCGGATCCGGCCTGCGTCATCTACCGCATATCGCGCGGCCCGTACGCGGGTTACTTCAGGGCCATTTGGGGCGCGCAATCGTTCAACGTCAACTGGCCGCCCGATACGGAGCGGGTGTGCGCGACGCCTAATTCCAGCAATGCGCCGCACCCGCGCGCGCTGAACCTGGCCGCAGTCGACCGCGGCACGGTCATGGCCTCATACGACCACTTCGCGATGGCGATCGCCGTCAACGAGTCCTCGCCCGAAGTGAGCCCGTTCACTTCGAAGTTCGACATGTGGCTGGCCGGTCAGGCACAGCTCACTCCGGACGAGCAGCGCGGCTTCGACCTGTTCAACGGCCGCGCCAGGTGCAATCAATGCCACCTCAGCGGAACCGGCAACGCCCAACTCCGCACCACGCGAAACGGCGCCGGCGGTACGGTGGCGATGACCAGCGATGCGCCGCTGTTCACCGATTTCCAGGCCCACAACATCGGCGTGCCGCGAAACCTGGGGCGGCCGGCCTACTATTTCGACCGGCCCGACCAGTACGGCTATGTCGGCAATCCGCAGGGGCCGGCATACATCGACAAGGGCGTAGGACAGTTCCTCCGGGGGCCTCATAACCCGAGTTCGGCGTGGGCCAAGCTGGCGGATCAGTTCGACGGAAAGTTCCTGACCCCGACGCTCAGAAACGTGGACAAAAGGCCCTATCCCGGGTTCGTCAAGGCATACTTCCACAACGGTTACGCCAAGAGCCTTAAGACCGTGGTCCACTTCTACAACACGTCTCAGGCGCTGCCAAGGTGCCCCCAGGGTTCGCCGGGAGAGGCCGTGACGTGCTGGCCCGAACCCGCCGTTCCGGCAAACGTCGACACCCGGTTCGTCGGCAACCTGGGATTGAGCGGCGTGGAAGAGGACCAGATTGTAGCGTTCTTGCGGACGCTCACCGACGCGTATTACTACTCGCCGAAGTAGACTCGCTTCACGCCGAAGCCGGGGACGGCGGTTCAAGAGCGGACAGCGGGCCTTCGGAAAGCGGAATGATCAGGGCGTCCAACTGCGGGTCGTAGACAGCGCCTCCAAGGCGGAAAGCCGCCTTCTGCGCGCTCGCGACGGCGATGCCGATAGCCTCGCCGCTGCCGGGGCCGTCAATCGTGATGCGCGTGCGATGGCGCACACCGGGCCGGAACCGGAGCAATTCGGTGGTTTCATGGCCCATCTGCGCGGCATCGAGCGGCTCGGAGGCATTGACTACGACGTGCCAGGTCCGCGTGCGGCAAATCCAGCCCTTGTTGTGCGGATGCCATTCGCAGATGTGCGCCAGCGCGCCGCTGTCCTCGAGCGGAGCCTGGGTGAAGAGGTAGAGATCCATCCCCATTACCTGCCGATTCTACCGGAACGGCTCGTGAGCGCGCCCGCCGGCGCGCACAAGCGCGGAAACCCTTCATTACCGCGAGCCTGCGAGTGTTCCGGAAAACTTGCGCCCTCAGGCGGAAACGATTGGGCGGTTCCACCGTATTAACAGGCATACCGCCATGCTCGAACTGGTACGCGACCTCCGTTACGGCGCACGCTCGCTGGCCAAATCGCCCGGCTTCGCCGCCGTTGCCGTACTTACCCTTGCGCTCGGTGTGGGCGCCAACACCGCCGTCTTCAGCCTGATCAACGCCGTGCTGCTGCGTCCCCTGCCCTACGACGATCCGGACCGCCTGGTGCTGGTGTGGGAGAGCGCGCCGTTTTTCGGTCTCGCCGACAGCCCGGTGGCGCCCGCCAATTACGCGGACTGGAAGGCCCGCAGCCGCTCCTTCGAACAGATGGGCGCGCTCGAGGACCGCTCCTATCGCCTGACGGGCGAAGGCGCGCCCGAGGTTGTCGAGGGCGCCGTGGTCACGCCCGAGGTGTTTTACGCCCTGCGGACGCGCCCCGCGATCGGCCGCGTTTTCCGCGACGACGACAACCGCGTTGGAGCGCCCAAGGTTGTTGTGCTCAGCGACAGCTTCTGGCGCCGCCGCTTCGGCGCCGACCCCGGCGTCATCGGCCGCACCCTCACACTCAACGACGAGAAGCACACGATTGTCGGCGTTCTCGCGCCCGGAACGGAGCCGCCCGCCGAGTACAGCGACGCTCCCGGCGACCTTTGGACACCTCTGGGAAGCGCCTACACGCGGGAGGAACTGGCTGCGCGCGGCCGCCATAACTGGATGGTAATCGCCCGCCTAAAGCCCGGAGTGACGCTGGCGCAGGCCAACGCGGAGATGAAGAGCATCGGCGCGAGCCTGGCGCGAGAGTATCCGGACACCAACGAGAAAGTCGGCGCCTTCGTCGCGCCCGTGCGCGAGCACTTCGTGGGCTCTAACCGCAGGATCATGTTCATGCTGCTCGGCACGGTGGCGCTGGTGCTCCTGATTGCCTGCTCGAATCTGGCCAATCTGCTGCTGTCGCGCGCGGCCAACCGCGGAAGGGAGGTGGCCGTGCGCGCCGCACTCGGCGCCGGAACCCGGCACCTGCTGCGGCAGTTCCTGGCGGAGAGCCTGCTGGTGTGCGCGGCCGGAAGCGCGCTTGGCATCGTCCTCGCAATGACAACTTTCGGCTTCCTGGCGCATCTCGCGCCGGGGGCGATGGCCGGACTTAAGTCCCTGACGATCGACGGCCGGGTGCTGTCATTTGCGCTTGCGATCGCCGCGGCTACGACATTGGCGTTCGGTTTGGTGCCGCTGCTCGATCTCCGGCGCCTTGACGTGAACACTTCTCTGAAGCAGGGCGGGCGGACGCAGACCGCATCGGGTTCGCGGCGTTTGCGCGCGCTGCTGATCTCGTCGGAGGTGGCGCTGGCATTCGTGCTCCTCACCGGCGCCGGCCTGCTTATCCGCACCTGCGCGCAACTGCGGTCGGTGAACGTGGGCTGCCGCACCGCCAACTTGCTCACGCTTCGCCTGACAATCCCCGAAGGACATCGCGGCCAGGGCAGAATGCTCGCCTACGAGCGCGAGCTGCTTCGCCGCGTGAGGGCGGTGCCGGGCGTGATCTCCGCATCGCTGACCAATCACATCCCACTGGCGGTCAAAGGCGATATTTCAGGCGTGGGCGCCGAGGGCCACGATGCGAGCGAGCGGTTCCAGTGCCGCTCGCGCACCGCCGCGCCCGGCTACTTCAAGACAATGGGCATTCCCCTGCTGCGGGGCCGCGAGATCAGCGAGCAGGATGTCGAGGGTGCGCCGTACGTGGCGCTCATCAACAACACGCTCGCAAAAATGCTGTGGCCGGACCAGGACCCCATCGGACGGCGCCTGATCTTCAGCTCGGATGCGCAGGCTCAGATTGTCGGCGTCGTGGGAGATGTTCATCAGGCCGGCCTGGACGTGCCGCCGCAGCCGGAGTTCTACGTTTCCGCATGGCAGGCCATGTACGGCAGCGTCTCGCTCGCCATCCGGACCAAGGCTGCGCCGGAGAGTATCTCCGGCGCCGTGCGCCGGGCTATATGGGCCGTCGATCCCGACCAGCCCATCACCGACGTCGCCACCATGGACGAGATTCTCGACCGCGAGGTTTTCAGCAGAAAGATGCAGATGATTCTGCTGGCTTCGTTTGCGGGCCTTGCGCTGGCGCTGGCCGCGGTGGGGCTGTACGGAGTGCTCGCATACCAGGTAGGCCGGCAGATTCCGGAGATCGGGCTGCGAATGGCTCTCGGCGCGACGCCCGGAGACGTGCTGCGGCGCGTGGTGGGGCGCGGCATCGGCCTCGCGGCGCTCGGAACGGCCGTGGGCCTTCTTGGCGCGATGGCGCTGTCGCGATATATCCAGAGCCTGCTTTTCGGCGTGAAGGCGACGGACCCGGCGACTTACGCGGGTGTGGCTACGGTGCTCCTGGCTGCGGCTGCGGCGGCGAGCTATCTGCCCGCGCGCCGGGCGACCAGAGTGGACCCCATAGCGGCGCTGAGGGCGGAGTAATGAGACGCGCGCGGGGCAGGGCCCTGCCCCGCAATCAGACCACTTACTCAACTACCGGCAGCCAGACGGAACTTGGCAACTCCCGCGAACGGTAGATCGACTGGGTAGCCTTCACGTAATCCGCCGGCTTTGCGAAGAAGATATTCTCCACGTAAGTCTGCGGGTTGCGGTCGTACAGCGGGAACCAGCTCGACTGGATTTGCACCATGATGCGGTGGCCCGGCTGAAATACGTGATTCACCGCCGGCAGCGTGAAGCGGTATCGTTGAGGCTTGCCGGCCGGAATAGGCGACGGGTGCTCGAAGCTGTCTCGATACCGCCCGCGGAATATATCCATCGAGATGGGCAGTTCGTAGCCGCCCATCTCGGGCTGGCGCGGAACCTCGGTGGGGTACACGTCTATGAGCTTCACAACCCAGTCGGAATCCGTGCCGGTCGTGGAGGCGTACAGATCGGCGACGGGAACGCCGCTGACGCGCACCGGCTTATCCAGCACCGGCGTCTCGTAAACAAGCACGTCGGTGCGGTCGGCCACTGCTCGCTGATCGCTGACTAGCCAGGTCGCCCACTGGTTATGATCGCTGAAACGCACCGGGCGCGGCACGAACGGGATCGGCTTCGCCGGGTCGGACACATAAGTGTCGGCCGTGTTCGCCGGCGCTGCGGGCTTGTCGAATCCGAGGCCAAAGCCGGCCTGAAGGTAAATTGGTTTCGCCACAGACGCGCAGCCCTTTTCGCAGGAGAGCGGCCAGTCGTCGAAGCGGTCCCAACGATTCTCGCCGGTGTTGTAAATGAGGACGCGCTGCGTGCCGGCCTTCGGCGCGCCGGGCCTGAGATACTGCTCGAAGAACGGCAGCAGCACATCGCGGCGGAACTGCCGCGCGGTGTCTCCTTCCCACTTCAGCGGCCCCAGAGCATATGCCTGATAATTGACCTGGCTGTGATACCACGGGCCCAGCACCAGGTGGTTATTGCCGCCGTGGCCGGCGGCCTTGAGAGCGGAGTAACAATGGATGGCGCCCCACATGTCCTCCTGGTCCCAAAGTCCCTGGAGCCACAAAGTCGGCACGTTCGAGGGATGGGCCGCTACAAGCTTGTCGAGCGCCTGGCCTTGCCAGAAAGCATCGTAGGCGGGATGCTCCATCATGCGCTCGACCCAGGGAAGCTTGTCCAGGCCGGCCGCGCGCACGTAGTCGCCGGTGGACCCGGCGCGGAGGAAGTTGTCGTAGTCGTCATACCCCCCGCGCGCCACGCCCGAGCCGCCCGATTTCTCCGATGTCTGCATGGCGGTGTAGTCGAGATTGGTCTGGCGGAAGGCGCCGTAGTGGAACCAGTCGTCGCCCATCCAGCCGTCCACCATCGGGCTCTCGGGGGCGGCAACCTTCAGCGCGGGATGCGGGTCGAGAAGCGCCATTGCCACGGTGAAACCTTCGTATGAAGAGCCGATCATGCCCACCCGCCCGTTCGACTCGGGCACGTTCTTCACCAGCCAGTCGATGGTGTCGTAGGCGTCCGTGGCGTGGTCAGTGTTCGTGGGATTTAGAGGGCCGCGCACGGGGCGGGTCATGATGTAATCGCCTTCGGACTTGTACTTGCCGCGGACATCCTGGAAAACGCGGATGTAGCCGGCGTTGACCCACACGTCGTCGCCGTCGGACAGAACCGCGAGCATGTGCGGGCTGTTGGCGCGGCGCGTGCGGCGCGAGGCGTTATAGGGGGTCCGGGTCAGCACCATGGGGGCGTCGTGCGCGCCCTTCGGGATCAGGATCACGGTGAACAGCTTCACGCCGTCGCGCATCGGGATCATGACTTCCCGGCGGACGTAGTCGTAGCTGTCAACCGGCGCCGTGAAACTCTTCGGGATATCGCTGCCGGACTCCGGAAAGAGCCTGGCGCCGTCCTGCCCGGCCGCTGCGGGAGCATGCAGCGCAATCGCGGCCAGAATTGCTATGAATACGGGAACAAAGATTTGCAGAGCCCGGCGCAGCCGTTCAGGCGACGGCCCACGCCGGCGGGTCTCGAGGGATGCCATCTACTGATTCTATTCCGGCGGGCGGACCTGGCGGAGAACCGGGGTGCGCTCCCAATTCGGGAGCTACGTGGCAGCCGCCGCCTGTGCTTGCGTGGCGGGCCGATGAGCGCGGCAAATCTCACAGGTGCAATTCGCACCAGTGTAGTGGCGAACACCGACGACCCTGTTCTGAAGACGATGGGCTCTCGTGAAGATGCGCCCCAACAGATCCGTCTCTCCATTCTCAAGATATCTTCGAAGAGCGTACGCGCAAAGATCTGCGATCTGCACCATACGAGTAAGCCCGCTTTCCACGAACAACGGCGTCTCAATGATCCGATCCACTGTCGTCCACAGGGTGCCCCGCTGATGATACCGTCGCATCAGCTGCGTGTGTTTTGCAACAGTCTGATTGTTGTCATGCACCAGGATGCCGAACTTCCTGTCCTGGCCCGGCTCGTCGGTACTCTTTATGTACTGCTCGAAGCGTGAAACGATCTGTTCGAACGCTTGCTCATCAACAGTACAGCCAACACGATCGGGATCAAAGTGGAGCTTGTCTATGCATTCCGCAAAGAGCCTTGCAGACCCGGTCGCCGCGATGCAATCCGCAATCTCTCCGGCAAGGGCCTTTCTCTCGTCTAGCGTAAGGTGAATGTACGCGTTCGAGTGCGCATATGTCTTCTTGGCTTGCCGGTATGCGCTGCTCTTGCCGCAAACCTGGAGCTTGAGCAGATGCGCGTTTCTTTCTCGTGTCGCAGCCGCCCGCCGCTGAGCGTACGTAAGGGCCTGGAAGTCCGGAATCGTAGCCTGCTCATGGTACGACCGCAATAGCCAAGCTGTATGGAATTCCTGATCCGCAAGATCGTAGCGGGAGAGAATCGTTGAAACGCTTCTGTCGACGCCTCGCCAATGCCAGATTGGGACAGACAAACCAGCAAGGATGAAATGCGAGGTGGTTCCGGGGATATCCGACGTCCCCGACTCATCAACGTAGCATAAGTACATTGCCTGGACAGGACGGCAAAAAAAAGCGACTGAGCTTTTGGGGCCTAAGCCCCAAATTGAGACGCTTGGCGACTCATCTCAGACGCAAGTGCATTATCATGCGCGCCCAGGCCTTTGTCAAGCTCGAACCGCTACTGCTGGAACCGCCATGGAGAACCCGTGCGAGAGTCGAGCGCGAGGGATTCACGTTCACCGAGTCTGCTATCGCGCACGCCCTTCGCTTGTCCGGACCGCTCGCGCGCGTTTGCTAGCGCGTTGTGATCAGCGACGCACCGGGAACGCGGCTGAACGCGCTGCGGTTGCGCAGCGCCCAGTCCAGGTTCTTCCGCGCCATGCGCGAGTGCTCGCGCGCCAGAGCTTCGGCGCGCCCGCTCTCCCGGTTCTCGATCGCTTCTATGATGGCCCGGTGGTGCTCGACCGCCACGGCTGAACTCAGCGCGTCCGCCTGCGGCGCTTCGGACGGTTCCGGAAACACCAGCGCTCCGGGCTCGGCGAACGGCAGCGCGCTGACGGCCTCGAGCGCGCGCATCAGCATCGCGCTCTTCGACAGGCGCCATAACTCCTGATGAAATGCGACGTTGGCCTCCAGATAAACGACAAAGTTCTCTATGTCGCCCGGACCGATCCCGGCGATCCGGCTGTATGCGCGCCGCAGCTCTTCCAGCTCGTCCCTGCCCGACAGCCGCTCGGTTGCGAACCGCGCGGCGGTACCCTCGAGAACGCCGCGAATCTCGATGGCGTCCCAGATGTCTCCAAGCGTGAACTCGCGCACGCGAAAGCCGCCGTTGGGCAGCGGCTCGAGCAGACCCTGGTGCGAGAGCCGCTCGAGCGCAAGCCTGACCGGCGTGCGCGAGGCGTTGAGCAGCGGCACCAGCGTCAACTCGGCGAGGCGCTCGCCCGGGCGGAACTCGCCTCGCAGAATCAACTCGCGCAGCCTCAGCACCACTCGCTCGGTTTGCGACGTGCTCTCGGACGGCGCCGCGGAGATCCGCTCCTCAACTGAACCCATCCCTCAACTCCTTGCGGTCATAGAATTCTATCGCGCGCACGGTCTTCATAACACGCCCGGGCTCGAGATACGCTGCAACACCTCCACCGGCAGTGCCCGCCGCAAAGCGGGCACCGCCGGATACCGCTTGCGCGGACCGTGCGGGGACAGCCGCGCCCGCGTTAGCGCGCTTCGCCGATTTTGAGCGTTCCACTCAACGGCAGGCTGCGCGATGACGTGCCCACTTGCACCAGGTACTCGCCGGGAACCAGTTCCCAATCGTGCTTCCCGGTATTGAAAATCGACAGGTAAAAAGTATCGAGCGCGAGCGTGATGGTCTTCGACTCGCCCGCGGCCAGAGGGATTTTCTCCCATGCGACCAGCCGCTTGAAAGGCTCGCCGGCGGCCTTCGGCAGCGTGGCGTATACCTGCGCTACCTCCGCGCCCGCGCGCTCGCCGGTGTTCTTAACCGTGAAAGTCACCGAAGGCTTCGCGCCCGAATCGAGCTTCAGCCCGGAATAAGCGAACGTCGTGTACGACAGGCCGAAGCCGAATGGAAACAGCACCGCTTTGTCCTCGGAGTCGTACCACTTGTAGCCGACCTTCAACCCCTCGTCGTAAGAAATATCGAACTGCCGCGTGTTGACCTTGAACGGTACGCCGGGAAACATCGGTTTCATGTCGTCCGGGCTCGCCGGAGGCGGCTGCTGCGCCAGAACCGGCCGGGGCAGATCGGCCTCCGATTTCGGGAACGTAAGCGGCAGCTTGCCGGACGGGTTCACGTCGCCGAATAACAGATTTGCGGCAGCCTCGCCGCCCCTGATTCCCGGGAACCAGATCTCCAGCACTCCGCTTACTTTGCCGAGCCACGGCATCGTCACCGCGCCGCCGGTCTCGAGAACCACGATGGTGCGCGGATTGGCGTCCGCAACCGCCTCGATTAGGGCATCCTGGTTGCCTGGCAGCGAGAGACTGTTCACGTCGGCCCCCTCGCTGGTAGGCTGGCTTGCGAAAACGATGGCAACGTCCGAGGCTTTGGCGAGCGCGGCCGCGGCCGCCGGGTCGTCGCCGGGGTCATACTCGACCTTCACGCCCGGCGCTTTGGCGCGAATCGCCTTCAGGGGCGAGGAGCGGTGCCATACCACGCGCCCGAAAATACCCTCCAGGCCCTCGCGGCGAGGTTGTTCTACGGCGTTGCCGCCCGGCGGATCAACCTGCGCCGACCCCCCGCCCGACAGTACGGCGATATCGGCATGCGAGCCGATCACCGCGATCGACCGCAGCCGCGCCGCCGAAAGCGGCAACAGGCCGCCATTCTTCAGCAGCACCGAACCCTGCTCGGCCACGCGCTGCGCCACGTCGAAGCCGCGGAAAATGTCCGGCACCTGCCGCTCGGCCGGCTTGTCGAACAGGCCCACGGCAAACTCCGTGCGCAATATACGCCGCACCATGTCGTCGAGTCTCGATTGCGGAACCTCGCCGGCCTGAACGGCTTTCTTCAGCGCTTCGCCGAAGTACTCGTCGCCCGGCATCTCCATGTCGAGCCCCGCCATGGCGGCTTTAACCGTGCTGTGCGTGGCGCCCCAGTCGGAGATGACAAACCCCCGGAAACCCCAGGCCTTCTTCAACACGTCGTTCAGCAGGTAGCTGTTCTCGCATGCGTATGTGCCGTTGAGCAGGTTGTAGGAGCACATCACCGCCCCGGCGTTCGATTCCTTCAGGGCGATCTCAAACGCCAGCAGGTCGGTCTCGCGCATCGCGCGCTCGCCGATCTTGATGTTCACGTAGTTGCGGCCGTTCTCCTGATCGTTAAGTGCGTAGTGCTTCAGGTCGCCGATCACACCCTGCTCCTGTAGCGCCTTCATGTCCGCCCCGGCAATGCGGCCGGCGAGAATCGGATCTTCACCCCGGTACTCGAAATTGCGCCCGTTGCGCGGCTCGCGCGTGAGGTTCACGCCTCCGCCCAGCGACATGTTGAATCCCTGGTCCCGCAGTTCGCTGCCGATCAGCGCTCCATACTCGGCCGCCATCTTCAGGTCCCATGTCGCGGCTTCGGCTACCGCCGACGGCAGCGGCGTCGAGTAACGCCCGAATGCCGCTCCACGAGCCACGCCAACCGCCGCGTCTGACATCTGAAGATCCGGAATGCCCAGGCGGGGGATGCCGGGAATGAAGCCCGCCCCTCCCAGCGAGCGGGCCGGCCTCGCGTTCGGGTCGAACAGCGATCCCCAGCCGCCGCCGTGCAGCAGCGAGATCTTCTCGTCAAGGGTCATATGGCCTGCGAGCAGTTCGGCGCGCCGGTCCGGAGAGAGGCTCTTGTCCATCCAGGGCCCTTGCGGTTTGGATGGCGGCCGGAACTGCGCACTCAACACGGCAGCGGATAGCAACACCACCGGCATAACAAAAGTGAATCGCCTGGTATGCATTTTTCCACCTTTCCCTGAGCAGTTATCTGGCGCCGCACACATCGGACGCTTTGCATTGAACAGGATAGCTCAGTCTGAACCGGAACAGTTACAAGTCCGCAGGCGCGCATTGCATGCAGGGGCCGTTCCGCCCGTTCAATGCGGTATCGAAAAATGCGGGGGAAGCAACCACGGCCGGCCGGATGCGGCACGGCAAGTCCATCCACACAGGAATGCGCCCGCCGATGTACTCTATTTCCCATGCGGATGACTCTCCTGCTGTTACCGGTCACACTCGCCGCCCAAACCGCCGGACCGGCGCTGCGGGTCGATGCAGCCGCCGGCCGGCACCCGATCAGCCCTTACATATACGGAATTAATCATTATTCGAGTTCGCAGAAACTCGTCGAATGGCTGCGAATACCTTTCGGGCGCTGGGGTGGCGACCACACAACCCGCTATAACTGGTTGACCGACACCTATAACTCCGCCGCCGACTGGTTTTTCGAGAACCAGCCGTTCGCCCACGACCCGCTCGCCGAGCCGCTTCCGAACGATTCCTTCTTCGACCGCACGGTTGTGGAGATGCTCACGGCAAACCGCGGCGCGGTGATGTCGTCGGTGCCGATTCTCGGCTGGCTTCCGCGGCGCGACTACTCGTGCAGTTACGACGTGAACAAGTACGGCGCGCAGAAGGAAACGGACCAGTGGCGCCGCAACTGCGGCAAAGGCGTAAGGCTGGATGGCACGACGATCGTGGGCAACGACCCTAACGACACCAGCGATTACTACGACGAAACACACATCCAGAACTGGGTGCGGCACGTCGTAGCGAGATACGGTACGGCGCAGCAGGGAGGCGTACGGTTCTGGGCGCTGGACAACGAGCCGGTATGGTGGCCGGCGGTTCACCGCGACATCCACCCTCAGGAACAAACCTACGACGAGACATTCGAGAAGGGTGCGCGCTATGCGCAGGCCATTAAAGCAGTCGATCCGACGGCTCTGATATTCGGGCCCGCGACGGCGGGCTGGTGGGACCTGTTCATGTCGCACAGGGATTTGATGAGCGGGTGGAACACTCAGCCGTGGAAGTGGTGGACGAACCCAGTCGATCAGCGGGCGCACGGCGGTCTGCCGTTCGTGCCGTGGTATCTCCAGCAAATGGCGCAGCTCGAGAACAACGGCCGGCGTGTTCTGGATGTGCTTGAAGTGCATGGGTACGTCCTGCCGGACGGATTCGCGTTCCAACCCGCGGGCGATGCCGCCAAACAGGCAAAGCGGCTCGAGTTGACCCGCGTGTTGTGGGATGACACGTACTATGTTGACGATCCGAACGACACTTTCCACTTCCAGCCCATTCGCCTGATCCCGCGCCTGCGCGAATGGGTGAACTTCTACTACCCGGGAACCAGGATTGCAATCACCGAATACAACTTCGGCGCGGTGGACGACATCAACGGCGCGCTTGCGCAGGCGGACGTCCTCGGCATTTTCGGCCGCGAAGACGTCTACGCAGGCGCAATGTGGGGGCCGCCCGATACAACGCAGCCGGCGGCGTTCGCCTTCGCCATGTACCTCAACTACGACGGGCACGGCAACGGTTTCGGCGAGACCGGCGTTTTGGCGGCCAGCGACGATCAGGGGCAGCTCTCGGTCTACGCGGCCGAACGCAGCGATAAGGCGCTCACGGTGATCGTAATCAACAAGACCACTTCGGACCTTACCTCCCCGCTGGAGCTAGGCAACTTCAGCGGCTCCGGCGTGGCAAACGTCTACCGGTACAGCAGCGCCGATCTGACGCGCATCACGCGCGAGGAAGACCTGGGATACAGCGGCAACTCGATCACCGCAACGTTCCCGGCGAACTCCATAACACTGCTCGTGCTGCCTCCGGCCGAAAGCGTGTACACCGTGCCCAAGCCGGAAGTGCTCGCGGTGGTTAACGCGGCATCCTACGGGCGCGCCATCTCGCCCGGGCAGATAGTGGCGGTATTCGGGACGAATCTCGGCGGCGCTTCGCCCATCTACTACCCCGCCCTACTCAACCCGGACATGGTTGACGCGAAACTAGGCGGCGTGCGGGTGCTCTTCGACGGAATCCCCGCCCCGGTGATTGCGGTCACGACGCTTCAGGTAAACTGCGTGGTGCCGTATGCCGTGGCGACGCGCGGTTCGGTGCAGGTGGTCGTCGAGCGCGAAGGCCGGCGTTCGGAGCCGTTCGAGGTGCAGCTTTCGCCCGCCGCGCCCGGCATCTTCACCGTTAACATGCAGGGCTGGGGCCAGGGCGCCATCCTTAACAACGACCCGGCGGACCCTGCGCAGGTAAACGGCATCGCCTCTCCCGCGCCGCGCGGGCGCGTGGTGTCCGTATTCATCACCGGCGAAGGATTGACCGATCCCCCGGGTGTCGACGGGCGCGTTGCGTCGAAAGAACCCGGGCGGCTGGAAGTGTATCCGAAGCCTCTGGCCGCCGTAACGGCCGACATAGGCGGCGCGCCCGCAACAGTCGAGTACGCCGGCGCGGCGCCGTTCAACGTTGCGGGGTTGTGCCGGGTAGACGTCAGGATCCCCGAAAACGCTCCCACCGGCGTGCAGCCCATCCGCGTGTCTGTCGGCGGGAAGCCGAGCCAGGATGGCGTAACGCTGGTCATCCGGTAGCGCCCGGCGCCGCGGGAATTTCGGCTGCACGGCGCCCGCCGTCTCATGTACGCTTGTCTGAAGGAGACAAGGGTATGGGGCACACCGGACAAGCGGCGGCTGTGGCCAGACTCGAGACCGGCCGCGCCGCCTTCGCGACATTTCTCTGGAGGATAACGGCCTGCCATGCGCTGACCTATCTCATCGCCGGCATGATCGCTTACGCCGTTTTCGACTACAAATCCCTCTTCGAAACGGGACCGCTCGCGGCGCTGATGCGGCCCATGGATTCGCCGTGGATAGCAGCCGGGCCTTCCTTGCAGATCATCCGCGGGTTGATCTTTGCCGTCGCGCTGTACCCGTTCCGCAAAGTCTTCCTGGAAGAGCGCAACGGCTGGCTGAAGCTGTGGGGCCTCTTCGTGGGCCTCGCCATCCTTTCCACAGCCGGGCCGTCGCCGGGATCCGTCGAGGGCTTCATCTACACAAAGCTGCCTCTGCTTTCGCACCTGCGCGGCATGCCGGAGGTTCTGGCGCAGACGGCGGCGCTCTCCGCGGTGCTGGTGGCCTGGTACCGTACGCCCCGGCGCGCCTGGAACATCGGCATGGGAATTGCCGTCGGACTGGTGCTGCTGATGGGCGCGGCGGCGCTCCTGGCGCCGCGGCCGGAGGCGTTCAAGTAGAGATTGCATTTTCGCAATTCCGCCGGCCTGCCCATCTTCCGCCCGGCTTGCGAATCGCCTGGCGCCGATCGCGGTTTTAATGCAGCTCAGTGCAAAAAACACCTGAGCGCATGTCACCTGCTCGCGAATTCTGCATCTGCGAGTTTGTGGAGCAAAGAATCTTAAACTCTGCATCCGCGCTAAACCTAAGGCTCAAAAGGACTTTAGTATGCGCATGATCCCGTTGGGCCTGGTCACCGTGGCCATTTTCGGAGTGCTGCTGGCCGGCGCCCTGGAGCAGAAAGCGAACAAGACGGATTCGCTCGCCGCATTAAAATCCCGTTACTCGAATAAGCACGTCAAGTCCGTCGATCACTCCAAACTGCCCGCGCTGCAACGCAAGTTTTCGTCCCCTCAGGAAGTTACCGAAGCTTGCCTGTCGTGCCACACCGAACGCGGCAAAGAAGTGATGGCAACCTCCCACTGGAACTGGGAACGGCTCGAGTACATCCCCGGGCGGGGCGTGCGCGAGGTCGGCAAGCGCAACGTTATCAATAATTTCTGCATCGGCGTGACCAGCAACCTGGAAGGCTGCGACAAGTGCCACGCCGGCTACGGCTTCGTCGACAACAGCTTCGACTTTCACAACGAGAAGAACATCGACTGCCTCATCTGCCACGACAACAGCGATACCTACACGAAGGGCCTGGCCGGAATGCCGGCGCCGAACGTGAACCTGACGCTGGTGGCGCAGAAGGTCGGGCGGCCTCTCAAGTCCGATTGCGGCACCTGCCACTTTTACGGCGGCGGCGGCAACGGCGTAAAGCACGGCGACCTCGACCAGTCGATCCTGACCGCCGATCGCGAGGAGGATGTCCACATGGCGTCCGGCGGCGGCGACCTCGATTGCGTCGCCTGCCACACAGCCGAGAACCACCAGATCCGCGGGCGCATGTACTCGGTCGCCTCGATGAACACCGGCCGCGCCACCTGCGAACAGTGCCACGGCGAAGCGCCGCACACCGACGGCGTCCTCAACAACCACACGGCCCGCGTGGCTTGCCAAACGTGCCACATCCCCGAATTCGGCAGGGGCGACGCTACGAAGATGACATGGGACTGGTCAACTGCCGGGCGCCTGAAGAACGGCGAACCGTATGAAGAAAAGGACGCCCAGGGCAACCCGCGCTACGCATCCATCAAGGGCACGTTCAAGTGGGAGAAAAACGTCAAGCCCGAGTACGTCTGGTTTAACGGAACGGCGGATCACTACCTGCTCGGCGACAAAGCCCCCGCGCAGCGGCCGATTCCCATGAACAGGCTGTTCGGCTCGGCGGACGATCCTGAGTCGAAGATCATCCCCATAAAAGTACACCGCGCAAAGCAGATCTACGACCCGGTGAACAACATGGTCATCCAGCCGAAGCTCTACGCACGCGAAAAAGGCGAGGGCGGTTTCTGGAAAGACTTCGACTGGGGGAAAGCCGCGGCGGCAGGTATGAAGGAAGCCGGGTTGCCATACAGCGGCCGTTACGAATTCGTGGATACGGTCATGTACTGGCCGCTGAACCACCAGGTCGCCCCCAAGGAGAAATCGGTGGCGTGCGTGGAGTGCCATACCCCGCAAAACTCGCGCCTTGCCGCCGTTACCGGCTTCTACATGCCGGGACGCGACCGCAGCGGCGTGGTGGATCTGTTGGGGCTGCTCGCGATCGCCGGAACGTTCGGCGCGGCGCTGCTCCACGGCGCCGGACGCGCGCTCGCGCGCGTAAGGAGAAGCTAGCGTGCGAAAGATGTATATCTACCGAGGTTTCGAGCGCTTCTGGCACTGGACCCAGGCGTTTCTGATCCTGCTGCTCGCGCTCACTGGTTTCGAGATCCATGGTTTCTTCCGGTTCCTGGGATACCGTCAGGCCGTGGCGTATCACAACGCGGCTGCTATCGCACTGCTCGTGCTGATCGCATTCGCCGTCTTCTGGCATTTCACCACCGGCGAGTGGCGCCAGTATATTCCCACGAAGAAGCTGCTTCGGGCACAGCTCGAGTACTACCTCGTGGGCGTGTTCCAAAACGCCCCGCACCCGACGCGCAAGACATCGCTGAGCAAGCTCAATCCGCTCCAGAAACTGGCGTACCTGGGACTGAAGGTGCTGGTGATTCCGGTAATGGCAATTTCGGGACTGCTTTATATGTTCGGCGCCGCGCCGGTGCGGGCGGTTGCCGTAGTACACACGGCAGGAGCGTTCCTGCTGGTCGCGTTCGTGATCGGCCACGTCTACCTGACTACGACGGGCCGCACCGTTTTCTCGAATCTGCACGCGATGATCACCGGAAGCGAGGAACTCGAAGATTACGGCGAATCCGCCGGCGAACCGGCTGAGGAGGAACTATGCACACCAGGTATATGAACCCGTATCTGGCCGGATTCCTGCTGGGACTTGTCCTGCTGGCCACCATCTTCATCACCGGCCGCGGCCTCGGCGCCAGCGGCGCAATGAAGAGCGTCGTGGTCTCCGCCGTAGCCGCGGCCGCGCCGGCGCATGCGGCCTCAAACGAGTTCTACAGCACGCCGCTTTCCCACGGCAATCCGCTGTCCGACTGGCTGGTGTTCGAGATCCTCGGCGTGATCATCGGCGCGTTCATCTCCGGCGTGATGGCGAAACGGCTCAAGTTTATGGTGGAGCGCCCGCCGCAAGTCCGCGGCTGGGTGCGGCTCGCGGGCGCGTTTGCGGGCGGAATTCTGTTCAGCGTCGGCGCGCAGTTCGGCCGGGGCTGCACCAGCGGCGCCGCGCTGAGCGGCATGGCGGTGCTCTCGGCCGGCGGCATTATCACAATGATGGCGATCTTCGGCTCCGCATACGCCGTCGCCTATTTCTTCAGGAAGCTCTGGATCTGACACGGGGATATGTAAATGGGACCACTCGTACCGGATATCGTAAGCGGCGGGATGAACCTGGTTCTCGCCCTTCTGCTCGGAATCGGATTCGGTTTCGTTCTCGAACAGGCGGGGTTCTCGTCCTCGCGCAAGCTGACCGGGTTGTTCTACGGAAGGGATTTCACCGTCCTGCGCGTCTTCTTTACCGCCGGCGTGACTGCCATGTCCGGCGTCCTCGTACTCAGCCGGTTCGGTCTGCTCGACCCGGACGTCATTTACATCAACCCAACCTTCTTGCAATCGGCAATCCTCGGCGGGCTCATCATGGGCGTCGGCTTCGTCATCGGCGGCTTCTGCCCCGGCACCAGCGTGTGCGCCGCGTCCGTGGGCCGGATCGACGGCATGGTCTTCGTCGCCGGCGGGCTCGCGGGCGTCTTCATCTTCGGCGAGGCGTATCCGTTGGTGGAAGGAATCTATAAAGCCGGCGACATGGGCGACCTCCTCATCTCAAACGCGCTGGGCATCAGCGGGGGAACGTTCGCGCTTCTGACGATCGCGGTGGCGGTGGGCGCGTTCGCCGTGACCACCAGGCTCGAGAAGAGGCTCAACCCGGCTACGGCGGCCGGCAGCTTCCCATTGCGCTATCACCGCCTGGCTGCGGTCCTCGTGCTGGCCGTTGGCGTCATGCTCGCGGTGACGCCGGAACGCAAAGCCCGGCTGCTTGCCGAAGCGTCGGATCCGGCCTGGCTGAGCCGGCATCCGGTGGCGATCATGACCCCCGACGAGGCTGCGTTTCACATCCTCCAACGCGATCCGGACGTGCAACTCATCGATGTCCGCGACCCGGCCGATTTCGCGAAAATGAGCCTGCCCGGCGCCGCCGGCATCCCGGCCGCGAGCATGTTCTCCAGGCAGTGGCGCGGCGTGCTCGGCAAACCCGGCGTGAGATACGTCTTTTTCGGCAAAACGGGCGAAGAGTCCGTTCGCGCCGCGGCGCTGGCGAGCCTGCTCGGCTACGGCGAAACTGCGGCCCTCCAGGGCGGCCTCGACAACTTCAAAGCGGCCATTCTCGACAATAGCGCGCCGCCAAACTTTACCCTGGCCGCGACCGTCTCATCGCCGGAAGCCGATACTTACCGCTTCCGCGAGACTGCGGGGCCGCAGATCGCAATGCTCATCAAACAGCGCGCCGCACCGAAGGAGGTGAAAACCATCAAACGGGTGCAGGGCGGCTGCGGAGGATAGTGGGGCTGCAAAGGTGGGAGCAAACGGCCGCGGCTCGTTCACAGCCGCGGCTTTTTTGTGCTTGTTAAGACCGGGGTGCGGCGCGGCCGGACCCGCCGGCGCGGTCCGGTTCGCCCCGGCGGCGCCTTCATTCAGTTCTGCGGCTCGGTCGCCACTACCGGCGCCGTCCCCACGTGCGCGCGGGCGCGCCGGCTCAGTTCTTCCAGTTTCAGGCCCGTCAACGCCAGCGCTATAAAGCCGGCCACCAGCAGCGGGAATGTGATCACGCCCCACGTCATAAACGCGTATCCGGTGGCCGTGGTCTTGTCCACGCCGAACAACGCCAGGCTGAGGACGATCACCGCCTGCACGGTCCCGACGTTCCCCGGCGCCTGGGGAACCGCCGTACCCACACGGATAAGCATGAGCACAACCAGCGCCGGCCAGATTCCCAGATCGAGTCTGAACGCCTTCAGCAGCCCGTACACCGGAACCACCTGGATCAGCAGATAGAGGATGCTCACGCTGGCGGAGGCGTAGAAAGTCTTCGAGTTGCCTATGCGGTGCAGATCTTCTATGAGCACCCGCATCGTCGCACCCCACCGCGTCCGCGGCACAACCGCGTGCGCATGGTGCTTGCGGAACATTACGACGCCAAGCGAAACTGCGGCGATCAGAATCACCACGCTGATCGCTTTGGCGATATCCAGCATCACCCCCGGAAGCGCTATGAACGACGCCGTGATGAAGAAAAGCGTCATCAGCCAGATGCCGTCGATAATCCGCTCGATGATCGCCGAGGAAATCGAGACCGAGAACGGGATTTCCGACCAGCGGGCCAGCAGGTAAGACCGGATCACCTCCCCCGGCCTGAGCGGCAGCACCTCGTTTGAGAACAGGCCCACATATATGGCCTGAATGGCCCGCCAGACCGGCAGCTTCGCCACCGGAGCGAGCAGCAGACTCCAGCGCCAGCCCCCGATCACGTAGGTCAGAATGTCGGCGGCGACGGCGATGCCGACCCACGCCCAGTCGAGCGATTGAAAGTCGCTCCACATGCGTCCGAAATCAACGTCGTGGAGAACCCAGACCAGCGCAATGAGCGACACGCCGTACCCGGCGGCAGGGAAAAACCAGGATGGAATCCTGCTCCGTACAGACTCAAACATCTACCTTCATGATCCCCCATGGCCTCCACAAAAGGCAAAGCGGGGTTGCCTCGCGCAGCCGCTGCGGCGCGCGTTTGGGGTAGAATCCCCTTCAGCATGGGAATGTTCGAAAAGCGCCGCCGCGGAGTTCCGGTCCCGCTCGTGGCCATCCTCCTGCTGGCCGCCGCAGGACTCGTCGCCTGGCACTTCTACACGCGAAATCCGCCGCCTCCCTCGCCCGAGCCGGTGGTGACGCCCGAAGCTCGCGAGTACGTTCATAACGGGGGATTAAAACTCAGCGGCGTCCAAATGTCGGCTAAAGAGAGCTTCGCCGGCAGCATGCTGGTTGAGGTCACGGGCAAAATCACCAACGCCGGAAACAGGCCGCTCAGGCGCGTCGAGGTAAGATGCATTTTCTTCGACCCCGCCGGACAGGCCATTATGCGCGAGCGCGTGCCCATCGTCGGCGGCCGCACCGGGGGCCTCAAACCCGGAGAAACGAAGGACTTCCGGCTGCCTTTCGACACCATCCCGGAGACCTGGAACCAGGACCTGCCCCAGCTCGTGATCGCCCAGATCGTATTCGGCGAGTGATCGCGCCGCGGCGCTCAGCCCCGCGCCAAAGCCTGGTACATAAGCAAAAAAGCAATACCCGCAACGCCGATGCTCATGTATGCCGCTGCGCGCCAGAAACGCTCGTTTAAGGAATTCGCGAGCAGTTTCGGAGTGCCGGCCAGATAACCAACGGCAAAACCGCCCGCCAGCCCGCCGAGGTGCGCCGCGTTGTCGATGTGCAGCCCTGGCAGCAGCCCGATCGCCAGCCCGTATATGGCCCACCTGACGAAAAACCCCCGGTACGCCGCCGCCGCCGAAGATCTGCTGCGGACCGTAAGCGCGATCATCGCGCCGAGCAGTCCCATGATGGCCGCCGACGCTCCCACGGAAAGGCCGTAAGGCGCCCACCACAGGCTCGCATAAAAACCCGTAATGGTCGCGGCCAGGTAGATAACCAGCATGCGCGCCCACCCGTATGCCTCTTCCACCATCGCCCCGAGATCGAACAGCACCCAGGAGTTCATCAGGATGTGGATGAGGCCGCCGTGCAGAAAACCCGCCGTTACCAGCCGCCACCACTGATGGCCTCCGAACATGGCGGGGCCCCACTTGGCGCCGAAATCGGCGAGCGTTTGGCCGTCAACTCCCATTGCGCCGCCCGCCTCGCGCCCCATGCTGACCAGAACCGTCGCGATGAACAGGCCGAAGTTGATCAGTAAAAGAATCGATGTCGCGGCGCGTGCGTGAGGTATAAGCCCGCCTATCATCCCCGCCGTGTCGCGGCGGTCCACCGCGCGCGGGCCCACTTTCTCCCCGCAGTAAGGGCAAACGCGGTCGCGCGTGGTGATGAATGCCCGGCAGTTCGGGCACATGCGGCGAGTCTCGTCCATTAAGTCCATTATGACCAACGAATGTAAGCGCGCGCACTCCGGCCTGAACCGTCTGGTACAATCTCAGTTCCGATGCACAAGACCGAGCGCGAACTGCGCCAGGACATAGTCGATATAGGCCGCTTCGTCTGGCAGAAGGGCTGGGTCGCCGCCAACGATGGGAACATCTCCGTCCGGCTCGACAGGGAGCGCATCCTGTGCACGCCGACCGGCGTGTGCAAGGGCCTGATGCACCCCGAGGACCTGATCATCTGCGACCTCGAGGGCCGCAAGTTGCAGGGCACGGGCGAGCGTACGACGGAGTTCGGCATGCACCTTGCCGTGTACAAGCTGCGCCCCGACATAAACGGCGTGTTGCACGCGCACCCGCCGGTAGCCACAGGCTTCGCATCCGCCGGACGGTCGCTGACCGTGGCGCTGCTGCCGGAGGTTGTTATCGGGCTCGGCTGCGTGCCGTTGGCCGGCTATGGCCTGCCGGGAACGCAGGAACTGGTGGAGCCGCTTCTGCCGCTCATCCCCAAGTACGATGCGCTGCTGATGGGCAACCATGGAGCCGTGTGCTACGGCGAGGACGTCTATAAGGCGTTCTTCCGCATGGAAACGGTGGAGCATTTCGCGCGCATCGCGCTCGTGGCCGAGATGCTTGGCGGCGCGAAGGCTCTGCCCCGCACCGAGGTGGACAAACTACTCGAGGCCCGGACGCGCTACGGTGTAAAGACGCAGGCCGCCGGTCCCGGATGCCCCTTGGCGGCCGAGGAGATCGGCGGCGACCGCATCGTGGTCACGCGCGATGAGCTGATTGCGATAGTCGAAGAGGCTTTGAAAGCCAGACAGTCATAGGCTGAGCTGACGGGAAAAAGGGCGGGTCCGCCGCCCTGACAGGAGCGTGTAAATGGGTGAAGCTCTAGGGTTGATCGAGACGCGCGGTCTGGTGGCCATGATCGAGGCCGCCGACGCCGCCGTCAAGGCTGCCAACGTTGTTCTGGTCGGTTGGGAAAGGATCGGATCGGGTTACGTGACGGCCATTTTCCGCGGCGATGTGGCCGCCGTGCGCGCCGCCACCGACGCCGGCGCCGCCGCAGCCCGGCGCGTCGGCGAGCTGGTTTCCGTGCACGTCATCCCGAGGCCGCACCCGAGTCTGGAAGACTCCCTTCCCATCGGCAAGTCCGGCAAGTAGGACGCGGGAGAGCGCGCATGATCCTCGCTCGCGTAGTGGGCACGGTCGTCGCCACGCGGAAAGACCCCCGGCTCGAAGGCAAAAAACTGCTCGTGCTCAAACCGGTTTCGCCCGACGGCGCGGACGAACCCGGCTATGTGGTGGCCGTCGATGCCGTTGGCGCCGGTTTTCGCGAGACGGTGCTCGCCGTATCGGGCAGCTCGGCGCGTATGGCCGAAGGCTGCAAGGACCGGCCCATCGATACGTCCATAGTAGGCATCGTCGACAACGTCAGCCTGGACCGGAAGAAGTAGCCATGCAACTGGGACGCGTGGTCGGCCGCGTTTGGGCCACCGTGAAGAACGAGAACCTCACGGGCCACCGGCTGTTGATCGTCCAGCCGGTAACGCCGGAACTGCGCGACACCGGCCGCCGCGTCGTCTGCACGGACTGGACCGGCGCCGGGGCCGGAGAGGTGGTTTACTGGTCGCGCGCCCGCGAGGCCTCCTTCGCTTTCTCCCCCGATGAGGTTGTCACCGACGCAACCATCGTCGGCATCGTCGACGAGCTGCACGTGAGGAGAAGCTGATGCTCATCGCGCGCGTCGTCGGCGAACTCACGGCCACCCGGAAACATCCCGCCCACGAAGGCCAGAAGCTGCTGCTCGTGCAGCCGCTTCAACTCGACGGCGCCAACCGCGGCGACGCCGTCGTGGCGGTCGATTCGGTCGGAGCAGGCGTCGGAGATCGCGTACTGCTCACGCAGGAAGGCTTCAGCGCGTTCTCGAGCATCGGGCAGATGCTGACGCCGGTAGACGCAGCCGTGCTCGGAATTATCGACGAGGTCGATCTGGAATCTGCGTAGCCTGGCCGGCGGAACCCGGCTGGCCCCGCCGCGTCTCCTTGAAGCGCCGCGTTAACCAGCCCGGCGGTCACGTTATCTTGAAGGTAGTGATCAAGACCGTCATCTTCGACCTCGGCAAGGTCATCGTCCCGTTCGATCTCGACCGCGGCTATGCCGCTCTTCAGCCCTATTGCCCGTATCCGGCGGCCGATATCCCCCGCCGTCTCGCCGCCACCGGCCTCGTGGCCCGTTTCGAGGCCGGGCGGATCTCCTCCGAAGAGTTCGTCGCGCAGTTCTCCGCCCTGCTGGGCCTGAGCGTCACCTACGACGTCTTCCGCCGGCTCTGGAGCGCGATCTTCCTCCCCGATATCATCGTCCCGGAGGAGATGCTGGCCGGCATCAGCGCGCGGTACCGCATGCTGCTGCTTTCCAACACCAACGCCATCCACTGGGACATGATTCTCGAAACCTACCCCGCCATGCGGCACTTCCACGACTACGTGCTCTCGTACAAAGTTGGCGCGATGAAGCCCGCCCGCGCCATCTATGAGGAAGCTGTCAAGCGCGCCGGTTGCCGCCCCGAGGAGTGCTTCTTCACGGACGACATTGCCGATTACGTCGCGGCGGCGCGCCAGTTCGGTATCGATGCGGTGCAGTTCACGGGAGTGGAACAGCTCCAGCGCGAGTTGCGCGCGCGCAATGTCGCCTGGTCCTAGAGCCGCATCGCGAGACCGCGCCTTCCGTCCGGTATCATAAGGTCAATGTCCGACCTCTTGCCCCGGCTTCGCGGGGATCTCGACATGATGCCGTCGCCCGTGCCCGGCCGTCCCGGGCTGCTCATGCGCGACCCCTTCCACTACTCCGACTCCGTGCTGATCGTGCCGCCCGCCCTCGTTGAGTGCCTCCGGCTGTTCGACGGCGAGTCAACCGAAACCGACCTCCGCGCGCTGTTGGTGCGCCTTTCGGGCGACATCCGGGTGGGCGACATGCTGCACGGCTTCGTTAAGACTCTCAGCGAAGCCGGCTTTGTACACGACGAAGTCTACGAGCGCATGAAAGCCGGGCGCGAGTCGGCCTTTGCAAATGCCCCCGAGCGCACGCCCGCACTCGCGGGCGCCGCATATCCGGCGGATGCGGGTGGAACAGCCGCGCTCATCAGCGGATATATGAACGGCTCCAAGCCGCGCTCCGGACTTGTGGGAATCGCAGCGCCGCACGTCAGCCTGGACGGCGGAGCGGAATGCTACGCCGCGGCGTACGGCGCGCTAGGGCCCGAACTGCGCGACCGCACGTTCGTCATAATCGGCACCTCCCACTACGGCGGCCCCGAACGGTTCGGGCTCACCCGCAAACCGTTCGTAACCCCGCTCGGAACTGCCCGGACCGCCGCGGACCTCGTAGACGAACTCGAACGCTTTGGCGGACCCGCCGTGAAAATGGAAGACTACTGCCATGCCGTCGAGCACTCCATCGAGTTCCAGGTGCTGTTCCTCCAACACCTGTTCGGCCCTGAAGTGCGCATCCTGCCGGTCCTCTGCGGCCCGTTCGTTCACAGCATCTTCGAAGGCGGCTTGCCTGAGGAAACGGAAGCGGTCGGGCGGTTCCTGGAGGCGCTCCGGCAGATGGGCGAGCGCGAGGCGTCGCGTCTGTTCTGGGTGCTCGGCGTGGACATGGCCCACATGGGGCGCCGCTACGGCGACCCGCACGCAGTGGCGGCGAATCGGGGCATCATGACCGGCGTCGCCGCCGAAGACAAACGCCGCATCGAACTCATCGCCGCCGGCGACGCCCCCGGATTCTGGACCGCCGTCGCCGCGGATCAGGATCCGCTGCGCTGGTGCGGCGCGGCCCCGATATACACGTTCCTTAAAGCCGCGCCGGGCGCGCGCGGAGAGTTGCTCGGCTACCGCCAGTGGAACATCGACGAGCAAAGCGTGGTCAGTTTCGCCGCGCTCGCTTTTTCTAAAAGGTGAATCCGACGCCGACGGTCCCTTCGAGTTGGTGGATCACCCCTGTTATGTCGCCGAACTGTTCCGGGGAAAGGCCGTACGGCTTGCCTTCGATGTAGTCGCGGAAATCGACGCGGAAAAGCAGGTTCTTCGCCCTCAGCTTCAGGCCCGCGCCGACATTCGGGCCGAAGTTGGTCCATGGGCCGCTCTCCCACGGCTCAATGTTCGGACGGCCGTAACGGTATGCCTGCGCCCCGGCCGTGATATAGGGCCGCCACGACGATTGCGAGGGCATCATGTACATCAGAAAGTTGTACGAGATGTCGTTGATGTTCGCGTGCCCGGAGAAGTTCTTCTCGTAGGTGCTGCCTTCCTCCTGCACGCGCACCATCGTATTCACCGTGGCGCGCGTGATCCTGTAGCTGAATTCATGCCCGTAGTACCCTTTCGTGTTGATGGTAAACCGGGCGCCGTAGGTGTAATCGGCGGACATCGTGGTGTCCGTGTTCTTGTAGCTGACATTTGTCGCGAGCGAACCGAGTGGTCCCGGGTTCAGCCTCGTATAACCGCCCAATACGGAAAACTCGTACCTCTGGGCATTGGCGGCCGTCACCCCCAGGCCGCACAGCAAAACGGCGCAAAATAGCGACTTCATACGGTTAAGCAGAACTGCCATTATCGCACCGACGCGCCGGGACGCGATGATGGTTTCAGGTCCGGTGCGAATCCGGAAGGAGGGGTTCTGAGGCCGCGCGTCTTCCTGCTCTCGCCCGCGAATGCCGGAGGGGAACGGGCCCGCCGGCTGCTCAGCGGCCGGGCGGAATTCGACCTCGCCGTAAGGCTGCGAGAGGGTTCGGCGCAGTTGGGCGAGGTCTTCGCGTTCATCAGCGGCCTCTATTTCCGCGGCAAGCTCGCCTATTCGGCCGCGTTCGCCGCGCCGCCCGCCGGCTTGCCGGGCGCGCTGGTGATCACGCCCGGCGCCGGCCTGCTGCCGCCGGAAACGCGCGTCGGCATCGAATGGCTGCGGAACATCGCATCCGTGCCCATCGATGCCGCCGACCCCCGATACCGCGAACCGCTCGACCGCGACGCCCGGCTGCTCGAATCCGCCATCGGACACGCCGGCGACGTGGTCCTGCTGGGCAGCGTCGCCACCACCAAATACCTTGAACCGCTGCTGCGCGTGTTTGGCGAGCGCCTGCTGTTTCCCGCCGGCTTCGCCGGGCGGGGAGATATGAGCCGCGGCGGCCTGATGCTGCGGTGCGTGCGCTCGGGCCTGGAACTGGAATACACGCCGGTGCTTGGCGCCGCTCTGCACGGGCCCCGGCCCCCGCGCCTTCCGCCAATCAAGAGGCAGCCGGATAAGCGCGAGCCCGGCTAGTACGGGCCCTCAACCATCGGCCGTCAACCCAGGCGGATCTTGCTGAAAGCTGATACCTGATCGCCGGCGGCCGCCCACTCAGCCGCCGCCCTGCGCCGCCAATAGCGCCCGGAACGTGCGCTCGCAGTCGTCGATCCGCGCGCGGTAGCCCTCCGGGTCCACGAACGAGCGCTCGCCCGCGGCCTTCTGCTTCAAGCCGAATGCGAACCCGTGCCCTTCAATAAAGATGTCGCACTCGAGGGCCCTCAGCTTCCTGAAGCTGGTTTCGAAATCGCGCGCGATTCCGGGGTACTGTTCGTTCTTCACCAGCGCGTAGCCGGGTGCGGTGAGCCCGCCGATGACGACCGTGCGCCAGGCGCGTCCGGCTTTCGGATCCTGAATCGAGAAAACCCACGAAATGCATCCCTTGGTGTGCCCGGGGGTCTCGACTGCGCGAACCGCCATGTTGCCAACCTTGACCTCATCGCCATCTTTGACGAGCACGTCGGCGGTGACGGGAGGGAACATCATGCCGTCGCCGAAAGCGAAGTCGCCGGCGCCGCCGCGCTCCAGCAGGCCGGCATCGCGCGCTCCCGCATAGAGCTTTGCGTGCGTCACTCTCTTCAACTCGGCGAGCCCCCCTGCGTGATCGGCGTGTGCGTGAGTCGACAGGATGGCGCGCACGTCCTCCGTACGGAAGCCCAGCTTGCGGATGTTCGCCAGAATGTACGGCGCGGTCTCGGCAAAGCCGCCGTCGATGAGTATGTGGCCTTCGGGAGTTGCGATCAGCAGCGACGTGACGTTCGAGACGCCCACGTAGTACAGCTCGCCCGCTATCCGGAACGGCTCGATGGGCTGGTTCCACGCGCGGAACTCCGCGCTCTGCTGGGCGTGAAGCGCAACGGCCGCAATCGGCGCCAGCAGGAACGGCAGTTTGAGTCTCACTCTTCCGTGCCCTTCCTACTCGAAGGTCCGGATCTTGATGTTCCGGAACCAGACCACGTCGCCATGGTACTGAAGCGCGATACGGCCGGCGGGTTTCGGGTTCAGCAGCGCGTTGCGTATGGAGGGGGCCAAGGCCCAGCGCTTGGAGACGCCGAAGCGCACCTCGTCGCAGTCCAGCGTCGATTGCAGCACAACAATGCCGTTGATCCAGTGCTCCACGCGGTTGCCGTAGACCACCAGCTTTGCGCTGTTCCAGTCGCCGGCGGGCCGCGGCGCCCGCCGCGCCGGCGCGACCATCCCGTAGAGCGCCCCCGTGATGCGGTCGTTCCCGCGTTTCGCGTCCGGGTGGCGCTCGTCATCTATCAACTGCAATTCGAAACCTACGGAGTACTCCTGCCCGCGGCCTTTCGGTCCGAGAGCGCTCCGCTTGGAGAGTTCGTGAGCCAGTTCGTGGCCGAGCCACGCCTCGAAACCGCGCGGGTCGGGCGGATTGCGTACAGGATCGACGAAAACCGTGTTCTGGATCCGGTACTTCACGCCGGTGTTGCCGCCGGGCGAAACGCGCCAGTCCAGCTTCAGCTCGAAATTGCCGAAGGACTCCTCTGTAAGCAGGTCCTCCGAGATACGCGCCCCCCGAACGGTCTTGAGGCAGCCGTCCTCAATCACCCAGGCATCGCCGGGCGGGTTCTTCTTGGACGGATCGGCCCAGCCGTTCATCGTCTTGCCGTCGAACAGGAGCCGCCAACCCTCCGCCGCCTCTTCGGGCGTAAGGGCGTTGTTCTGGGCGGCTGCGGACGCCGCCGCAAGCAGGAAGATCGCGAGCGTACGCATGTGAATCTCTATGTATTATGGGCCGCTGCGCCGCAAAGAAAAGGTTCAAAATTGCGGCGCTGATGAGGCGCAACCAAAACCCGGCGCACGGCGCTGGCTCTTGCCTGCGCTGCCGCCGGCGGCCGCTTATGCCGTCGCAGGCTGCGTGAACACGGCTTCCAGCCGGTCCACCTCGTCCAAAACCTGCGCCGCAAGCCGGCTGTAAGCGGCGGGATTTCTGGCTGTCTCCAGACGCGCCATGATGCTGTCGAACCTGCGCGCCTCACGAAAGCCGCCGCGCGCCTCCACGCCGGGCCGCACCCTTTCCCAAGTCCGGCGCATCTCGCTGACGGTCGTCCCTAACTCGCGCATGTTCCTCCTTGCGGCGTAGATTTGCAGTTCGCGGCCGTAGTAATCCAGGCGCGCAATATCCGCCGGCACCACGGGATGGAACCGCTCCGAAAGGTTTGCCGCGATGAGAGTGATGCGATTCGACTGCTGTAGCGCGGCGAAGCGATTCCGGGCCGACAGCGCGGCGCCGAGAGCGTCTACGCTGGCATCCAGTTGCGCCTGCTGCCGCCCCTCATGCGGCACGGCAGTGCGGGCCCTTTCGGCCGCCCGGCGCAGTTCCGGAAACCGCGACCGCGCCGCGCCCCACCTGCCGGCGGCGACGGCATCGTAAATATCTTCGGCGTACTCGCCGGTATTAGTAATCGACGGTGGAACGACGCCGGGCCTCATCTCACCGGGAAAGGGCGGCGGGCGCCGGGGATCCCGCGCTCCAGGCGCGAACGCCGGGTCCGATTCGATACGATCCGAAATGACGCGGCCGGTAATGGCGTCAACCTCTATCTCGTGAGCAAGACCATCCCTGCCCGCCACATCAAATGAATAAACCGGACGTCCGTTCTCGCGATCCAGTTCGGCGGACGTTATCGTTCCCGGCTGGCGGGCCAGCGCCGCCCGGCGCGCCTGTTCCATGCTGATGCGGGCCTCGCGCTGAAGGTTCTGCCGCTCATACCGCTCCTGCACGAGGACCGGCAGAGCCACAGCGCAAACAATAATGGCTTGTGCGGCTATTGAGTACCCCATAACATCCCTCTATTGCCATTTTAGTCGCGGCCCTTTGGTCAATCCCGAGCCCGCGCCGGCGCCTCAATGAACTCTCCGGCGTAAATCCTGGATCTCGGAATCCGAAAATCTGTGATCCAGTTCGCCGCGGCCGTACATTTTTTCGTGCAGCGATTCGAAATCGGTGCCGCAGCCCGCCGCGCGGATCGAGAGATCGCGGTTGAAGTGAAAGTAAAGAGTGGCTGTATCCGGAGGCGGTTGAAGCGTCTCCTCGATTTCAACGACGATCTCCTTGTCGGTCAACTCGACTCGCGCGGGGTGGGGCAGCTCACCCAATGCTTTACCGATGCAGCTCCGCGGAATCGTTATCCGGCGCAGCTCATTGCCGGGTTCGAACCCCAGCAATTGATAATGCGGATTCTCCTCCACCGGCGCGCCATGCATCGTCCGCGGATCGAGCGCAATCACCGTAACTTCGTTTGTTGCATTCCTTACGCCCGTGAGTACAACTTCATCTTTTCCATCGTTGTTAATATCAACAACCAGCGGCCAATGTAGTTGTCCCCAGTGCCAATACTCACGCAGCAGGCGCCCATCGCCGGAAAGCATCGCGATCTGGGCCGGGTAATATAACGAATGATTGGAAATGACTACAATTCTCTCCCCGCGTTCCGCCCCGAACCGTCCCACAACGAACGAATCCACGTCGAACGGCGGCACGAACGTTTCTTCGCCGGTTCGCACCTGCTTGCCCGGGATAAACCTCCAAATCTCCGCGCCACCTTCGGAATAGCAAACAAGCGGATACCCAATGCCCCCGGCCTCCACCATCTTCTGAGCGAAAATAACCTCCGTCCGGCTGTCCCCGTTCACGTCGGCAAACGCTACGGGAGACCTGTATGGTTGCAGGCCCATCCACATCTTCTGTAACGGCTTCCGCCACAACTCCCGTCCGCCGGCGTCCATAATCACCAGCGCATCGGGCTCCAGCCGGTACTTTGCCGGCGGGCGTCTCCTGAACTTCGCCACTCCCACTGCCGCCAGCACCGCAATCGCCACAAAGCCGAGAAATCCCCACACCACCACCCTGGATCGTGTTGCCGCGAGCCCGTAATGGACATGCGGCGCGGGTGTACCGCGCCAATTACTTAATTGGATGGCAGTTTTGCCGGCGCCCGCGCCCTTCATTACACCCGCGCCGGCCTCGATTTCGGCGCCGGCGGAGACGGCCGCGCCCGCAATGGCGGCGGATTCTCCGTTCGAACCGCCGGATTTCCAGGCCTCGAGTTCCTCTATATATGCATACACACGGCCGCGCCGGCCCGGGAGCCGGTGCACCGGCAGCGCGCGCTCGCGTTCCCATAACTGTGCCGTTCGCACAGTAACCCCCAGGTAACTCGCGATATCTTTCCAGGAATTCAGCTCGTCGGATCTGCCCGGCACTCTCGAACGCACATGTTAACACGTTAAATGGCGACAATGTGCCAAGTTCTTTCACCGCCGGCAAAGACTCGCCAGTGCCCGCACATGCGGGTAACCATCCCTGCAATTCCACTAAATTACACGCACTTACGCGCCTTGGACATCGAATTTCGCTTGTTTTCGCATTATTGCGCTACCAAGCCGAGGTGAGTAGGAACGAAAATACGCTTGAAGCGGGTGTGTGTAACATTCCACACACGACAGCGAAATGTAGAAACGTTCATCTAGTAAGTGCGCCAGCGCGGGTCTAGTTACACAGGTTGGACGGCCGGCAATCGGTGCACCGCCGGCCGAACCAGGCAGGAGCGCCTTCCGGTTGCGGGGCCGGAAGGCGCTTCGCGCAATAGCCACGGCCCTTAGTACCCGCCAAAGTTGCGCGGCGGAACTTCTGAACTTACTAACTCCATAACCACCAACATAGGGACCGCACATACTCCGCCGCACGGCCTTCCCGCAACGTTTGCGCAGCCTCTGGCGTACGGCCGGGCTGGAGGTGATCCTCCTGCCGCTTGGATGCGAGTCGAACGAGTTCGCGGCGGATGGCAAGTACGTGGCGGCCTATGGAGCGAACGGAACTAACGGCTCAGCCAGATTTGCCAGCCGCGCTCGGTCGTCGCTTTACGGCGGGGGGTTACAGCCCGCGGCGGCGGGAACATGAAGAGTTCGTCCAACCCATCTCCCGGTTACTCAAGACAATGCCACCACCACCCGGCCGGGAGATCTCGCCCCCTCCGGTTGCGCGTTTGCCCGCGGCTCCGGCGGCGGAATCGCGCGGGCCTGACCGCGCCCCGAAAGTCGGATGCGAATCACTCCCGGGCGCGTTGCCGCGCACCGGGCCCTGCGCGCAACCTGCCGCCAAAGGCTACTCGGCGGCCTCGGATGCCGCGGCTTCGGCCGCATCCGTGCGCCATCCTTCGCCAGTTGCCCGCCGCCAGCGGTCTTCAAACAGGCCTCTCATGGCCTCTGACATGCCGTCGTGTGTGAACATGACGGCTGTCCAGGTGCGGCGCGTCACCACGGGATCGAGCAGCGCTATCATGCCCTGCCTTCCGTCGAACAGTGCGAGTTTCATCGGCAGCGACGGCGCCGTGCGGATCTCCACGCCGGCCTGCCGGTACTCCTCGAGCCGCTGAAGGTGTTCCTGGTCCACCGTTCCCGCTTCGACAAGCAGCCGGCAGCTTACGCCGCGAGCCCGCGCCTCTTTGACGAGCTGCTCGTCGAGGGGGTCGACGGCGTACGGCGGGCGCGAAAACTCCAGGTACTCGTTCCGGACCTCGGCGAGCATCCGGCGGTAGTGCGCGGCCGTCTGTAACGGGTCGCCCACGATGCGCAGAAAATCGAGCGTGCCGCCTTCACCCTGGCCTTCCGAGTACGCCGCCGCGAGATCCTCGATGAGGCCCGCGGCGGTGCGCTGCTGCTCCGTCAACTCCTGCTCGAGAGCTCTGCGCTTCCGGGAGAGATATCCCTGTATGGCGAGTTCGGGCTCCACGGCGGAGAACAGCTTCGTGCGTTCCTGCACCACCTGCGCGAAGCCCTTCTCGACGAGGCTGTCCAGCACCTCGTATATTTTCTGCCGCGGTACGTGCGCGCGGGCGGCCAGTTCAAGCGCCTTGAACCGCGGGTGGCCCACCAGTACCAGGTACGAGCGCGCCTCGTAAGCATTCAGCCCGATCTGCTGCAACCGGCGCCAGAACTTCTGGAACGCGTTTTCAGCCATTTGATCTCCTCGCCCAAAGGATCTACATATGTAAGCACACCTGGACGGTGGGGGCAACCAGGGGTAATCCGCTGTTCCGCCTTGCCTCTGCGGCTCCCGCCCGCTCCCTACTCCGCCGCACCGCCGCTTCCGGGTGCTCCCCCGATCCAAACGGTCTTGATATTCACGAACTCGCGAATGCCGTGCTCGCCCAACTCGCGGCCGTAGCCGGATTGCTTCACACCGCCGAACGGCATGCGCGGGTCGGATGCCACTATGCCGTTCACGAACGCCAGTCCGGACGCTATCTCGTCCACGAAGTAGTCGCGTTCGGCTGTGTCGCGCGTCCACAGGCTCGCGCCCAGGCCGAAGGATGTGTCGTTCGCGATCCTGACGGCGGCTTCGATGTCGGGCACGCGAAACAAAGCCGCCACCGGCCCGAAGAGTTCCTCGCTGTAGGCCGGCGAGTCCTTCGGCGCGCCGGCGAGAACCGTCGGCGCGTAGTAGTTGCCCGGGCGCTCGATGCGCCGGCCCCCGGCCAGCACGCGCGCGCCGGCGGCAACCGAGCGGCGCACCTGGCCGTCGAGCGTCTCGAGGATCTGCGGCGTGGCGAGCGGGCCGAGTTGCGTGGCCTCGTCCATCGGATCCCCAACACGCACCTGCTCCATCGCTGATACAAAGCGCCGCTCGAACTCGTCCGCGACGGCATCGGCCACGATGAACCGCTTCGCCGCTATGCACGACTGGCCGTTGTTGATTATGCGCGCCTGCACGGCGGCCCCGGCGGCGGCGTCGAGATCGGCGCTCGGCATTACGATAAACGGATCGCTGCCGCCGAGCTCCAGAACCGTCTTCTTGATGCGGCGCCCGGCGCGCGACGCAACATCGCTCCCGGCGGGCTCGGAGCCGGTGAGCGTCGCCGCGGCCACACGCGGATCGTCGAGAACGCGCGCGACGTCGCCGGCGTCTATGAGCAGCGTTTGAAAGACGCCTTCGGGAAATCCCGCGTCGCGAAAAACGCCCTCGATCGCCAGCGCGCACTGCGGCACGTTCGATGCGTGTTTGAGCAGGCCCACGTTGCCCGCGGCGAGCGCTGGCGCGGCGAAGCGGAAAACCTGCCAGAACGGGAAGTTCCACGGCATCACAGCCAGCACGGGACCAAGCGGCTGATACCGTATGAAGCTCAGCGCGGCGTTGGTCTCGACGCGCTCGTCGGCGAGAAATCGAACGGCGTTTTCCGCGTAGTAACGGCACGCCCAGGCGCATTTGACGGCTTCGTCGCGGGCGGAGCGGATCGTCTTGCCCATCTCGGCTGTCATGAGCGCGCCAAAACGGTCGCGGCCCGCCTCGAGCATCTCGCCCGCGCGCGCCAGCAGCGCCGTGCGCTCGCTGAGCGGCCTGCGCCGCCACTCGCGAAACGCCCGTTCTGCAATTGCAAGTTTACGGTCTAGCCCGGCGGCATCGAGCGCGGGATATTCGGCCAGCACCTCTCCGGTTGCGGGATTGACGCTTCGAAACGGCATATTGCCCCCGCTTCCGATTTTGCGCTATTTGGATGCAGCAAATGCCGACGCGGCGCCGCCGCAACCCGCCGCGGTTTACGCAATCGCCGGGAGCGAGCCCGCACAGCCCCCGCGGATCTCGTCCAACATGCTGCGCAGTGCGACCACGCAGTCGCAAAAACCGGCAGCCACGATCGCTTCACGCACGGCGTTCACCCGCCCGCTCCAGGCTGGGAACTCCACCTCCGCGCGCGGTCCGGCGTGGTGAATTTCGGGATTGATGGGAAAATCGAGCTGCGCGAGCACGTCCAGCAGGCGCTCGAGCAGGCGCGGCTCGATGGAGACGTGTACTGAAACCAGTTCGCCTTCGGACCCCTTCAGCGAGGGAGCCGGACCTGTAGGGCCGGGCCAAGCGGTCATCGAAACCTCCAGGGCTATACCGCCGGCGCGATCGGCCCTAAAACACGAAAACCCTGAGGCTAAGCGCCGCAGGGTCGCGTCCTGAACAGCCGACACGCCTTTAGCACTTTTTTATTACGTGGTTGCAATTAGCCGGCCGCCTTCGGGCGGCCTAAATCAATCCACGTTCGTCTCAAGCTTACCACGCCGGCCGTTCCGGCGGGCGACAAATCGTGTTAACGCAACTGCCGCTTCTCCTGCATCTTCGCCATCAGGTTCTCGAAGCGGCGCTTCTGGTCGTCGTTCAACAGCCGCATGATCCGCTCTTTGCCATCCGCGCGGACATCGTCCAGTTGCGCCTGGAGCGTGTGGTAATAGGTGAAGTAATCGTCGAGAACCATCTCGAGCTGCTGTGTCTGCTCGGGCGTCAGGTTGACCTCGGTCTTGAAACGCTCCAGCAGCGCTGCCCTGCCCGTTTCCCACGTCGGGGCGGCCTCGGCAGCCTGCGTCACATGCAGCCCGCCCAGCCTTGCCGTTAGCAGCCCCGCGCTGAATCCCGCCGTGAAGACCAGGAAAAGCGTGATCAGGATTCTCGGATTGCGCCAGGGGTGCGCCGCGCGGATCATATTGCGGCCCTACTCCTTCCACGTCGCCAGGGTCACGAAAACTGTCTCGCGGTCCTGGTTCCGGTCTACCCCGAGCGGCGGGTGCTGATCGCTGATGATAGCGTCGGCCGCTGCCGAACTGATCTCCGGCTGCCGGTCCGCGAATACCAGATAGCCGAATACGAGCGCTACCATGGTGAGCGCCGCGGCGGAGAGGCGCCGCCCGAATGCCGGGTCCAGAAACCCGGCCCAAAACGGCGAGATCTGCTGCCGCTCGATGCGGTTCAGCACCCGGGCGTAAAAACCGGGAGCCGGATCCACCTCTACCGGCGCGGCCAGCGACCGCAGCAGACAAGCCTGTTCCCGCATACAGCTCACTTCCTCACGGCATTCGTCGCACTTGTTTAGGTGCCGGTCGAACTCCACCGGAAGATCCCTGCCGGGAGCGCCGCCGAGGTACTCCTCAAGGCGATCCCTTATAAGCCCATGCATATCGTTCTTCGTCCCTCAAACCCCGCTCGCGGCGGGAATCCCCGTTCCGGACTACCGGCCCGGGGGCGCGGATCTTACGCCCGCTTCGTGTCAAACGACTGCTGCCGGCGCGGCGCCTTACGCCGTCACCAGCCCGGGCGACCGGCTCAGGCGCTGAGCGATTTTCAGCAGCTTCTGCCGGGCGCGGAACAGCTTAACTTTGATTGTATTCTCGTTTATCCCCGTCATCTCGGCCAATTCTTCGACCGAGTGCCCTTCCACTTCCTTCAACAACAGCAGCGTGCGTTCCTCTTCAGGCAGACGGGAGAGTAGTTTGAGGGCCAGATCCCGCTGGGCGAGCGTCACGTCAACCGGCTGGCGAGGATCCCTCGCAGGCTCGGAGTTCTCCATCCGCAAGGCGTCTTCCTCGGTGAAGTCGCTCTCGTAGACGAGCTTCCGAACCTTCTTCTTGCGCAGATAGTCGTAGCACTCGTTGACGGTGATCTTGTAGATCCAGGTGAGCAGCGAGCTGCGGAAATCGAAGTTCCGGATGGAGAAGTAGACTTTCGTAAACACCTGCTGCGCTATGTCCTCGGCATCGTTGTGATTCCGGAGAATCCCGTAGATGATCGAGAACACTTTGGACTGATAGCGTTCGACGATTTCCCGGAAGGCCAGCTCGTCGCCTTCCTGGGCCCGCCGTACCAGCGCAGCCTCCTCGGTGTTCTTGTAGTCCACTCTCCGCTTCACTGCAATCCGCTCGCCGGAAACAGGAAGCGGGAGCGTCCCGCTCAAACCACCCATACACCGTCTCCGACGTGGGTACGTCTTCAGTGGTTTCAGTCATTTGTGGCCGTCTCCGGACGGGCCACAGGACCCTTATAGCACCGGTACGGCTCGCCGGCCGTTGCTAAAATTCACGGAGCGTGTAAAAGTAGCCATACCGCAAGCTGATGGAGCCGAAGGATTTCCGGGCGATTCGGGCTTGCCGGCGGCCGCACCGCACCGAGCGGCCCAAGTTGACTCCCCTTCTGAGGCGTCTCTACAATAGTAGGCACGAAGGGAGGCCCGATGTTAAGGTCTATCGGCATGCCTGAACTCCTCGTCATCCTCGCCGTCGCCGTTCTTCTGTTCGGAGGCAGGAAGATTCCCGAGGTTGCTAAAGGCTTGGGGGAAGGCATTCGCAATTTCAAAAACGCCCTGAAAAGCGGCGAGCAGGCAGATCAGCCCGAACAAAAGAAGCAGGCATGATGGCTTCCTGACGCCGCCCGCAATTTGAGCGGCAGATCATTCCGGCATAAAAACGACATAAAAAACAAAACCCCGCGATGCGCCTCGCGGGGTTTTCTGTTTGGACTGCGCCCGGTCTACTTGCCGGCTGCGGTCTTCTTCGGCGGAACGATCGCGTCCTTCACCGATTTCGCGACACGGAACTTCACGACCTTCTTGGCCGGGATCTTGATGGTCTCGCCCGTCGCCGGATTGCGCCCGGTGCGGGCCTTGCGCTCTACGCGAACCAGCCGGCCGATGCCGGGGATCACGAACACGCCATTTTTCTTCGTCTCGCGGACGGCAATTTCCGCGTAGCTGGTGATGAACTGGCGTGCAACCTTGTTGCTCACGCCGGTAGCGGCCGCGATCTCTTTTACGAGCGCGGTCTGCGTCATCCGTTTTGTTTCGGCCATAGACTCTGTACCTGAATCCTCTCCAATTGAACTGGCGAACAGGAACCTGAGCCGTACTACATTGTCAGGTCAAAATGATCTTACGCAAACACACCGCGCATGTAAAGCGAAATGTGCGCGAAAGCCCCGTTTTTACGGGCTTTCGGCGCGCTTTTTGCTCCCGGGAGCCCGTAAAACCGCTCTTGCGGGTACGCGCCCGCCCGGAAACGGCCCGCCGGGCGCCCCAAACGGGTAAGCGGGCGGGACCCCGAACCGATTAAACTATCTCCCTTGTGCCGGAGCGCGAGTTCGATCTGACGGCTGCGCGGGGGCTGCGCCTCAGCGGCCGCGAATGGGAGCCCCCGGCGCCGCCGGAGGCCGTAATAGCCCTGGTCCACGGCTTCGGCGAGCACATGGGCAGATGGGAGCATGCCGCCCGGTGGTTCGCCTCGCGGGGATTGGCCGTGGTGGCGATCGACCTGCGCGGTCACGGCCGTTCGGAAGGCCGCCGCGGGCACGCGCTCAAACTCGAGTACCTGCTGGAGGACATCGGCCTGCTGGTGGCCGAGGCCCGGCGCGCGCATCCGGATACGCCGCTGTTCCTCTACGGCCACAGCCTCGGCGCGCTGCTGGCGGCGAACTACGTGCTGCGTTCGGCGCCGGCGCTCGCCGGGGTGATCCTGAGCGCGTTGCCGCTCGAGACTCCCTTGCGCCGGCAGCGAATAAAAGTGGCCGCTGCCCGCTGGCTCGGGCCCCTGCTGCCCGGCCTGAGCATCGATTCCGGGCTGGATCGCACCACCCTGAGCCGCGATCCGGCGGTAGTGGACGCCTGCGCGTCCGACCCGCTGGCCCATGCCACGGCCACCCTGGGCCTTGCGCGCGCGGCGCTCCAGGCCGTCGAGTACGCCCTCGAACACGCCGCTGAATGGCGCCTGCCCGTGCTCGTAATGCATGGCGCCGCCGACGCGCTTGCGCTGCCGTCGGGCAGCGAGGAATTCGCCCGCCGGATCCACGGCGACTGCACACTCAAGCTCTGGCCCGGGCTGTACCACGAACTCCATAATGAGCCGGAGAAGCAGCAGGTGCTCGATTTCGCGGCCCGCTGGATCGGGGAGAGATCCGGGCCTCGGCTCTGAGTCCGCAGTTCCGCCCTACGTCTGGGGCAGCCGCTCTCTTAGCAGCGCGATCACGCTCTCGTTTGATTGCATGAGCGACGCGAGTATCTCCTCGCCGGTGCGGCGGCGCGCCGGCTCGGGCCGCTCCACGATGAGAGAGAGCTTTTCACGAATGCCCTCCGGCAGCACGGTCTCAAGGTATTCGAGCGCCAGTCCCCGCAGCAGCGAATCGTCCGTGTGAAGCGCGCGAAAAGCCACTTGCAGCGGTTCGCGCGGCAGCACCAGCGCCAGAAGCGTGAACACGTGCTCCAGGCTCGCGTGCGCGCGCTCGCGCAGCACCTCGTCCAGGAACTGCGTCTGTTCCGTGGGATCGCGCCGGTCCAGCAGCCGGTGTCCTTCCCACACCGAGCGGCTCACGGATAGTTCGCGGTTAATTGCGGCGAACACCGCCGTGGGATCGGCGCGCAGCTCCGGGTGCTTCTCCAGCATGCCCGCCAGCGCCCGCGCCGATTGGAACCGCACCTCGAACCGGCTGTCCGCAAGTGCGGCCGTTAAACCGGCCGCGGCACGCTCGTTCGCGCATGCCGCAAGCACGCGCGGGATGCGGCGGCGTATGGCAAAGTCCTCGGACTCGTCCAGCAGGAAGTCGATAAGCTGCCCGCAGAGGCGCGGTGCGGCGGCCGTGAGCGCGTCGCGCGCCGCTTCATACACCTCGTCCCAGGCAAGCAGGCTGATGATCTGCGCGCCGAGCAGCCGGTCCAGAGGAGGACCCGGCAGCTCCGCTGCCGACAGCGCCGCACGCACGCGCGGCGCGCGGCCCGAACGCAGGTCCGCCAGCCGCTGCACCACCGGCTCGAGCGGGCGCGCGGGGCGCGGAGCCGCCGAAACCACCTTCGCCGGATTGACATTCGCCGGCGTACGCCCGGCACCGGGCGCCTGCCCCGCCGCCCGCGGCGCCGCCGGGCGTATGGCGGAGCCCGGCACGGCCGCCGGATCCACTTCCACCGCGCGGTTCACCAGGCTGGCCTCCAGCGCCTGGATGTAACCGCGATCGAGCCTGCGGGCAAGCCACACGCCGGCCGCGGACAGCGCCGCCGCGGCCAGCAGGATGCGGTTCGGCGCCGCCGCCGCTCCCAGCAGTAGAAACAGATTCGTCACACCCGCGCCGAGCGCGTCGCCGAGCCGGTCCACACCCACGTCGATTATCGATTTCGCAGACCGCTTCTCGGCAACCGGAATCGGCGTGTAGAACACCTCGTACCCCGACCTGAACAGCGATCCGTGCAGCACGGATTCCGATCCGCGCAGCGCCGCTATCACCGGAAACGCCGGGAAAAACAGCGCGCCCGCGCCGCCGGCGGCCACCGCGGCGGGCAGCATCCCAACCGTCCTGCCGAGACCCAGCTTCTCCAGCGATGCCCGCGTCACGAACGTCTGCATGGCGAGGTTAAACACCTGAATCGCCGAGTGGTACAGCGCCAGGAAGCGCATCAGCCGTTCGCCGTCCGCAAAAAAGGCGGCGGATTGCGCCTTGAAAACCCAATCGATAGCGGCTGCGGCGGCCGTGGTGACAAGCACCAGCGCGGCCAGGCTGTACAGGTACGGCGCTTTCGAAAACGCCTGCCGCGCCGTGCCCGCGGGCGCCGGCTCCGGCGCGCCCGCCGCGCGCCGCGGCGAAATCTCTCGCATCGCGGCCAGCGCGCCCGCGCCCGCTATGTGCAGCCCCGCCAGCCACACCAATACGTTCCCCGTGCCCAGCGAAGCAGCAACAAGGCCGCCGCCCAGCCCGCCCACGGTGCCGGCGGCCGCTATCTGCCCGAAGCGGCGCTTCGCGGTGTGCGGGTCGAGCGTCTCGTTCGTCACGGACCAGAAACCGGACAACAGCACCGCGCCGAACGCCGCCAGGTGCAGGTAGATCAGAACGGCCGCAAGCCGGGGCTCCGCGCTCATCAGCCGCCATTCGCCCACTTGCAGCGCCGCGCTTGCGGCGAATGCCCACGGCACGAGGCGCGACGGCGCATGCCTGCTCAACAGCTTGGAGGCCACCACTCCCAGCACAACGGCGCTCGCCGCCGCACCGGCCATCATCGCCGGCAGCGCCGCCGCATCGTAATTCGACAGGAAAATCGCATCGCGCGCGGCCTTCGCGCCTACCTGGTGCGCCATCAGAACGCCTGCGGTGAGCATGGCCGCCACGCTGCTCCGGCGGCCCTGATTGTCTGCGGCGGGAATCATGCTGCGGGCGCCTCCTGTTCGCCCTCGGTCTGTAAGCCGCGCGCGCCGTTCGGAAGATTCACCTGCCACCAGCGCTCCGCCTCGGCGACGGTCCACCGGCCCACGTCATCCCCCGCGCGGCGAAGCATTGCGGCGAGTTCGATGGCGGTTTGCGGCCGGTCCTCCGCCTTCTTCTCGAGACATGCCATGACGATGCGCTCGAGCGGCTGCGGTATCGCCAGCTCGGTTCGCTCCGACGGCGGCACTACCGGATTCTGGATGTGCGCGATCGCCATCGCCAGCGGCGACGGCTCCTCGAAAACCAGATGGCCCGTCAGCAGCCAGTAAGCGACGCAGCCGAGCGCGTAAATATCGGCGCGGCCGTCGATCTCGTCTCCCATGGCTACTTCGGGAGCCATGTAGGCGGGCGTGCCCGTCGTGGCGCCTTCCAGCGTCATCTGCGTCTCGCCCGGCAAAATCGTCTTGACCAGCCCGAAGTCGAGCACCTTCACGAAATCGACGTTCAGCCCCAGCCGGCACACGAAGATGTTGTTCGGCTTGATATCGCGGTGTACCAGGCCCATCTGGTGCGCCTCCGCTATCGAGTCGCAGGCCTGAAGCAGAATGTTGATAACGCGCGGCGGCGGCTGCGGCCCGAAACGTGACACCAGGTGTTCCAGGCTTATTCCGTCCAGGAACTCCATCGCGTAATAAAAGCTGCCGTCCTCGGCCACGCCGAAATCGTACAGCGCCACCGTATGCGGAGACCGCAGCGCCGCCGTGGCGCGCGCCTCGCGCTCGAAGCGGCGTCGGATCATCTCCGCTTCGCGCCCGGTGTGCGCCAGCAATACCTCCGTGCGGATGAGTTTAACCGCCGCGCTCAGGGCCAGCATGCGGTGGCGCGCCCGCCACACCTCGCCCATCCCGCCCCGCCCCACGAGCGCTTCAAGATGATAGCTGCCCATCTCCTTCGCCTCCCCCGCATCGGCTTCCAGACGGTACAGCCGGGTGTTGATCACCGCGGCCCAAACCGCCATCAGGAACGGGAGAATGGACCACACGGCGAGCCGGTTGGCCGGCAGCGGGGGATTGCCGATCAGCATAAGAGTCGCAAGGTACGCGAGCGGGCCCATGGCGGCCGCCGCAACGCCCGTGAGCAGCGTCCGCACGGGACTGTTGGGCATCACCACTCCGATGACGAGGATCCAGACGGACAGCAGCGAGGTGCCGCGCACCGGCCAGTCCGCGGGCCACGGAGGGCTGTGCTCGAACATGGCCAGAGGAAATGCCGCGGCCACCTCGTATGCCATGCCGGCCCAGACGAGCGCCCGCACGGTAAACCAGCCGAAACGGCTCACAGCCACAAAAGCCAGTGAGATGCCCACGAAAACCAGCGCGCTGAGCCACGCCACGACGGCGAAGGCGTCCGGTTGCAGCCAGTGCTGCAAAACCGCCATCGTGACGATCATTACGCCGGCGATGGTTGCAACCCAACACAGCCGGGCAGTCGCGCGCTCGACTGCTTCCCCGGGCAGGGCGGCGACGCTCACACGCCTCAGCCTGCTCAGATAACGCGTCGATTCCGCGCGCATTACCCGCATAGGGGCAACAACTTCAATGTTATCAGACGGGTCCGCTAAACCCGCATGTCCGCCGGTTTCTGTAAAATACGGGCGCATGCAGCGGCCCGGGAACTTACAATAAGGGGGATGATTCCGAAAGTCCGCAAAGCCGTTTTCCCCGCCGCGGGTCTGGGTACCCGGTTCCTCCCCGCCACGAAAGCGCAGCCGAAGGAGATGCTGCCCCTCGTGGACAAGCCGCTTATTCAGTACGGCGTCGAAGAAGCGATTCACTCGGGCATTCAGAACGTCATCATAGTCACGGGCCGCGGCAAGACCGCCATCGAAGACCACTTCGATAAGAGTTTTGAGCTGGAGCAGATGCTCGAGTCGCGCCATAAGGACCCGGAACTCGCAAGCGTCCGCGAGATCACAGACCCGGTGGACGTGGCCTACATACGCCAGCGCGAGGCTCTCGGCCTCGGTCATGCCGTACTGCGCGCCCGCGCTATCGTCGGCAACGAGCCGTTCGCGGTGGTGCTGTCCGACGATGTCATCGATTCGGAAATACCCGCGCTTAAGCAACTGCTGGACGTCTACGAGTTCTTCGGCGCGCCCGTGGTCGCTTTAATGGAGGTGCCGCCGGAGGCCGTTTCCGCTTACGGAATCGTGGACGCCGAACCGGTCCACCACAACGGCGCCGGCGGCCGCCTGTTCCGCATCCGGAACCTCATTGAGAAACCCAAGGCGCAGGAAGCGCCGTCGAACCTCGCCATCATCGGTCGCTATGTGCTGACCCCGGAAATCTTCAACTCGCTCGAAGAAGTACAGCCCGGAAGACTCGGCGAGATACAGCTTACAGACGGCCTGAAGATCCTGCTGCGGAGCCGCCCCATTTACGGCTACCGGTTCGAAGGCACTCGCTACGACGCCGGCGACAAACTCGGTTTTCTGAAGGCAACCGTGGAACTCGCGCTGAAGCGCCCGGACCTAGGCGATGCGTTCCGCGAGTATCTTACGAGCCTCGTCGAGTGCGGCGCGGTAAAGGCGCGCTAGCCGCCCCGCCGCGCGCCGGGCCCGGCCGGTTGCTGTTAGATACACTCTGTTCCGGAACGGTCGCATAGACGGCATGACGCCGTACAATAAGTAAATGCTCCGCAGGACCTTTCTGGCCGCAGGCGCGTCGCTCGCCGCCTCCTCTTTCGCTGAGGTTCCGCAAAACCGCCCCGACGTCAAGCTCGGCGTGGACCTGTTCAGTATCCGCGACTCGAACTGGTCGCCGTTCGAGTACCTCGACTATTGCGCGAAGCTCGGCGCCGAGGTCGTCCACTTCAGCGAGATCCGCTTTTTGGGCGATATCAATGACGACGCGCACCTCAAGCGCGTGCGCGCTCATGCCGCCGAACGGGAGATCGAGATCGAGGTCGGCATGCGCTCCATATGCCCCTCGTCCAAAGCTTTCGACCCCAGCGCGGGCACGGCGGAGCAGCAGATCCTGAAGATGGCCCACACCGCCGGCGTGATCGGCTCGCCCATAATTCGCGCCTTTCTCGGCACCTCCGAGGACCGCAAAGGACCGGTTCCCATCGAGGGCCACATCGAGAACGCCGTCAGGACTTTGCGCTCGGTAAAGTCGCGCGTCGTGGACGCGGGCCTGAAGATCGCCATCGAAAACCACGCGGGCGATATGCAGGCGCGCGAGCTCAAGATGCTCATCGAGGAGGCCGGAAGGGACTTCGTCGGCGCCTGCCTGGATTCCGCCAACCCGGTCTGGACGATCGAAGACCCGCATCTGACGCTCGAGACGCTCGCGCCTTACGTCCTCACCTCGCACCTGCGCGACAGCGCCGTCTGGCGCACGCCTGACGGCGCGGCGGTGGCCTGGACGCGAACCGGCGAGGGAACCGTCGGAATTGAGCAGTGGGTCCGGAAATTCACCCAGTTGTGCCCCGGACGGGCCCTGTCCGCGGAGGTTATCGTTACGCCCCCGCGGATGTACGACTACCTGAAACCGGAGTTCTGGCCTCCATACCGCAACACGCCGGCCTGGGAGTTCGCCCGGTTCCTGAAGCTGGCCGAAAACGGCGCGCCGCGGCCGCCTCTCCCCCGCGTTCCGCCGGAACAGGTTGCCCAGCGCCAGCGCGAGGACCTTGAAGTGAGCTTCGCCTGGATGAAAAAGCTGTTGAGGGGCTGAGTTACCCGCGTAGGCGGGGAGCCATCGCCCGCCGCACCCGTCTTGACCGGCGGAAACCGTTCTGAGTACAATCACAAGGTCGTAAATGAAGTGCGGTCATTCAAAGCGGTTGAGGTGGGAGTGGACGTTCGGGCTACGGATTGTCATTCCGTAGCTCTTTGCGTTTGTGCAGTCCATAAGGGGTCCTTACCGGTGCAATCGTTGCGAGTCCCGCTGTGCAATCAGGAGAGTCACCAGTGAGAGAAAGAGGTTTGGTCAAGTGGTTCAACGCCGCCAAGGGTTATGGATTCATCCAGCGCTCCACCGGCGAAGATGTCTTCGTGCATTACTCGGCTATCTCGATGAACGGCTATCGCACGCTGGACAACGGCGTCGAGGTCGAGTTCGAGGTGAAGCAGGGCCCGAAGGGTCTGCAAGCCGAGAACGTCGTTCGCCTGGGCGCTTAGCGCCGTCTCGCAGCTAACCGGGAGACATTCGAGGCGGGCCCCTGGCCCGCCTCAAGTGCATTCAGGCGCGGGTGTCCGGCGGGGGCGCCGCCGGCCTGAACCTCAGGCCGTTCCATCCTTCGGCCAGCACGATGGAGTTCGCCGGATTCGCCTCCAGATACTTGAAGATCGCCGGACGCCCGGCCAGAGTGGACGGGTCCGCGGGCAGTTTCGACGCGAAGTCCGAGATTTCCTGCGACGCCGTGTACTCCATGCCGCCCACCTCGTAACTGTACGTGATCACATTGCCGGAAACGTCCAGGATGGTGGCGTTGCCTGTGCGGCCGCGTGCGCTCACCTCCCGCCGCCGCCTGCGCTCCAACTCTTCCGCCGTGGGCTTGCGCGATTTGAGCATCGAAGCCGCAACGCCCGTGGCTGCGCCGGCAATTCCCGCCAGGAAGACCCTTAACCAAAGCATATAGTTCATTCTCTACTTCTCAAACACCTTGCGATAGTCGCTCAGGAACTGCTCCAACCCTCTGTCGGTCAGCGGATGGTTGAACATGGCGTCCAGCACCTTGAACGGCACCGTCGCGATGTCGGCCCCGGCCAGCGCCGCATCCACCACGTGCAGCGGGGAACGCACCGACGCCGCCAGCACCTGCGTCTTGAATCCGTAGTTGTTGTAGATGGCCGTTATGTCGCGCACAATGTCCATGCCTACGTGCGAGATGTCGTCCAGCCTGCCTACGAACGGGCTCACGATGTAGGCGCCCGCCTTGGCCGCCAGCAGCGCCTGCGCGGCGGTGAAGCACAGGGTGACGTTCACGCGCACTTCCTCGTCGCTCAACTCCGCGCAGGCCCGGATGCCGTCGCGGGTCAGCGGCACCTTCACCACGACGTTCGGGTGGATCTTCGCCAGGTCGCGCGCCTCGGCCACCATCGCCGCCGCCTCCGTGGCGACAACCTCGGCGCTGATGTCGCCGTCGATAATCTCGGCGATGCGCCGTATCTGATCCGCGTGCTGCCTGCCTTCGCGCGCGATCAGCGTCGGGTTGGTGGTGACTCCATCCACTACGCCCCAGGCGACCCCCTTTCGGATCTCGTCCAGGTTGGCCGTGTCCAGGAATATTTTCATGGTCGCCCTCCGCTATTTCATCTTCGCGTATTTCTGGTACAGCGCCGGGATGTTCGCCTCCGCCGTCCTGCCGGGGTGGATCACCACTCGGTACCGGAACCGCAACGTCTGGCCGGGCTCGAGCGTCAGGCTGCCGTCTTTAGAGGCGTCTCTCTCGAAATCGTGCATGCCGAACGGGTTGGCCGCGAACAGGCCGTAGCCGCGCGCGTGCCACCAGGTGGGGTGGCGCGGATTCGAGGGATGGTCGAAGATCGCTATGCCGAGCGGTTCGCCCGCGACCTCACCCGAGTAGTCCACCCACGGCGCGCGGGAGCCCCAGACGCGCTCTTCTCCCGAAGCGCCCGAAGCCGAGATCATCCGGCCCGTGTACTTCGCAGGGTCGCGCTTGCCGGCTTCCTCGAGCGAGGGCGCGAGGCGAAGCGCGAACGTGCCTTCCTTCGTGTCGCCGAACTTCACTTTCTCCACCGCGATAAGCGTTATGTCGAAGTCGATCGTGCGCAGCTTCGGGTCGGAGTAGAAAATCATGGTGCGATCCTCGTTAAGGAGCGTTTTGCCTTTGGGGTCCATCCATTCGAAGCGCGCGCCGATAACGCCCTGCTTCTTGCCGCTCTCGAGCGCGGTGATCTTGCGCAGAACGATGCGGCCCTTGTTGCCCTCCCGCGTCTCATTTGCCCAGAAATCGATGCCGTTGACGTCGCCGTGCGAAAACCACAGCCCGCGGTGGTGCGGGTGATCGCGGCTCTCGCCTTCGACGAGCTCCATCGGGAAGTACCGGGTCACCACTTTGCCCGAGGCCGAGCGCAATGGATGCAAGAACGGCTTGTTGAGGTCTGCGCTGACGAAGAACTCCGTGAAGGGTTTCCCGCCTATGTCGGCGGAGATGCGGTCCGTTGCCTGCCTGAGACTCACCTGCGCGCCGAGCGGCAGCGCGGCCATTGCCGCCAGAATGAGATACCGGTTCATGCTGCCAGTACACCACAGCCGCCGGCGGCCGCGGTCATGGGCGCTCTACCGCGGAACCCCGCCGCGGTGCTACGATGGCACCCTCCGGCGCGCAGCCGCGCCGAGGGAGCCTGCTATGCCCAAGTACGAACTTATCAAGCTGATCGAGGCCCAAAAGCTGAACCCCCGGACCGGCATACCCACCACCGATCCATTGGTCACAATCCCCTTCGGCGGCATCATCGAGGACATCACGCCGGACCGCGATGTGGACAAGTTCGTCTACCTCGGCCAGCGCTACCAATGCCCGCACGACATTCTCGAATCGGCCATCTCGCCCATAGGAGCGCCGGCCCCGAGCGCCCCCGCCGCCCCGCCCGCAGCGGCGCCAGCCGCGGCGCCCGCCGCCGCTCCGTGCGATCCCGTTCCGGCCGCACCGGAGCTGATCTGGGAGCCGCTGCGTTCGGCCCTTGCCTGTTCGCGGGCAAAAGTGCCGGGCGGCTGGCTGGTTGCGGCCGGCGGCGGCGTGACGTTTTATCCGGACCTGGCGCACGAGTGGGACGGCGGCTCGCTTCCTTAGCTCAGGACCCCGGTGCGCTCGCGGGGTCAGATGCCCAGCACCGACACCGCGCGCTGGCTAATGGCGCTGGAAAGGCAGATCAGAATCTGCGCGCGCTCGGAGATAGTGCACCGGGCCTGCCCCGGCAGGCGCCGCCGGGTAAGTGCATACCAGCGCGACAGCATGGCGAAATCTATCATCAGCAGCCGTTCGGCAAGCGTAAACCGGCGCTTTCCTCCGGGCGAAACGTAGCGCAGCAGGCACAGGATCACGTTATATTCGCGCACCAGGGTACGGTCCGCCGCATGGATCTCGTCCGGCAGCATGGAATCAACCGTCTCCGCTATACTCGGGAACCGCAGGTGATTGGCCGCGGCCACCTGCTCGGCCCGCTCCGGACGGCTGTATTTCCGCAGAGTGGAACCGCACTTGTGCCGGAACCAATAAAACAACACCAGAAACGCGAAGCCGAACAGCGCAATTTGTGAACGCACGGCCGACGCCCGCCAGTTATGTTTTCCGAAGCAGAGAGCTTAGCACCCAAGATAACTCACTGCAATGACTTAGTGCGGAAATATCATATCCCGGCCGGCCTCGGGGTGATTGCGGGCGTATTCGGCGAATAACCGGGCATAAGTCGCCGTTATGTATTCGGACTCGCTGAATCCCAGCTCCCGTGCAACGGCGTCGATCCAACCGGGCTCGCCCTCGATCTCCAGAAATTTCCCGATCGGCGTTTCGTCGAACAGCACGCGCCCCGGCTCTTCCCCTCGTGCGTACTCGGTGCGGTACTTCTCGTACCGGAACGATGGCTCGTAGCCCAGCCGTTCCAGAATTGCCGCGCACGCCCCGCCGTCAGCGACCGCCGTCTCTATCTCCTCGCGCGTCTTGTGCCGCCCGTCTGTGGCGCGCCCCTTGAAGGTCAGAATCGCATTCCCTCCGGCGCTGCGCAGCCGCAGAAGCAAACCCGCCCGGCGCAGCTCACGGCCGGGGCGGTCGTAAACGGTATCCGATTCGAAAACGCGGCCCCGGGCGATCCGGAAACCGGCCGCCTCGAGCGATTGCCGCGCCCGGTCGGCGTCGCCCACCCTGAGCTTTATCTCAACCTCGTTGCCAGGCTCTCGCATTCGCGCTCATAGTAACAGGAACACCACCGCGCGGCGGCGGCCCGGAGCGGGCCATACCGGCGCCGCTTGACTCCGGTGTTCCGCTGAGCGACAAACAGTCCATGGCCTTGACGACCCTGATCGCCGCAGGACTGATAGCCTTCACCGCCGCAGCCGCCGAGCCGCCGGACTCCTTCGCCGCTCTCGAGAAATCGTTCGCCAACCCGCCCGCCGCCTTTCGCACCATACCCTTCTTCGTCTGGAACGGCGAGGTGACGGAGGCGGAAATCGACGCTCACCTGAAGGACTTCAAAGCGGCCGGCGCCGGCGGCGTCTTTATCCACCCGCGCCCCGGCATGATCACGCCCTATCTGGACGGCCACTGGTTCGCGCTGTGCAAGTATGCCGTCGAGCGCGGGAAACAGTTGGGCCTCCAGGTGTGGCTCTACGATGAGAACTCGTATCCCAGCGGTTTCGCGGGCGGCCACGTTCCGGCTGAAATGCCCGAGTCCTGGAACGAAGGCCAGGGTCTGCTGCCGCACCGCATGACCGCGCTGAAACTCGATCCGGCGAAGAAATACCCTGTGGTCCTGAAACGCACGGCGGGCGGCTTCGCCGAGGTCGACCCCGCGGCCGAGGCCGGCCGCGCGGGCGACTACTACGCCTTCGAACTCGCGTTCCTGGAGAAGAGCCCCTGGTACGGCGGTTTCTCCTATGTGGATCTGATCCACCCCGGAGTGACTCAGAAGTTTATCGACCTTACGATGCGCGGATACGAGCGCGCCGTCGGGGACGAATTCGGCCGCACCGTCCCGGGCATCTTTACCGACGAGCCGCAAATCAGGCAGCCCGGCGGCAAGGACTGCATCCGCTGGACACCCGACCTGTTCGCGCGCTTCTCCGAGCGCTGGGGCTACGACCTGAAACCCCTGCTCCCCTGCCTGATCGAGGAAACCGGCGACTGGCGCAAGGTCCGCCACAATTACTACGAACTGCTGCTCGAACTCTTCATAGACCGCTGGAGCAAGCCCTGGAACCGTTACACCGAATCGAAGGGCCTCAAATGGACCGGGCACTACTGGGAGCACGAGTGGCCGAACCCGGCCAACGGCCCCGATAACATGGCCATGTACGCCTGGCACCAGCAGCCCGCCATCGACATGCTGTTTAACCAGTTCGCGGAAGACGTGAACGCGCAGTTCGGAAATGTGCGCTCGGTCAAGGAACTGGCCAGCGTGGCGAATCAGTTCGGGCGCCGCCGCACCCTCAGCGAGACTTACGGCGGCGCCGGCTGGGAGTTGCGCTTCGAGGACATGAAGCGCCTGGGCGATTGGGAATATGCCCTCGGCGTGAACTCGATGAACCAGCACCTGGGCCTGCAAACCCTCGTGGGCGCGCGCAAGCACGACTACCCGCAGTCGTTCAGCTATCACGAGCCGTGGTGGAAGCACTACCGCACGCTTGCCGACTACTTCGGGCGGCTGTCGCTCGCGCTGGCGTCGGGCGAGCAGGTGAACCGCATTCTCGTCATCGAACCGACATCGTCGGCGTGGATGTACGCCGCATCGAACCCGCGCATGCGGGAGATCGGAGAGGCGTTTCAGGCGTTCCTGAACCGGCTCGAGTCCATGCAGGTCGAGTACGACCTCGGCAGCGAGAACATTATCGCCGGCCACGGCCGCGCCGCGGGCGCGCAGTTCGTGGTGGAACGCCGCGCATACGATCTCGTGGTGCTGCCGCCGGGTCTCGAAAATCTGAACTCGCCGACGGTGGATCTGCTCGAAGCCTATCTCGAGGGCGGCGGCAAGGTGCTGGCCTTCTGCAACGCGCCGGTCCGCGTGGATGGAGAGCAGAGCGAGACGGTCACGGAAATCGCCTCCCGGTATGAGAACCAGTGGCTGCGCGCCGCCGCGCCGGGCGATGCGGTTGCGCGCCCGCTGCTCGCAAACAGCTCGATAACGGATGTGCGGGGCAAGCTGTTTCACCACCACCGCAGGCTGACCGACGGCGAACTGCTGTTCTTTGTCAACTCGAGCCTCGAAGCGCCGGCTTCGGCGGCGCTCAAGTTGCCTGGCGGCGCGATGAAGCTGGACGCGTTCACCGGCACGGTGGAACCGTTCGACGCCTCGCATATCGAACTGCCGCCCGGCGGCAGCCTGCTGGTCTACACTTCGCCGCGGCTCGCGCCGGCGGCATCTCGGCCTTCGGTTGCGGCGGCGCAGCCCGTGGCCGGCGGAGCGCTCGAGGTGCGCCGCACCAGCCCGAACGTACTCACGCTCGACTATTGCTTCCTCACGCTCGACGGCGCAACCACCCCCGGCATCTATTACTACGCGGCGCAGGAAAAGGTGTTCAGGCGCTTCGGCTTCGAAGGCAATCCCTGGAACACCGCCGTGCAGTACAAGACATCCATCCTCGACCGCGACAAGTTCGCGCCCGATTCCGGTTTCGAGGCCGCGTTCCGTTTCGACATGGCCCCAGGCACGCCGCGAAAAGGTCTGCGCGCAGTCGTAGAGCGGCCCGCGCTATGGACGGTGAAGGTGAACGGGCACGTGGTGAAGGCCCTGCCCGGCGAGTGGTGGATAGACCGCGCCTTCGGCGTCTACGACATCTCGGAGTATGCCGCCGAGGGCCCGAACGAAATCACGCTGGCGGCGCATCCCATGTCGATTCACAACGAACTGGAACCCATTTACGTGCTCGGCGATTTCGGCGTCGAGCCGCAGTCCACCGGCTGGAGGCTGACACCGCCCCAGGCGCTCGGCGCAGGCGCGTGGAAGGAGCAGGGGCTTCCTTTCTACTCGCACGAGGTCGCCTACTCGCGCACTTACGAACTGGAGAAAGGAGATGTGGTGCGGGTGCGGCTGGGATCGTGGCGCGGCACGGTTGCCGAGGTGCTCGTCAACGGCAAATCGGCGGGCCTGATTGCGTGGCAGCCGTACGAACTCGACATCACCCGCTTCGTCGCGCCCGGGAAGAACCGCATCGAGGTTGTGGTCTGCGGTTCCCTGAAGAACGTGTTCGGACCCCATCACGGGAAGATCACCCGAGGGCTGACCTCGCCGTGGAGCTTCCGCTCGGCCCCCGAGCGCCAGCCGGCAGGCTCCGAGTACGACCTGGACGCCTATGGCCTGTTTGACGGCTTCACGCTGGTGCGGGCGCAGGGGAAATAGCCCGGATCGCCGCGGGCAGGCCTCCGGCCCGGGTGGGTTTCCGGCCCGCCGCGCCGCGCGGGGCTACAACCGGTTGATCAGACTCGCCACGTAGCCCGCGCCGAAGCCGTTGTCGATGTTGACCACCGTCACGTTGCTCGCGCAACTGTTCAGCATGCCGAGCAGCGCCGCGAGTCCGTGGAAACTGGCTCCATAGCCGACGCTCGTAGGTACGGCGATGACAGGGCACGAAACCAGGCCGCCGACCACGCTCGGCAGCGCGCCCTCCATGCCCGCGCAGACGATCACCACCCGCGCGCCGGTCAGCCGCTCGCGGTTGTTCATCAGCCGGTGTATGCCCGCGACGCCGACGTCGTACACAACGTCGACACAGTTGCCCATCGTTTCCGCCGTTATGTGCGCTTCCTGGGCGACGGGAATATCGCTGGTGCCCGCTGAAACCACCGCGATGGCGCCTTTGCCGTGAATGGTGCGGTCGCGCCAGACCCGCAGCGCGCCCGGCAGCGGGAAGTACTCCACCTCCGGGATGGCCGTCCGCACGGCGTCGGCGGTCTCCGGATCCGCCCGCGTTATCAGGATGTTTGGCGCATTCGCGAGCAGCCGCCCGGCGATCTCCACAACCTGTTCCGGCGTCTTGCCTTTAGCGAAGATCACCTCCGGCATGCCGTGCCGCAGGGCGCGGTGATGGTCCACCTTGGCGAAGCCGAGGTCCTCGAACGGAAGATGGCGCAGGCGCTCGAGCGCCGCATCGACGTCTGTCGCGCCGCCGCGGACCTCTTCGAGCAGGGTGCGAAGCTGGTCCTGATTCATCGACTTCCTAGTGTAGAACCCCCACCGAGGCCGGCGGCTGCGAAGCCAGATTCACCAGCGCTTCGAGCGTTTTCGCCTTCTCGATCTCGTTCACGATCAGGTAACGGTGCTTGCCGCCCGCAACCTCCTCGAAGTGCGTGATTCCGCTGTCGTCGACTGTGATCTTGCCTTCGGGGGACAGCGAGAAATACCCGCGGCCGGGCCGGACGGCATAGAGCGCTGCCGTGGGGTCCCAGGCCTGCCGGTCGTACGGCATTTTCATGTACAGGCGGTATGCCTCGGCTATGGGGTGATGCTGCACGTACGCGAAATCGTGGTCGATGCTGACCGCCGGGAAGCGTATCGCCTCGCCTATCTCGAAGCCGCTGGCCACGATCGGGGTCGGCCACCCGGCGAACAGCTTCTTCGCCGCCGGCAGGTCCATCTTCACGTTGTACTCGGGGCCGCCGGAGGGGAACTGACCCGCCATCACACTGAGCAGCTTGACCTTGCGCTCGATGAGGTCGCGATCCGTGGCCAGCAGCCGGGCCAGATTGGTGCTGAAGCCTACCTGCACGATCACCACCGATCCATCGGGCTGTTCCGACAACACGCGCCGCAGCAGCGCCACCGCTTCCGGCGCCTCGCGGCCATCCCGCAGCCGGCGGGGGTAAGTCGGCGAGCCGTCCGCCTCGCGCTGCTGCGCCGGAATGCGGATGTACGGGCTGTCCTCGGGCGTCACGCCGTTCGCCACCACGCCTACCGGGATGTTCCCCCGCCCATAGAACGTGTTCACCAGATCCACGTAGGCCGCCGCCCATGGATTGTCTTTAGTGATGGTTACGGCGAGCAGGCGCGCCTCCCCGCGGGTCTCGAGCGCGTGCAGCACGGCCAGCGCGAGGGCGTCGTCGATGTCGTTGCCCATGTCGGTGTCGTAGATCACCGGAACCGGCCCGGCAACGGCCATCGCGGCGGTCAGGAGAACAACCGGAAGCAGTTTCACGGCTGAATGTTAGCACGGCGGAGCCGCCGGCAGGCGTCGCCCGCCCGGAGCGCCGGAGCACCGCCCGTGATCCGTCAGTAGCTGGAATCGGAGTCGAGCTGCGAGGCAGGCGGAATGGGCTTCAGAGCGATTCTGCGCTTTTCACCTGCTGGGTGCGGATTGGATACTGAAGGATGATGAG
>Ga0078972_1000454_pt1 | contig 170431 bp, 115 predicted proteins | sample YelNatPaOPGAMG01_FD_67568 | JGI IMG/M metagenome (GOLD analysis project Ga0078972, IMG submission 67568) | Hot spring thermophilic microbial communities from Obsidian Pool, Yellowstone National Park, USA - OP-RAMG-01 (SPADES assembly) (version 2) | ecosystem: Environmental > Aquatic > Thermal...
GGGCAATCGTAACCGGCACCGCAGATTTCACAGCAGGGAGGCGTGCCCTGAGTGGGAACGGGCTCACCCTTGGAGGCCGCCCTGTCCCACGTGCCAAGAGGCCATTGATTGTCACCGGTCTGGTCTGTTCCCTCTTCCGCGACCCAGGCCAGACTCTCACCGGCCTGAGACGAAGCTGCCGGTCCAGGGCATACGCCCAAAACCACGCACAGGGCCCACATCATTCCGCCCGTGATTGCTTGCCAAAGCACTCGTCTCACGCGTGCGCCTCCGTGTCAATCTTCGTGCCGCCGATAGACCAAGCCCGGCTGGCTGTTCAAAGCCAATACTGCATTTTGCTCATCGGCCAAAGGCTGCCAGAAAAACAGAAATAATCGCTAAAATCGATGTTTCCGGCACGGTCAGTACTGCGGCTATATCCGCTATATTCCCTATTCTTTACACATTCCACATTTTTTGATTAGATTGCTGTGAGTAAGCAAGAATACCTATCTCACCAGGATGCCATCAGCCTCCTAGAACGACGTAGATGGCTCTTTCGATAAACTACAGCTTTTCGCTGAGCGCCTATACATCTTTCCCAGCCTTTACAGACAATTCATTTGCTTGCGGCATTTGACTTTTTCCTGCTCGTCTCCGATGTGAATCTGTAGCTAATGCGCATTCTGCACATTTGTGGAAAGCTAACGACTTAACACAATCTAGAGTTAATAAAAGACAACGTCATTCTACGCCATGTGTGCAATCTAGTAATGTAGCGTAGTTCACAGTAAATGCATGTTATGGAGAAGTCATTGTCAGGGATGACCGCCATGGATCACATCCGCACAACTTCAAGGGCCGTGGAAGAGATGTCCCCCCGATCCTTGCGCATCATCGCAGAAGAGTTCACCCCCCCGCCTGCTGCTGACGTCAGCACTGTTGCCGGATGGCGGCAGTTCTGTCGTTCCTACCTGGAAGCGACGGGCTGTCTTCTTCGTTTCATTCCTGGAGCTGAGCCCACGAGCCCCCAGGATGTTCCCGTGGTCGCGCCGCAAGCGGATGGCGGCCAGCCTGAGCGCAACCGTCGTCCGTTTGGTCACCTCCGAATTGATCCAACCGATCGTGTGAGGGAAAAGCTCTCGCCCGCCCATCCTGCCGTGGAAATTGCCCGCAGTGTGGCAGGCATGCTGGGAGAAATCCTCGCCACCCGGACTGCGCTGTGGGAGCGCGAAGCCGAACTGGCAGCGGGCATTCCCCTGATTCCTCATCCAGAAGAGGCCCAGCACCTTGCCCGGCGGCTGGAAGAAGTCCTTCGCGCGGCGGCCACAGCGGTGGGAGCGCAGGCGGCGGCGGTGTACATCCTCGACGAAAGCACGAGTTACCTTAAAGTTCGAGCAGTCTGGGGACTGCCCCTCAACCGGCTCCTCGCTCCGCCCCGGATACTCAAAGAGTCCCTCGCCGACCTGGAAGCCATGCTGGGTCACGCGGTGGCCCTGGAAACCGCCGCGCAGATCGCCCACTGGCGTCCCCCGGAACCGTGTGCCTCCGCGGTGTGCCTGCCGATCTCGACCCCGACCACGATTCTGGGAACACTGTGGGTCTTCGCCCAGGAGGAACGCTCTTTCTCCGAAAGAGACATCGATCTATTGGAAGTGACGGCCGGCCGGGTGGCAGCGGAACTGGAGCGGGAAGCGGCCCTTCAAACGGCCCTCCAGGCCACTGATCTGCGGCGGCAGCTCGACACAGCTCAGCGCCTTCTCCGCAGCCAGTTGCCGGTCATTTCACCACTTGTTGAGGGATGGGAGTTCGCCGGCTGGCTCGAAACCGATCGACTGGGTGGCGCCTTTTACGACTGGTGCTGTGGCCGGGACGGCCGAATCCACTTCGCAATGGGCGAAATGCCTGACGATTCCGTCCGCAGTACCCTCGTTATGACATCCGTGCGGAGCGCGTGGCGATCGCTGTGCCAGTATGCAAAGGACCCCGGGAAACTTGTGGAGCAACTCAACCTGACACTCTGGACGGGCTCAGCCGGCGACCAGGCTGCCGCGATTTTCTGCGGACTGATAGATCCCTGCGGCTCCAATCTCCGCATGGCGTCGGCCGGGGAAATCCACGCCGTTCTGATCACTCCCAAGCGTCATCGCATTGTGCCCCCCAGCGGTGCGCTGCTCGGGGTGGATCCCGAATCCGAATATGTGGCCCATCGCTGGTCGGCGCCTGAGGACTCCGTTCTCGTTGTGGCGACAGCCGCCGCGCGTCAGGCGAAAGATGCCCAGCAGCGTCCTCTTTGGGAAACGCGGCTTCTGCCGATAATCAGCAGCCACCTCCATCTGCCCGTCAAAACACTCATCGAAAAGGCCCAGAGTATCCTGGAAGAACGGGCAACTATCAGTAAGGGTGTGGCGGCCATTGTGATGATCAAGCGGCGGCATTCCCCTCCCACGCGTGGCTCGAAGAAGCAAGAGACGTCGTGAACTCCCGGCGATCCGAGGACCGGGTTGCAGCAAAATGATGAGCCTGTGGCTGAGCTTCATCGTCATGGCGGCACTGAACCTCGCCCTGGGCGTGGCGACGGCTATTTATTTCCGCCGTTACATTGACGTTTTGCGAGCTGCCGCAAAAAACTCCGATAACGACAGGCTCGCGTCTGAGGCCCAAACTACCCGAGACGGGCTCACCCCAAAGCCGGCCGATCCTGGCGATCCCTCGTCGGCGACTGAGAAAAAACCGCCTGTCGAGAGTGCCGCAGAAACTTTACCCGGCCAGCCTGAGGACGGCGGCATCCCGGCAACAAATCGTGGCAAGACCGACCCGGAGACTCAGGACAGCGAGATTCCCGAAACTTCTCCAGAAGAGGAGCCGGTCGCAGACGATGAAACGCCCACAAGAGAAGCCACTTCTCGAAGCGTCACGAACGATGTGCCCGATACTTCGGACACTCCAGAAACCGAAGACGGTGTCCCCCCAAACGGCACAACGGAAACAGAGGAGTCAGATCTGTCATCGGTTGCACCTAGTGCAGAGAGAGTCGCAAGCTCCGAGCAGGAAACCGACATTCCGCCGGGGAGCGAACCGTCTTCGTCCCCGGTCCTTAAGCTTCTGCAACAGACCGACAGGGTGATCGATCAACTGCGTCAACTGCACGACCAACTCTTCAGTCATTCGCCCACCGATCGCGAAGCGCTGGCAGCGCTGCTGAGCGGGGTCGAACCGACGGTCGAAGAGTTGGTCGGGCAGTACCATCAGGTCCTTCCCAACATTGTCAGTGCGAGCTCCAGCTCCCCTCCCGAAGAAATACTCTCGCACCTCCATCAACAGGTGCTCGCGCTGCAACAGGCGGAAATCCGGCTCACGAGCATCGATTTGCGTGGAGACTTCAATGCCACAGTAAAAGAGATACAGGCAGAGTGCAGCCATCTCATGGGATCTGCGCATGGATTCCGCGATGCGCTGGAAGCAGTTTATGCCCACGAGACGGCCAACAGCGATTCCCCGCCTGCGTTGACGTCCCCGCTCTGTTACGACCGGCTGACTGGTGTTTTCAATCGGGTTGGCCTAGAACGGTTTCTGCAAACGCACACGCTCGGCAGGCTGGCCCGAGAGAGGTTGACGGCCGTCCTGTTCGATCTCGACCAATTTGCCAGGATCAATCAACGATTTGGTCATCGCCTGGGTGACCAGACTCTGGCCGCTGTGGCGAAGGTTTTCCAACAGACTTCCCTGCGCCACGCCACGTGGGTGCGTTATGGTGGCGATCAATTCCTCCTCCTGTTGCGGGAAACCGATGTCCGGCAAGGTGTCCAACAAGCGGAGCATTTCCGGCAACAATTCGAAGTGGCCCAATTTGCGATCGGTGGGGATACAGTCCATCTCACGCTATCTGCCGCAGTGACCGAATTACGCAGCGACGACACCCCCACGGCCATGTTCCTCCGGTTGTTGGAGACGCTCAGGGAGGCCAAGCGGGCGGGAGGTAATCGAACGTTCGTTCACAACGGCCAATCAGCTGCCCCAGTGGTTCCGCCCAATCTCCGCGTGGAGGAGCAGACTTACCAGGTCTCGGCCTCGATAACCGCAGCGGAGCAGGCGGCCGCCGTGGAAGAAGCCTTCCGCCGCGGGTGAGGCAATCCCTCCGCAGTGGGGCTACTGAAAGAGGGGGTAATCAAATCATGGCTCGGGATGGTAGGTAACTGAATCCGGGCCGTTCCAGATTGTTCGCTTGGTTTTCCTGCTCCATCGAAATGGTACACTAACGGTAAAGCTGGGGCGTGGCAATTTTGCCCGACCACCTGGGTTGTGCGGTCGAGTTTCGCCCCCGGATGGTGAGTTGATCAGGCCCACCGGCCCGGCGTTTTGCCCAGGTCCTTTACTCGGGCAAATTTTACCCGACAGTATCTTTTGGTGAGTTTTGCATCCATGAGTGATTATTGGACTCGCTACCCCGACGAGCGTTATCCCGAGGACCGGCGGTCGTCCTGGTTTGAGGACGAACCGGGGGACAATCTATCGCGCTCTGACGATGCTGTTTACCGCGAGGCGGGGGTCCCACCCGAGCCGGGAGTCACTCGGGCCGAGTTTGCCCCGCGGCCCCGACAGCCTTCCCGGGCCAGATGGGTCGTCCCTCTCGTTCTTTTCCTGCTCACCTGTCTGAGCACGTTCGCGGCGGCGCAGGGATTTCAGAGACCGCTGGAAGGATTGAAATACGCGGTGTGCATCATGGCCGTGCTTCTCTCCCACGAGATGGGGCATTTCCTCCAGGCGCTTCGCTACGGTGCACCGGCCACACTGCCGTTCTTTTTGCCCATGCCATTCTCGCCGATCGGCACATTCGGGGCGGTCATTGCCATGGATACCCGCCGCCTCGATCGCCGGGCGCTGTTTGACATTGGCGTCACCGGACCGCTGGCTGGGCTTATTCCCACACTCGTTTTCACCATTGTGGGAATTCAGCAGTCCCAGGTAGTTCCAGTTGTTCGTGGACCGGCCTTCATGGAACTGGGAGAACCTCTTCTTTTCACCTATCTGACGCAGTGGATCAAAGGTCCTCTCCCGGATGGTTATGACCTCCTCGTTGGGCCGATGGCGTTTGCCGGGTGGGTCGGCATGCTGATCACGGCCCTCAATTTAATCCCCATTGGCCAACTCGACGGGGGCCATATTCTCTATGCCTTATTGGGGAAGCGGGCGAATGCCCTGGGGATGTTCCTGCTTCTGGCAGCGATTGCCGCGGTGGTCATCTTCGGTTACTGGGGATGGCTTTTGATGATCTTCCTGCTGGGTCTCCTGGGACCAGAACATCCACCAACTGCCAATGACGAAGCACCGCTGGGCTGGGGACGCGCGATCCTGGGGTGGTTGGTGCTGGCCTTCATCATCGTGGGATTTACACCGGAGCCATTCAAACTGTAAGTCTCCCGCGAAAAAATCGCGTGGCCCGGCTCACTCGGTTCAATAGGATAAACCAGCCAACCGGGGGACGAGGAGTGACACTCTAAAGCGCACGCTGGAGACAGCAGCCGCCGAAGGAGAACAAACGATGGGTGGACGCAGCGAGGACGTATCACCCTCCGGAAAGCGGCGGTTTCGCCGCCCCCTCGGATTGCGCATCATCGGGGGGGAATTCAAGGGGCGGCGTCTCCAGTACAGTGGGGATTGGTCCGTGCGGCCAATGCGCGACAGGGTTCGCGAGGCCGTTTTCAACATCCTCCGCGAGGCCATTCCCGGGAGCGTGGTGCTCGATATCTTCGCGGGGACAGGTGCCATGGGCCTGGAGGCCCTCAGCCGCGGGGCTTCCTTCGCTTACTTCATTGAGAAAGACCCTGTCGCCTGCCAGTTTCTCCGCAAGAACGTGACTCACCTGGGAGTGAACGAGCGTGCCGAAATCATCCCGGCTGACGTTTTTCTTTGGTGGAAGCACCACCCCTCGTTCTCCAGGCAACCCCATGTCGCTTTCTGCTGCCCACCGTATGAACTGTACACTGAGGCCGGGGACGCAATGAAGGAGCTGATCACCGGATTGATGCGAGAATTGCCATCCGACAGTGTTGTCGTGGTCGAGGCCCACGACCGCTATGATTTCTCGCAGCTTCCCCTTCCCGAACAATGGGACGTTCGCACCTACCGCCCCAGCCGAATCGGATTCTTCTGGAAAGAATCCACCACCAGTGACGCGGCCTGATCACGACGCCGTGTCCTGACTGTTAAGCCGGCAGACAACTTACGTTGGCCTGCGTGGGTTTCCCTGCTGCCTCACTCTAAACCGCGCTTGCCCGAATCATGCCTGCCGCGGGGGAAGGGATTCTGGCAGCGTCTCCACAAACCGCCGGATGGCATCTCGCACCTGGCGATAGATCCTCAGAATCGCTTCATCGTCAGTCAATCCGCGAGCAAGACGCGGGGGATCGGGAAATCCCACGTGGAGGCGCGTGGTTGTACCGGGAAAAACGGGGCAGTTTTCCGCGGCGTCGTCGCACACGGTAATCACATAATCGAAGGGAATATGGAGAACCTCGTCCAGGTGTTTGCTGCGATGGCCGGAAATATCCACCCCGGCTTCTGCCATGACGCGGACCGCCCACGGGTTCAGGCCATGAGGTTGAACGCCCGCCGAGTGGGCTTCGATGACGTCACCTTTCAGGTGCCTTGCCCAGCCCTCGGCCATCTGACTGCGACACGAATTGCCCGTGCAAAGAAAAAGAATCCGCAACTTGGAGTTGGGTTGACTCCGCGCCACTGTCGATCTCCCTGTAGCCCTCCATCATCTTTCGGGGATGAGACATCAACCGCCCGCTTTAGATTCGGCCGCCGTCCGCCGCGCGACCAGCCATTCCGCAAGTTCCCCCATGCCCTGTCCGGTTTTTGCAGAGACTTCAAACACGGCGGCGTCAGGATTCAATCGGCAAAGCGTCTCCCTGACCCGCTGCGGCTGAAACTCGAAATAAGGAAGCAGATCTATTTTGCTGATAACCACTGCCTGCGTGGATTGAAAAATGGTGGGATATTTGATGACTTTGTCGTCGCCTTCCGGGACGCTCAGGATCACGATCCGTAGATCCTCTCCCAGGTCGAACCCAGCGGGACAGACGAGGTTGCCCACGTTCTCAATGAACAACCAACCACCCCGGGACAGTGGCAGGCCGTCCACCGCTGCTGCCACCATATTGGCGTCCAGATGGCAGGCTCCCTCTGTGGTGATCTGGACGACGGGCAACCCTCGGGCGGAAAGCCGCTCTGCGTCCACCGTCCCGGCCAGATCGCCCTCGATCACCGCAAGGGGTCCTTTGCCGTTGAGCGTGGCGGCGAGCGCTTCAATGAGCGAGGTTTTCCCACCACCCGGTGAACCCAAAATGTTGACCACAAACACTCCCGATTGGTGGAAGAATCTTCGGTTGGCGGCCGCCAACTGATCGTTCGCCTTTAAGATTTTCTTCGCCGCTACGATTTTCATAGAGCCACGATCCTAACCGGGTTGTTTTCAGCAGGGAATGGCAGGGGCCGGCCCCCGGCGCCTGACCCAATGAGCATTTGAGCACGTCCGGGCAAACCTGCCGCCGTCATGGTGTGACGGCATCGATCGAGACGTGGAACTCCGCCTGTTATCGAAAGTCCGCACGGCCGGGGACGCACCTTCTGAGGTTGGTCCCAATCTCGATGGACGACCGCGAACCCTCACCGGCGGAACAACCGCCACTTTAATCGGGTTCCCTGGGCCGAGGATCTCCGGACTCTGCCTCTTCGTCCAATTCTATCGACTGGAGCAACAAATCGCGTCCCCCTTCGATGAGAACGTCATCACTTTGACACCGCGGACAATAGAGGATCATTTCGCTCAATTCGGAGACGGCTCCGCATTGACGGCACCGGCAGACCGCCGGTATCTCGCGGATAACAAGTTCGCACCCGGGCCCCAGGACATCCGGACTGAGCACCTCGAAGGCAAAACGGAACGCCTCGGGCACCACGCCGGAAAGCCTTCCAATGACCACCTCCACCCGGCGAACTTGCCCAGTCACACCGCTGTCGTGAATGTGCTCCTGAACCGATTGAAGGAGGGACTCGACGAGGGCCACTTCGTGCATGCGCCCATTCCAGTTTGCAAACCTCTCAAGCGGCCGCCAACTGAACGCGTGCGCTCTCCAGGCGATGGGCCAGGAGCTTGGCGATTTCGCGTGTCAACTGGTAACCGACCATTGGATCACGATCGCAGAGTTCCCGTAACGGTTTGGCCTTGATGGCGATGACTTTGGTCGGTTTGGAAGTCGTTCCGATCGCCGTCGTCCGGTAAGGTTCGATAAGGGCCGACCATACCAGGATGTCGCCGGCGACCAGCGTATCCACCGTCCGCTTCTCCCCATTGCCGAGCTGATACTGAATCTGCACCTCGCCCTCGACAATGATGTTGAGATAGTCGGCCGGATCGCCCTCATTAAAAAGTTGAAGTCCGGCGGGATAAGACCGCTCCTCGGCCATCATGGCAATTTCCTTGAGGGATTCCTCGCTGATTTTGGCGAAGTACGGATAGCGGCGCAACATTTCGGGCGAGACCATGGTCCGGCTCCTTTCGAGCAGAATGTTTCACAAAAACGAGAGCCCAATCGTGCGAGACGGGCACTTCCTCCCGGGTGCGGTGCCCCACATCGCGTCCCTCCACGCGGACCATTATAACACCTTTCCAGTTGGAACGGCACCACCCATGCGGTGGCAAACCACCCGTTGGGCTGGTCCCAGATCGCGCGGACAGTAGCACCAACCAAGCGATTGAAAAAGGCCTTCCCCGCAGGATTTCCATAACCCGGGTGAAACCGCGCCCTCCAATCCGTCCCGTGAGCAGGCAGGTCGGCTCAGGTGGAATCCGACCCTGCAACTCAATCTTTCGAGGGACGCGTGCCACCGCGTCCCTTGAAGAGACGCCTTCCACAGCGTCCTTTGGAGGGATGCGTTCCACCGCGTCAAATGGCACTGCGTTTTGCCGCGGCCACGAGAGGCTGTGCACCGGTAGGGGCAATTCATGAATGGCCCCGACAACGTCGGAGGGACGTGCTCGTCACGTCCGCTTATTGCACACTCGATAATCCACTTAGCACCTTCGGGCACGAGGCGGATTCACCGGTAGGGGCGATTCATGAATCGCCCCGGCAATACATGGCAGCATGGCCAAATCGATCCGATTGCGGTCGAGGAAATTCATGAAACGCCCCGACAGCATATCGAGAGTTGCCGGCCGAGTGCGGTTTTGTGTTTTGCTCTCAGGCAGCGCCGGGTTGCTGGGAGGTTGCCGCCGTCGTGACCTATCGTGCGCCTATCGCCACTTCCGATGGGTCGAGCCTGGTAAACTCCGAGACGAGGCGCCACTCATCGACCGGCCATCATCGGGAAGAGTTCGCGGATCATCGTGATGGCCGCCGGTCCCACAAGCACCACGAAGATCCCTGGGAAAATGAACAGCACAAGGGGGAAAATCAATTTGACGGCGGTTTTCTGAGCCCGCTCCTCCGCCATCTGGCGACGGCGTGTCCGCATCGATTCACTTTGAGCGCGAAGGGCCTGAGCGATACTCGAGCCAAATTTCTCCGCCTGGATGATAACGGCCGCCAGAGCGCGCATGTCCTGTACGCCTGTGCGGACTCCCATCTCGTGGAGGACCTCCGCGCGGGGACGCCCCATCTGCAACTGGAGGTTGGCCAGCGCGAATTCCTTGGCGATCACCGGGTGTGAACTGGCCAATTCTTCCGTGACCTTTCGCATGGCCTGGTCCAGGCCCAGCCCCGCCTCCACACAAACCACGAGCAGGTCAAGGGCATCCGGCAGCCCGAGAAAAATGGCCTCCTTGCGTTTTTTTCCAATAAACCACAATACGAGATCGGGCACATAAAAGGCCAGTCCTCCGATGATCACGGCGGACGTGGTCGTGCTTCTCGACAAGCCCCACAACCCCAGGCTCACCGAACCGCCCAGCAAAAATCCACCCAGGAGTGCTGCGAATTTGAGGCCCAGAAAGATTTGAACAGCTTTATCGCCACGGAATCCGGCTTCCGCGAGACGCTGTTTCAGGCGGCTACGTTCCACTTCGGATTTAGGTTCCAGCGGCTTTGCCAGCGCGGGCGTCGCTTTTTCCAAAACCTCGGTCAGTTTACTCGCAGGTCGCTGGGCCAGCTCATCGGATGTCATCCGCTGACGGGGTGTTCGCGCCAGCTCCTGGATCCTTTCGACCCTTCGCGGCTGGCGACCGGTGAGGAACTCCAGTACCCAGAACGCCAGTGCAGCGAACATCCCGAAGACCGCGTAGGGCAGCAGGACGGCAAAATCCAGACTCTGGGCAATGATTATCAGATTATCCGTCATGGCATGAAATCCATAAACTTTTCACATATGTCTTTACAAATCGCAACGAACGAGTATATCCAAAATACTCATACTTTAATATTGACAATCTTGCGAATCACCAGCGCCCCAATAACCTGCATGACAATCGCCGTGGCCAGCATTTTCTTGCCCAGTGGATCGGTGAATAACATCATCACATAGTCGCGATTGAGATAATAAACGGCCAGGAATATAACCACCGGCAAAGCCATGAGGACGATTCCCGATAACCGGCCTTCGCCGGTCAGGGCCTGAACCTGCCCCCAGATGTTAAACCTTTCGCGGATGAGGCTGCTGATTCGATCGAGGATTTCAGCGAGGTCACCGCCGGTCTGCCGCTGGAGCACCACCGCCGTGGCGAAGAATTTCAGGTCCATGTTGGGAATTCGGTCAGCGAGATCACGCAGCGACTCCTCCAGGGGGACACCAAGGTTTTGTTCATCGAAAACCCGTCCGAACTCTTTTCCCAGAGGTGCTGGCACTTCTTTCGCGACAAGCCCGAAACCAGATGCCAGGCTCTGCCCTGCCCGCAGGGAACGGGCCAGCATATCGAGTGCCTCCGGGAGTTGGGCAGCAAAGGCCTTCAAGCGGCGCTTGCGCCGCCACAAAAGCCAGAGAAGGGGCAGGCATCCCAGACCGGGCACCATGATCGCCCCCACGGTCCAGGGTAGTCGAAAGACAACCGTGGCGACCACGGCGCCGGCCATCAACGCGAGACTGACCAGGAGCAGTCGGCCTGGAGAAATCGGCACGTCTGCCTGTTCGACGAGGCGGTAAACACTGGGAAAGCGTTCCAGAAGCTGATCCAAGAAATTCTCTTTTTGATGGATGCTTTCCGCGAGGATTTTCTGGCTAGCCGCGCCTTCCTGACCGCGCTGGGGGCGGCGGGTGAACGTCTCCAAACGCGTTTGCAGGCGATCCTCGGAGCGATGGCCAAAGAGCGTAGCGGCTCCCAGAATGAGAGCCGACACCGCCACAAAAACGGCGATCCCGATCAGCAAGGTTGGATGCACCATATTTCAACTCACCTGGGCCTTGGATTTCTGGCAAAACATGCTGAGTTGTTGTTTGGGTCCCTGCAACTGCCGCAGGTCGTGCGAGGACGGTCAGGCCTCCATCATGACTCGCTGCCGGAAGATGGTGGGCGGCAGCCGAATTCCCCGCGCCTCCAGACGCGGCATGAAGGTCGGACGCACACCGGTGGCCACGAATTTTCCATAGGCCCGACCTTTTTCATCCACGCCATCCTGCTCAAATCGGAAAATGTCCTGGGTGATGATCGTATCCTGCTCCATACCCACCACTTCCGTGATGTGCGTGACGCGCCGCACACCCCCCTGGAGTCGGTTGGCCTGAATGAGCAAATTCACCGCGCTGGCAATCTGTGTCCGCATGGCCTTAAGTGGCAGTTCAAAACCGGCCATCATGATCATGGTTTCCAGCCGGGCGAGGGCATCCCGCGGCGAGTTCGCGTGGAGCGTGGTCATCGAACCCTCGTGACCGGTATTCATGGCCTGGAGCATGTCGAGGGCTTCGGGACCACGGCACTCACCGATGATGATCCGCTCCGGCCGCATACGCAGGGCGTTGCGGACCAGGTCGGTGGCCGTAATCGCCCCCTTCCCTTCAATATTGGGAGGCCGCGTCTCCAACCGTACGACGTGTTCCTGCTGGAGCTGCAATTCCGCGGCGTCTTCGATCGTCACAATACGTTCGTTATTGGGAATAAAACTGGAGAGAACATTGAGCAGCGTCGTTTTACCGGAACCTGTACCACCGGCGATGATGATATTCAGCCGGGCTTTGATAGCGCCTTCCAGCAGCATCACCATTTCCGGGGTGAGGGCCTTCAGGTTGAGCAAATCCTCCAGCTTGAGAGGATTCCGACCAAACCGACGGATGGACACCGCCGGTCCATCAAGCGCCAGTGGCGGAATGATGGCGTTGAAACGAGAGCCGTCCGGCATGCGGGCATCGACCATGGGACAGGTCTCATCCACACGCCGGCCCACTTTGGATATGATGCGGTCAATGATCTGGAGGAGATGCTCGTTGTCGCGGAATGTGACGTTCGTTTTTTCCAGCTTTCCGCGACGTTCCACATACACGTTTTTGGGACCGTTAATGAGGATGTCGCTGATCGTGGGATCCTTGAGCAGCGATTCGAGCGGTCCCAGGCCGAAGGTTTCATCCAGCACCTCGTCGATCAGCCGCTCTCGCTCGGAGCGGTTAAGCATTGTGTTTTCGCTGTCGCAGAGATGCTCCACCAGAAGGCGGATTTCCCGGCGGAGCACCTCGCCTTCAAGCTGGCCGATTTTGGAAAGATCGAGTTTATCCACCAGCTTGCTGTGGATTCGCTGCTTGAGTTCATCAAACGAGAGGCGCGTTTCCGACGTCCTCGCCGTTGGAGCCATCGGTCGCATAGTCGGAAGCTGACCCATTCGCCGGTTAACTCCTTACAACCTCTTGAAGCCAACTTTTTCAGATACCCAGGGTGGCATTCCGCATTCCACCCCACTGAACCAACACAAGCCCTTGCCGAAAACTTCACCTCAGAGGCCGAAGCCAATGATCGCCACCTGAGGTGCGTCAAAATTGCGGATGGCGAGAAGAATTTCTTCCTTCCACAAAAAAACTTAGCTTATATTTGGCAGTGAGAGTCGCGTGAAAGGGGCGGGGTTTGGCGGTTTTACGGTCCGGCGGATACGATCCGCTGGGAAGGCAGCTTACCCGCCAGGGGATTGGCTTCGTGAGGGATGGAAGGCTTGTGGCGAGGAAACTCGGGGCTCCAGAAAACAAAACCGCCCCACATACTGGGGCGGTGCTTCTCTGTCGGTTTTGTCGAATTTGGCGAATTTGCCCATCCAGAGCGGACATCACTCCGGCAACGGCGCTTGCCCGGAAACAACAGGCACAGCCACATTCACCTTTTGATCAAGCTGTTTCATCGCTTCGATGACGGTATTGGTTCCGAACGTTACACCCTGCGCAGCCGGACTGGTCTGGGTATCCGCCACAAAGAAATTCCGCAACTCCAGTATAGCCGGAGCTGTGAGGATAATCAGAGCGGCCGGCGCCAGGCAGAACAAAATCGGGAGCACGAGCTTGACCGGGGCCTTGTTGGCTCGCGCAAGTGCCGCTTGCCGCAACGAGACGCGGAGATGATCCGCGTGATCGTGAAGCGAGCTGGCGAGCTGGCTGCCCAATTGGGTTCCCCGGGCAAGTACGGCGGCGAGCTGACGCATCTCGGGCAGATCCACCCGCCGGGTGAGGTCCTCGAGGGCCAGCTTGAGGCTGCTCACCTCGGCCTGCCGTTTGACGAGCCTGAGTTCCTCAGCAAGTGCAGGGTAGGCCCCCATCTGGCCAGCCACATGTTCCAGACTATCCAGGAGATTGAGGCCGCCCGTCAAACACATGCTGAGCATGTCAACCGTGTCGGCCAGGCCGCTGCGAATCTCCTCGTACCGCGTCTTCCGCCGGAAGTACACATAAAGCCTGGGAATAATCGACAGCACCACGCCGCTGAAAAGTCCCACCCCGAGAATGTGCCAGGTCCACTGGGGATCGGCCAGAACGGCACACACCCCGGCGATGATGAGCGGCGTGATTAGCAGCAGGAACCGAAAAGCGTAGATCGTGTTGCGCGCTGCGGGATGGTAAAATCCTGCCTGCTTTAAGAGAAGCTGAAAATCCCTTGTTTCCTTGGCGGATTCCGGAATCTGGGCAGCCAATGCCGGTGTTAAAGCCCCGAAAGCGCCGTCATCTTCCAGTTCGGGGTCAAGAATTGGGGGCTTTATGGAGGCGCTATCCGTAGGGTTCTTCGTCCGTGCCCACAGCCAGATTCTTCGCGCCAGCAGGGCGATGACGACGACGCTCAGAAAGGTCAACAGGGAAAGTCCCCAGTCGTTCCAGAAGGCGATAATCTCGTTCCAGGAACCCAGGTCAATCGGCGCCATAGAATCGATACCTCAGCGAATATGATGAGTCGACGAGTTTTCTTAGTCCGACAATCCACAAGCCGAAAAGCTGTTCGGATAACAAGCCCTGGAGTTCAGTATTTCACCTGGAGAATGCGCCACACCCACAGCAGCCCCACCAGTTGCAGGCATCCTGCGATAACAAGTAAGGTTGGCCCGCGGGGATGAGTGAGGAACTGCTGGATGTATTCCGGCCGGGACCAGCCCAGCACCGCCACCGCGATGAGAATCCCCACAGTCAATCCGAGGACGGAAAGCCGACTGCCCGCCGTGACCGCCTTCATATGTCCACGAAATTCCGAGCGTTCCCTCGCCGATCGGGCGAGCCGACTGGCGAGATTGGCGAGATCGCCTCCGGTTCGGCGATGAACCAGGACTGCGGTGGCAAAAATCCGAAATTCCGGCAGCGGAATCCGGTAAGACATGCGTTCCATAACGCGCTGGGGAGAATGTCCCAGTTCGAGTTGGGCGGCACACCATCGGAATTCGTTTTGAAGCGGGCCTTTGCTTTCTTCAGCGGCGAGGACCGCGGCACGTTCCAGCGACAGCCCACTCCGCACGGCATCAGCAAACAGCTCCAGTGTGGAGGGTAGCTCCTTGCGCATCGCAGTGATGCGTCGCCACGCTCGGAACTTCCACCACGCCAGAGGAATCACGGCCCCGACCAACGTCCCGAGCATGGCCAGGAGGAAATCATCAAACAGAACCAGGCACACGGCAGCACCCAGAACCGCCGTCGCTGCGGGGATTATGCTGGCCGTGGTGCGGTCCAGGGTGCTTCCCGCGGCTTCCAAAAGTTCATAAAACCACCGGTCCAGACGAGTTCGGGCAGCTTTTTCCGGCGACACATACACAAGGTCCGCCGGATCGAAATCCTCCCGGTCCTTCTGCCCGGACGCCTGTTTCCCCAGAAAGCGTAGTGCGATCAAAAGCAGAAGTCCGCTGACGGTGGTGAATGTCAGAACAGGATACAGCCATTCATGCCATGGCATCGATGGAAACCTCCTTTTCAAGAGCGATTGCTCGTGGTTTCGATGAGGCGTTTTGTGAAGAGCGACTCGGGAAGGAAGATGCCCTGCTCTTCCAGGCGAGTCAGAAAGCGCGGGACGTTGCCGGTAGCGTAGAAATGTCCCTTGGCCACCCCTTCTTCGTCCACACCTTCCTGACGGAAACCAAACAGTTCCTGAAGTTCATAATCCCCATTGGTGAAGCCCACAATTTCCGAGATCCGCATCACCTTTCGTACACCGCCTTTTAATCTCGCCAGATGTACAACGAGTGTGATGGCGGAAGCGATGTACTGACGCACAATCGGTACTGGCAGCTCGAATCCCGCCATTCCCACCATCACTTCCAGGCGTGAGAGAGCGTCGCGGGTATCGTTGGCGTGGATGGTGGTGAGGGATCCTTCGTGCCCCGTGTTCATGGCCTGGAGCATATCGAGGGCTTCCGCGCCGCGGACCTCGCCGAGGATAATTCTGTCCGGCCGCATTCGCAGGGCGTTGCGGACCAGATCGCGGGGTGTCACCTCGCCCCGGCCTTCCGCGTTGGCGATGCGTGTTTCCAGACTCACCACGTGTTTTCGTTGGAGGCGTAACTCGGCCGAATCCTCAATCGTCACCAAACGTTCGTCTTCTGGAATGAACGCCGAGAGATTGTTGAGAAGGGTGGTCTTTCCCGAGCCGGCTCCCCCGCTGATGAGAATGTTGATCCGTCCCTCCACAGCCGCCTGAAGGAGTGTCACCATTTCTGGACAGATCGAACCCAGACGGAGCAGATCGTCCATCTTGAGCCGTTCGTGCCCAAAGCGGCGGATGGAGAGGACCGGTCCACGCAAGGAAAGTGGAGGAATCACGGCGTTGACGCGGGAACCGTCGGGCAGCCGGGCATCCACCATCGGGTTCTGCTCGTCGATGCGGCGTCCCACGCGAGAAACGATCCGCTGAATAATCTGGAGGAGGTGTTCCTCGTCGGCAAAGACAGTGTTCGTTGCCTGGAGGCGTCCGCACCTCTCCACATACACTTCGTAGGGACCATTGACGAGGATGTCCGTGACGTCCGGATCCTGCATGTAGGGTTCAAGTGGTCCCAAGCCGAACGACTCCGCCATCAACTCGTCAACCAGGCGTTCCTCGTCGATATTGCCGAGGAGTTCCGGTCGGCTGCGGAGGACGGCCTCTGTGAGGTTCCGCAGATGACGGCGGAGTTGTGTTTCGTCCATTTTGGCCAACCGGGAAAGGTCCAGCGACTCGATCACCTCGCGATGGAGCCGGGTTTTCAGCTTCTGGAATTCGGCTTCCCATTTCTCGCGCGGGTCGGAGGTGGCGGAGACCTGGCCTCGGCCATTCCCGGGTGTGTCGCTCTGTCGGTAGAACAGGTTCATCATGGGTCGGTTTCCACTCTCTTCAGCATGCCCTGGTGTGTTCCTTCGTGCGTCCGTCGGTCTGGCAGGTCAGCAACAAGCAAATCACCTTGCGTCGCCATCACGGCCTGGCGGCGGATGTCCGAGCCACCGGGACAGTCACCACCCGGCCGTAGCCACTCGTTCCGGTATTTGCCTGTCCGGGGAGCACGGCAGGATGCGGAGCCGGCGTCGGCGAAGCACTCCCGGCGCTAGCCCGGGCCGCCTCTTTCGCCCGCTTGGCAGCACATTCCGGGCAGTCCTCCTCGCTGTTCGCCTTAGGCGCGGAGGCATTGCCGTTCAGTGCGCCCGGCGTGAACGGTTGCGGTTCCCGACCCTGAGCGACCAAGGTCGCGTTTTCCGCTTCCCGAATTTGCCAGCTGGCAAACGTCACCTCCTGGACTTCACTTCCCCTCCAAATCTGGGCGGTCTTGGTCTCGGGTTTGAGAGTCTCGGGTTGCGGCTGAAGCGGGGAGATCCCCAGGAGCGTGTAAATATTGACCAGGTTGGAACCCGCGAGCTGATTCGCTGCTTCCGGCTGAGGTGAGGTGGTGGCGGTCGGAATCGCCGCAATCGCGCTGTTTTCCGGATGGTCTGTGGGAACCGCGCCGTCCTCCTGCTGGCTGCACAGAACCACGCTCAGCGTACCGTACTTTTCTGCCAAAATGAGCTTGTTGGCCTGCTCGGGGGTCACCGCCACGGTGATGTTACGGAGATCAGTGGGACGGTCTTCGGCGGCCGGGAAGCGGTTCCGACTGGTCGCCAGCACACGAACCCGCCGCAGAAGTGTCAGAGTGGCCATCCCACCAAATTCCGGGCGATCGTTCTTCACCGTGAGCGTGATGTCCACAAGGCTTTCCGGCTGAATCATGCCGTTGACCGCCGCCTTGGCATCCACGGCCAGGGTCACGGCACGATAACCCGGCGGCAATCGTTCGGACAGTAAGGGGACTTCCCCCACTTCGTAAAGATCCTGTTCCCGAATCGGTTGGCCGGCAGGAATTGTCACCTTGGCCAGGCGGTAGAGTGCCCGAGACTTCAGCGTCACCGCCCCTTCCGGGACTTTGTCGGCGGGCACAGCCACCTCTTCCACGTAGTCGTCGATAATCCGTGTGTACTGGCCGAGGTTGTACTTGGCAACCACGATTTTGGCCATCTTGCGACCGGCGGCTTTAGCCTGCTGCTCGGCAGGTCGGGAGAGATGCCGAACCGCGTAGGCCGCCCCCAATCCCACCATAATGGCCACCACGATAAATGTCACACCCGCGGGACTGATACGTTTCATTGAGCCACGTCTCCTTTGTTACAAATGAGCAACACAGCACAGGGACTGTTTCTTTTGATCAACAACAGCACGCGATATCAGACGAGAACGGACAACCTCCTAAAAGTTCAAACTCTTGCTGACTGAAGAAAAGTCCTCTTTCCTGTCTCAGGTCTCTTAATCGCGGTTCTGTCATCGGTTGTGAAAATCGTTGTGCAATTTCAGTGCCGATAGTTGAACGAAACATTGAATGACAAATGAAGTGCGCCTCGCTGCTGACGGGAAGCCTCAGTACCATCCGCCCCGCACCAGCGCCATCGCAACCATCAACCAGGTTCCCACCGCCAGGGGCACAGCAAACGGCAGGGCCTTGCGGCTGGAGGCTGTGAACCTCTTCGCTCGGGAGGCCACACCTGAGCCGGCGTCGTGAGGTTGGCTGGCTCGTGCCATGGGACGGACGAGTTCTTCCAGCGACTTTCCGGTCACCAGGCAGACAAGGGTGAAAGCTGCCCCCACGATGACACCACAAGCAAAGGCGATGAGCAGACCCCGCGGGCCGAGCCAGGTCCCCAAAGCCGCAAGCAGCTTGATGTCGCCCATCCCTCCGCCGCCAAGAATGTACGGCAACAGGAGGAGTCCGGCCCCCAGCGCAAAGCCCGTCAGAGCGAACAGCCACCCTTGTCCCCATGGCAGAAGACCGTGAAAAAGCAATCCGGCCGCCATGGCGGGAACCGTCAGGACGTTGGGGATCCGCCGTTCCCGCAGGTCAGTTATGGCCGCCCCCAGAGTTATCACGAGAACTGCGACCGCCACAGTGAGAGAAACCAGCATGCTCAAGGAAGAGACCTCCCAAAACTCGGATGAGTCGTTTGTTCCAGGGAAAAGTTTTCAGGGCCGTTGGTAGCGTCTTCCGCGGCCAAGGTTTTTGTCATAAGTTCCTGCCGCGTTCAATGTTCTGGCCGGCATCGTCGTCCTGCCAGCTCCCCCAACTGCCCGCGCAGGGAAGGTCGTCCGGAGCGTGGGTTTCGAACGACTGGTCCACCGATAAGACGGCGCCACAGATATCGCCGAGTTCGTCGATCACCCCGTCCCGAAACGCCGTGTAAGCCCCTACAATTCCCAGCACAAGGAGTGTGATGAGGATTACCCATTCAAAAGTGAGAACACCTCGCCGCGCCTCCCGATCTCGAAAGGATTGCCGCGGCTTCCTCGGTCGTGCGGACCGACCGACTTCCACAGGGCGTCGCCAGGACTGTTGCCAGAGCTGTGAGATGGCCATCGCCGTAAAGCCTCCGGTTATCAACCAAAGACGTGTCGAAACTATGGTTCCATGAGCTACTTCAGAAAAACGTGTGGCCGGTGGGTGTTGATTCCGGGCAACAGGTGGCCGCTGGTCACGGGTTGGAGCACGTGCCCACAGGCCCCTGGTCGGGTCGGCCGGTTGTGGGGCGATTTTGTTCGCCGGCACATTCGGGCAAGGAGTCTGTGAAACTGAAGGCGTTGCCCCAACCGGTGTCATCCGCCGATACCGTGTAGGACTGGTCAATGTGGACCAGGGCGCCCACAACGTCGCCCAGTTCGCTGATGACCGCATCCCGAGTGGCTGACAGTCCGCCCACGATCCCAATCACAATGAGCGTGATGAGCAGTATCCACTCGAAGGTCAAAACTCCCTCGCTTCGCCGCACATGGCGCCAGATCAATCGAATCGCCTTCATACTTGTTCTCCCAAGATAAGCTACCTGTACGCGGTCTCAATCCCTCAAACTTTCTTACGCAATTTTCATTCCACGATTGTCGGTACGACAGACGAAAAATTTCGTTCCGCGGCAAAGGTGGGATAATGGATGTGTCAGGGAACGTGCCTACGCCGTAAATGAAAACCGGCTCCGGGGCGATCACACCACGCGGAGCCGGTTGTTCAGGTGACGACGGGAAGTCCGACAAAGCTGTCGAAGACTTCAGCTCATGGCTGCATCACAGGCTCGGATCTTCGACGTCGTCGCCGCAATCACCGATGGCGGGCTGATCCTGAGTGAGGTCACCGGTGCTCAGGCGACCCTGATCCATACCAGCGGAATCGGTGTAGGACGAGTCGGACGCGCCATCGACGACACAGTCAGGCACTTGCACATCCCACGGATGGGCGATGTAATAGGACTGGTCGAGCGAAATGACGGCCTCGACCACATCGCCCAATTCCGTGATCACGGCATCGCGGACCGCACTGAGACCGCCGACCACACCGATCACGAGGACCGTGATGAGGAGGATCCATTCGAAGGTCAAAACGCCTTCTTCCTCCCGCCAGATACGAGACAACACGCGCTTCACCCTGTCGCTCCTTATACTAAGGACCAGAGGAACCAACAAGCTGTCGGTCCACCGCAGACCGACCTGACAAGTTTTCATCCTTTGTCCCATCGATGGGATAACGTCTTGCCCGATAGACTTAAGCAGGGTCCATGCCAAATTCCAAGAAAAAGTGGCCAAACCGTCAAAAATCCCGTCCATCACGCGAAAATTCGCGGGGTAACAGGGGCAGTTTGTGGATGATTGGCTTTTCCGGAACTTTGTCCGGGCAGAACTTTGTTCAAAGCTTGAAACACTCGGCCCAAGAGCCTCCAAAAGTCATGTTGTGACGTTGAAACACCTTGACAAATTCCCCTGCCCAATCGGACGCTGAATCGGAGCAGTCACTTGAACCTCCAGCGAAAGGAGCCTCTCATGAAGAGTCCTTTTTTGGCCGCACTGCTCCTGATGGTGGGTCTGCCGATCTGCGTTTGCGGCGAGCCATCGCCCCCGACCTGGCCCAGCCTTCCCGTCCCAAGAATTCGCGGAGAGACCATCGACATCACGTTTGACGCAGACACGGGCGGGTTTCAAGCGATCAACCAGTGCCGTTTGTCCGTCCGGGATGGCGTTCTCGTCGTGGAGAGTTTTGGGGAAGATCCGTATCTGGCCCGGCCGCTTTCGATTCCCGCCGACGCCTGCGAGGTGATCGTTGAGCTGCGGACCACGGTGGCCACAGGCGGGGCTGTGTACTGGACCTGCGGCCGATCTTCGCAATGGGGTGAAGATAAGGTCCGCCATTTTCCACTCCAGGCGGACGGACTGTGGCACGAGTATCGGGTGGAAATTGTCACCCCGGGTGGCCTGAAGCAATTACGGCTCGATCCCGGGGTGGCCCCCGGTGTTTACGAGATTCGTCGTGTTCGTGTCACCACGATGAAAATATTGGACGTCGCCGTGGGAGAGATCACTGTTACTGAGAAGAGCGTCCGCTTCAATCTCATCAACAAGACACCAACACTGGTCTGGGTGATCACTGGAAATGGAAAGGTTCAGATCCCCGCGAAGGATCAAAGAGTTGTCGAGGTTCCCCGCCGGCGCGACCGGGTGCTCGAAGGTGTCGCAATTGAGATACAGTTGCCGGAGCCAGGGCAAAGCCTGCAGCGGGTGGTGTGGATTTACGAGGATTCGCTCTCAGCCGACTGGACCACGGTGCCGGGCGACCTGCCTGGAGGCTACCAGCTTGAGATATCACCCCCGGATAACGCGGCACGCATTCGTCGGGGGCAGGAAACCGTGGTGGCGATAGCCCCGATCGTCGCACCCGCCGCTGTGGAAGGCCCAGGCTTCATCACTCGGGTTCCCAAACTTTCCATCAGCAATCAGGGAGATAATGTCGCCCTGGTGGGAGAGGGCGTCCGCGTCCAAATCCACATCCACAATGGCGAAATCGCCTTCAATTTGGAAGCAACTGGATCGGCCGGGGATGAAGTGGAGGGGCCCGTGGTGCGCCCCGTGGGACTTCTGCAGCAGGGACTGTTTGCTGGCCTGGAATATCTGGGCAAGGGGGAACGGAGCTCTTCCACGCTGGATATCGAGACAGAAGAACATGTGCGTTTTGCCCCGGATCCAATCAAAGTGACGATGCCCCTGATGGCCTTCGTCACAGATCGAACGGGAGTTGCCCTCTCCTGGGATGACATGCATTTGCAGCCCGTCTACGCCACTCCCAACGTTTTCGATGGCACGACGGACCACCGGATGGCATTGCGCGGCCACCGCATCAATGCCGTTCTGCGCGTGGGAGACGCCCGGCTGGAAGAGCAAATCCTCTGGGCTGTTGCTCGTAAGGGGTTGCCCGACCTTCCGGAACCGCCTCGCGGTCGGGACGCCCAAAGGGACCTGTGCCTGTGGGCCCTGACAGAGGGTCCCATCCACAATGAAAACGGTTGGGGACATTGCGTGGAGCCCAACTGGGTGCGAAGATTTCACGTGGATATGGTGTCCACAATCTGGCGACTTTCCGGCAAGTTGCCGGAGGTTCCGGAACTGGTCCCTGGTGGGGCGCATCTGCCGGATGAATCGGCCTGGTTCTTGACTGGTCGGGCGGAACAGTGGCTCCAGATGACGCAAAACCAGGTGGAGAGCATTCTCGGGCAGCAGCGGGAGGACGGTTCATTTCGTTATCAGGGGCCCTACCAAAAGGGGCATTTTGAAGACACGGCCAGCGGCTATTGCGGGCGGTTTGCGGTGCTTCTCCTTGATGCCGCCTACTTCACAGGGAACAGACGGGCGCTGGAGGCAGGTATCAAGACCCTGGAATACATGAAGCGGTTTCGTACTCCCCGCGGGGCGCAGACCTGGGAATTATCCTTGCACACTCCCGACATTCTGGCTTCCGCCCATCTGGTCCACGCCTATGTGCGAGGCTACCAACTCACCGGCAACAAGGAGTACCTGGAACTGGCTCGCCGCTGGGCTCTCACGGGCATTCCCTTTGTTTATCTGTGGGGTGAATACCCGGTGATGCTCTATGCGACCGTTCCGGTGTACGGGGCGACCAACTGGCGGGCACCCAACTGGATCGGGTTGCCCGTGCAGTGGTGCGGCCTGGTTTATGCGTATTCCCTGACGCTGCTCGCCCCTTATGACAATACCCTCGACTGGCACCACCTGGCGGAGGGAATCCTCATTGCAGGAGAACAGATGCAGGTTCCCCGCGAAGAAGGAGATTACGCCGGACTGCTGCCGGACTCCTTCCACATCCGGCTCCAACGCCGCCAGGGGCCTTTCATCAACCCCTGCGCGCTCGTGAATTTGCGTCTGGCCCTGGACGGAAAACCGCACCGACTGGAAGTCGCGGCCAACGAGGCTCACCGCGTGGTCTCGCCGTTCCCTGTTAAACTGGAAGGACACCAGGCGGTCATCCACGCCCAGGCGGGCACGCGCTACCAAATTGTTGTGGACGGGCAACGGGTCATCTCGGTGGATTCCCGCGGCACCGACCTCGTACCGCTCGATTGATGGGGGGCCCTGGCCCCTGGCAAAAAGAGAAGGCCCCGGGGAGGGGAGCCCGGGGCCCTGTGACGCCGTGATGAGACGACGTCCTCGGAGGGGTTTTTCCATGGTGCCGCGGAGTCGGGGCTTGTGCCTTGCTTCCCGGTCCACGGGCTGAACATCACGTCATCGCCGAGTTTCACACGGCTGCTTCAGCGATTCCCATGCCTGGTTTTCGGGTTCCGGCGTGATGCTCCGTCCCTGCACGTTTGCGGCGCCGCAGCCATGCGGCAGCCCCTGCCGCGGCAAGTCCGCTAGCTAAAAGGGCGAGGCTCGCCGGTTCCGGGACGACTTCTGCCCCGCCGCCGAGCGTTTGGAAAACGATATTGTCCAGCGCGAAATAGGCCGGAGTGTTCATGCCCCACGGTCCCACGTCAGAAGAATCCAGCGAAAATTCGAGAATCCGCGCGGAACTGATCGGAGTGAGATCCACCGTGGCCCACCAGTTAACAATGTAATCAAGCGTGTTGTCCGCAAAGCGGAAATCAGCCAGATAGAACTCCACGGTGCCCAGCAACTGATTGGCCAGGTCTTTTCCGTAAATAATGAGTTTAAACCAGTCGGGATCATTGCCCGATGAACCGCCAAACTTCTTGGCGAAAGCATCCCCATCGCGCATGGAGAGATAGGCGTAGGTCGTATTCGTCACCTGCATCGATTGGAGAGCGACCCCCGCGGGCACGTCGATCTTCGGGAGATCCCCCCACAGATTGACGAATGAGACTCCATACGTGCGCGAACCGCTGGCACCGCTTCCGGTAATCGCGGAATACTGATTGGTGTAGCCGGGCGTGGTCGTATCCGTTTTATTCGAGTAAGCAAATCCATCCCATACATCCCAGGCCTGGGTGTAATTGTTGTGGAACACAAACCCATTGGAAGTGAACGTGTTATGGCCGTCATTCGGCGAACCGTTCCAGTAGGAATTGGGTGCCAGTGTGGCCCCCACGTCCTCAAAATCAACCACTCCCGCCCGTACCGGGAGACAGATCAAAACGCCCACCGCAGCGAGCGTCGTTTTCCACACAGCGTTTCGCAGCTTGCTTCTCATGGATGCACCTCCTCAGCAGAAATGTGACGACTTAGGAAAGAGTAACCTGGTCACCAACTGACTCAGTCCTCTGAATCACACCGGCCGATTTTGCATTCCGAAATTTTCGGCCAGGCTTGACTCCTATAAACGGGATTGCCGATAACAGGATGGCGAGCGCGGATGGCTCGGGAACAATGTGCGCTTCCGGAGCAAAATACCGAACTCCCACGGCGTCGAGGTCAAATCCTGCGGAACCCGTGGTCGGGTAAGGGTCGTAAATCGGGTCTCCCGACGTGTCCAGATAGGTCCCGTCTCCAATGATGTCCAAAATGCGAACAAATTGAATGTTGCTGAAATCTAATAGGGGCGATATTCCGACCAAAACGGCTAGGTCGAACGGGGTTCCCCAACCCTGCCGGTATTTACCAGCCAAACCGGTGATATTTGTCGGGTCCACGGCGCCAAATGACCCCACAGGGCCAGGTGTGAGGGAATCATTGGGAAATCGGAAATAGTTTGTTCCATCACTGGACACCTCGACGTAGGCAAGTTCGAGGAACGTATCGCTAAAGCTGTTTTCAAACACGGCGAAGTCCCAACCGGGTCCGTCGAAAATTGGCCGATCGAATGTCAGGACGATGCTTCCCCCTTCTCCCAGACTGACAACATCGAACGAATTACCCACCGCCGGTCCCAGGGCCTTGTTTGGGGTTTGCCAGGTGATGGAAACATTCGCTCCCGGCTGATAATCCCGCCAGCCGCTTGCCCATCCTACAAATGCGGGATCGGACATATGAACCGCCAGGGAACCCGGTTGACCCGCAGCGGGATCATACGGGCCGGCATCAACTTTTGCTTTAACTGCCATCAGCACGACGGGGGTCAGGAGGAAAAGGCTTACACGTCTGCGCATCAATGGCTCCTTTCTGTTAAGTCTTTTCCCCTCGGAACTCACACCAACCCCTCCGAGCGCCGCGCTGACCGCCAGCGCGATATCCGATCACCATTCACCGACAACCTCTCCACCCGCGCGGGTGCAAAGGGCCGCCAGGACTTTCAGATCCATCGTTTCCTTAAGAAAGTGCACCGATCCGTCCGTAAAAAGTGCGTTCGCACCGCCCGGGTGTTTGCTCCGGATGTCGTTCTCGAAAGCCGGGGCTTTGTTGATGGCGAAAGCCTGATCAAACACGTTCAGACCGTTGATCCACTGACCGTCGCGGAATCCCGAGTCCTCCGAAATGATCAGCGTGCAGGATGTCCCGTCCGTGCAGTCGGCCACCGTCAGTGCGCAGTCATAGAGCATCATCCCCTTGGGCGGATTGTTGGGGCTGGTGATGCGTTCCCCGTAGATCCCCCCGTAATCGCATGGACCACGTCCCTGTCGCAATTCACGCTGGTTGGTCGCGCTGGGGCAGATATAGAGCGGCAAAATAGTGGCAGCCGCTTCGGCATTCTCCGGTGCATCGAACGGTTTACCCGTGTCGATGCGATCATAGAGAGGTTTCTGCTCCACATACGGAAGGAGAAAAACAGACCATGCAAGCTGCCGTCCGGCAGGACCGTATGGTCTGCCGGTTTTCGGGTTGATCATCCCGCGATGTTCTATGCCTCCGGGCGGGAAGCAGCCCATCGCCTGATGGTAATTGTGCAGGCCCAGCCCCATTTGGCGAAGATTGTTGGTGCAAGAGGCGCGGCGTGCGGCCTCGCGAGCTGCCTGCACAGCCGGTAAAAGGAGCCCCACCAGCAGCCCCACAATGGCGATAACAACCAACAATTCCACCAGGGTGAAGGCGGCCCGGCGCGCACCGGAAGCGCCGTGCTGCGGAATCGTGCAATATTCCATGAATAAGGCACACCCCTGAAAAAGCCGTGCTATCTGCGGCCTCCGTCCCACGCAGAGGACCGACAGTCCTGCGTTGGTAGGTCTTCTGACTTCCGGACTCGACCCAACCCGGCCTTCTCGTCGCAATCGCCCTCGGCGATCAAGACCGCCAAGGGCTTTAGGCCGCGACAATGGCCAAGGAGACTGGGCGGGTCTGGTAACGTCCGGTCACAGCGGCGGGGACCGTTCCGGATTTGCACCGGATTCCCTGTTACCCGACCAGACAAGCCGTCCGGCCGGACACCAACGCCCAACGCCATCATGCTAGCAAGGCGACACGGTCCTGTCAACAGGCAGAGCGGTTCGTTGTGCGAAGCATTTGACCCCCAGGAAGCGGTGCCGCTGGCGCAGAAGCTGGAAATCGTTCACACGCCGAAACATGGGGGCTGGCTCAACATGGCGTAAGAGTTTATCCGAAAACCTCAAAATTGGTGTGACTCCCCGGGCTCAGTTCGCTTTTCGGATAGGTGTAATGTAAGTGGAGTTGAGCGTTCTTACCCGCCAGACGTTTGCCGAGCCGGCCGATTCACGGGAGGCCGTGCAAGCTGGCTGCGCTGCCCGGACCAGTCGGCGGAATGCCAGCAAGACCGGGATCGCCTGGCAACTTACCACCACTGACGCCCGCATCCAACTGGAGTATCTCTACCCGAAAATTGAGACGTGACGGGATAGTAGCAGGGGAAATTTCTATCCGTGGCTGACAGGCCAACTTCCGGCGCATTGATGCCCCCACTGGGTCCGGCTAAAATGGCCGTCGGTTTGGGCAGTCATGAACCGCGAGGGCGAACTTCAGGGGAATGATCATCGTTTGAAGGAGCGATGTTGTGGTTGCCGTCGCACAACAGGTCCGTCCGCCGTTGGGCGTGTCGAGCTTCCGCACGCGCTGGCCCGCAAATACCCGAATGCCGACCGCCAGTGGTGCCGGCAGTACGTGTTCCCGCAGGAACATCGCTGATGAAACCCGAAAACCGCCCTAGCAGGGCCGCCGTCACGTGGGCCAGTCTCTGTTTCAGAGGGCCCTTGCCGTTGCGGTGCGCAAAGCGGGGTTGGCCAAGCGCGTCACCAGGCAGACGTTTTGGCATTCTTTTGCCACGCACCTGCTGGCCTCGGGCCACGACATTCGTACCGTACAGGAACTCCTGGGCCACAAGGACCTACGCAAGACGATGACCTGCCCCCATGTTCTCAACCGCGGTGGAGGCAGTGTCCGCAGCCCGCCCGACGGCCCGCCCCCCGGTTTCCGACGAGCGCTAGGCTGAAACAGCCTATCACCGACCGAGAAGGACAAAAACGATGCAACCGCTTGACTCAACCTGACTTACAGCACAACGGGGAATGCGTGTTAGGCTGCAACCAAGCAGTCCATAGGTGATACGCGGATCATTCTAACAATGAGTTGGGCGGCAAGATACGAAAGGGAGACAACACCATGGGAAGAGTGACGATCACGGTAATTGAGGAGTACGGCAACGACTGTTTCATACTGAAGTGCGCACGGTGTGAAGGACGTGGCAGAGAGCCCAGTTCATGGGGTGGGTACACCACAGAAAATTGCAAGGTTTGCAACGGCAAGGGCGTCGTTGGCGTCAGAGTTACAGGTGGCGGTCCTCCCTTCGTTGTTTGCCAGAAGTGCGAAGGTCGCGGTCGGGAACCCTCGTCTTGGGGAGGCTATACAACCGAGCCATGCACGGCATGCCACGGAGTCGGTGGACAGCCCATCACCGGACGAATGACCGTGCTGGAATGAGAAGGACCAACGATTCGCCCAACAACGGCATGCACTCGGACGGGAATTCCGCCACGCTCCATTCCCGCCGGTGATGCCGATCGCTAGGCCGACGGATGTGACCAGCAACCCGTGCTAACGAGATGAGGACGTGAATCGATCGGTAAAACTTCGATCTGACGTTGCAGAGCTGCGTGACCAGATTATTCGGTCTCTCCGAGCCCAGGGGTTCCGTGTCCGCAACGGAGCCATCCTGCCTCCGAAGGAACTCTCCAAGGAGAGAATCCGCGAACTTCACGAGACCGCAGTGGCACATCGGATCGAGCGTGCTCGGGAGGGCCTATTTCGGCTAGAGGAAGATCTCCTGCGCCACATCGCATCGGGGCACGAGGTCGTTCCTTCGCGGATTTCTCCTCGCTTGGTGGAGGTACTTCCTGGCTCGGAGGAAGAACTCCTCTTCCGTTATGCGAGTCTGCATTGGAGCATTCCGGTCTCGTCGGGTTACGGACGCCGCTTGCGGTTCCTTGTCGTTGACGATCACAATGGAAAATTGATCGGTCTGATCGGCTTAGGGGACCCGGTCTTCAGTCTTGCACCTCGTGACCAATGGATCGGCTGGACGCCTTCTGATCGCAAGAAGCGCCTTAGGAATGTAATGGATGCTTTCGTGTTGGGAGCAGTTCCACCATACTCGTATCTCTTATGTGGCAAACTAGTGGCGATGCTAGCCGCGAGCGACACGGTCCGCCTGGCCTTCAAGAGAAAATACGCAGGCGTACGCTCCCTCATCCGACGCAAGGTGCATGACGGCCGTCTGGCGCTGATCACGACGACGTCCGCTCTCGGTCGGTCCTCTGTCTACAATAGGCTACGGTTCAGGGATAGGTTTCTCTATCAGAGCGTGGGCTTCACCAAGGGCTTCGGTGAATTTCACTTCTCGAACGGCCTTTACGGAGCTATCACTGAGTTTGTGGAGAAACATTGTGAGCCGACAGCGAAACAAGAACGCTGGGGAAACGGCTTCCGCAATCGCCGGGAAGTAATTCGAAAATGCCTTCGCGCGCTTGGACTATCAAGCGACTGGCTTTACCACGGGATCAAACGGGAGGTATTCGTTGTTCCCCTGGCTCGCAACGCGCGGGAGTTTCTTTGCGGAGAGCACAACCGCCTATGGTGGTATCATTATTCGGAGGCTGAGCTGTTCGAGTATTTCCGGGATCGGTGGCTGCTGCCGAGGAGCTCTTGGGACCAAAGATTCCGATCGTGGTCCCGCGAGCAGTGGGTAATCTGGCCTACTAAGGAGAAATGTCATGGGTGACACCTTCTCGGATCTTCCGGATGCTCTCGTCAGGGATCTCCTCGCCCAGGCAACACCCGTTGCCGAAAGAGTGTCGACGCACTTGAACCGGCTGCGGCAGGCCCGTGGGGATATACGCCAGCGCGTCCAGTCAGCGGGGTTGATTGCCCGCAAGGCCGACCTCGATGTTCCGAGAGAGCCTTCGGTCGTGGGCATCGACGGGTCTTACCAAGTCCACCGTCTCACCGCGCTGGACTTGTGTGCGGCCGCAGCCGTTGCCGTGGAGGGGACCTCGAAGGAGGCACGCCGCCATTGGCAGGAACCGTACCACAGGATGTGGGTCAACAGCGTCGAACACAGCAAGAATGCGACGAATACGCTTCGCGGCCTGATGATTTCGATGGAGCTGGAACTTGCCGCCGAGGCACCCCATGATCTTGTTCTCCTGGATGGTTCTTTCATCGTCTTTGTTATCTATCTGAACCAGGGGCTCACGAGCTTCAGGGAGGCTCCCGCTCTCCTACGCGAGGAATTTCAAAGACGGTGGAGCGAGCAACAAGTTCTGGAGCGCTTTCTCGATTTGATCGCTAGCGACCGGACCGCTGCCATTCCGAAATACAGTGGGAGGAACGAACTCGAAAACTTTCTGAGGGAGTACAACCTGCCGGAGACCGATGGAAAAACGTTAGCGACGATTATTCTCGAACCCGATGAGTACGTGAGGCCGCTTCCGATTTTTCGCTTCGATGGCGAAGACACTGAGTATCACTTGCCCGAAGAGTACTGTTCCCGTGAGCGTCAGGAGCAGATGAATCGTTCTATAGAGGAACTTCGCGTCGTCTTCTATAAACCTTACGGATGGGCGCCGGCCGTGCGGCTCGAAGTGACCGCACCCATTGCTAACAGCCAGAACAAGCTGTCGATGGTGCTAGAGGGAATCAAGCGGCAGCTTTTCAGCCCAGCGGTTACGGAACCATATCCCCTCTTTCTGGCGGACCGTATGGTCAAGAGCTTGGGCGCAGGTGTCGCAGTGATCGAGCAGACCGTTGCACAGCATGCCGTGGGGGCTTCCGCTGACACTGAAGCGACGCTCCTGTGCTTGCAGAACTACCGCACCGAGAGCGGTCGAGGAGGAAATTAATGCCGAATGATCGAAGCAAACATGTCGCAGTGGTGGGGAGTCCCTCCACGAACACGGAGCTGACCGTCGATCTCCTGCAGGAAGCCACCGAGGAGAGACTTGTTGGCGCGCTGGTGGCGTTCGAAGCCGTGCAGAACGGTTACCCCATCACCTCAGTGGGCCAGATTGTGGGCATCGAGCTGAGAAACCGTTGGCACGAGGACTCGGTGTTTCGGAACCTGGTGAAGCGCACCGGTGAGATCCCACCGATCACCAACCGCCAGGACACGCGGACGGCAAATCTTGTAGTAGGTGCTACCTTCCGGCAGTCAACAAACGGATTCGAGCCGGAGGTCTTGGGCATGGTCCCGCCAACGGGAACGCGCGTATATCGGGTCGATCAGCAGCTCCTTGAACGGCTTTTGGAGGTCTACCGCTCCGAGATCGTCTATCTCGGGAGGGCGTATGCGAATGATGTCCTTTACCCGATGTGGTTCAAGCATTTCGGGAGCGGGCCCGGTGGAGCTGGAGAGGCGTACCACCTTGGTGTGTTCGGAAAGACCGGCTCGGGGAAATCCGGGCTTGCGAAGATGATGCTCTGCGCCTACGCGCGCCACCCGCAGTTGGGCATCCTCGTGATCGATCCCCAGGGCGAGTTCTCCCTCGAGCTCTCTGGAACCCGCGTAGGACAGCAGGGGTTGCCGCTTGATCAGGTGGTTCGTGGTCTGGGGCGGCACATACACGTCTATCGCATCGAAGACCTCCAGCTCGACGACTGGGAAACCTTCGAAGAGATGCTGGTGTCGCTTGGGTTCTGCGAGGAACTTACCATTACGCATCCATCAAATGCCAAGCGAGCGGCAGAAGTCATGCGCAATACCCTGGAGCGGGCCCAGAACCAAGGGAGAGCTCGATTCTCCCTAGCCCAGCTAATGTCGCGTGATGCCATGCGAATGGCCCTGAACGCTGTCATCAACGATCAGGCTATTGAGTACATTTTCCCAAGCCGAGAACCTCGATTGCGTCTAAAAAACCGCGCCGAGGATATCCTTGCGAATCGCATGGACCAGGTGTTCACGAATCGATGGCAGCCAATCGCGCAGCTCTTTGCGGCAGGACAGAATAGGCGTCGGTTATACGGCATCGTCTCCGACCTCATGGGAACGGCTGGTGTTACTGACCCTCGTCCCGTCGTTGTTATTGACCTCTCGGCGAGAGGCAATCAAGGAGGCTTCTGGTCCGAGGAACTTCAACGGCGTATCCTCGGAAAGCTTCTGAACATCCTCGTTGCGCAGGCGACGGCAAGCCTGAGCACGCAGCAGAGCGCCAACGTACTCGTCTTGTTGGACGAAGCCCACCGTCACGCCCCCAGTGGAAAGTTGGAGGAGGATTCGGAGGCCGATCGTCTCCGTTCCTTGCTACGCAGAGCGGTACGAGAGACGCGGAAGTACGGGATCGGATGGTTCTTCATCAGCCAGACGCTGGGCGGCCTGGACAACGAGATTCTTCAGCAGTTGCGAATCCTCGCTTTCGGATTCGGGCTTGCGATGGGAACAGAGTTCGACCGCCTACGCGACTTTGTAGGCGGGGACAAGCGCGCCTTGGAGCTCTACCAGTCCTTCCGGGACCCACAGAGCTTTCCGAGGCGGGAGCTCCAGGAATTCCCGTTCATGGCGGTTGGCCCGGTGTCGCCTTTGGCGTTCAGCGGGAAGCCGCTGTTCTTCACGGCCTTTACGGACCCTGCCGAGTTTCTGCAGGTCAACAATCTACCTGCACCGTGACGATGATCAAGGATGTGTGAGGATGAATTGGCTAAATTGCGCAAGGTGAGGCGGCCTAACAACAGCATTCAGCAGACGGCGCTGAGCGCTGCCGCTGATGCAGGCCGTTAGGTCCACACGGACGTGGCACGGCATCTGGCAGTACTCGGCCCGCACGCCGCCCTCGGGAATGCCTTCCGAAAGCAGGTCGCAGGCCAAGCCCAGGGAGGCCCGTGAGTCATCGATGGATTCCCCTTGCTATGGGCCGTGCTGCGCCAATACGCCGAAAAAACCGACAAGCGAGTAATTACCGCGTCCTGAGCCTGCATCGCCAAACACACTTTTATCAGCATCGGCTAAAGGGCAACGACACAAGCGGACGTTGCCTGCCCGGGGGTTTTTGCTGTGGATCAGCCCATGCTTTCTGCATGCGGTCAACAGACCCGTTCATCTCAGACTCCAGGACGATTTCGAAGTCTTGTCCCACGCGATCTTCTCTAACCGCAATCCGCACGAATCGAACGGCGGCGTGTCATGGAGAATAACGGCCGTGCCTTGCGCAAAGCGTTCCGCCGGGGCAGAGAGCAACGAATGCCGGCTTCCGCTAGTAGGGGGTAATGGACCATCCATTACGGAAAAGCGGACGTGACGAGCACGTCTTTCCGGGTTGGATCTCGCTCCTACCCGAACCCATTTGGAAATCCGCGTCTCCAATAGAAAGAACGTGGGGATGACTCAGGTCTCGGCCCCCTTGCCTGTGGGAGGGGGAGACGCTATTTTTCAGATAAAGGACGCGGCAGCCGCCATAATAAGCCGGCGTAGCTCAGTTGGTTAGAGCAGCGGAATCATAATCCGCGTGTCCGGGGTTCGAGTCCCTGCGCCGGCACTGACACAGTAAGCCAGCAAACCCCGTGATTTCCCACGTAAGTGCTGGATGTCACGGGGTTTTTGATTGCGCCACAATGTTTCGGCAGAAAAAACGTGCACGTCAATTAGTGACAAAAAATCACATGGAGCACCCAGGAAGTGCAACCATAGGTGCAACCAAACCGGCGGCCTCGTGGTTTGGCGACCGTTCTTTTCGTCGTGAGCGGCGCCCGTGGTGAGTTTTACATCCACCAGACAGGGGGCTTCGCGAACTCCTGGACATCTCCGACCCCGCACCGGAAGAGGAGTTCCTCCAGAATCCGGCCCACGGCAGCCTGGAAGAGGGGAGTCCGCGGCCGAAACCCGCCACTCGAGCCGATTTCCAGGGGACATTCTGGAATTCAAAGCAATCCCGGAAAAGATCGTTGACAGAATTGCCGCCCGGCTGCGCAAGGAGTATGATCAAGAGGCCGTGGCGACATTCGTGGTCGATCCCCAAGGAAAAGATGCGCGATGGATTGGGCACTTTCGTGCGCCGACAGAAAGAACCTTGCGTGTTCTAGACAGGCATGGTGTTGAATACAGGAGTGTGGTTGAACATGCCCACCGGTGCGTTGTCGTTCACTGTACTGACGACGTGAATATCGGGGGTCACGTGCAGGAAATAACCAGAACCTTGTCTTCTGATGTTGTGTCAAGCATCTTGGAGCGTGGCCGGTTTAATCTGATTTCTCGGGATGGCTACGACGAGTATCTCCGGCGAACGGGGAGGAGGGAAAAGATGGCCGAGGAAAAGAAGCCCTGGTTCCTGGATGAGGAATACCTTCGCACTGCTTCCGACAAAATGAAGATCCTTGCCAAGATTGCCCGTTCTCAGTGGGAGCGGCAACAACTACCACAGGAGGTGAGAGCTAGGGAAGTGAGGGAAGCCATCGAAGAGTGGCGGCGTGAGGGGATACTCGACCCCTACACGCTCAAAGCCTTGGAAGAGCAGGAAAAGGCCCGGTCTTCCAGTTCCGATGAAGCTCCACCTTCCGACGAGGACAAGAACGCCAACGGAACGATCATCCTGTAATTCAATGACCACCGTTTCTTAACGTCGCCGGAGTTGGGACGACGAAACATACGACCGTCCGCCGATTTATTTCATGCGGTATGTGGGAGACACCCGGGACCCCGAGGAGATCATCCGCCGGGCCGAAACCGGATACTACGGCCGGCTTAAGGCCAAAGACTATGCTCCCGGCTACGAAGAAAAGTGAGGGATCGGGCCATGAGCGAGAATGCGAATATCCGGCGGCCTAAATCACTGGAAGAGGCCTACGAACTGGCTAAAAATTTTCGAAGGATCCCCACCAGATTGATTTCGCCTAGTCCGCCGCCTGAGGACCTCCCTCCCGAGGAATACCAGAAGGCCTGGCAGGAGTACGAACGCCAGGCAGAAGAATATTGGCTGCAAAAGACTTACGGCGCCAACTACAAGGACAATCCCCTGTATCAATTTCGTGAACCTTATTTGAAGGCCGAGTGGGAGGCTATTAAAGACCTCGTTTTGTAAGTTTCCTAAGCTGCTCCTCGTCTCGCTGGCTGATAACTTGTCCCAACTTTGACCATTGCGGAGTGTAGAATCCGCGGTATGGACCTGTACACCCCTTCCAGCGACAGTGGCCTGTTCAAGTGGGCCGACAGCCTCAATCGACAACGCGAATTGCCGTCCCGTTTCCCTCACAATGGGCGGACCTCGCGGGGTTTCTTGTTCCGCTGTGGTCTCCATCAATGCGATGAGCGCGACACGAAGGGGCCGACTACTCTTGGGCGACCTCCTCGACTTCCCACCGTTCATTGACCCACAGGCCAATAACCGGGACGTGGGGAAATCTCGTCTTCAGCCACTTGCATGCCGATCGGATGTCGCGGAGGTGGGCGTCGTGGGAAACAGGGTGGCCGGCACAGTCGGCGTGCCCCACCACGGCAACTCCTTGGGATTGGTGTTTTTCGAGCGAAATCTCAACACGTCGCAAAATCGATGCGAGGAGCGTGTGGTCGTCTCCCCTGGCGAGAATCCCGTCAGGGCCCGGCTCTGTGATGTTGTCCACGTAATCGACCTGAAAGCGAACCTTGAGATAAGTGATGACGGGAAGCTGAATCCGCCCGTCCATGCAATTGATTACGGTACAGAACGACATCGTTTGCGGCTACTCCAGATTTTTGGGACTACCGATTTCGAGCATTGCCCACAGTTTATGACAAACATATGTCGGCAACGCCGTCCGTGGCCGCCTTCTGGGGGCGCCGAAACTGGTTTCCAGCAAGTGGCGTTGATCCCCAGACGCCCGCCTGTCAGCCTCGTAACTCGATCTGAAGAATCTGGCCAGCTTCCAGTGTCAGAGGCTGCTTCAGTTGGATGACCACGCGACGGCTATTCTGTTCCAGCGCAGCAATGTCCACAGTTTTTTCGCCCCCAGCGGTCTGGGTCGCCACGACAACACGCTGCGGGGCCTCGGAAGGAGCTTCCAGGGCGATGCTCCGTACCCGCAGACGACCCCAGAGGATCTCGATGGTGTTCTTCTGACTGCCGTCCTGGCGTTTCTGCGTGAATTTACCCCAGCCCTCGGCGCCGGTGAAGGCTGCGGCGAAATCATCGGGGTTGAGTCGAGGGGCAAAGCCGATACGGCCGCGAGGACCATGGTATTCAAAACCGCACAGCGCGAGGAACACACCATAACTGGCAAGTGCCCGCGCGTAATGGTCGCCACATTCCACTTCATTCCAGGGGTTGTGGCTGCGGGGATGGTAGCGCTCGTGGACGCCGCGGCAGATGGCGAGGGCTTCCAGGAGCATTCCTTCCCAGACCATATGGCCAGCCACCTGATATTCAATGCCGGTCCACACTTCGTCGCGGTAGAGCACGCTGTCGGGGCCAAGATGCTTGGATTTGGGCCAGGTGCAGGTGAAGAGGCCGGCCTGTCCGGGTCGGGCGAACCACCGCTGCGGGGGATGGGCCGCGTTTTGCGGTCCCACATCTGGCGCCCAGTTGTACACCCAGATGGCCTTGAGGGCCGAGCGAACGGCCTCCACCGGGTAGATGTAACCCAGCCCCACCTGGTGCGCCCAGCCCTGGCCAAACAGTTGATCGGAGAGACATCCGTCAGCATACTGGTGCTTGGGATGTTCTTTAAGATCAACTTTTTGAATAAAATATTCGCCGTTAAATAGTTCTTTCATGGTGGCCTCGCGTCCCGCTTCGAAAACCTTGTGACAACGTGCGGCGAATTCTTCATCGCCGAGTTCTTTCGCCATCTCCTCGCCGGCGCGACAGGCCGCCAGGTACAGCGAGCCCACCATCGTGTTCGGTCCGTAAAAGTTGATGTCGTATGTGTTGTGTTGCTCTCCTTCAATCAGGCCGTTGAGATCGCCATCCTGGACGAAAAGGAACTCCAGGGCCTTTTTGATGCGGGGCCAGTTGCGGCGCAGGAAGGAATCATCGGCAGAGCACTGGTGCTCGCGGTAGGCCTTGAGGATGGTTCCGCCCTGAGAATCACCCGCCCACAGCTTCCAGCCTTCTCCGCGAAAGCGAATCGCGCCCGTTTGCTCGTCAAAGCCAGCCTCGGGATTGAAATCCTGCATCTCACGCACGGAACGCTCCAATCGTGGGAAAAGACGGGCCAGGGCATGCTCGTAATTCCACACATGGGCACATGTGCCGCGGCAGCAGCCCACGCCTTCCCATGCCCAGAATCGACCATTGGCCCACCACTGGCAGGTCCCGGTGGCCAGATTCGCCACCGTGGAAAACAGCCGATCCAGCAACCAGTGCGGCAGGGTGGCGCTGTACCATGTATCGTGCCACAGATGGGTTTGCTGACGCAGTCGGGGGAGATGCTCTTCCACATAGGCGAGAAGGTCGCCCAATGTGGGAAATCGCACAGCGTAGTAATTGCCATGTTCCGGCCGGTTCGGAAAATGCCAGAGAACGGCGAAAGACAGGCGGATTGTTTTGCCCGGGGGAATTGTCATCCGACAGCCCAGCGCACCACGGAGTCGCTCGTGAAGAGCCGTTTGGCCGGGCGCGATCTCGCCGTTAACTGGTTTGAGGTGCCCCCACAACTGACTCACATCGATATCGCCTTTCCAATCGGTTCCGGCCAGGATCTCGCCGGAAGAGATGCCGTCGTCCGGTTCGGGAAGGAATATCTGAAGCGCCATCTCCCCAAAATCGTGCTGCTTTTCGAGCGGGCCTTCCGGTGTGGGCCGGGGTGTATCGCGAAGCTCGATCTGGTCCACATTAATGTGGCCCCAGCCTCCCGACTCCGCATCGACGATCTCAATCTGCCCGGTTTTGCCGAACAACTCCTGGACATCCCAATTCTGCCACTGGAGACGCTCGTTATTGTTCCCTGTGGCAGTTCTCACGATTTGGCCGTCCACCAGCAGATTCATGCATGTTTTCCCTGCGTGACCACCTCCCCCGATAAGAAAACTGATGTAACGCCGATCAATGACGAACGGCGGGGAAACAAGACGGCCGTGTGGGCGATCGCCTCCCAGGTAGGTGTTGACCAGCCCCTTTCCCAGGAAACCACTGACCTCCTGTTGATTGGGAAGCGTTCCGCGGGCCGGACCGGTACCGAAGGCCTCTCCTTCCACTTTCCAGTCACCATAATCCTGGCCCTCGAAATCAGCGAGGACTTTCGGCGGACGGGGCTCGCTGGGAGGCGGCAGGGGCCGAACCGAGTGCACAACGGCAAACGACCGCGACAGTTTTCGCAAGTTAGCCCGGCGTTCTCCCCAAAAGCTGTTTCCCGTGTGGCAGGCGACGGCATTTTGCAGCCAGCCGGCCAGCGTCACCGTCCTGGGACTCGGGCCCGGATTCTCCACAAAGAAATCGAGCACGGTTATCGGCAGGGCGGAATCCTCTTCGTTCAGCGGAATGAATGGGGAATAGGCCTCCAGGCGGATTTTCACCGGGAAATCGGGATCGTGATAATCAACAAAACCGATGGGGTATTCCCCACAAAATCGGACCTTAGGAAACCCGTTGCGGTCCAGCGTCCGCCGCAGCACCTGCCCATCGACCTCCACGGCCATCGCGAATCCCTGCTCCACGGGATAGTCCGGCTTGGGCATGTTCTGATAGTTCGTCGCCCCATAGCCGGAGAAGTTGTGCCGATTGAAAATGTCCCAATGGAACAGGCGGCCATCTCCTCCCAGATAGAGCTGTCCTGCACAGATGCCCCCCACCGGCATGCCAATTTTGTCCAGGTCCTCGCCCGAATACCACGTCCGCTCTCCCCGAGCGAAGAGTTGGGCAATCCATTCGGGACGGAGCTTCTTATCGGCAGGAACGAAATGGTCCGCCGTGTCGGAAGGCTCAAACGGTCCGGCAACCACGGGCACTCTCCAAGGGATGACGGTGCCCACTGTCGCGGCACCCGCGATCGTCAGAAAATCACGACGGGTCACGCAGGACGGACCACATTCACCGCCGGACGAGCATTTTTGAATCTGCGGATCTCGAGTGGCCATGTGTATCACCCTTGTGCTGGAGCCTTTATAAAGCCAGCGCGGAGCGGCTTGGCTGGTTTCCCCATCGCCCGAGAATTCATTCCACTCCTTCCGGAAGTCGGGCTTTATTGTAGAAGCCGCCTCTCGCAACGGCAACCGGCGAGAAGACGGTTCTGGTAAGGTGACAGGCTGGAGAGATAAGCTAAAACTGATAACGGGCGTGTCGAATTGGAGGTTAAACGAACAACCGATTTCTGCGGTTGGGGGGCGTCTATTATGATCTTCGACGATTTTGCTCATCGGTACGCGGCGATCCTGCGAATTGTGCTCCGCGAACCCTGTGCTTCTTTTCTTGAAGTTGCTGAAGAAGTAGGCCGCGAGCTGTATTCAGCGGGAGCCAGTTCAACCGACGTTCTGAAGGTTCATGAAAGGGCGGTGGCCCTCCTTCGGGCTTCGGAAGCGGACCTTCAACCCGGCCGCGAGGAAAAGATAAAACAGCTACTGGAAACGCTCTTACAAGGCTGGCAAAACGAGTGCCAATCAGTACAGACCCGTCTCCGTGAATCGCTGGCGGCTGCCGAAAACTCTCTGCAAATGGCCCGCCGCACGGCACGCAGTAGACTCCGGCAGCTCACCCGTAGCAATCGCCTTCTTCTCAAAGAGGTGTTTCGTCGGCGAAAGTTGGAAAAACGGCTTCAAGATGTGAAGACCTGGCTGCAGCGGGCGCAGGATTTGGCGAATTTGGGGTTTTGGATCTTGCACATTCCTGAAGGCATGTTGGAGTGGCATGGGCTCGCCAAATTCCTTCGCAGATCAGGAACCCAACCTCAGGCCATTCGCTCCATCGAGGATTTTCTGGCATGGGTTCATCCCGACGATCGGCAGGCTGTCGACAGCGCTTTCGCGGAGATCCTCCGCGGCAAAAAGCCGCCTCAGCTCGAATTCCGGCTCCGAAACGATGAAGTCCGCTATGTGCGACAGGATGTCGCGCTTGGGTGGCGACGGGGTAAGGTCACCAAGGCTTTAGGTGTAATGATGGACATTACTGCTGTGAAACAGGCGGAACAGGCGACCAGACAGGTGGAGCGTATTGCTGCTCTGGGGACGCTGGCGGCGGGCATCGCTCACGAGATCAACAACCCTTTAGGCGCTGCGATGCTCTCGGCGGAAACGGCCCTTTCCCTCTTTCGTCAGGCGATGAGTCCGGAGAGCGTGGAAAAATGTCTGCAAAATATAGTGGCTTCTCTCGATCGCTGTTCGCGAATTGTCACGGCTATACTGCGTTTCTCGCGACACCAGGCGGGGGCTCGAGAGAGTTGCGACCTCAACGCAGTCATCAGTCGATGTTGTGAGATGGTCCATCCATTCTTGGAACAGCGTCAGGCGACCCTGTCTTTTTCGCCTGCCAATGGATTATTGCCCATTCAGGCGTGCGTTCTCGAACTGGAATTGGCTTTCACCAAGCTCCTCCGCAATGCCATAGAATCACGCCCGAGTGGGGTGCGAGTTCGCGTGAAGGCTGCCCCCAAAGGTCACTTAGCAGAGGTGGACATAGTTGATAACGGGAGAGGGATGACATCCCAGGAGGCCAACCGTATGTTCGACCCGTTTTTCACCCGCCGGTCCAGTGAGGGCGGAACGGGACTGGGGGCCAGTCTGGCCTTCCTCATCATTCAGGATCATGGTGGGCACGTTGAGGTGGACAGCTCGCCGGGAGAAGGGACCACAGTGCGTGTCTTTCTCCCGTTGGAACAGAACTCCGCTGAGCTGGGGCAGCGGGGAGAGATCGCTGTATGAGGCCGACCATTTTGATCGTTGAAGATGATCCGGGATTCCGGGAAGCGATGTCTCTGGCCCTGGAAACTGCGGGTTACGCAACCTGTGTTGCGGGAACGATGGAAGAGGCCATCGAAAAGAGCAAAGGCAGTATTCCCCTGATTGCCTTCGTGGATGTCATGTTGGGGCCCGAACCTGTTCGGCACGCGGAGCTCGATGCGTTGAAGCGGTTCGCCCCGGGCCTGCGGATTGTCCTCATAAGCGGGTACCTTTGGCTTGGCAGCCCCATTCAGGGGCGTTATCCTGATGTCGATGCCTTCCTGAGAAAGCCATTCCGTCTTGATGCGCTGCTCGACATTGTGAAAGAGTTACTGCCCAATTGACGGGGCCGTTGCGGAAGTTTCTACAGGTACCAGTGGCAGAAATATGGAATGGAACAACGCTGTTGTGTACGTCGTCGATGACGACCCCCAGATGTGTGACTCGCTGGTCCTCGCACTCAGGAGTGCAGGACTGGATGTTCAAGCGTACTCCTCCGCCGAACGTTTCCTAGCAGAATTCGAATGCCGTTTAAAGCCTGCTTGCCTTCTGGTAGATATTCGGCTGCCCGGTTGCAGCGGGATTACGCTTTACCGTCGGCTCAAGGCCCAGGGTTACGAGCTACCCGTCATTTTCATTACTGGATTTCCAGAAACAGAGACAGCGGTGGAGGCCATGCGGGAGGGTGCTGTGGATCTCCTCGTTAAGCCGTTCACCACCCACAGGCTATTGGAGCGCATTGACGAGGCCCTCGGGCGGGCTCAGGCCTGGGCTGAGCGAATTCGAATGAAAGGATTCTTCCAGGAGGTGATCCGAGGACTGAACCTTCGTGAAAAACAGGTCTTACGGGAGGTCCTGGCAGGCAAAGAGGCCAAGCGGATTGCCGCTCAGTTGGGAATCACTGCCAAGAGCGTTCTCCGTTATCGAGCGCAATTGCTGGAAAAGTTCCAGGTTTCCAATGTCGTCAGACTCGTCCAAATGGCACACCAGGCGGGCTGGAATGACGTCCTCGAGATGCTGCACTGGGACGACCAAGCCTTTCCGAAAAACTCTGCACGATAGTTCGTTCTAAGCCCGCAATTGACGATCTGACAACTCCTCTCTTGAATTTGTCGTACTCAAGAGTGGGAAGAACTCTTCGGTTGGGCATCCTGCCAGCACGGAATGCGTTTTGATCGAGCGTTCCGACAGAGCCTCCTCTTCTAACCAAAGTTGGCGGGGCTGTACTCGGTCGCACCTGGTAAGGCTGGACCGTGTTGTCCTCCTCCACAGGAACGCCCAACTTGCGAGTTTTATTCGCACTGCAGGTGAATTTTTCACCTTGCGGAGCGAGGGCGTGTATTCCAGAGTTTTGACGAGGCGTGCGACACGGGGTCGCACGAGAAATGTTCAGGGAAACAGAAGTCGATGTGGAGGAACGACCATGACGACCATGACACTGGACCAGCCGAAGACTGAATTCAGCAACTCGCAACTCATGGCCATTGTTGCCGAGTGTCTGCACGAGATAGCCAAAGGAGAAATCCCGGAGAAGCTCCGGGTTCGTGGGACGGCTGAAGAGGAGACGGTCATACAAGCAATCAACGAACTCATAGATCGTCTGAACGATCTCATTAGTGGCGCCGCCACAATGGCAAAGGCGGCTGCCGAGGGAAACCTGGATCACCGCCTCGATGAGACGAAATACTCCGGAAGCTGGCGGGAAATTGTGGCCGGCCTCAACCGCACAGCACAGGCCATGGTCACGCCACTCCGCGATGTGGGAAAAGTACTCGATCGACTGGCGGCGGGAGATCTTCACGCGCGGGTGACCGCCGAGTATACGGGCGACTACCAGAAGCTTGTACTATCCTGCAACGCACTGGGTGAGCAGCTTCAGGGAGTTATGGAGGTTCTCTACGATGTCGAAAAGAATGTGCGGGTCGGCCGTCTTGCGCATCGCGGGGATGCCAGCCGATTCCGCGGAGATATCGCCGGCATGGTGGAACGAACAAACGCCATCCTGGATGCCTTCACAGAGCCATTCCGGGTGTTCCAGGAATATATGAAGAAGCTGGCCGATGGGGACATCCCACCCCAGATTGAGACGCAATACAGTGGAGACTTCGAAGAGCTGAAAAGAGCTGTTAACCAACTCGTAACGGTTATGACCAGGCTGGTGGTGGATGAAAATGGACCGGCCGCCGTCCTGCATGCCATGGCCCGAAAGGACTTCTCGCGTCTGGTGACTGCGGAGTTTGTAGGCAAGTTCAATGTGCTCAAAGAGAACGTCAACCTGGTTGTTACCAACATGCGGGAGGCATTGCAGGAACTGATTGCCTCGGCCAATCAGTTTGCGGAAGGCGCACGTCTCATCGCAGAGAGCTCCCAAAGTCTGGCGCAGGGGTCACAGGTCCAGGCCACCAACGTGGAGGAGGTGACGGCCTCTGTGGAAGAGTTGGCCCGTTCTGTGCAAACAGTCAAGGAAGCAGCCGCGCAGGCCGACCAGGTCGCCAAGCAGACCAACGAACTGGCTAACGAAGGAGCTCAGGCAGTTCGGGAATCCTTGGAAGGGATGGAGCTCATCAAGGCCAGCTCCGATCGAATCAGCGAGATCATCCAGGTGATCTCGGAAATCGCCAGCCAGACCAATCTGCTGGCCCTGAACGCCGCGATCGAGGCAGCTCGGGCAGGCGAACACGGATTGGGCTTTGCCGTGGTGGCCGACGAGGTCCGCAAGCTGGCGGAACGTTCCAACCAGGCGGCTCGGGAGATCTCCGCTCTCATCCGCGAGTCCAGCAACCGGGTCCAGCAAGGCGTGGCTCTCAGCGAACGCACCGCGGAGGCCCTGCGGAAGATCATTCAGGGTGTGGAAACGAGCGCCGCCCGGGTGACTGAAATTGCAGCGGCCATGGTCCAGCAGGCAAGCAGCGCGGAAGAGGTATCGCGAGCCATTCAGCAGATCTCGCACATCACGGAGCAAAATGCCGCAGCCAGCGAGGAGTTGGCTTCCAGCAGCGAAGAACTTGGCGCCCAGGCCAGCGCGCTCCGTACTTTGGTCGCTTCGTTCCGGACAGAGTGAGGACGTCGTTGCCGTATCGAGGCACCATGGTCCGGGTTTCGGACGTGGACTGTGGAGTGGAATGAGGAGGATCTGCCATGACAACAAATGCCAACACTGCATTCACGGAGCAACTTCGACAGGGCAACGAACGCGTCCTCCAGGTGGTCAATTTCCGCCTGGCCGGCGAGATCTATGGGATTCCCATCACTCAGGTCCGCGAGATCATTCTGGTGGGAAACATTACGCGGATTCCTCGTTCACCGCCGCAACTCCGCGGCGTGATCAATCTCCGCAAGCAGGTCATCCCGGTCATCGATCTCCGCGTGGTCTTCGGACTGCCCGAGATCGAAATCGATGACTCAACGAGAATTCTCGTGGTTCAGGTGGGAAGCCTGCTCGTGGGTGTCTTGGTCGACGCGGTCTGCGAAGTGCTTCGCATTCCGCACGATGAGATTACTCCGCCACCAGTGCTTCGGGAAATCGATTGTCGGTTCCTCACCGGGCTGTCAGAACTGAACGGTAAACTCATCATGATCATCGATATGGCCCGAATCCTTTCGGACGAAGACCTCTCTGCGGTGGTCCACAGGGAGACAGCCGCACTTTGCGGAGTGTAGGCCATACGGCTTGAAGCTCAGCAGACCCTGGGCTCATGTGTGCAGCCAAACCCCCGTTTGACGGGCACGGATGCCCGTTATCATTTCCAGCCGTTGCCCTGTGCGCTCCTGTATGAGAGGTAATGGTTCACTTCGAACACTTAAGATCGGTCATTCACAAGTAACCAACCAGCATCCTTGATTCGAGAGGTTTAGTGAGATGCCGACCGGGAGATTTCCACCCAGCTTGGAAAAGTACACAGGGTATATCGATTCACTTCAACAGAAGTTGCTCAGTTTACCTGAACCTGAGCGCGCCTACTTCTTGTCACTGGCCCAGCAAACTCGAGATCTGTTCCTGGGCCTGTTCGAACAATGCCTGGATTTGAGCGAGTCTGTGGCCGATCTCTGCATGGAGATAAGCTTCGCCCGGTACGAACTGGAACAAACTTTTGAAGAAGCTCTCCAGAGAGCTTCCGGAGGAAGGTCCCATTCATCCGAAACGGAGCAGCGCCCTTCGACCTGACGCACGCCCATTTTCTCCCAGAAAAGACCCGGGGCCTTGGCAGGGGCACACGCGGGAGTGAGAAACAGACTGGTAAGACACGCTTGTTAGGTTTTCCGCTTAACCCGAGAAAGACCATTTCTTTCACCGGGCACGTGAAGCGCGCCCTTCCGGATTTTTGCGGAGACCTACTTGTCAGGGCCGCACCTTAACTCTGGAGCAGCGCGAAGGGCGTAATGTCTCGGATAGTTGACCAAAGATGTCACATCACCCCGTGAGGGTCGGGGGAGGGGTTTGACCGGGGGGCAACTCACAGCCTGATCACCAGTAAAACTTGAACACCTTGCCGAGGCCGTCCACGGTGTCATTCTGTGGCGGGACATCGCTTTGGACACGAATCTGGCTAACGTTGTCCAGAACCAGGAGGGCGGTGGCATCCGGTTCGGGGAGCGGGTTACCATTGAGGTCGAGCTCCTGGTGGAGCAATTGCCCGTTCCAAACCTCCGCCACGTCGTTGGAGTTCACTCCCTGGGCTTGAACCCGGGCAAAGGAGCGAAGTGTCCACTGCTGGGCGAGACCCTGCTGGATGACGGTGTCCACCCCGTTGGCGAAGATGGAATCCACCGCGGAGGACAGTTTCACGTTCGCCTGATCGCGACCGCCGCCCGTACTCACGAACACGTTGGCAAAGTTCTTCGCGCGGATCACGAAGCCATTGCCAAGGAGTCGCACATTCGTGGGATCTCCGACAAGTTGGTCGTCTCCCGGGCTTCCGGTGAGATTAGCCGTATCCCGACCGCCCCGCGAATAGGCCAGGACGTAATCGAACGCGGTCACCGAGATGCTGTAACCCTCTCCGGTCAATGTGGCCAGATTGGGTCGAGCGGTGAACGTGTCATTGTAGGGCGAATCGTACAGCGCTGCGGTATCGGTCCCGCCACGTGTGCTGCGGATGTCCATGGTGGCCACATTCTGCACACGGAATTCCTGCTTCCGCGTGCGGTAGGTGAGTTGGCCTGGCTCCGCCACGAGATTGTCGTCGCCGGGGGTGTCCAGAATTTTGATGGAATCGTTCCCGCCCAGCGCGTCCACCGTGGCGATCTCAAAATCTTTGGCGCGGAGGAAATAGCCCTCGCCGAAGACCTTGACAAACGTGTCGTCAATGACCACGCGGTCATCGAACTCCGACCCTGTGAGGCTAGCCGTATCCACGCCGCCGTAGCGGGCATATGCGTGAACATACGCCACCTGGCGGGCGGTGATCTGGTAGCCGGGACCGCTCAGAGTGGCCACCGTCGGGGTGGCGACGAAGCTGTCGTTGCCCGAACCATCGACGAACTTGATCCAGCTTTCGTTCCCGGCCGGCGCCAGGATTTCCACCTGGTCGAAGCCCTTGGCACGGAAGAATGTGCCATCGAAGAGCGTCATGGTGCTGTAGTCCGGCCGGGCAACAAATGCATCCTCGCCGATGGTGCCATGAAACGTGGCGCTATCCTGACCGCCATTTTTGGCGATCAAGTGGGTGAAGTCGAAGCCGTTGACCTCGATACGGTAACCCGTTCCAGTGAGGATTGCGCCGCCTGCCGTGATTGTGGCGGTGTCATCACCGGCCGAGTCGTAGATCATGGCGAGGTCCTGCGACCCACCGGATCCCACAGAGGCCGTGATCGATTCGGCACCGGTGACGAGGGCATCAAGGCCCGGCCCGGCGATTTGGGCCGTTCCCGCAGATCCAGTAAGCGTGTCGTTGCCGGCGGTTCCAACGATTGTCGCCGAGTCATCACCGTTGCCCAGATTGGCCTGGAGTTTTTCGGCCTGCAGTACCGTGATCGTGTAACCCGTTCCGGAGAACACAAAGGAGCCTGGCGCAACCTCCAGGGTATCGTCTCCAGCAGTCCCAACGAAGATCACCTGGTCGTTGCCCGCTCCTAAATCAACCAGCAGCTCGGTGACGGCTGGATCAATGGATTGAACCACATTATTGAGTTTCACCGTCCAGTTGGCGGCCGTATTACCCGCATAGATCTCCAGCACGTCATCGCCGTTAGTTCCCAGAATGGTGGGCCCGCTGACGGAGTTGGGCACCACCGGTGGGTCGAAATTCCCGACCACCGGCAGCGCGTACTGGTTGCCAAATCGCAGGTAAAGGTCCTGCCCGAGCGGTTTGGGGCTGAAGTCGATCTTCTGATAGCCTTTGATCGGATCGGTCACGATTCGGTTGAGAATCGACTGACCATTCGAGATGAGGAAGTACCACTCTCCGCCTTCGGTGGGCGTTTGTCCTGTCCCTGTGGGAACCCAGAGACCGATGTCGTCGAAGCCGTCCTGATCCATGTCGGCGGCCACCGGCCGTTCAAGGATTCCGATGAATCCGAAGCGGAAGGTGTAATCTGCCACGCCGTCCCAGCCCCGACGGACGCCGTTCGCCAGATCGATGTAGAAAACGTCGTCCATGAAGGTTGCCAGGTCGTCGAAGCCATCGCCGTCAAAATCACCCACAATCGGATAGCCGCGGAGCTGGCTGGTGAGTCTGTAATCGACCTGATAGTCGTGGTTCGTGTCAAAGTACCAGTACGAGGGCTGGCCGTTGGGCGGGAAGGCCGTCACGACGCCCACCTCATCGCCATTGGCGTCGTTGTCATCGAAGCGACCGGCGATGGGGAGGCCATTGACAGCGGCCGGTTCAACGAGGTTGATGTCAGGCACGCCGTCATTGGTCACGTCGATGATCCATCGGAACTGGCCATTGACGCGGCCGTAAGCGGCCAGTTTATCGAAGCCGTCGGCCACATCGCCCGGATTGCGGGTAAAGTTTCCGGCGAAAACGTCATCGCTGGTGAAGCCGATCGTGTAGACCAGGTCGAGGTTGACGTAGTCGGGATTGTCGGGATCGAAGACACCGTTACCGTTGGTATCGACCCAGACCGATCCTGCCCCCCAGACACCCACCTCGGGACGGCTGTCTACCGTGAACCGTGCCACGAAGCTGCCGCCCGGCGTCCCATCACCACTTGGGAACAGCGGGGTTTCCAGCGGCTGGACCGCATTCGACTCGCCGTCCAGTTGGTTTCCGGCGGGATCACGCAGCTCATCGGAAATGGTGAGCGTGAAGCGGTCATCGGGCAGTGGTTCGGCGAAGCTCAGAATAATGGTAGCCCGTGCGGGCTGGCCCGGCACAACCGGATCAGGAACCAGGGTGACTCCGGCAATCGGGATGACACCGTTAGCATCGCCGACCAGGCTGAAATGACCGGGATCCAGGGCAAACTCCGGCTGCGTCCCATCCCGGGCGAGCGCCTCGTACAGCCAGCCGGCTGCCCGCGCGGGAAGATCAGAAATCACGATGGAGAGCGACGTCACAAGTGGGGTAGGACCGCTGGTGGGCTTGGGATTGAAGAGATCGAAAGCCGGTGCGGAAGTGATGTACACGCTTTCCACCCGAGGACCCTGCGTATCTATCCAGATGTTTAACCGCTCCACCGTGGACTGGTTACCGGGCACATCCGTTGCCTGCACGAGCAGGGTCCGACGCCCATCCCGCGGGAAGAGGAGCGGATCATTCAGGTCGATTGCCGAAGTGATTTCCCAGTAACCGTTCGGCTCGGCCTGATTCCCGTCGAGCGGCACCGCCGTCGTTTGACCCAGGAAGGCATCCGCGGCATCGATCACGTTGTTTCCGTTGACATCAGCGTACAGCCGGATGATGCTGTCGGCTTCAGCGCGGCCCCACAAAGTCGGCGTTGTGTCGCTCGTGATGCGGTCACCCGCCAGAGCGGGCAACCCGGCCAGACCGGTATCACTGTCGGCAGCGAGGCCATCGGTCGCGGAAGCCGATTCACCGAAAAAGACCGGCGGCGGTGTCACATCCACGACGACCGTCAGCAGGAAGTCGGCGCTGATATTTCCCGCACGGTCTTCCACCTCCAACTTGAGATTGTGCACGCCTTCGGCGAGTGGACCGAGCGGCGGCGTGGTGATCGAGTCCGTCGCCAGGAGTGCACCGCTGTCGTAGAGGAGCACATCCCCACTGCCTTCCGTCCGATCGTAAATCCGGTACCGCAGATTGGTTGGGAAGATATGCAGGAGTGCGTTGGGATCGCTTGTGCCTGCGGTGAATACCGGGGTTGTATCGTTGGTGATGTTATCTACATTGCTGCGGCCGGAATCGCTCACTGTGACCAGGTCGAGATACGGCGTGTTCGGCGCGTAGGTGTCGATCTCGAACTGACCGACAGGCGAAACCAGACTGAGGTTGCCGGCCTGGTCTTCCACCACGGCGTAAATGGTATAGACACCATCGTCGAGCGGCTCGATGGTGATTTCCCAGATCCCGCGGCCGTCGGTGGGATCCCCGTCGCTTTCATCAGAGCCGGCAACGACCTGGCCCACAAGCTGCGTCTGGCCCGCCCCATTGACCACATACAATCGCACAAGAGAGTTGGCTTCTGCCGTTCCCCGGAAGGCAGGATTGTTGATCCTCGTCACATTGTCGTCACTGAATGCGCCGGTATCACTGTCCGGCAGCATGTCGGGCAGGGATGATGCGGCCGGGGACGTGAAGTCAATGGTCACCAGAAGCTGCTCCGACTGCCGCACGTTACCGGCCGCGTCGATGGCCTCCACCGTCAACGGGTGCGGCCCTTCCGCCGGAATGAAGTACACAAGTTGATTGGCATTGAAATCGATTCTCCGCAGACCGAAGTTGTCGTTGGGAACTCCATCCGTGGCGTCGAAGGCGGCATCAAACACGAAACTGTCAATGACGACCTCACCATCCTTGATGAGTACCGTGGTGTTGTATTCCGCGGAGATGCGAACATCGACGATGCCGGCACCGGCCAGCGGATCGCCAATGGTCACGTTGTCCTTGTCGGACCAGCCGGTGTCATCACTGTCCTGAAGGTCAATGGTGGGAATCTGCGGCGGTGTCGTATCGACGACGATTTCGGTGGCCAGGGCCAGGTTGTCCTGAGCATCACTCACGTTGCCTGCCAAGTCTTCCACCTCGGTCCACACGGTGTAGGTGCCGTCGGCGAGGGGCTCCACGGTGATCTCCCAAACGCCTAGACCGTCGTTGGGATTCCCGTCGCTCTCGTCGCTGTGGACGTAGGTTTGTCCTGCCAGAACGGGCCCGCTGCCATTGTCCACGTAGAGCCGCACGCGGGCATTGGCTTCGGCACGGCCGGTGAAGGCGGGCGAAGAGATCGCCGTCACGTTGTCGCCCGGTATGCCTGTGTCGGCATAGCTCGCCAGAACCGGCGCGCTGGCGGCCGGCGGCGTGTAGTCCAGAGTGATGAGCAACTGCTCGGATTGCGCGACATTGCCCGCCCCATCCATGGCCTCGACGGTCAATGGGTGCGGCCCCTCGGCCAGGATGCCGAAGTTCGATTCCACAAAATTGAAGTCGATCGTAACCAGTCCGAACCCATCCAGGATTCCGTCGCTGCCCAGGTCGAATGTCGCGTCAAATACCAGCGGACCGACAATGACGGTGTTCCCATCCTTGATGACGAAGCTGTTACCCAAGTCTGCCGACACGCGGACGTCGATGATGCCCATGCTGGGCAACTGGGTGGGATCGCCGATGGTCACATTATCCAGGTCGGACCAGCCGGTGTCGTCCACGTCCTGCAGATCGACGGTTGGCCGCTGCGGGGCCGTCGTGTCAATCGTGAAACTGACGGGATCTGAAGCGATGCTGATGTTGCCAGCCTGATCTTCGACTTCAGCCCAAACGGTGTATTCGCCATCGGCGAGGGGTTCCACCGTGATCTCCCAAATCCCCAGGCCGTTCGTGGGATCGCCGTCACTCTCGTCGGATTGCACGATCGTCCAGCCAGCCAAGACCGGGCCGGAGCCATCATCAACGTACAGTCTGACCCTGGCATTGGCTTCGGCGAGGCCGGTGAACGCGGGGGCCGATACATTGGTGATCCCGTCGCCGGGTGTTCCCGAATCACTATAGGGTGCCAGACTGATACTGCCTGGCGCAGGGGCCGTGTAATCGATCAGCACGAGGAGCTGCTCGGATTGCGTCCGATTACCCGCGACATCCGTCACTTCCACAGTGAGTGGATGGGGTCCCTCAGCCAGAGTAAGAGTGCGAATGGTAACAGGCCCTACCAGCGTGAAGGAATCAATGACGACTTCACCATCCTTGATGACGGCCGATGTACCCGGCTCTCCCGTGATGCGGACATCCACGATGCCAGGTCCCTGAGTGGGATCGCCGATTGTCACGTTATCCAGGTCGGACCAGCCGGTGTCGTCCGCGTCCTGCAGATCGATGGTTGGCCGCTGCGGCGACACATTGTCGATCGTGACCACCAATTGCGGTCCCTGCAGCACATCCGTAACGTTACCGGCCACATCCTCCACGGTCAGATACATCGTGTACACGCCAGGAGCAAGTGGCGCGGTTGTCACAGAATACACACCCAGACCATTGCCAAGGATTCCATCGCTCTGATCAGATCCCGTAACCGCCACGCCAACAAGATCACTGCCGTTGGCATAGATGCGGACGATGGTGTTGATTTCGGCCTTTCCCTGGAACGTCAGTTGGTTGAGATTGGTGATGTTATCGCCAACGACTCCACTATCGCTGGAAGCCGCCAGCGCGAAGGTCACGGATCCCAGCCCCGGAGTATTCGGATCGTAGGTGAGTGCCAGAGGCGTCCCCAGTTCTCGCATTGCCGACGCCGGGAGGGTTTGGGCGTCGATGACGCGCACGGCGGCACTGATGAAGTTCAGCCACCCGAACGCCGTCGGATCTCCCGAATATCCCCCAGCCAAACCTGCGGACAACAATCCACTCGGCAGAGCGAAAGCGAAGACATTATTGCTGGGACCGAACGGATCAGCGTAGCCCGCGCTTACGCCGTTGACGAACACTTCAACGGCCAAACCGGGTAGTCCCGCGGCGGCCTGAACTGCCGTAAGAACGGGAATTCCCTTGGCTGCCAGATCGGAGAGCCACGCCTGGATGAGCACCACAGGATTGTCCATGTTCGTGATGGAATCGGAGCCGCTGCGGCCGCTATCGTAGGCGGGATGCATGACCACCGCCGTCGGCGTGGGAGCAGCGAAATTCTCCACCTCCAAAGTGTAGGTGTTGGGGTCGCCATCCGTGCTGAAAACGCGGATGTAGTAACGCTGCTGGGATACAACTGGTGCGGCAATCCGCACGCCTGTCGGCGTCATAGTCCCCGTCGCGATGACATTTCCGAGACCATCCAGCAGTTCCGCAGAAAGCTGACCTCCTAATTGGTTGCCGATGATGTTGTCGCCGGTGAAGACGACATTCACAATGAGGCCGCCGCTATCCCGGGCCGTCACCTGGAAATAGTCATCATTGGTCGTACCCAACTGTTCGCTGTGGATGGTGAGGTCCTGAATCGTCAGGTGCGGAATGGAACCCAAGATCGTGGCATTTGCCAACGAGTCGTTGGGCTCCTTGAGATCGGGCAAGGTATAAAGGACGCCCTGAATTCCGAGACCTTCAATCCGATCGAAAGTGATTGCCCCGGCTCCGGTTACCTGGAGGGTCCCATTATCGCCGTCTGGACCCAAAATGAGATGGAAAGGCGCAAGTCCCGGCCAGACGTAGATGACATCCCCATCCGACTGGATGGCTCCATCGGGAGTGCCGCCGTCGACAACCACCTGGAGCGCGGAGGGATTGACGTGGAATTCGTCGTAACCATCTCCACCTTCCAATCGGATGACCGCGAAATTGGTGAACTGCACCGAATAGAGGCCGACGACGTTAACGTTCTGGTCGTCCACCACAATGAACGTATCGTCGCCGGTCGTACCAGCCAGCGTCAGAGAATCCGTGTCGCCCGCGGAACCATCGTTGCCGTTAATAATGAAACCGGTGTTACCGACAAAGTTGATAACACTGATTAGCGAACCGTCGGCTGCGTTCGTTACCCGGAGCTGTCCGGTGCCCGGGCCGGTGGGGACAATGGCGATGTTTTCCGAAATACCGGGAAGCGCGTTGTAAATGATGGGATCGGGAGCGGGGCTCGCATCTCCATCAGGGTTCCCTTCATCGAAGAAAACCTGCACCCCCCAGCCCTGTGGGGTGTTGTCCGCGTAGGGCGTGACGTTGAGCGTGTCCACGTCGTTGGGACCAACGCTGGGAGTTCCCAACGCGTCATCCCCAAAGACATTGAGCTGGGTCACATTGGTGAGATGGATGGGCGCGCTGCCGTTGATGGAAACAGTGAGTGACTGGTACCCGGTGCCGACGATGTCGAACACATCGTTCTGATCAATCGCCGGGTCGTTCGCATCGCCATACAGATTGACAACCCCGGTAGCGGATGAAAGCATCAGATTCTCAATCGAACTGAACGCCACGCCCTTGGAACCAAATGTGCCAATCCAGACCTGGGTTGGCGTGCTCTTGTCCGCCCAGATGTCGATGGGACCTGAGAAGAACAGATTGAGCGAATCCCCAGCAGGAGCGAATGCTGGGATCGGATCGCCACCGTTAATGAGGATCGCAAAATTCGCGGAGGGATCAACACTGATCTCGTCGGCCGTTCCCCACGGCTGAGGAATGGCTTCAAAACCGGCGTTGACGATGAGACCAAAAGCGTTGGGATCGGTTTGGATCAGCGATCCCCCAACGATAGAGATGGGCAGGAGAGCGCCCGTCGCGCTGTTGTAAATGGTAACCCCGCTGTCCGACACAGAAATCCAATCGTAAGCATTTCCGCTGCCGACTCCCGGTACGATCACCCCGGTTCCAAATCCGAAGGGATCGATGGTCGTGGCCGGATCAACCAGATCATCCTCGCTGGGAGCATAGACGTAGAGTCGGTCTCCACCGCCACCAGCGGTGTCCACCGTGAGATTTGCAGCACCGGAGATCACCAGGTCAGGACCGGTTCCCCCTCCTGCCAACCCCGGGAATTGATCGAAGAAATCACCTTCACTGGGGCCATCCCATGGGTCGCCGCCAAAGAAGACCAGCGCTGAATCCAAGCCAGTGGGAGCCACAGTGACGGCATCATCGCCGCTGGTTCCCGTCACGGAGATGGCATCGTCGCTCCAACCGTCGCCAGCATAGATGACGGTCTCCATGGTTCTGACATCGACGGGAACAGCGAAACCGGAAGCGAGCAAGCCTCCGCCTGTTTGGTAAGCGAAGTCAATATTCCTCGCACCCCCACCGATATCGACGATTTCCAGTACGTCGCGAAGCGAGCTGTTTCCGGCCGGGTCATTTCCTTCGATACGCAGGCCGGTCAGCGGTATGACCGCTGAGCTACCAAGGTCGGAAGTGATATTGAGGATGAATCGGTCTGTTCCCGTGCCACCCAGAAAGACGTTATCCCCGCCGAGGCTGTCACCATTAATGATCAGCGTGGATGCATCGTTGCCCGGTCCAAGATTGATCTCCGTGTGGTCCGCCGTCGTGGCGTTGACGGTGAGCGTGTCGGCGGATTGAGATGTGTGAATGTACAGATTTTCCAGCGTCGATCCGCCGGGAGTGTATTCATATCGGATGGGGGCGGCTGCATCAAAGTTGAGCAGCGTGGTCGTTCGCGAGAGGACGTTCCCGCCCGCCGCATCATTGATCTGAGCAGTCGTATAGCCCAGCAATCCTCCGGAATCGTCCACGTAAAGCGAATCGACCCCTGTATCACTCGCCGGGCCGGGAATGATCGTGAGCGGACCTTTGATTTGACCGATGGTATTCACCCCCGTTCCAAACGGTGCCCAGTTGAGAGCCGTTGGCGGACCGTAAGATCCCACCCGAAATACATCAGAGCCAGGACCGCCCGAAATGCGATACTGGAACGGAGCGAAGGTGGACAGAATGGTGATGACGTCGTCGCCCGAAGTGGCCTCGAAGCGGATGTCTTCGATGGTCGCAAAATAAAGCTCAATGGTGCCCGGCGATGCTCCGATGATCCGATCACCGAAGAACTGAATATTGTCGCCGGTTGGGTCGTTGATGTCGGAGAGATCAATCACAGACAGCCCGGCCTGCCCATGCATCTGCACGTTACTCTGAATGGCGTCCAGGTACTTGGTGGCCGCGTTCGAGTAAAGTTCCGATCCATTCTGGCCGTACATTCGGTTGGCCTGTGAGCCGGGACCGGTGGCCAGAATGTTGAACGTTTCTCCCTGGGCGTCGTCCGACTCCAGCGTACCTCCCGTAAATTCATTGCCGTACATATCGAGGAACTGGAGCCCTGGCACGGCCACGTGGTAATTGAGGTTGAAAACGTCGCTGCCGTCGAGGCTGTTAACCGTCACCCGAGTTTTATTGGCGAAGCTGTACGCCTCGAACGTGCCGCTATCCGAGCGAACGGTAATCGTTTGATCGGGGCCGACGACGGGTCCGTCAACGATCGAGATGGTCTCCGTGGTATTGGTGGCGAAAATATCGAGCTGTGCAGCGGGAACCGTGTCGATGACAGGAGACAAATTCTGGAACGAGATGAACATCTCATCGCCGTTCCACGCTCCTGGGTGGCCGGGATAACCGGCACCTGGGCCCGCATTATCGTCGGGATCGATGACGATCTGACCATCATCAGCGCTGCCACCGAAAAGGGCTCCCGCAAAGTAACTCATTCGCCCGATCGGGCTGCCCGGATCGCCTACCAGCACGAGTTGGTCGAGATCCACGAGGCTTGATCCCAGCGCTTCTCCATCGAAGAAGATGGGCACGGCGAACGTTCCACCGGATAGATCGATGATCAGCGTATCGGAGTCGGATGAACCCTGCACGTTGATCCCGGTGAGGCCCGCCAGAGGAGTTGTGCTGGACAGGTTTCCGTCGATGTACACTTCCAGGTCGGTGCCGTTGCGGAGGAGTCGAAACTCGTCGGCCAGGGAGTTGTTGCTGCCGTTGCCACCGAGATCATCCGCGGTGATGGTGACAACACTGAGAAGATGGCGCTCTTCCAAAGGTTCCAAAACAAGTTGGCGCCGGGCTGAAGGTCCTTTCCTGCGAACGGTACGGCTGAGTTTCCGAGCAGGTCGATGTGTCCGATTCCGGAAAATGTTGCCAAGTCGCATAGGTGTCACTCCTCTGTAAGACCCGGTGCGGCCGACACAGAACTCAACCGCAGTGCTTCGGCACACTGAGAAATGCGCGGTTCGTTCGATGGCGGAAGAGATTCAAACAACGGAACGCGCTTGCTCCCTGCTTGTGCTGGCCACGTGTCAAAATCGCCAAATTTGCCCGATTGGCTAAGCTGGATAGATTTATAGTCACGCCCCGTTCGTTTGTCAACGATTTTCCGGATTGTGTCGGTTGTAGTGGAAATGCCGGATGGGGTGACCCCACCACATGGGTTATTGACATGAGGTGTTTCGTGCATCCACGGTGGAACCTTCCGCGGGTGCTCAGGTCGCGCAAAGGGATCTCTCACCTCTTCAGGGCCGCGTCGTTCCCCGGTCAGCGGCGATACGGCCGCCGGGCGGGACCCTGGGGTTTTTGGGGGTGATGGAACGGCCCTGGGGTTTTTCGAGCAGTGACGGTGGAAAAATCCTGGAAATCGGCGGGCGGGTACTTGACGGACAATTGGTAGGGTCGTACTATCAAGCTGGACAAACGAGGAAGTCTTTAATGCCTGCAGCGAATTTGCGGGTTCTGCGAGTGGGGGATAGTAAGCGGTCGATCGCGAAAGGACCGCATCTTGGTTCTTAATCTCATGGGATGTCCGGGAGGGGGGTCAGCACCTACAAGTCCCGAAAGTGATGGCAACGTTTCACCGGTCCGCGCTGGGAGTTGTTCCCGACCGGTGGAGGATGGTTCCCGCTGTCTCTATGAAATGGAGGAGGGAGTTATGGTCAGGAAAGCCGTTGGAGGGTTGTTGGCGCTGGGATTTCTCCTTGTGCCACTGGCGGTTTGGGCCCAGTCGGCCAGCGAGTCGGCCTGTCAACCGGCCTGTCAGCCGGCGTGCGCACCGGAAGTGACCTGCGTTCAGAAGACGGTGCTCACCCGGCAGTGGGTCACGGAAATGCGCAAGGTCCGCTGTGTCGAGTATGTCCCCCAGCAACGCGAGTACACAACCTATCGGGTGAACTGGGTGAAGGAAACGCAGGTCATTGAGAAGACCTGCACCGAGTGGAAACTCGAGCCCCGGGTAAAGGAAATCAAATGCGTGGGCTATCGCCCGGTGTGGAAGAGTGAACCGTATGAATACACGGTTTACGTACCCAAAATCGTAAAGGAGCCCGGGACGCGCAAGGTCTGCAAGTGGGTGCAGGTTGAGGAACCCCGGAAGATTTGCGTGGATGAAGGCCACTGGGAAGAGCGACCGTGTGAGCCGGTACGCGGAATCTGCCGGCATTGCCATCGACGGGTGATCGTTGATCCGCCCAGCGACGGCGCCTGCTGCCCGCCCAAGCCCGTCTGCGTGTGCAAAGTTTGGGTGCCCAATCCGGTGGTGAAGGAAATCACAGTCAAAGTGTGGAAGCCCCAAATTGTTGAGGAACCCTGCGAAATCACCAAGTGTGTCTGGGAGCCTCAAAAGCGGCAGGGGATCCGCAAATGGTGCGAATGGGAACGCTATGAGTACACCAAAAAGGTTTGCTATTATGAGTGCGTTCCCCACACGGTGACGAAGCCGGTCTGCGTCACGACCTGGAAGAAAGTCTGCGAACCGGTCGTCAAGAAATGCACGGTGCTCGTGCCGCAGGTCGTGGAAAAGGAAGTCCCGGTGAAGGTGTGCAAGCTGGTGCCCACCGTGGTCAACGTTCCGGTTCGGCCATGCCATGTGCACCATCGACTGCTGGCCCGTCGTGCGGTCGCCTGTTGTGATCCCTGATCGAAAACAGCATGCGCTGGCGATCATAAACTGAGGAGCACTTGCTCCTTCCGGCCAGTTCGGGTGGGTAACCAACTCGGAATTGTTCCGTCAGGGCTGTAATCGAATCAATTGACCGGTCTGAGGCGTTGATGCCCAGGCCGGTTTTTGTTTGCCCCTTCGACTTATGTTTACACCCATGATGCGTAACCGGAAAGAGAAAGTTGAAACACTCCTCGCAGTGGGAAACTTGCCATTCAAACTAGGTGCGCAGGCTCAGATCTGAGGCAAGTCAACAAGCTCTCTTCAGGCCAGTGTCTGCCGACGACTGACGGCTTCGGATACTGCGCGGCGGGAGGCGAGATAAAACTCCAGCCGCGCCAGCACTCCCTCCCGGTGGGGACCGAACGGCACGAAAACCGCGCGGAGGACATCCACCGGAGTTGGTTCCCGCGTGTCGAAGAGAAACACCCCCTGATCGACGATGCGAACAGCGCGGATGGCCCGCCAGGGAATCCGCTGCAGCCTGCCGAAGACGATCCGTTCCACGCCGTACGGTCCCAGGCGGTATGTTGCCTTAAGGAGTGCCCTGGCGAACGACGCGACCAGAAACAGGTCCGCGAAGACCGTCCAGAAAAGTCTTCCGGTCACGAGAAAAACCCCGGCCGATGCACAGGCCAACGTCAGTAACAGCAGGACCGCCGTCGCAGGGTGGTCCCGAACCGGCCAATCATCCCATTCGAGAAGCGGCGGATCTTCTTCCCAGGCCGGACCGTAATATCGGGTGATGGTACTTGCCGTGCTCATACTCTTTTATTTTAGTCACCCCGATTGGACCTTCACAAAAGCCCGTTGATGCCGAAGTTCACTCACTTTCAGGGGAGGCATGGGCCGAGAATCTGGGTTTTGGAAGCACAAAACCTCGGTCATACGCCTGGGAAAAACGCCGGTCAACCGATCGACTCCGGTAAGGGCAATTCATGAATTGCCCCTACGTGGCCAAGTGAATTAGATCTTGGTAGGCCGATTGACGAATCACCGAGGAACTCATCCAGGCTTGCCAGACCCGACTTCGGTAGCAATTCACGAATCGTCTTCATGATGAACCAGGACAGGTAAGTAGAAACCGTGCCCGCACTGAGCAGTTATACCATCCTGGCCGGATGACAGCGTATTCACACCGTATCAGCAGTCAACGCCGCCGCACGGGGTACGATTTTACCAATCCGGCAACTTTTTCGGCCGGGCCTTTTGCACAATCGCGCTCCACTCCACCGCAGGCTCAAATCGGTTTTCCCCATGTTTCACCTGGGCGAGGACGGGCGGTACGCACCGGGCGGCGAGCTCGGCCAGGTTGCTCTCGACGCTAATGTCCTGGGGATCGCGAGGATGGGGTTCGTTGAGAACAATCCCCGCGATTTCCAGCCCCTCGCGAAATGTGGTGGCAGCGATGAGTGTCAGGAGTGTGTGATTGATCGTTCCCAGAACATTCTTACTCACCACCAGCAGAGGATAGCCAAACTCATAAGCCAGATCGGCCACATAATCTTCGTCACTGATGGGCGACATCAGCCCGCCGGCACCCTCGATGAGTACCACGTCCGCCCACTGCTGCCAGGGGCGAAGGCCCTCACGCAGAAGCCGGGGATCAACGGCTTTTCCTTCCAGCCGCGCTGCAAGGTGGGGGGCCAGCGGGGCCTCGAAACGCTGAGGACACACTTCCGCCAGCGAGAGCGGTCTTCCAGCGGCCTCCCACAGGGTCAACGCATCTTCCGAAATGAGTTCCCCTTTCTGCCGGACACAACCGCTGGCCGCGGGTTTGTAAACGCCCACACGGAGCCCGGCTCGGACGAGCTCTCGGGCAATGAGCGCCCCGACGTAGGTTTTTCCCACCCCTGTGTCGGTCCCAGTAATGAAAAGTCCCAACGGTTTCCTTCTGGACATCGAGATGCTTCCTGATCGCCACCGCTAATGTTGGAGAGGTTTACTAAATTTTCACCCCAAAAAGGTCACCAATTGGCCGGATTTTTCTGCTGCGGAACGACTGTCATCCATCAGTCGCGGCACAGCCGGTAGATACCCACCTGCCGTGCGATCGCCACGGCTTCTTGATATTCCTGGGGAGTGCACCGCCGCGCAATTTCGGGAAAATCCCACGCCCGGCCCTCCGGACGATACTGTGCCATGATGTTCACATAGGTGTGCGGTGAAATTTCCTCGGCAAGGAATCGCATGGCTTTTTCGGTACCAGCAAGGCCGTTGGGCATCACCAGGTGGCGGACGAGAAGTCCTCTCACGGCAAGGCCGCGCTCATCGAGGATGAGATCTCCGACCTGCCGATGCATTTCGCGAATGGCGGCCTGACAGACTTCCCAGTAGTCGGGGGCATGCGCGAAGCGCTCCGCAACCGCGGGATCGGTGAACTTGATATCCGGCATATAAATATCGATCACTCCGTCGAGGAGGTGCAGTGTTTCCACCGAATCATAACCGCCCGAGTTGTAAACAAGGGGAATTCGCAGCCCCTCTTCCACGGCGATGGGAAGGGCCTCCAGTATTTGCGCGACCACATGGCTGGGCGTAACGAAATTGATGTTATGGCACCCCAACTCCTGAAGACGAATCATCAGTCGTGCCAAGCGCTGGGCATCGCACGGGGAACCCGTGCGGTACCAACTGATGTCGTTGTTCTGACAGAATACACAGCGGAGATTGCACCCGGAGAAGAAGATCGTCCCCGAACCGTTCCAACCGCGAAGGCAGGGTTCCTCGCCGTGGTGGGGGAAAGCACTGGAGACCCAGGCATACCGACCAATGCCGCAAAACGAACCCCGCGGCTCATCATGTGACCGATCGGCTCCACATTGCCGGGGGCAGAGGGTGCATTCCGCCAGCCGAGCAAGGGCAGTTTCCGCGCGCTTTTTTAGTTCACCACTGGAGTGGAGTTTCACGTAATTCGGTTCCGTCTGGTGGAGAACCACTGTTTCGCTCCTGGAAGACGACGGCCTTCTGGCCGGATTAGCGATCACTTGCCCGAGGACGGAGCTTGCAAACGCGCTGTTGCCACATTTTTCATTGTGAACCTTTCGGAAGTTTCCCGGAAGGGTGTCGATCCGTGCGACACGGTGTCGACCGGCGCGACACCGAACGGTGCTGTTTGGCTGGCACGTGGGACGTTCGTCCTGGCCTTCGATGCGTTTTTGGAGGATTTTCACGTGCCTGCCCGTTTTCCCTCTGCTATGAGGCAAGTTGGAATGGCGTTTGCGAGAGCGCAGCGTCCTTTTCCCGAAATGGGAGATTCCACACCGACGGGAAGAGCGGGTTGTCGGGAATTGGGCCGCGGTCGCGGGGCAGTCCTGTCGGGCGGTCGATGGAGACACTGACAATCCCGCGAATTTGGCTGGCAAGGTTTTCTTACAGAACTGGGAACTACGGAGTGACGTGACATGAAGACGTTGCGACCCATGGATGATGGGCGTTCGGCATTCACCCTCGTTGAGCTTCTGGTGGTCATTGCGATTATCGGACTGCTCGTCGCGCTTTTGCTGCCGGCCGTGCAGGCAGCACGGGAAGCGGCTCGGCGAGCTCAATGTCTCAACAACCTCAAGCAACTCGGGCTGGCGGTTCATAATTACGCCAGCAACTGGGGGTGTTTTCCCTCGAGCGCGATTGTGGACCGGAACGTCCAGGCGACGGGCAATAACGTGTCATGGGGAGTGCACGGGCGGATTTTGCCTTTTATAGAGCAGGTGCCGCTCGGCTCGCAGGTGAACCTGGTGGAAGCCTGGGATTCACAACTCGTGATTGATGGCGTCCGGATTCCCGTGTTTGCCTGTCCCAGCGATCCCAAGTCTTCGGAAATACGGGATACAGGGGCCGGAAAGCCACGTCTGTATCCGACAACCTACGGGTTCAATCTCGGTGTGTACTTCGTGTACGACCCCGTTACCGGAAGAGGCGGCGACGGCATCGCCTTTCCCAACTCGGCGGTGACCTGGGCGGGGGTCATCGATGGCACGAGCCACACACTGCTGGCGTCGGAAGTCAAAGCCTGGCAGCCGTATCGGCGGAACGGCGGGCCGCCGTCCACCAACATTCCGGCTTCCGCAGCCGAGGCCTCGACTGTTGTCGCATCGGCGGGAGAAGCGAAGACCACCGGGCACACCGAATGGCCGGACGGGCGTGTCCACCATACCGGCTTCACCGCGTGTTTGCCTCCCAATACCCGTGTGCCATGTGACATCGGCGGAAGAACGGAAGATTGCGACTACAACTCGTGGCAGGAAGGGAAGAACGGAATCAACGGGGCTCCCACCTACGCGATTGTGACCGCCCGCAGTTTTCACCCGGGCGGCGTCAATGCCGTCCACGTCGATGGTTCCGCACGGTTCTACGCACAGACCATTGAGCTGCCCGTCTGGCGGGCCCTGGCAACTCGGGCAGGAAGGGAACTTGTACCCAACCAGTGAATTGGGTGCGTCACAATGCCGGAGTCAACCGCGGGCATAACCAGCGAGAGCGCGGGCGTGGCAGCAGCATCAAGCAGGGGGATGGCCCGGGTTGCAATCGTGGGAAGCATGATGACCAGGAAAAGCGTCAGCTCCGCGCGTCCTGTTTCGGGTAAGGGAAAAAAATCCCTTCCCGCAAAATGAGGATGCGATGGCACAGCCGCTCCAGAAAATCCCGATCGTGGGAGACGATAATCATCGCCTGCGGCAGACTCGCCAAAATGCTTTCCACCCGGGCTGACGCCGTGGGATCCAGACCCGCGGTGGGTTCGTCCAGAAGAAGAACTTGCGGATCCATCGCCAGGACAGTGGCCAGCGCGACGAGTCTTTTCTCTCCGCCCGAGAGTCGGTACGTGATGCGATTCTCCCAGCCCTCCAGTCCCAGTTCTGCCAGTGTGCGACGAACGATCTGGCGCACTTCGACAACGCTCTTTCCCTGATTGAATGGCCCAAACGCGACATCCTCGGCCACTGTGGGACAGAAGAGCTGATCATCACTGTCTTGGAAGAGCAGGCCGATTTTTCCCGGCAGATCGTCGAAATCACCGGGCCGGCTGCGAACCCGTCCGAAAATCTCGATCATTCCTCTCTGGGGTTGCACCAAGCCCATGAGCATGAGGAGAAACGTGGTCTTACCGCTTCCGTTGGCCCCGATGATCCCGAGCTTCTCTCCGGCGCGGAGCTGAAACGCAAGCCCCTGAAACAGAGGGGGCTGCCCTTCATACTGGAAATGAATGTCTTCCAGTCGGATGAGCGGCGACGAGGGCTCGCACCCGACAGGATCGGGTTGCGCGCTGCTTTGGACGGCTGGGTGATTGGCGACGGCAGGCGGCGCGGGAAGGGAGTTCTCGGGGGGCTCGGTGAGCGGGGAATCCCCGGGTTCAGTGGGCGTCTTATGCAAGTTGCGTGGCACCGTCACAGCAGACGCTCCAGTCGCAAATAGGCCAGTGCTGCCAGAGAAAGGGCCGCCACGAACCAAACATCGCGCCAACTGAAATGGAAATGCCGCCACAGATAGAAATACCCCTTGAATCCGCGACACTTCATGGCTGCCAGAATGCGGTCCGATCGAGCAAGACTGCGGACGATGAGCATGCCAACCATCTGGCCGTAGGTGTGAAAAGTCCACCGGTTCCACCGGGGACGAAACGCCCGCATTCTCGCCGCCGTGTGGAGGCGATGGTATTCGTCTTCCAGAACTTTCAAATAGCGAATACTCAGCAGGACGATTTGCACCAGCTTGCGGGGAAGACGCAAATGGGCGAGCACGTGCCCCAGCACGGGAATCTCCAGCGTGCCCACCAAGCCGGCGGCACCGCCCAGAACGATGGTGGCTTTGGCCCAGATCATCACAGCCTGATACAGACCATCCCAGCTTGCGTGGGCGAGCCAGCCGGGGCCCAGCGGTTGGCCGGGAACCGTCCAGGGCAAAACACCGGCCAGAATCACTCCAAACCCCACCACGGGAAGAATCCGCCGCAGCGTGCGGCGCATAGAAAAACGGGCAAGAGCCAGAAGGAGGCCACTCAACACACCGAGTCCAGCAAGGGTCAGTGCCTGCCTGGCAAAAACAGTCGCCGTGGCGAAAAGAAGAAGCGCGATCACCCGCAGCCGCGGATCAAACGCGTCGATGATCCGCGGGCCGGGAGCCGCCGCTAGTTCGAATTCATCCCACTGGCGATTCATCAGAGCAGCCCGATTTGTCGGCAATCTGATGCGAAATGGCACACCCGGTGCGAAGATTCACCAGCGCTCTCGCTTTCGCGCCAGAATGTAGAACGCAATCCCTGTGATGCCAAGGATATAGCCCAATCCGCCCAGCACGTCACGCAACTGGGTGGTCGCGCGAAACTCCTGCCATTCTTCGCGGAGTTTGACAAGTTGCGCTTTGAGCGTGTTCATTTCTGACCTTAAATCGGCGAGAGGAGCGGCGATGCCCGTCGCTGGCGATTCCTGCTGACTGTGACTACCGGAGGAAACTGGGGTGGTAGGCGGAGAATGATCCGCAACGTCCGAGGAGTTCCCCTCGGGCTTGGCACTCGATGAACTGGGTGGACCTGGCAACTCGGCCAGTTCCGCGGCGGAAACGTTCCACTGAGCCTGGTGGCCATCAGCGGTTATGGCGACGACTTTGAAATCACTGCGGAAAGGGGCGTCCAGCGTGAACTTTCCCTCTGCATCGGACTTCGTTTTGGCGACAATCTTCCCATCCGGGGTGGTCAAGCTGATTTCGGCGTCCGGCACGCCTGTTCCGCCCGGTAAAAACACCTGGCCCTTAATCGATTTCCCTTCGCCGGAGGCAAACAGGTAGAGCGTATGGGCCGTGGCTTTTCCTGGGCTGAGCGCCCAGCAGGCCATTGAGAGAAGCAATGCCCATTTCACCGTGAAGGACTGTCGCAACACTTCGATCACCCTCCTGGACAAGAGTGCCGTCGTCGATGCGGGAAATTCTTTTTACGAGTCATCCTGATTCAGGCGTCAGAAGTGGTGCACGGAACACCTCGGGCTGGACGCGTCGGAGAAAAAAAGTGGCCGCCGCGGTGATGAAACCTTCTCCCAAAGCGAGGACGCCGTCACTGGCAAACACGATCCAGGAGAGGACATGAAACTGTTGTCCGGCCAGCGACACGCACAAAGCGGTCAGAAACGCGCTGAGGAGCACGGCCGTTGCTCCCGCGGCAAATCCACCCGCCGTGACCAGAAAGGGTTTCGAGGAGCGAACGAATCCCCGGAACAGATACCCGCACAGCACCCCGGGAAACGCCATGTTGAACGTGTTGATGCCCAGTGTTGTCAATCCGCCCGCCCCAAAAAAAAGCCATTGAAGCCCGGTCGCCACAAAGACCGCGACGAAGGCCGTCCATCCCAGCACGAGCCCCATAAGCCCTGTAAGCACCAGGTGAAAAGCAACCGGGCCCATGGGAATTTGGATGAGCGACACAACAAAGAACAGACTGGTGAGTAGTCCCGCTCGGGGAATCTCGTCCGGTTCCAGCCTGGCCAGCCCCAGACCGATCCCGGCAAAGGATCCCACCCAGCCGGCAGCCGTCACCAGCGTTCCCGCGGTTGTGGTCGTCAGAATTCCGTCCGGAATATGCATGCGTTGTGGCGTTCCAAATCGATGTCAAAGACGGAAGTTAGCCCATCAAGATGTCTTCTAGATTCAGACTCCCGATCTGCCGAGGCTCTAACCTACCCAGCCATCACGGCTAGGGCGCTTTTTTCGCCGGGCTACCCGAAGCCGGGTCCACTGCCCGCACCCAAATGAGGCCTCCCAATTCCACCTCGGCGGGTTGGCCGTCGGGGCCTGGCCGCTGTTCTCCCTCAACCATTGCGGCAAAACCCCACCAACCAGCCCAGGGAACGGTGTAGCAGAAAACGCCCTGGCCGTCGGCCTTGACGACCTGCGTCACCAGGCTTCCGTTGGGCGGCTGGACACGGTGATCCTGGTTCCAGTATTCCACTTCCACCCGGGCAAACGGCACGGGCTTTCCATCGTGCAACACGATGCCCCGGAACGTGTTCCCCGCCCAGAGACCGTAGGGCCGCGTCAGGGGCTGGATCTCCACCGGCAATCCGATGGGTTGTTCCCACTGTCCGTCGTCCCCCAGAAAATTCACCACCACCTTGGTGTAATGAATAATCCACTTCTTTTCGAGTTTTTCCCAGTAAGGGGCGGGTTCGATCGCGAAAACATGATCGCCGGGCTGCCTCAACTGAAACTGAGCCGTGTAGGCCGGTTGACCTTCCAGGCTGCGCGGTTGGAGTGCGGATTTCAGATCCTCAGCCCGACCCTTGTGAACAACAAAGAACCGCACCGGATCCGCCATGGGCATGATCGGCCCTTGGTCCATCGGATGGGTGAACTGGATGTCAAACACCAGCTTCGTCTGGGAAGGTTCTTCAACCACATCGTGATTGGGGATCAGAACCAGAAAATGGGCATCTGCCTGTGGGCCGAGAACGAGTCCCACGATCGCGCAGGCGATGATGGTCCAACCGGAAAGAAGCCGATGGCGGGAAACACGGATCATGGCATCAAGGGACGGGGCTGAGCGACTTGAAACGCGGTGCATAAAACACTTCCTCGCCCGACAAAAGCGAGGCTGGGCAAGGTTTCGTATTACGCACTGGCCTATTGTAACACCAGGATCGACGGGCGTCCACAAGTTAACGAGCATCCACAAGTCGGAGGGCTGACACATCTCCTCTTTTCCCCACTTTTCCTTCGCCGACGGGGAAGCAGGCTTCCGGACGACCTCGCGCAGGAGCGAGATCCAGCCCGGAGAGACCTGCTTGTCAGCCCCGCTTCCCTGACCTCGGATAAGCCATTTCGTTTTTACCGGGCACGACATGTGTGCCCCTCCGAAGGATTTTTCAACACACCTCCTTCTCAAGGCAGATTCCAATGCACGTCATCGACGGGGCTTCAACGGCTCGGTTCGCTCGCCCGTTAAACGGTGGCGCCAATTACGGTAGGGGCCATTCATGAATTGTCCCTACAATCCACGGCGCCCGTGGCATCTGATCCGTCGCTACAAAATGGAGTTGGGTCGCGTCGTAGGGACGCATTGAGGGTCGCGATCCTCATGCCCGGCAAGTTTCTCGGTCTGGGTGTGGATTCGTTGGGTTCCTCAATTTCCTCACGCATCTGCGCGAAGGGGTACCCATCTTCAGAGTGGTTCAATGAAACACCGCACCGGTAATCTCGCCAGGCCAGGACAGAAATGCGTTTGCTCTTGGGCCGCGGTGAACTTATCATTAGGGAATTGGTGTCACATGGATGTGGGGCGCGTTGGGAAAGGGACGAGCTTGGCTATGGAAACATCGACCACGATAGACGATATCGGCCTGACGCGAACGTGGGGTGGTTTGCAAAATCGGGAGCGTCTCCAGGCTCTCGTGGAGGCCTATCACGACCTCATCGATCAGAGACGCCGTCTCAACTGGACGGAGCATCTTCAACTGATTCGCAGACTGGGCCACGGTGGACAGGGTGTCGTGTATCTCAGTCAGCGGCGAGGGGCCGACGGCTTCACCTTGCCGGTGGCCCTCAAATTCTTCGCCCCTGACCCCTATCCCAGCGAAGCCGCCTATGAGGAGGCGATGCAGCGGATCGGTTGGGTGTCCAGCCGTGTCGCCCAGATTGCACATGACAACCTTCTGGACGTTCACAACTGGCTGGAGCGGGACGGCATCCGGATTATGGAGATGGAATGGGTGGACGGCTACGATCTCGCCCGCCTGCTCACCAACCGGATGTACCAGCTTTTGGAGCAACGGGTGAAGCCCATCCGCTGGCGGTATCTCAACGAGGTTGTGGTCACAGCCGGGCCGGTGCAGCCGCGGCTAAAACCGGGAGTTGCGGTGGCGATCGTGCGAGATTGCCTGGCCGGGCTGGCCGCCCTCCACAGAGGGCGCATCGTCCACGGGGACATCAAGCCCTCGAACATCATGCTAAAGAAAACTGGCACGGCCAAGCTGGTGGATGTGGGATCGGCGGTCGATCTGGATAAACCGCCGTCACGCAGAAGTTGCACCCCCCTTTACGCGGCGCCGGAGGTCCTGGACAGCGACGGTGCGGATATTTCGCCGCGCTCGGATTTGGCCAGTTTGGGTTATGTCCTCATCGAGATGCTGTCCGGTCAGCCAGTTTTTCCACCGAATCTACAACGTGCCGAGTTGCTGGAAGCCAAACGGCTGTTGCCGCAGCGATTGCACACGATCCTGCCCCCCGAGTGCCTGAAGAGTGAGGCCCTGGTCAGTTTCTGTCGCCTCTTGATCGCGCCCGATCCGTCCAAGCGTTTTGACAATGCGGAGGCGGCCGACCTGGGCAGGAATGGGGCCTCGGAGTTTCTCCGGGAACTGGTCAAGGGCGATTTGGCCTCCGAATATGCCACAGAAATTCGGCTGTGGCTCGCCGACCTCCATGACCTGTGAATCACTGCCACCCACCATGAAACGGACGCTGGTGCTTGGCCTGGGAAATCCTATCCTTTCCGATGACTCGGTGGGGCTTCGCGTGGTCCAGGAACTCCAGAAGGTTTTACCCCCGCAAGAGGATGTTGTAATCGACGAGGATCACTGGGGCGGACTGCGGTTGATGGAACGGCTGACAGGATTCGATCGCGCGATTATCATCGATGCCATTCAGACAGGTGCGGCGCCGGGAACCATTCGGATCCTCCACCCCAGTGAGATCCCCACCCAGCACAGCGCCTCGGCTCACGATGTCAATCTTCCCACGGCCCTGGCGTTCGGCCGTCAGATGGGGTTGCATCTGCCCCCCGACGATTCCATCGTCCTTGTGGCCATCGAGGCGGAAGATGTCCTGACATTTGGTGAACAGTGCACGCCCGCAGTCGCGGCAGCCATCCCCCACGCGGTCAAACTGGTCAAGGAAATTCTGTCCAACTGGGATAGGCCAACCACCGAAGGGGAGAGCTAGCGTCCCTTGTTTCGGAGCCGAACTTGCCGTAAGCCGCGCCGAAGGTCAGGATGTTGCCTTTTTGTTGTGGCGGTATGCGATGACCCGCACTTTTTCCAGCGTCACGAGACCTTCGTGAATCATTCCGTCCAGTTCCTGGATGAACGCCTCGATTTTCTCTTCTGCGTCCACGATCTCTATGACAACGGGAAGGTCTTCGGAGAGACGAAGGATTTTGGCGGTGTGGATTCGGCTATTCGCGCCGAACCCCAGAAAACCACGGATCACGGTAGCCCCAGCCAGACCGCGACGGCGGGCCTCTTCCACAATCACCTCATAGAGCGGGCGATTTCCCACTCGATCGCTTTCCCCGATAAAAATCCGTAGCAGATGGGCCTCGTAAGGAAGTTTCATGATAGGGTTGACTCCGCGACATCACAGAATGCGAGCCAGAAAGCCCCCCACAATAAGCGCGATCAGACCTGCCCCATTTTGGAGCAGAAGATTACCCATGGCAAGCAGCCATTCGCTGGATCGCATAAGTTCCGTAGTCTCCAGGATAAAAGTGGAAAATGTGGTGAAAGCCCCGAAGAATCCCACCATCACTGCGGTCCGGAGGTGGGGCGGCAAAACCCAGCGGTTCTCCAAAAGCCCCCACACGAGTCCGGCCACAAAACATCCGAGTATGTTTACCGTCACCGTCCCCCAAGGAAAACTCACTCCATTAAGGCGGTGAACAAAGCCGGCCAGGCCATAACGCGCCAAAGTGCCCAGCGCTCCTGCCAGAGCAAGGTAGATCAGCTTTTCCGCAACAGCCATGAAGACACCTCTTCAGCTACCGCAAACCTCGGACTGTCGCGCAGGCAAGAAAACAAAAAACCCGCTTGTGCAGCGGGTCGGCTGAACGAGCTGCGACCCCTGCCGTGCAAATGCCTGCGCGGTAGGAGTCATCAGCCCGATAGGGCATTTAGCGGGGGACTCCATCCCCGTCAACTTTAAGCCTACATCAGGGGGATGAATTCGTCAAGGCCAAGGTCCGCCGGGACACGCATCACAATTGCCGCCAGGAAGCGTGGTTGAACGGTCGACGTGAAAGTTGGCCGCGTCCACCGGACGCATTGGAGGGTCGGGTCCCACCGCGACCGATCACCCGATTCCGTCCTGCCCGACGGCAAGGTTGTGAAGGCTAAAGCCTTCACCGAAAAGCGGCGATGAATCGCCGCACTCCATGGAGTGCGGGGCTTTAGCCCCGCCTTCCACGCGGGACTTCAGTCCCCGCCGAAAGGCAATGGATTGTCCAACGCCGAGAAGCGGACGTGACAAGCACGTCCCTCCGAGTATGTGGACCTGACACGTAGGTCCCTCCGCGATTATTCTGGAACGGCCCGGATTATTTCGGAGGGGCACGCTTGTCGTGCCCGGTGCAGGGGGATGGATGATCCAGCGTTGAACGGCGGACCTGACGAGCAGGTCCCTCCGACGCCTGGATATGTGAGCGTCAAAAGCCCTGGTAGGGGCAATTCATGAATTGCCCCTAACGGTCGTTGTCGCGCGATTCGGGCCGAGGGAAGGTTGTGAAGGCTGAAGCCTTCACCAAAAAGCGGCGATGAATCGCCGCACTCCATGGAGTGCGGGGCTTTAGCCCCGCTTTCCGCGCGGGACTTCAGTCCCCAGCGAAAGGCAATGGATTGTCCAACGTCGAAAAGCGGACGTGACAAGCACGTCCCTCCGAGTATGTGGACCTGACAGGCAGGTCCCTCCGAGATTATTCTGGAACGACCCGGATTATTTCGGAGGGGCACGCTTGTCGTGCCCGGTTCAGGGGGACGGATGATCCAGCTCCCGGTGCTGGCGCCAGTAAGACACGGCGGGCGAATCGATCAAATCGATCGGCGGAGGAAACAATTCAGGATGGACCAACCGGGCAAGAACCCATGCCAGCACGGCCTCCGTATAGGCGAGATTGACCTGGGGGACCGAGGTGCGAAGGAGGGCCCGCCACAGCCATGCCCGTGGATCTCCGAGAGACTGAATCGCCGACTCGAGAATTTGCTGGAGGACTGCCTCCGCGTCCGGCGAGCCCGCCCATGCCTGCGGCAGCAGCTTGCGCTGAGAGCGGCGAGCAATGATACTCGCGGCGACCCTTCCCAGCGGCCACTTGGGAACCGGAAGGCGATTCTTTTTCTTGGGCGGACCAAAGAACAATGCGAAAATCTTGACGCTGGCGTCCTCTTGTTCCCACGCGGGATTGTCGCATTTCTCATGCAGCTCCACCGGGGTGGAAAGATCAGGCGGACAGGCATCCGGAGGGGCCAGCCAGTAATGAACGTCACCCACCCGGGCCCAGAATTCCGCCGTTTCCCGAGTAATGGGGATGTCCCAGAATTTGTGGAACTGACCCATCCAGGTTCCGGCAAACGTAGCCACGGGATCAAGCGGACTTTGCGGGCAGAAAACCGCCACCTGAAGCATGGTCAGTGGACCGTCATACCCTTCCACCACCCTGCGCACGAGGACCTTCTCCTGATTGCCCTCGTCCGAATCCGGTTCCGCGGAGCATCGGCCACGCTGGCTGCGGTGCGGAACCAGCACAATTTGTACGCGCTCTGGATCCAATCCCTGTAGCGCGGCAAAGCGTGCCGGCCATTGGTCCGTCGCACCCGAGACCAAAACGCAGGAATACCCTTCGGCCAGACACTGGAGCTGTTCCGGGGACTTGATCGGGGTGCGGTTTCTCTCGGTAAACCAGCAGAGTTTATTTTCCTCGGCATCCCACCAGATCCGCGCCACGTCGCGGGTTTCGTGAGTCACAGGGTGACACTTTTTGTGGAGTTTCTTGGGACGCTTCATTGGACTTCTCCTCGATCGCGCATCTTTGCTGAATGCGAAAGACTATTTGCCCACTTCGCAAATTTCCTCGCTAATTATCACGGCGATTTACCCGGCCACCTGGGTTGGCAACCGTTTTGCCAACTCTGTGTAGCTCCAGAAAGGGTGGAGCCGAGCGGCGTTGACACTCCAAGCGGTCTGGTTGCCGTTGTAGAAAGACAAAAGCACCGTTCAACCAAGGCGTATGGCCGCTATCGGCAAGGGATCCAGAAAGAGGGGGCTAACGATGTTCTTCAAACGGCGAGCAATCTGATCCAAGCTCAGAAGTCTGAGAGATTCCCCATCACGCTATCAAAGCTAATACGTGCGAAGCCCATGTTTAATAACAACCGGCAAAATTACCGCAGAAGACACCGATATCCGGGAGATTTACGAAAATTCGCCATCGAGAATGCGAAAGATGCCTGGATGCCTTGGGTTTCCAGGGGAGTAAATTTCCCTAACCGAGAAAACTTCTCAAACGGTGGCGGGTCGTTTTTTTGTTGTAAAAACCCTCGCTTAAGTTCCTCGTAATGAAGAAATGCTCCTTCAAAGGTTTCCGGATGAGACTCGTTCTCCTCTCGTACAGAGCGTCGCATAATATGGGGACACGCCAACTGGCGACCGGTTCGCCCCCGCCAGTCTTCGGCAATCGCGCGATCCTACGGCTTTTGATATCCATTCTATCTACGGCGAGTTTCCTGTCCAGCGCATTGCGGAAAAAGTCACACATTATTCGGGCGACGCTGGCAACGCGATAGCCAGCGTCGCGTTTTTCCTGTGATTTCGATGCAAGAATTTCGGAAAATCCCTCCTGCGAGCGAGGCGTTGACCCCCGCCGCTTTGGATGTGCACCACGGTGAGCGCGTTGCGGAAGCGACTGTGACATAATCAGTCTTCGAAACCGGCGGAATTCATCCCGCTCGTTGTATCCGTGGGCAGGGCGTCTTAGAATGTATCACAGAGGCGGCTGAAACTCCGATGATCCGTCGGCCAGAAAAGTCGCCTCGGTGCTCTTTCTTGGGAAAGTCATATGCGTGATTTAGCCGAAGAATGCGGAGTCGTCGCGGTTTATCACTTCTCCAGCGACACGGTTAGCCCGCTTTGCCCCGGAGGTCCCGATTCTGCGCCGACGCTGATCCCCCGCATGCTCCTGGACATCCAGAACCGGGGGCAGCTCGCCGCCGGGATCACCCGGTTCAACGACCGGCATTCGCATTTGCTACTCACCTACAAAAACGTGGGAACAGTGGCGGAGGTGTTTGCCCTTTCCCAGCGCGATCGGTTCGAGGAATTGATGAAAAACTTTGCGGGCCGGGCGGCGATCGGGCATGTCCGTTATGCAACGTGCGGCAAGGACGACCCCAGCTATGCCCAGCCGTTCGAGCGTCATCACATCCGCAAACACAAGTGGTTCAGTTTTGCCTTTAACGGTCAAATCGCAAATTTCCCCGAACTCCGCGAACGACTGCTCCGCGACGAGGACAACCATCTGGTCCGGAACACAGACACCGAAGTGATCATGCACGTCCTGTGTCGGGAGCTGAATCCGAACCCCGCTCCGGACCTCGCGGAGGTATGTCGGGCATTTCCCCGGGAGTTCGATGGCGCCTACAGCATGGTGTTTCTCAATGCCCTTGGGGAACTCATGGTGGTGCGGGACCCGCTGGGGTTTAAGCCCCTGAGTTGGGCCTGCGATGGATCGCTCTTCGCCGCGGCCAGCGAAAGCGTGGCCCTCTTGAATCTGGGGTTTGCTCCGGAAATGATCAAGCCGGTGGCTCCCGGTCAGGCCATCATCGTCTCAGAAAAAGGGATCCGCTTTGTGCAGTTCGCCACGGCGCCCCATCGTGCCCACTGTTTCTTCGAGTGGATTTATTTTTCCAACGTGGCCAGCACGCTCGATGGCCGGAGCGTGTACCTGGCTCGCAAGGCCCTGGGCGAAGAGTTAGCCCGGCTGGAAACGGTGCCCGTCGATGACGGGAAGACGATCGTCGTCCCTGTGCCTGATACCAGCAAGGCCGCCGCCGACGCCATGGCGTATGCCCTGCGGGTGCCCTGCCTGGAGGGGCTTATCCGCAACCGTTACACGGGACGGACGTTTATCGAAAGCAATCTCAACCGAGATGCCAAGGCCCGGGCGAAATACACTCCGTTGCGCGAAGTCCTGGAGGGGAAACGGGTTCTTCTCGTGGAGGACTCCATCGTTCGCTCGACGACGATGCGGGTTCTCATCCATCGCATGCGGGAGCTGGGGAAACCGGCGGAAATTCATGTCCGCGTGGCCTGTCCACCGATTGTTTCCCCCTGCTTTTACGGGATCGACATGTCTTCGATGGGCGAGCTTTTTGCCCCCAGGTATCTGAAAAACGGGGAAATAACGGAGGAAATTCAGGCGCAGATGGCCCGGGATCTGGGGGCCGATTCGCTCCGCTACCTGCCGGTGGAGGCGGTAGCGCGGGCGATTGGGATTGATGCCAACGATCTCTGCCGGGCGTGCATTACGGGAGTGTATCCTACCCCGTGGGGGCAAAAACTGGCCGAGGAGGCCCGCCGCCGCTGGCGCGAGGGCATCGCGGGAAGAACATACGATGTGGAAGAGCAATCGCTAACGACGGGCTTGAGCTGCTCGGAAAGAGTTGCTGAGGAAATGGAATTTGACTCGAAAGCGAAATCAGAGCTCGCCCGTTCCCGTTGAGACCTTAGGTTGGCGATATCGCGAGAAGAAATCTGGTGGTTTAAACAGCGCGAGCTTTGTTAAACTGGGAAAATAAGGCATTCTGCATAGAGATCGAGAAAGACAATCTCACCCCAGTCGGTCTGCATGCTGGTGATCCCACCAAATGGAGGATTGAAAACGGGGATGGATTAAGGAAAATGACGGGATTATATGGACTGGGTTCAACCGGAGCAAAAAGATCAAACTTTTCAGGGCCGGGGGCGGCATGGATCGATGATTGCTCGTTCGCCGCTTTTTGAGGAATATCAGGCTGGGCACGTGATGATTGGGCCGTCGCTTTTGGCGGCTGATTTCCGGTATCTGGCCCGGGAAATCGAACGTCTGGAGGCCGCGGGGGCACGCTTTTTGCACTTGGACATTATGGACGGGCACTTTGTGCCCAACTTGAGCTTCGGAATCCCCATCGTCCAGGCGGTTCGGAAGGCCACCCGGTTGATACTGGACGTCCACTTGATGATTTCCAATCCTGAAGCACATATTGAACGCTTTCGGGAAGCAGGAGCCGACTATTTGACCGTCCACATTGAGGTGGCTCCAGATCCCCGACCGTTGTTTGAAATGATTCATCGGACCGGGGCGTGTGCGGGTGTATCGCTTAATCCGCCGACTCCGGTCGAAGCGGTTATCCCTTATTTGAACGATTGCGAGCTGGTGCTGGTGATGAGCGTTATGCCGGGTTTTGGGGGCCAGAGCTTCCGCCCGGAAGTTCTCCCCAAGATTCGCCGACTGCGCCAACTGGCTCCAGACGGTTTGATGATTTCCGTGGACGGAGGCGTGAACGGACAGACAATCGGTCAGTGCGCCGAGGCCGGTGCCACGATGTTTATCGTGGGCACAGGATTGCTGGGGCATGACAATTACTCCCAGCGGTATCGGGAACTGGCGGCCTTGGTGAAGGATCATCAGAGTAAGGTTGCATTATGATCAAAATAGTGCTGATTCGTCCGGGTGCCACTGATTACGACGTTCAAGGACGAGTCCGGGGGCAGTTGGACATCCCCCTCAACACCCAGGGCTTCGAGGAAGTCAACAGGGAGGTGGAGTCGTTGCGGAGTGGCAGCATTCGTTTGGACGCCCTGTATTACGCTCCCTGTCGGCCAGCGGTTGAGACAGCCGAGGCGATTTCCCGAGCGTTGAAGGTGCGTTCCCGGGAGATCGACGCCCTGCGGAACCTCGACTACGGCCTTTGGCAGGGAATGAAGATCGAGGAAATTCGCACCCGGCAACCAAAGATTTACCGACAGTGGCAGGAAATCCCGGACTGCATCTGCCCACCGGAGGGCGAAACGATCGAGGAGGCCGAGACCCGCGTCATGGACTGGCTGCGGCGGCTTCATCGGCGGCACCAGGGGGAGACCATCGGATTGGTCGTGGCAGAACCGATGGCGAGCATCATCAAGCGCTTGATCACACATGCCCCACTGGGAGATCTGTGGAAGGCGGAAATGCGGCACGGCCAGTTGGAAATCCTCCAGTGGGAACCAAAAGCCATCGAGACGCCCTCGTAATCCCCCGTCTATTCGGGCGTCCGAGGCACTCCTCCGGATGGGTTTTCCCCCGTAGGTGGTTGTGTGCGACTGTCTATCGACTGGTCAGTCGACCGGCAGGGGTGTCTGTGCGGAGTTGATCGATCATTTCCCGGGTGGCGGCTTCGATGGCCTCCTGCCACCGGGTGGGGCCGAATCGCTCGAACTCCCGGCGTCGGTACGCGAAGAGGATGCCTCGTGAGTTATTGACTATAGCCCCCAGACCGGTGGGATCGAACGCTGGCGCGACATCCCTTGCGGTGCCTCCCTGGGTCCCATAACCGGGAACAAGGAACCAGGTGTGCGGCATCACCTGCCGGAGTTCCGCGAGCTGCTCATGGAAAGTGGCCCCCACAACCCCGCCAACGTCCCCATAACCGCAGCGTCCCTTGGTGCGAATGGCCTGCTGCTCGACCCAGGCAGCCACGTGACGATAAAGCGGCATGCCTTCGGCAATGAGGTCCTGGAATAGTCCACTCCCAGGGTTGGATGTCTTCACCAGCACGAACACGCCGCCCTGCCGGGCGACTGCCGTCTCGATAAAGGGTTGGAGGCTATCTTCCCCGAGGTAGGGGCTGACCGTCACCGCGTCACCGCCCCAGGAGCTAACGGGAGCTGGACCAAGCATCCCCTCTGCATAGGCGACGGCGGTGCTCCCGATATCGCCCCGTTTACCGTCCAGAATCACGAGCAGGCCGTACCTCCGAGCGTGTCCCACCAGTTCAGCAAGAGCGGACATACCCTCCGGCCCGAGTTGCTCAAAAAACGCCATCTGAAACTTGACGATCGGCACCATCGAGCCGATCACATCTAACACGCCCGCGCAAAATTCTCGCACCGCCACGGCCAGGCGCTGCCTGGGCAGCAGCCGTCGCTGGGGACCTTCGGCCGGCAGGATATTGGGCGGAAGAAGGTCCAAATGGGGATCGATCCCGACCAAAGCGGGTGTTCCCCGTCGCCGGACCGCTTGTTCCAGCCGGTCGATGAAGCGAATCTTCGTTTCCGCTGCAGGCATCATAAGACCAGGGTCGCTACTTTCACAGAAGAAGTGCTTTCAGAATCGCCAATGGATAGACCTCGGGTAGCGTACCGGATGGCACCTTCTCTTTCCATTGTAGCCCTGGCAAACAAAGTCCCTGGACAAGGGAACCTACCGGTGAAAGACTCACCGCAGGGAAATGCCCGCCTGCTGGAGGAAAGCCAGAAACGCCTGGCGAAATCCCTCGATCTCTTCGCCGCTCAGGGTGTGATCGGGGGCCGCCAACCAGTAACGGAAGGTGTAGCTGGCCTGTCCTGGGGGCAATCCTTTCCCCTTGTAGACGTAGAGGAATTCCCGCTCGCTGACGAGTGGGTGGGTGAATCCATCGAGCACTGTCTCAAGGCTGTCAAAGCCCCGAGTCATGTCCCACAGCAGGGAAAAATCCTGCCATGACCGTGGATAGATGGGCAGGGCCTTATAACGTACGGCGGGGTAAACAGGGCCGACCACTGCATCCAGGTCGATCTCGAACCAGACCACCTGTCCTTCCAGGGCCACCGTTCGTGCCAGGACGGGGTCCAGCACACCAACGCTTCCCAGCGTGCTCTCTCCCGCCCGAATTTCACACCAATATCCCGGCACCTGCCAGGGGAGCGGAGATTCCCGACCGGGGACGAAACGCCACGGAGCTTCCGACAGGCCGGCACTCAGATCTTCCAAAGCCCCGCGAATACTCCGGTAGTGTTCTTCAAGATCTCCTCGTGCCCCCTGCCGAAAACTGATGCCCGCCAGATGCGTCCGCTCGCGACAGCCCCCTGGACTATCGGGGAAGAACACGCGTCCGATCTCGAAAATGCGGAAGGCATCGCGATGGGAGCGATTCGGTCGGACCAGCGCCAGTAGATTGGGCATGAGCATTGTACGCAGCCGGCGGCACGTCGCCGACGGCGGATTCTTGAGAGTGAGCGTTTCCGCCGGTGCAAAACCGATTTCATTCAGCCAGACATCGTCCATCCAGATGTAGTTCTGGACTTCGATGAACTGGTGAGCCCCGGCCAGGATTTTCCGGGCTTTGTGCTCTTTTCTCAAACTTTCGTTGACGGGCAGGGCTGCCATCGGGCCTTCCGGCAATCGCGGCACAATCCGGTCGTAGCCGTAGATGCGAAGGATTTCCTCCACCACGTCTGCGGGAATGGAGAGATCTTTTTCGCTGCGGTGCGGCGGTAGACCCACTTGCAGTATGTCACCTTCCGATTTGGCGACAAAACCGAGGTCCTCGAGAATGCGGACGGCTTCCTCACGGGGGATGGTTTGCCCGGCCATGGTGTCCACGGTTTGCCAGGGGATGGCCAGTGGTCGGGGATGCTCCTTGAGATCACCCGCCACCGTGAAGCGCGAAGTGACCTCGAACGGCTCGCCGGATTCTTCCAGGCACTTCAGAAGCCGGGCGGTCCCCACTTTGACATTGACGGGGGGCTGGCCTTTCTCGAAGCGTTGCGCCGCTTCGGTCCGCAAGTCCAGGCGAACCGATGTCCGCCGAATGCGCGAGGCCTTGAAGTTCGCGCTTTCCAGGAGCACTTTCGTCGTACTGGCGGTCACTTCGCTTTCCAATCCCCCCATGATTCCCGCCAACGCCACCGGTTCCTTCTCATTCCAAATGAGGAGGTCATCCGGCAAAAGCTGACGCTCCTGGCCATCCAGGGTGACGAAGGTGCCCGGTCTCCCAAGTGGCGCGACCCGAATCGCATGGACCTTGTCTCCATCAAAGGCGTGAGTGGGCTGACCCAGTTCCCACATGATGTAGTTCGTCAGGTCCACCATGAGGTTGAACGTCCTCTGGCCGAGGGCGTGAAGCCGCCGTTGAATCACAAGGGGTGACGGCACGGCCGCACGAATTTTCAACTCCAGACAGGCGTAACAGGGGCAATTCTCCAGGTCGTCAATGGTGAGCGGATACGCGGGAAGGTCGTCATAGCGGGAAAGATCAACCACCGGCAGCGGTCGCAGGGGACGGCGAAAAATGGCCGCGATTTCCCGGGCAAAGCCGTAATGGCCCCAAAGGTCTGGCCGATGGGTCAGGCTCTTATTGTCAATTTCGATGAGCACATCCTTGGGTGGAATCCACTGGCTGAGTGGTGCCCCACTCGGGAGATGGTCGGGGCATTCCAGCAACCCTTCGTGCCAGCGGCTCATGCCCAGTTCAGCGGGGGAGCACAGCACGCCTTCACTGCGAAATCGATAAATCTCCTCGAGCGAAATAACCACTCCCCCAGCCAGCCTGGTTCCTTCCGGTGCGAAAGGGGCCTTCATTCCCGTGCGGACGTTGGGTGCCCCACACACCGTTTGATAGCGCCGATCTCCACACTGCACCTGGACGAGTTTCAGGCCCCTTGTCTCGGGCAATTCGGTGCAGGAAATGACTTCCCCGATCAAAACCCCGTCCACGTACCGCTTGATTTCCTGGACATCTTCCACCTCGGCGGTGCACATCGTCAGACGATCGGCGAGCTTTTCGGCGGGGATATCGCCGATATCAACGAAATCGCTGATCCAATCCAGGGAGATCTTCACGGCTTGCTCCGTCTTTCTCGGAAATGTGTTCTCAACACGTGTTAACCTGCTAAAAACCTTACCCCACGACGGTACCGGCTCCCTTGTTTTTTTCACACGATGGGCTTGCGCGGGAACCCGTTCTGGCATCGCCGCGGATCACGTGCTCAAAATGCGGCCGGAAATTGCTCGTAAAACCGAATATCGCCGGAGTTGAACAACCGGATATCGGGAATGCCGTATTTCATCATGGCCAGACGCGTCAACCCCATGCCAAAGGCAAAGCCACTGTAAACCTGAGGATCAACGCGGCCATATTCCAGGACCTTGGGATGGACCAACCCGCAGGGGATCAACTCGATCCAGCCAGTTTGTTTGCACGTGGAGCACCCTTTTCCTCCACAAATGAGGCACTGCACGTCGAGTTCAAAGCCCGGTTCCACGAACGGGAAAAATCCGGGCCGAAGGCGAACCGTCACCTCTCGCCGGAACACCTGGCTTAACAGGGTCTTCATCACGGCGATGAGATGGGCGACGGAAATATCGCGATCCACGAGCAGGCCTTCGAGTTGGTAGAAAGTATTCTCGTGACTGGCGTCAATGGCCTCGTTACGAAAGCACCGCCCAGGAAAGATCGCCCGCAGGGGCACGCCATAGGTTTCCAGCGCGCGGACCTGATTGGCGGATGTGTGTGTCCGCAGAAGCATTCCATTTTCCAACCAGAACGTATCCTGCATATCGCGCGCGGGATGATCCGGCGGGATATTGAGGGCGTCGAAGTTGTAATATTCCAGCTCGACTTCGTATCCGGTGAGGACGCGGAAGCCCATCCCCTGAAAAATCTCTTCCAGTTCCATCTGAACAAGTGCGATGGGGTGGATGCTTCCCATGCGGCGGTCGATCGAGGGGAGCGATAGGTCCAGGCCGGCGATCTGCCGCACGCGGTCTTTCTCCAAAGCCTGGATCCGCGCCGCGGCTTCCGCGAGGAGGCGCTCGGCCTCCGACTTGAGGGTGTTCAACCGCTGGCCGAAGCTCCGCTTTTCCTCGGGCGATAGACGGCTGAAGTCGGTGCTTTTGGCGAGGGTCGTGATCAAACCCTTTCGCCCAAGATACTTGATGCGCACCTGCTCCAGTTGTTTGGAGTCCTGAGCGGCATCGAGGTCCTGCCTGAGTTGTTGCAAAATGTCATCCATGGCTGGTTAAGACCGGAAATTGCGGAAATCGGAAAGAATCCAGAAAAATCAGGCGCCCGTGCGGGTTCTGAAGATTGGCCCCGAAAACGCTCAATTTATCGCGCCGCCGCTCGATTGGGTATCCCACATCGGCACCGTCTGGCGGTGACCCGTTTGGTGTTAGGAAGCGGCCCTGAGAGGCAGCTTCCACCCCGGCGCGCACTTAGGCTACGGCCGGGGCGATTCGTGAATTGTGCCTGCAACGCATGGGAGCACGGCCAAGTGGTTCCGATTTCGGTAGGGGCAATTCATGAATTGCCCATACCGCACATGAAGGGACCCGCTTGTCGGGTCCGATCAACACCGATCGATGACCCATCCCCCTTCGCCGGGCACGACAAGCGTGCCCCTCCGAATCACGTTTTTCGCTAACGGACACAACATGGGTTCACCGGTAGGGGCAATTCATGAATTGCCCCTACCAGGTTTGACATCAGATGGTTAACTGACACCGGGTACGACAAGCGTGGCCCTCTACATTACGTTCTTTCTCGGACGCGCACAACAACTGTTCACCGGTAGGGGCGATTTGTTAATCGCCCCTACGATGCATTGTGCCCCATCACATCTCGCAGGTTTTTGCAAAACTGGCGATTGCTCGGATTCGGGCGGATGTGCGTTGTTTAGCCGATGCAGCTTGCCTCCCAGGCCATTCCACGTTCGCCAACCCTACTCCGCGCGCCTATCATTGAGTAAGCGGACGCGATGGCGAAAACGAACGGGAAACGCTTTTATATCAACGGAGCGGCGCTTTCATGGCCGGTCCGGTGTAGTACCCCCCAGAAAGATTGAGATCCCGGTAAAACCTGATGCCCGACGTGACAGAGAATTCAGGACACGCCTGTGAAATCATGCATGACCCATTAGCAGTTCTGAATGAGCTTATCCGCCAGCGGATCCTCATCCTCGACGGTGCGATGGGAACCATGATTCAGGCCCTGCACCTGGATGAGGCGGCTTACCGGGGCAACGCCTTCGCGGATCACCCATCCCCTCTCAAGGGGTGCAACGATCTCCTCTCGATCACCCGGCCCGATGCCATCACGGATATCCATCTCGCCTATCTCGAAGCTGGCGCCGACATCATCACGACCAACACATTCAATGCCAATCGCATTTCGCTGGCCGACTATGCCCTCACGGATCATGCGGCCGCCATCAATGCGGCGGCGGTTCAGTGCGCCAGAAATGCCATCGCTCGGTATTGCTCCAGCCATCCTGACAGTGGGCCCCGTTTCGTGGCGGGATCGATCGGCCCGACGAACCGGACGGCCTCGCTTTCGCCGGACGTCAACCGACCGGGATATCGCGCGGTCACGTTCGACGATCTCTACTCAGCCTACCGAGAGCAGGTGGAAGCCCTGCTGACGGCCGGGGTGGATATTTTGCTTGTGGAAACGATCTTCGACACGCTCAACGCGAAGGCGTGCCTTGTGGCCATCGAAGACGTTTTTGAAGCAACCGGGCGGCGCGTGTCGGTGATGGCCTCGGTGACGATCACCGATCGGAGCGGCCGAACGCTCTCTGGCCAGACTCTGGAGGCTTTCTGGATTTCGATCTCGCATGCCCCTCTTTTCAGTGTGGGGATTAACTGCGCCTTGGGGCCGGAGCTGATGCGGCCGTTTGTGGAAGAACTTTCCACCCTCGCGCCGATCTGGACGAGCTGCCATCCCAATGCGGGCCTTCCCAACGAGTTCGGCGGGTACGACGAAACGCCCGAACAGATGGCGGCCGTCCTGGCGGAGTTTGCTCAGAATGGCTGGATCAACATCGTGGGCGGCTGCTGCGGGACGACGCCGGCTCATATCCGGGCCATCGCGGAGGCCGTCCGGGACAAGCGTCCGCGCACACCTCCGGAAATTCCGCGCTTGACACGACTGGCCGGGCTGGAGCCGCTGGTCATTCGTCCTGACAGCAACTTCATTCTGATTGGCGAGCGGACGAACGTCGCCGGGTCGCGGCGGTTTGCACGGTTAATCCGCGAAGGTCGCTATGATGAGGCGGTGGCGATTGCTCGGCAGCAGGTGGAAGGTGGGGCAAATATCCTCGACGTGAACATGGACGATGCCCTGCTGGACGGTGAGCAGGCCATGCGCGAGTTTCTCAATCGCCTGGCCGCCGAGCCCGATATTGCCCGCGTGCCCATCATGATCGACAGCTCCAAATGGTCGATCCTTGAAACGGGACTCAAATGCCTGCAGGGCAAAGGGATCGTCAACTCGATCAGTCTGAAGGAAGGCGAAAGTGTTTTCCTGGAGGAGGCGCGAAAAATCCGCCGTTACGGGGCGGCGGTCGTGGTCATGGCCTTCGATGAGGAGGGGCAGGCGGTCACGATTGAACATAAAGTTCGCGTCGCCGAGCGGGCGTACCGCCTGCTCACCGAGAAAGTAGGTTTTCCACCGGAAGACATCATTTTCGACCCCAATATTCTCACGGTGGGAACGGGAATCGAAGAGCACAACCGGTATGCGATCAACTTCATCGAGGCCGTCCGCCAAATCAAACAGCGCTGCCCTGGGGCGAAGACATCTGGAGGCGTGAGCAACATTTCATTTTCTTTTCGCTCCAGCGAGCCGGTTCGCCGCGCCATGCACTCCGCCTTCCTGTATCACGCCATTCAGGCGGGCCTCGACATGGCGATCGTCAACGCGGGGCAGCTCGACGTGTACGAAGAGATCGACCCGGAATTGCGGGAGCTTGTGGAAGACGTGCTGTTCGACCGTCGGCCGGATGCCACGGAGCGGCTTATCCGCTTTGCGGAAAAACTTACGACAACACCCACCGACGCGGCGACCAAGAGCGAGCAAAAATGGCGACAGGCCCCGGTCGCGGAACGGCTCAAACATGCTCTCATCCATGGGATCGACGAGTTCATCGAACAGGATGTGGAGGAAATCCGTCAGCAAATGCCCTCGGCCCTGGCAATCATCGAGGGCCCCCTCATGGACGGGATGAAGGTTGTCGGCGATCTGTTCGGCCAGGGAAAAATGTTTCTTCCCCAGGTTGTCAAATCGGCCAGAGTGATGAAGAAGGCCGTGGCCTATCTGACGCCCTACATGGAAGCTGAGAAAGCGCGGTCGGGCGGAAACGGACAGCATCGCGGCACCATCGTCCTGGCAACGGTGAAGGGTGACGTGCACGATATCGGCAAGAATATCGTGGGCATTGTGCTGGCCTGCAACAACTATCGGATTGTGGACCTGGGAGTGATGGTTCCCTGCGAAACAATTCTGGAGACAGCGGAGCGCGAGAAAGCCGACATCGTGGGGCTTTCCGGGCTGATCACCCCCAGTTTGGAAGAGATGGTCCACGTCGCTCGGGAAATGAATCGTCGCGGGATGACGCTGCCGCTTCTTATTGGTGGAGCGACGACCAGCGCGAAGCACACGGCGGTGAAAATCGCGCCGGAATACACGGGAATCACCGTTCACGTGCCCGACGCCTCCAAGAGTGTGGGCGTGGTCGAGCGGCTGATGAACCCCGTGGAGCGCATCGCGTTTGCAGAAGAGATCCGTCGAGAGCAGGCCAAACTGGCGGAAAGTTACACCCAGCGTCGCACGGCCAATTTGGTCCCCTACCGCGAAGCGGTGGCACGTCGGTTCACCTGTGACTGGGCTCACGTGGACATTCCGCAACCGAGCTTTCTGGGCACGCGGACGGTGGAGGTGCCCGTGGAGGAACTGATCCCCTACATTGACTGGACGCCTTTCTTCATCGCCTGGGAGTTGCCCGGCACGTATCCCAAAATCTTCAGTGATGCCCGGTTCGGCCAGCAGGCAGAGGCTCTCTGGCGAGATGCCCAGCGGATGCTTGAAGAAATCGTCGCCGGCAAGCTGCTGCACCCGCGGGGAGTTTACGGATTCTGGCCGGCCAACTCAGAAGGCGACGACATCCTTGTTTACACCGACGAGACACGCAGCGAGGTCCTTGCCCGGTTCTACACATTGCGGCAGCAGTGGCGACGTCAGGGGCAGGAAGTATTTTTCGCCCTGGCTGACTTCATCGCGCCTGTGGAAAGCGGCCGTCTGGACTATATCGGAGCCTTTGCCGTCACATCGGGACATGAGGCGGCGGTACTGGCACGGCGGTACGAGGAACAGCGCGACGACTATCGGGCCATCATGGTCAAAGCGCTGGCCGACCGGCTGGCCGAGGCGTTCGCCGAAAAGCTCCATGCCCAGGCGCGGCGTGACTGGGGCTACGGGCAGGACGAGAACCTCTCCAATGAAGACCTGATTAAGGAGCGATATCGGGGCATTCGGCCGGCCCCAGGATACCCGGCATGTCCGGATCACACCGAGAAGGCCACGCTTTTCCGGCTCCTCCGCGCCACCGAAACAACGGGAATCCGGCTGACGGAAAGTTTTGCCATGGATCCACCGGCCTCGGTGTGCGGATGGTACTTCGCCCATCCCCAGGCCCGGTATTTCACGGTGGATCGCGTGACCCGCGATCAGGTGGAGAACTATGCTCGCCGCAAAGGGATGCCGGTCCAGGAAGTCGAGCGCTGGCTTGCGCCGTATCTCGCCTACGAACCGGAGAGCTGATTGCTGCGAGCGTCCTTGGACCTACGGATAAACCGCCGTTGTGAGGCCGGTGCTGGAGCGCACCTGGGCGGCGATGGCTTCCAGCTCCTGGGCTGAGAGCGCGCTGACAAACGATTCGGCAGGCGGACGCGCCACGGAGTAAATCTGCACCAGTTTGATCCGTCCGCCGGCTTGAACGATTTCTTTCAAACGTTCACAGTACGCGGCGATTTCCTCTGGCGGAGGGGCCTGCTCATTCAAACGCATAAAAAGAGACTGAATCACAAGGGGGCGGACGCGGGCGGCCTCCGTGATGTTGTCCAGAATTCGCTGGAAAGGAATGGAAGTTCGGGCAACTCTCTGAAAATACTCCTCGGTACCGGCATCCAGCTTGGCCCAAATTTCACCCCCGTGCGCATCGAGGATCGCCAGTCCCCGCTGGACGCCCGGCCGGTGGAACATGGAGGCATTTGTGATGAGGACCAGCTTGATGTCATCCAATCCTTCGGAATGGCGAACATCCGCGGCAAGCTGGCAGATTTGCTCGAAATTGGTGAACGTTGTGGGCTCGCCATCGCCACTGAACGCAATATCGCGGAGGCGGCGGAGGGGCAGCGGCGTTTCTGCAAATTTCTCCGTGGAAAACAGTTCACCGTGCCGGACGAGCCGAATTGCTTCATGGAGCTCGTCGCGGAGCCGATCCAACTCCACGAAGACGCGTCCCGGCAACTCGCGGCGATCTACCTGACAATAGACGCAATCAAAATTGCAAATCTTGTCGGGGTTAAGGTTGACGCCGATGGAGACCCCGCCTGCCCGACGGCTCACCACCGGATAGACAAACCGGAAGTCTCCGAAGGTGCGTTCGTGGCGGGTGAAAACGGTGGGCAAATGGCCGGGGACCGACATGGCTGGGCTGGAATGAGAGGGATCAACAGCACCCAATGGCGGGCGAATTTCGAAATCTTGTTCGCGTTCGGTTTTCCTCAAGAAGACGGCCCCTCCTCAGCGCTTCGAATTCGAATAAGCAATCGTCAGATGGATGGCCCCCGAGATAACGGGAAGCCGTCACGGCGCACGCCGGATTACGGTGAATTCATCCAGTGTGATGGTTGTGAGTTCACCGTCCGGCAGTTCCAGGAGGATCACATCGCTGTAGGTTTTTTCGTCCGGCGCCCGGTCAAAATGCAGGCCGTGAGCGACCCGCTCGGTCCGCACCACCGTCCCCACCGTGCGGGTGGTCCAGCTCTTGCTGCCGACCGTAACACGGTGTTCCACCTCAATTCGGTCACCGGGTTTGAGTTCCTCAACGCACGGAATCGTATCCAATTCGCTCCCGATCATGACTCGACCCTCGCCTTCGACCCGCCGACGTGAGAGATGCCGATCCCCGACTCATAATAGTCTACGAAGCAACCCCATAAAAAGACAAGTTGACATTCCTGGCCTCATTTGTTGCTTTATCTCAATTCCTGGCTTACTTATTCGCCCCGTTTATTCAATAACCCGTGAAATTTTGCGGATTCGGTCACAATTGACCGCAAGTCCCGGCAGTTGTTGCGTGAGGATCATGGCGTGCCCGCCGGTAGCCGACCATCACTGCACGAAAGCAAAATGTGCAGTCATGGGCGAAGCTGCGACTGGGCCTTTTCCGCCGCCGTGATCGCCTCATCCTCTTGCTGGATCTTGGCCTTGAGGTCTTCCGTGAGTGGTGGCGGCTCAGCCTTCTGGCCACAACCTGGCACACTCCCCAATACAAGCCCCAATACAACTCCCAGAATGACCGCGCCAAACAGCCGTGTTATTTTTCTCAATTTGCTTTTGTGCTGCGTCATTTTCAGAATCCTCCTTTTTGAATACGACGACAACAGATCATGTCGGTTCGCGTATCGGCCCAACGCGTCGCTGCTTGGATCCGCTCCTCGAGCCACCAACTTTCGGTGTAGCAACGCGCCCGGCTGCGGGCCACGGTTGGAGGTCCCAGTCCCGAGTTCCTCGTCAACCGCTCCCAGTGTTCCCTGAGAGGTGCGCAAATCTCTTGCCCGGTGACTGTGTCGATGACTGGTGAGAGAGGGTCGGCTGCCCGCGAAGCCCTGGCGAGTGACACACACGGGGGGGAAAGGTCCGCGGGCAGCCAACCGGCGGCGTGAGGGTGGGGAGTGTGAATTTGCGCAAACCGTCAGTACTGGACGGGCTCGCCATCATCGCTGAGGCTCAGGCGGCGGAACACCTGATGGTCGACGGTGAAGCTCAGGAACCGCACTCCTCCGTCGGCCATGCAGGCGTTGAGTCCGCCGGGATGGGAAGAACCGAAGAAGGGATGCCAACGTCCCCACGTTCGTCCGTCAACGTCCACCACAGTCGTCCAACCGGAGCCTGGGTCGTAGGGGGCCTTACTATCCGGGATGGGCGTCAGCCCGTATTCCGTGCCATCGCTTCTGCGAAAAGCGCCCCAGCGGATGATGTCTTCGTCCCAGCCGGGGTTATTCCACCTCTCGTTATCCCCACCCTCTGAACCAAATGCCTTGGGATGGAGTGCCTTTTCGCCCACCATGATGATGTTGGACGACCCATCCCGGAGCATCTCCACCCGCGTCTTCTTCGCGTCTGTCTGGATCACGACGCCGCGGAGTCCGTTGCTTCCCGACCCACGCACATCTCCGCCGTCGCGCTGGCCGCCGTTTCCTGCATAGTCGGAGCGGTAAAACCTACCGCTTCCGTAAAACTCCATGTAGCGGCGGGAGGGGCAATAATAGATGGGAACTCCTCGCTGGGCGACGATGTCTTCCTTGCGGTTCTGTCCTGAACCCGGCGTCGGAGGATCGTCAGCGTCGCTGGCCAGGTCATAAATCGGCTTCTGTTCAATAAACGGGGTGATGTGGTAGAGCCAGCTCCACCCATGCCGGGTCCGCGAATTGCAGCAGGCGGTCAGCGGATCGGGAACCCGGTGGTCGCCGTCCCGTGCCCCGTTCGGCAGCCAGCCGTACACATCCTGAAAGTTATGGAAGGCCAGACCGATTTGCTTGAGGTTGTTGCTGCACTGACTTCTTCTTGCGGCTTCGCGGGCCGCCTGAACCGCGGGCAAGAGCAGTGCGATCAGAATCCCGATGATCGCAACGACCACCAGGAGTTCGACGAGCGTAAAACCACTTTTCTCCGTGGACTCTCGTGACGCAATACGGTTCATACGGTTCCTCCTTTGATCGGTTGACGGGTCCTTAACCGCTTCCCATTGTTGTGGCAGCCCTCCGAGAGGACCCAATCCCAGGGACTGCCTTGCTGACACCGACGTGCGTTGTCGAGGTTCTCTCCGCTCGTTGTTCAGAGTCACTATACGGGAACCGTGTTAGGAAACCGTTATGAGAGCGCTAAGAATGTGTTAAAATGGCGTCGCGTTGAGAAACCTCGGGAATCGCGCCTGGGCAACAGTCTTTGACCGACACTGGGTGGTGCCATGCTGAAGCGTCCTCTAACTGCTGTCCTGTCAATGGGAATCGTGAGCCTGAGCAGCTTTTTCACGACGCTGGCCACCGAGATTCCAGACGAGCTTGTACTGGGATTTCGTAATCCCCCGGACGTGGCACGACCGGCTGCGTACTGGTGTTGGATGAATGGCTACGTCGATGTCCCGCAGGCTTTGTGCGAGTTGCGACAATTCCGGGAAAAGGGCCTCAGCGGGCTGTACGTCTTCGATATCGGCGCGCGTGACCCCGACAAGGTTATCCCCGCGGGACCGGCCTTCATGAGCCGGGAATGGGTGCGCCAGCTTGTGCCGCTCCTCAGCAAGGCGAAAGAGATGGGCATGGAAATAGGCCTCATCACCTCAAGTAGCTGGAACGCCGGCGGTCCCTGGGTGACGCCCGAGTACGGGGCGATGGGACTTTTCACCACTCAGATCAGTTGTGAAGGGCCCGGGACTTTTGAGGCCATCATCCCACAGCCGGAACTCCCTCCCGCTGCCTACAAACATCCGGGCGGATTGCCTCCGATCTATCGGGATATCGCTGTGCTGGCGCTACCGGCGGACACAGTTTACGATCGACCCACGTTCGTTTTCCAACTGGCGCCGCCTGGTCGTTACCTCGTTGATCACGTCATCCTGTGCAACACCGAGTCGGAAGATGCCAGCAAGACCGGGCCACTTCACCGCTTCGTGAAGGGTTTCGCCGTTTACCTGTCAGACACGAACGACGCCCCCGACGCGTTTCGCCTGGTCGTCAAGGGAGAGTTGCAACCGACAACGGAGCCGCAGCGCTTCGACTTTCCAGCTACTCACGCGCGATACGTCAAGCTGGAACTCCTTTCCAAGCACAATCCGCGCGAATCGCGATGGGAGCTCGGGGAATTCGAGCTTTGCACTCCCCAGGGCAATAACGTCGTCTCCCGGATGGTCAATGGTGGCAGCCGCACGGGGGCGGCTCTCGTGCGATTCACCACCCAGTGGAAAACCTCGGGGCCATGGTCCGCGGATTGCATTCACGACGGTGTTCGCAACGGCCCGCGGAATAGCTGGGCCTCGGCCGAGGAACCCCCTGTGGTTATCGCATCTCCCACACAGGTCATCGACCTCACCGACCGGCTGGGGCCCGACGGCAAATTGCGTTGGGAGGTGCCGGCCGGGAAATGGCGGATCATTCGCTTTGGCTATGGAAACACGGGGCAACAACTCGTTCTCCCCAGCCCGAATTCCGCAGGCTGGGCCATCGACCATTTCAATCCGGCTGCCACAGATTGGCACTTTCGCCATATTCTCGAACCGCTGATTGACGAACTGGGACCGCTCGATCAAACAGCCCTCAAGCAGCTCTACGTGTGCAGCTACGAACTCCGCGGCGCTACCTGGACACCAAAACTTTTGGAGGAATTTCAGCGCCGTCGTGGTTACGACATGAAACCCTTCTTGCCGGTCCTGCTGGGCTGCATCATGACGGACGAAGCGACCACGCGGCGATTCATCCGTGATTACGAGACAACGCTCTCCGATTTGATTGTGGATGCCTTCTATGGCCGGGCCACGGAAATCTGCCATAAACATGGGCTGAAACTCTGCGCGGAGGCCGGCGGTCCCGGCCTGCCGCTCCATCCCGTTCCAGTGGACGCCCTCAAAGCCCAGGGCGCCATTGACATCCCGCGAGGCGAGTTCTGGGTGGATGAGCACATCTGGGTGGTCAAGGAAACAGCCTGCGCTGCGCAGATCTATGGTAAGCCGATGGTCGATATGGAGGCGTTCACGAGCTGGCGACACTGGCAGGATGGACCGGCGGAGTTAAAGCCCATCGCCGACCGGGCATTCTGCGAAGGGGCCAACCATTTCACGTTCCACACGGCAGCCCATAGACCGGCACAGGCCAAACTGCCAGGCTGGGTCTACACGGCGGGCACGCATTTTTCGCCCTCGATTGCTTGGTGGCCGCTGGCTGGGGGATTCGTCGAGTATATCGCCCGGTGCAGCTTCCTGCTTCAGCAGGGCGAACCGGTCACCGACGTCTGCTATTACTATGGCGATCGGGGGTTCAATTTCGTCATGCCCAAGAGCATCGATCCCGAACTGGGCTTTGGCTACGACTACACGGTGACCGACACGAAGGCCCTTCTGGAGCGGGCATTCGTTCACAATGGGCGTGTGTGCTTTGCCCCGGAGCATGAAGGCACTCCCGTTCTAGTCCTGCCGCCAGGGAGTGAGATCAGGCCAGACGTCATGGAGAAACTGGCTTCTCTTATCGAGGCCGGCGCCACGGTGGTGGGCGAAAAACCGCAGAAAAGCCCCTCTCTGACGGATTATCCGGGTTGTGATGAAAAGGTCACAGCAATCGCTGACCGCATCTGGGGTGAAAACCCCTCAGCCAGCGGTCAACGGACCTACGGGGCAGGCCACGTATTCTGGGGAATGCCGCTCAAAGAGGTACTGCAACACCTCGGTATTCCACCGGACGTGGTCGTGCATACAGCCGAGGGCGCTTCCATCGATTATGTCCACCGTCGGACCCCGGCCGTGCATATCTATTTCTTCTGGAATCGCCTTCCACGGTGGGAAAATCTGGTCGCGCGAATCCGCACCGAAAGTGGAACTCCGGAGATTTGGGATCCGGTCACCGGAAAAAGAACCAAGCTCGCTGCCTTTCGTCAGACCGCCGAGGGAATGGAAGTGGCGCTCTCGCTTCCACCCCTGGGGACTCTCTTCGTCCTCGTACCACGGCAGGGGAAAAACCCACCGGAGACGGACGCCGTGGTCGGTGTCCTACAAGACGGAAAAGATCTCCTGTTCACTCCATCCACGGGAAAACCGCCCGTGCAGATTGAACTGGGCGATGATGGCTCTCTGAGAGTTCGCTGCGAAACGCCGGGCGAATATCAGCTTGTTCTGGCCTCCGGGAGGAGAATCTCCTTCATGGCTACACCGGTTCAACACGAGAAATTGACGGGTGCGTGGCAGGTGGAGTTTCCGCCGGGTTGGGGAGCCCCCGAAAAGACGACCTTTCAAGAACTGATCTCCTGGACTGATCATCCTGAGCCGGGCATCAGGTACTTTTCCGGCGTGGCAACTTACTGCAAGACATTTCAAATTGGCGAAATCTCACCCCATCAGCGGGTATTCATTGATCTAGGAGAAGTCCGGTTCGTGGCCGAAGTGATGGTCAACGGCCACTGGGTGGGCAATCTCTGGACCCCGCCGTATGAGCTGGACATCACAGAGGCCGTTCGGAATGGCGAGAATGAGCTGGTCGTTCGGGTTGCCAATGATTGGTCGAACCGGTTGACCGGCGACGCCCGGGAGCCGCAATTCGGAACATTCACCTATACCAACATCAAACACGCGCTGGCCTGGCGGGTCCCGTGGAAAGAGGCGCCGCTCCATCGCTCGGGCCTGCTGGGGCCGGTGACGGTTAGAATCGTGACGCCCGTTAACTTCCTTACCAAAGGGCACGAAGGGACGAGGCGCGAGTAACTTTAGAATGCGCGGCCTTTATGGAGTGCGGGGCTTTAGCCCCGGTCTCGCGCGGGAGCTTCAGCTCCCCGCAGCACGAGGCAAGAATGCAAGCGTCGGAATAAAAAATACAAGCGTTAGAAGACAAAAGAATACGCAAGCGTGAGAATACGGGCACCCACACGCGGCTTCGCGACGGCTAAAGCCGTCTCAAGAAAGCGGCGATAAATCGCCGCACTCCAAGGCGATGAATCGCGGCACTCCAAAGGAGGAGATGATCATGCGAGCGTTGATGAAATCTCTTGTTGGCTGGCGGAAACGGAAAACACGTGCGACGGCCATCCTGACCATCACAGTGCTGGCCGTGGTATTTGCCAGCAGCCCACCGATTGCGGCCGAGAACAGCTCCGTTTCCCTGGAAAATCCATGCACCAACGGTTCCTTTGAGATTCTCGGCAAAAACGGTTTCCCCGTGGATTGGGGCCCCGTGGGCCGCGAAGTGACCGTCTCCCCCGACGCACATTCTGGAAAGTATGCCTTGCGACTGGTTCGCACGGCCGAGACGGCAACATCCGAGACCGGCCTCAACCGAACCCGACTCATCACCGAGCTGAAAGGCGGCATCGATTTCTGGTACAAGGCTGTTTCCGCTCGGGGAGCGAAGCTCAATATTTACGTCATCCCGGTCAATGAAGAAGGCATTGAACGCACGGGTTCACCCCGCGCAACGTTCACCGTCCCGGAAGATCACATCGGCGACGGCCAGTGGCACCACGCCCGGTTGAAGTACGACTACACCGATAATCCCAAGGTCAAAAGCGTCCACTTTGCAGCACGGATTGTGGGAACGGCGGGAGAGCTGCTCCTTGATGATGTTCAGTACATCGCTCAGGTGGGCCCGGTACCTCATATCAAGAAGGTCATGCTGGAGGAAGACCCGCAAACGCCCGATCGGGAGGCTCGCATTCGGGTGTTGGTGGCCAATGTGGGCGATCGTCCCGCGGACAACGTGGAGGTTACGATCACTGTTCCCGGCCCGGTACGCTATCGCCCGGAAAAAATGACCATTCCCAGGCTGGCTGCGGACGAAATCAAACCGCTCTATTTCGCATGGACAGGCGTGCGGGACCGCCCCATGACTCTTCTCGCCACGGCTGTTTGTGGGGAACTTCAGGACGTGCGCCGGTTGGAACTCAAGCCGGCCCTGCGTGTTCGGAGCTTCGGGCCGGCGGAGCCTGTGGTTACGGTGGGCCAGACGGCTGTCCTGGAGTGCGAACTGGAAAACACCGGCCAGGTCAATCTGAGTGGAATCACCGTCACATTTGAAACGCCGCAGGGATCGACGCGACAGGTCGTCAAGGCCCTGTTTCCCACCCGACGCACCATCGTGCGACACACCTTTGTTGCTGACGCGGAAACTCCCAACCTGCCCGTCAAAGTCTCCGTGCAGGCCAAGGACGTCCCGATCGCGGAGAGTTTGGGAGGGGTGTGGTCGGGTCAATCGCGGGTGATGGTTGTCAAAAGTATCTCGCCACCCCCACCTCTGGGCCGGTTTTCAGTGGCGCCGCGGCCAGTGCCTGTATTGGAAAACGAAAACCTGCGTCTGGTGTTCTACCCATGCCAGCAGCGATTTTCTGCCGGACGCCTCGAGGTGAAAACCCCACAAGGCTGGAAGGTCGCCGGCTGGCTGGTTTCCATGGGACGACTCGTCGTCCGCCACGGCCAGGACCAGGCGGAAGAATATCAGCTCGGCGCGGACTCCTGCCAACTGGGCCCGGCGACGAACAGCCCGGGCGGCGTTCTGATCTTTCCCTGCACTGTCAAAACCGCCAATGGCGCCACGATTCGGGCAACTGTGAGATTCACCCTCGGTGCGGGGGCCAGCATCTGTCGCATGGATTCACAACTGGAAAGCGACCGACCTGTGGACATTCTCGCCTGGGGATTGCCCATGGTTTACATCCATCAGCGCGATGAGGCCATCTTCCCAGGACTGGAGTGGCTGGTGGATGACGAATTGTCGAGCGATACCCTCGATATCGCGGAAGACTATCCCGATCGCGTGCGCTATGTTGTCCATCCTTACATGATCACAATTCCCGCAGTGGGAATTCATGGGCCCCACGGCACGGTGGGCCTGATCTGGGAGAATCGACCTGCCGGTGACCGACTTCCCCCGGCATTTGCGTTCGCCTCGCCAGACCGCTTCAACCATCAGCGAAGTCACCTGATGGAACTCTTCCTGCCGCCGGTGCCGGAGTACACACCGGTCAACAGTCGGGTGGCCTCGAAGCCCTACAAACTCGAGCCGAATCGAACACTCCGGTTGGTGGCCGATCTTTGGACCGATGGTCAGGCGGAGGACGCACTTGCCGTCATCACGGACTACGTGAAAAACCTCAGGATCGCCCCTGCCCATCCTCTACCTCATAACTCTCTCCCTGGTGAAATTGAGTTCTCCACGCGGGCCTATTTGGAGTCGCTGTGGGATCCGGAAACCCGTCAGTGGTGGACCACCAAAGGAAACGCCATTCTTTCTCACCAGGCCCTGCCGTCCGATTTTGCCGCCGATCTCGTGCTTGGGGCCATGCTGACCAGCGATCCGGGTTTGAAAGGTCGCTGCGAGGAACGTGTGAAAGAAGTTTGCGAGCAACTCAAGCTCCCGCCACGGCTGGATGCGCTCCGCGTCGGAGGTCGTGCGGATCGCGTCTGGGCCAATGCAAGTCGCGTCGCCGCTCTTCTGGCTTCCCGGCGTGAGGACGGAAGCTGGCGATTTGACGCCGACCGGCCGGGCAGTGGACCTTTCGTCGGCATGGACTACCGCGAACTTGGTCCCAATGACGCCCTGGAAGTCGGGACCTGCGCCCGCAATGCCTACGAAATCCTAACCTTCGCTCGCATCACGGGTGATCGTCGCCTTTATGAGGAAATGGTGAAAACGCTGGAGTTGATGGAACAATTCCGCGTTCCTCGTGCGGCACAAGTCTGGGAAGTGCCCGTCCATACCCCGGACATCCTAGCTGCCGCCGATGCTGTGGACGCGTACATCGAGGCCTACCGCCTCACGGGCGAAAAACGGTGGCTCCAGGATGCCGTTCTCTGGGCCAGGCGGGGATTACCGTTCGTTTATCTGTGGAGCGATCCCGAGAAGCCGTTTCTCCAGGGGGCCAGCATTCCCGTGTTCGGGGCCACGTGGTACCACGGCTCGTGGTTCGGGCGTCCTGTTCAGTGGAATGGCCTGCGGTACGCCAACGCCCTCCTGAAACTAGCGGAATTTGATCAGAGTCTTCCGTGGACGGAGGTGGCGACCATTGTCATTCACAGCGCTATCCATCAGCAGGATCAGGAAGGCGAAAACGTGGCGCTCTGGCCGGACAATATCAGCGCCATCACAGGAGAAAAATGTCCGTGGGTCTTCGCCCCCCGGCAGATCATCGGGTGTGTCACCAAATTAATAGGGCGGGACGAAGAACCTCGCACCGTTTACGTCGGGCCCGAGAATCAGCGGTTTGCACTCACCTCCTTGGGAACGATTGACCGGGTCCACCTGAGCGGCGATGCCCTCGAGCTTCAGATCGCGTTTCCACCGGGAGAAGTCGGCCCGGTGTTGATTGCCAATATCGCCAGCCCGCAGGAAGTGGCCATCAACGGGCAACCAATTCCCCAAAATGATCAGCCTCACCTGGAGGACGGCTCCGCCTGGTGCTATGACCCCGGCACCGCGCTGCTGACGATTCAGGTGGGAGCGACCGGCCCGGCGACCATCTCCATCAAACCGGCCGTCCAGCGCACTGTGGACCGCATTCCACGGCTGGCGCAGCTCCTCACGTTCACATTCGAGACGGGATTGGAGGGCTGGATCGCCGCCCACGATGTGGCTGACCTCGAGGTCAAGGATGGCATCCTTGCGGGTCGTATCACGGGCCCTGATCCGTACATCATTCGGCCCAACCTCCGCGTTCCGGCCACGGTTTACAAGACCGTCGTCATCAGGATGAGTACCACCGCCGGAAGAATGGCGCAGCTTTTTTGGGCGACCGAGCGTTCGCCGAACTTCGATGAAGAGAAATCCCTTCGCTTCGCGGTGGAGCCGGACGGCCAGCTTCACGAATATCGCCTCAGCCTGGCCGATCATCCGCAATGGGACGGTCAGATTATTGTGGCCCTGCGACTCGATCCGGGCGGTGGCACGGCCGAAGGCCAATTCCAAGTGGACGCCATTCTCGGTGAATGAACGACTCGAGGAAGTCGGCCGCAAACAGGGTGCATGGGCACCACGGTGCAGCCTCGCGGGGTTGGTGCGAGTGGATCACGGAAATCTTAACCGCCACACTCTCGTTTCCACGAAAACGTTGCGGCAGGGTGAGCGGAGATTTATGCTAAATTTGAGCGTTTTTCTGTTTACACCAGGCGCCACACCTGCCAACGGTCCCCGTTGGATGACAACAGCAAACACGGATAGGGGAGACTCTTATGCTGGATCAGGCCGCTGTCGTCGTTTTCGGGGCATTTGCCCTGCTTTTTCTAGGTTACCAGGTATATGGCCGATTTCTGGCCCGGCGGGTGTTTCAGCTCGACCCCGATCGTCCCACGCCTGCCCACACCATGTATGACGGCATCGATTACTGTCCCGCGAAAACACCGGTATTATTTGGTCATCATTTTGCATCAATCGCCGGCCTGGGCCCAATCCTGGGGCCTGCCCTGGCCGTCATTTGGGGTTGGTTGCCGGCGGTCCTTTGGGTGGTTTTCGGTGCCATTCTGATCGGGGCCGTCCACGATTTGGGTGCCCTCGTGGTGAGCCTTCGGCATCGGGGGCGTTCGGTGGGCGAAGTGGCGTATTATGTCCTTGGTCCACGCGCCCGACTGCTTTCGCTTCTGATCATTTTCTTTCTCATGTCACTTGCGATGGGCGCGTTCTGCAACACGCTGGCCGATTTGTTCCTCAATTACAATCCCGACGCGATTATTCCCTCGGTCGGCCTGATGTTGCTGGCCGTCCTTTTTGGATTGTCCGTATATCGGCTGAAAGTACCGCTCCTCCCCGCTACATTGGGTGCCCTTGTCGTGTTTGCCGGCCTTATCTATTTGGGCGAAAAGAACCCCGTCCTGACCTATGAATGGCTGTGTACCCCCCAGACCCGACAGGCCCTGGAACAGGCTCGCGATGCCAAACCCACGATGGGAAGGCCAGGATTTTCCCGTCCGTACGGTGCGGCCGCTGCGATTGATTACTTCAAGGCCCAGGGCCGGGATGATGTGGTTCGCGAGCTGGGATCCATCAAGGATCCCGACACTGTTTTGGGCAGAGCCAATTACGCATGGATCGGGGCACTCCTTTTGTATGGCTTCTTAGCGTCCGTGCTGCCCGTCTGGCTGCTGCTTCAGCCGCGGGATTACATCAACAGTTTTCAGCTCTATTTCGCGCTCATCGCGCTGTTCGTTGGTTTGCTGATCGCCACGGCGGTGGGCAGCGAGTATGCGAAGATCGATGCCCCCGCGATCCGTGCGACCGTCCCGGGAGCCCCGCCCCTGATCCCGCTGCTTTTTGTCACCATCGCTTGTGGAGCAGTGAGCGGTTTCCATTCCCTGGTCTCCAGTGGGACGACCGTCAAGCAACTCAATCGGGAAAAGGATGCCCTGCTGGTTGGGTATGGCGCGATGTTGGTGGAGGGCGCGCTGGCCGTGCTCGTTATTGCGGCTTGTGTTGCGGGGCTTTCTCAATTTGACTGGAGCGACAGGGGTGTTTACGCGAGCTGGAGCGCTATCGGAGGGCTGGCCGCCCAGCTTAATGCCGTGGTTCGCGGAAGTGCCAACATTCTTTCCCACCTGGGAATTCCCACCGGTATCGGCTCCACGTTCATCGCGGTGACCGTCACGGCGTTCGCACTCACCACGTTGGATTCCGCAACCCGCCTGCTTCGCTTCAACGTGGAAGAGCTCTGCCAGGCGGTTGGTTTGAAGTTCCTGGCCAACCGATACTTTGGCTCCCTCATGGCGGTGGCGGGAATCGGCTTTTTTGCCGTCGTTCCCGCGGGGAAAGCCCTCTGGACACTCTTCGGCACAACCAATCAGCTTCTGGCCGGATTGGCCCTGTTGATCGTGAGTGTGTACCTCTATCAGAATCAGCGGATGTACGCTTTCACGCTCGTGCCGATGATTTTCATGCTCCTCATGACCGGGGCCGCCATGATTTACAATCTGATTGGATTCTATCGGGAAGGAAAAACCGTCCTGTGGGTGACAACCGTTATCGTGCTGATCATGGCGACTTGGCTGATTCTGGAAGGCATCACGGCATTTCTCCGCGGTCCTCAACGTCCAGCCACCATTCCACTGGAAGAGCAACCCGCAGCACAAGAGCAGCGCGAGCGGGCAGAGACCGTGTTTTGAGATCGCACTGCTTGGGACCAGTGCAGTTAACCGGGAAAAGATTGCACGCCATCCAGGTCCTATGGCGGTGCGTTTTTTCTCCCCGTGATCCGGCTGAGGGCTTCCTGAGCGGTTGCCTGAAGGACAGGCGTTCCCTGCCGGGCCAACTCTTCCAACTGGGGCACAGCAGACTGGGCAGCGGGGCCAAGCTCTCCTAATGCTTCTACTGCCGCCATTTGCACGTTGGGATCGGCATCCTTAACGGCAGCAGCGAGGACCTTCACGGCCTCCTGACTTGCCGCTCGGCAGCGCCCGAGTGCCCGGGCAGCCGCCATGCGTACCCTTTCATCGCCGTCCTTGAGGGCCTCGCACAGGGCCCGCTCAACGTCCGGCGAAGCCTGGCCGATGAACCCCAAGCTTTCGGCGGCGACATCTCGCCCGTCCCAGGTTTGATCCTGCAGCGCAGCCACGATCACGGGAACTGCCGCGGCGGCACGGGGACCAAACGCACCCAGGGCTCTGATCGCCGCCATGCGCGCCGTGGGTTTGCTGCGATCCTCCACCATCTTGGCGAGAAAGGGCACCTGGTCCGGACCGTATTGAACCAGGGCGTCAATCGCGTGGTCCCTCACCTGCGGATTAGGATGCCCCAACAGCTCGCGCCACTGTTCGGGCGTCTTGTCTGTGTACTTGACTTCACGGAACTCCGTTCGCCGCGACGGCCTTCGCGACTCCTTGGCGTCCTCGCCCATCGGGGGCATCGGCCGGCACGAAGGGACAACAAACACAGTGAAGACGACAAACACAAACGGGCTCACTTTTATTACCCGATGCCCGACGTCTTGACTCAGCCGCCGCCAGTATTTCTGTAACATGTCGTGGTCTCACACGTTGCGATATGCCCTCGCAAAACGCATCATGCGACCTGGATCAGACCGCTCAGGAAGCCCACGGCCAGTCCTCCCCCAGCGCTTCTCGCTGGAGGCGGGTCAGTTCGGCAATCCCCTGTGCGGCCAGGTCCAGAATACGTTCGAGGAGCAAACGATCGAAAGGCGCGTGCTCGGCTGTCCCCTGAATTTCCACAAACTTTCCGCTCCCCGTCATGATAACATTAAAATCCACTGCCGCTTCATTGTCTTCCTGCTGGTTGGGATCCAGCACGAGATCCTCGCCCCACTGGGCAACGCTAACCGCCGCCACACTGTCGTGGAGCGGTAAACGCTCTGGGTTGGGGAGTTCCGCCTGGATCGTCCGGAGGGCATCCACGAGAGCGATGAACCCTCCGGTGATGCTGAGCGTGCGCGTGCCGCCATCCGCCTGAAGGACGTCGCAATCGATCGTGATGGTGCGAGGCCCCAGCCCCTGAAGGTCCACCACGCCACGCAGGCTGCGCCCAATCAGCCGCTGGATTTCGGCAGTGCGGCCCTCCACACGGCTGCGCTCCCGCTGCTTGCGCGGAGTCGTGCTGCCGGGCAGCATGCTGTATTCCGCAGTGAGCCAACCGCTCCCCTGATCTGCCAGCCAGGCGGGGACCTGCGGCTCGACGTTGGCCGTGCAGAGGACGATACTCCGCCCGGCTGAGATGAGAACACTTCCCGCAGAAGCCGTTGTGAAGCGCCGCTGGATCGTTATGGGGCGCAGCTCGTTCCAGATTCGACCATCCCCGCGCGTCACCACGTCCCTGTCTCCCTATCCACAACGCTGACCGGCTTGGTCCGACTCACTCACGCATGCGCCCCGAGAAGCCACGCCAGGATGCCCTTCTGAACGTGCAACCGGTTGGCGGCCTGCTGGAGGACGACGCTCTGCGGCCCGTCGATCACCTCGTCCGTCACCTCCTCTCCCCGATGAGCGGGCAGGCAGTGCATGAACACCGCGCCTTTCTGCGTATGGGCCATTAGTTTGGCGTTGACTTGATAGGGCGCAAAATCCCTGCGGCGCTGCTCCGCTTCGGCCTCCTGTCCCATACTCGTCCAGACGTCTGTATACACCGCGAGGGCGTCCCGCACAGCGTCCTCGGGGCGATCCACCACCTCAAACTGGAAATCTGGATATTTTTTCCGCAGGCGATCCACAAACTCCGGCTCGAAGCGATACTTTTCCGGGGTCGCCATGACAAATCGCACACCGAGTTTGGCACAGCCCTCCGCAAGGCTGCGCGCTACATTGTTTCCGTCGCCCACCCAGGCCAGGGTGTGTCCCCGCAGTTTACCGGCGATTTCCCGCAAGGTGAACAGGTCCGCCAGGGCCTGACAGGGATGGGCGTAATCGGTCAGGCCGTTGATCACAGGGCAACTGGAGTAGCGGGCGAGTTCTTCCACAGTTTGATGTTTATTACCGCGGAATACGATGACATCCACATACTGGCTGAGGACCGAGGCAAAATCGGCCATCGTTTCCCGCTTCCCAAATCCCGCATCCTGTCCCAGGAAAATGGCACTCCCGCCGAGATGAGCCATCGCTGTTTCAAAACTCACCCGGGTGCGGAGGGACGGCTTTTCAAAAATCAGGGCCATCACGCGATGGGGCAAGAGCGGCTCACGAACACCTTCCAGAAATTTGGCCTTGAGGTCTTCGCTGATGGAAAAAATCCGTTCGATCTCGGCTGCCGAAAGATCTTCTACCGTTAACAGGTGTCGACGTTCCAGCTTTATCATCATGAGGCCCTCCACGCTTTCGTGAGCCGCTTGCCATGTTCGGCAATTATGGTTTGCCAGCCGATTCCAACCGGCCTGCCGCGTAGGCGGCGAGCACGTCCGCCAGAATGTCGCAGCCTTCGTGGACCTGATCGTCATTCATGATCATGGCCGGTAACAGGCGGATCACCGTGTTATGAGTACAGTTGATGAGCAGACCGCGGCGGAGACAGGCATCCACGACCGGAGCCCCTTCCAGCGTCAGTTCAATCCCGATCATAAGTCCGGCGATGCGGACTTCGCGGACGATGGGACACGTTTTTTTAAGCTCTTCCAATCGCTGGCGGAAGACCGCACTGATGTGTTTCGCCTTTTCGAGAAGATTTTCCTTTTCGATCATCTCGATGGTGGCCAGACCCGCAGCCGCCGCGATCGGATTGCCCCCGAAAGTGGACGCGTGCATGCCGGGACGGAGGCTGGCGGCTATTTCGGGCTTTGCGAGCATCGCCCCGCCCGCCAGACCACCGCACAGCGATTTGGCCAGAGTCATGATGTCGGGCGTCACGCCAAAGTACTGGTAGCCAAACCAATGCCCTGTGCGACCGCAACCGGTTTGCACTTCGTCAAACACGAGTAGCAAATTGTGCCGATCGGCAAGTTGGCGGAGTCCCGCCAGAAAACCGTCGGGCGGAAGAACCACGCCCCCTTCCCCCTGAATAGGCTCCACCATGATGGCCGCCGTCTCGGTGTCAATAGCCTTCGCCACGGCATCCAGATCACCGAAAGGGCAGTACACAAAGCCGGGCAGCAGCGGTCCCAGTCCTTCGTGATACTTGGGCTGCGCGGTGGCGGAGAGCGAACCCAGCGTTCGGCCATGGAAACCGCCCTCGAACGTGATGATCTTGTACCGTCCCTTGGGACTGTGGAGGCGGACGAGCTTGATGGCCGCCTCGTTGGCCTCGGTCCCCGAATTGCAGAAAAATGCCTGACCTCCAAAACTCCGCTCGGAAAGCGCCTGGGCCCACAGTCCCTGCAGTTCTGTGTACCAAGTATTGGGAACGTGAATGAGGCGCCCCACCTGCTCGCGGACGGCTTCGACCACCCTCGGCGGACAGTGGCCAAGAAGATTGCAGCCCCACCCAGGGAAAAGATCGAGATAGCGGTTGCCCTCCGCGTCCCAAACGTAGACACCCTCCCCGCGGACCAGGGCCACGGGAAACCGTCGGTAGTTGCCGATGACGTACCGATCGAACAGGCCAATGATGTCCTTCGAGCTCAATTGAGGACGGTTCACCTCAGTGCTTCCTTCTCCGACCGAATCAGACGTTCCTGGGCCGCCGAAAAAACTAAACTTTCAACCAAAGCCAACACGTGCACAAGATTTACTGGCCTTGCTGGCCGTCACCTCCTCAAATCACCGCTGCAAATAAAACTCCCGAGGCATCCTCCGTGAAGAACAAACAATCCCACCATGGCAAAAAGTTTGCTATTCTTGGCGGAACATGCCCCTCACGCACCGTTAGAGGGCGTCGCCCCATCGCGAATGATCTCCGTGCCCACACCCTTGGTGGTGTAAACTTCCAGCAAGAGGGAATGACGCAGGCGGCCATCAATGATGTGAATCTTGTTCACGCCGTGCTTGAGAGTTTCCAGGCAGGCCTCCACCTTGGGAATCATTCCCGCGTCGATCACTCCCTGGCGGATGAGTTCGCGGGCTTGCTCGGCCGTCAACGAGTGAATGAGCGAATTGGGGTCATCCTTGCGAAGCCGAACACCGTTCACATCGCTGAGGAAAACAAGCTTTTCGGCCTTGACTGCCTGGGCAACCGCCGTGGCCGCCGTATCGGCGTTAACATTCAGCTTCACCCCGCTGCCATCGTCAGCCAGGCACATCGACGGTATGACGGGCACCACTCCCTGGTTGCACAATTCCTTGATGGTGTCCGCATCGACACGCGTCACTTCCCCCACGTAGCCCAGATCGACCGGCTCACCGTTTTCGTCCTGAAGCACGAGCTTCCGGCCAAAAAGAACATTTTTGGTGCGGAAATTGAGCGCCTGGGCGCGTCCGCCGAGTTCCTCGATGCCGCGCGCGAGGCTCTCATTGATTTCGTAGGCCAGGACCTCCTCCACAATCTTGAGCGTCTCTTCATCCGTGTAGCGGCGACCCCGCACAAACCGCGGCTGGATGCCGGCCTTTTGCATCGCCCGACTGATGGCAGCCCCACCGCCGTGCACCACCACGGGCTGCATCCCAACAGTCTCCATAAAAAGGATGTCAAGCAGCAGGTGGGTTATCGCCCGCTGCTCTTCCATCACACTTCCGCCCAATTTGATGACCGTGATCTTGCCGCGGAAGGTGCGAATCCAGCGTAGGGCCTCAATGAGCACGTCCGCTTTTTCAATGGCTTGCTGCAAGGTTCGAACCTCTCCCGGTGACCAAGAACGTGAAATCCACCCGCCCAAAAAGGAAAGACACCGCCCAGGCCGGGCGGTTCTCAGACGTGAACCGAAAATTGTTATTTTGCTGTGCCGACCGCAAGGCAGTCAACGCCCCTGCCCGCTGACTCGCCCCCACTTGGCTACGACATGCCACGGGTCGGATGAGTTGTCAGGGCAATTCATGAATTGCCCCTACCGGCAAAAACCGGACCTGACAAGCAGGTCCCTCCGGAAGCTCGGAGGGGCACGCTTGTCGTGCCCGGTGAAGGGCGATGGGGCATCGATTGGTGTTGATCGGACCCGACAAGCGGGTCCCTCCGAGAAAATCCGGACGTGACAAGCACGTCCCTCCGGAATGGACGACGCCGAACTGCCCGATTTTCAGACCGGTCCAGAAAAAGGTCGGCGTTGCGAAAGGCACTGCCGATCCCTGGCACATCTCGGTCAATCCACGTCCTTCGCCAGGGCGGAGACGCTCTCCAGCTCAGCCACCGCACCAGACACTCCCACCTCGAGGGAATCCTCGATGACAGCAGGCTCGATGACCCGCATCTCACGCCAGTGTCCCTGGACAAAGCGAAGGAGGTAAATCAACCCCAGGGCGCAGGTCCAAAGTGTGAGAACCACCCAGGAAAAGATCAATCCCGCTCCGAACCACTCGGTGCCGAGCCAAGTGAGCACGGCGGGGATCGGGCACATGAGAACCCCCACCCGAAGGATGAATCGCGTGTCCCCTGCCCCGCGAAGAGCCCCCGAAAAAATGAGGTTCATGGCATCAAAGAGACAGTAAGCCGCGACGAATTTCAAGAGCAGGATGACCGTTGGCCGAAGGGCATCAAAACTTTCCCCTGCGGCTCCCGCTGAATAGGCAAACAGGAAAACATCCGGAATGAAAACATAGGCGACAGCCAGCACACCCGTATAGAGGGCGGCCAGTTGGAAAGCCGTCCACGCAGCGCGTTCTGCCCGCCGTGGACGATTGGCCCCCAGCTCCTGCCCGACCAGGGTCGTCACGGCAATGGAAAGTCCCAGCGGGGGAATGAACGCGAGGCTATTCACGTTAAAGGCGAGATTGCTGGCGGCGGTGGCTTCCTCCCCGAGACGGCCCACCAGGAGCAAAAAGCCTGTGAACCCAGCCCCTTCCAAAAACCATTGCCAGCCATTCGGAGCCCCAAAATACCACAGTCGACGGAGGAGCGGCCACTCCAGGCGACGCGCATCGGCGAGCCGGTACTCAGCATACCGCGAAGATGACATCAGCGCAAGATAGCACAGCACTTTGAACCACTGGGCGACAGTGCTCGCCCAGGCCGCCCCTTCCAAGCCTCCCTCCGGAAACCCCAGCTTGCCAAAAATCCACAGGTAGTCGAGCACGAGATTGATCACCGCAGCGGCAGTATCCACGAGCATCACACTCCGGGTGTCCCCTCGGCCCGTGAAGAACCCAGCCTGGACGGCCGAAAACAGCATCGCCCCCGCTGAAAGCATCGCCACCTGATAGTAACGGGCCTCGAGTTCCGCCAAATGCGGAGGATGCCCCACCGCCAGAAACATCCACCGGGCAAGCGGAATAGTCAGCATCAGGGGTGGCAAAAAGAAGAGGGATAGCCAAAGCCCCTGTCCGATAACGGGCCCTATCCGATGGCGTCGCTTGGCCCCCTCGTACTGGGCGACAAACGTCGTGACGTAGCTGACCAATCCCATGGCGAAGGAAACCAGTGTCCATTGCACCATCCCGGCGGGCAGGACGGCAGCCACGGCAGACGTGTCGTACCAGACCAGGAACATCCGGTCGGTGAAATTCATCACCGTCCAGGATGCGAATGAGATGACGAGTGGTAGCGCCAAAGCAAGAACCGCCCGGGCACCACAGGGTTGCAGCCACCAACGACGCCATCGCCTCAGCATACACAGCCCTTTTATCGACGGATTGGATATTTTGTCAGCTCACGCTGGTGTGACATGGACATGACTGGATCGACGACGAAAGGAGCCCGCGACAGGGTCCCACTCCGATCTCCCAAACAACCCACGCAGGAGAAAACTCACAAAACCCCGCCCCCGATTCTGCGCTTGCAAAGACTCGCGCAATAAGAACCGTAAACAAGGGCCGCGACCGGGGCGACCCAATCGAGCGCCCCCTCAAGGGGGCCAAAAGCAGCCGCAATTTAGGAGGATGCAGAGGTGAGTCATCGCTATCCCATTATAGCCGGCCGAGGGATCTTCGTCCTTGCCGCCGTCGGAGCGATTGTCACCACAGTTTGGGGTGGTGTCTGCAACGTTCGGGGAGGAGAATCTACAACCGGAGTGGGGAATCGCCCCAATTTCGTCTTCATCCTCGCGGACGACCTCGGCTACACGGATCTGGCCTGTTACGGAAGCAAATACTACGAGACGCCCAATATCGACCGCATGGCCGCCGAGGGCATGAAATTCACCGATGGTTACACGGCGGGTCCTAACTGTCAGCCGACACGAGCCGCCCTGATTAGTGGGCAATATGGACCCCGAACGGGGGTGTACACGGTGGGCAGCATCGAACGGTTTGCGTGGCGAACCCGACCTCTTCGCCCCGTCGATAACGTGGAGAAACTGCCGCTGGAAAAAGTCACGCTGGCGCAGGCCCTGAAGAGTGCCGGATATGTCACGGGCTTGTTCGGAAAGTGGCATCTGGGAGAGGACCCTGAGCACCACCCCAGGGCCCGCGGTTTTGACGAAGCCATTACTTCGGCGGGACGGCATTTCAATTTCGCGACGAATCCGCCGGTTTCCTATCCGGAAGGCACTTATCTGGCAGACTTCCTGACGGACAAGGCCGTGGATTTTATTCGCCGCCATGCGAAGGAGCCATTTTTCCTCTGCCTTCACCATTTTGCCGTCCATTCCCCCCATCAGGCGAAGGCCGAGCTCATCAAGCGTTTTGAAGGAAAACCCCCGGCCGGCGGTCATACCAGCCCCGTCTACGCGGCGATGATCGCCAGCGTGGACGAGAGCGTGGGACGGATACTGGCCACGCTCAAAGAGCTGGGACTGGACGAGAACACGCTCGTCATCTTCACCAGTGATAACGGGGGTGTGGGCGGCTATGAACGCCTGGGGATCATGGGCGGAAGCATCACCGATAACGCGCCCCTTCGCGGTGGAAAAGGCATGCTCTACGAGGGAGGGATCCGCGTGCCGTTTATTTTCCGCTGGCCGGGCCACATCCCGTCCGGGACTGAATGCCACGTGCCAATCCACAGTGTCGATATTTATCCGACGCTCCTGGAGCTGGCCGGGGCAAAGCCGCCCGCCAATCACGTGCTTGATGGAGTAAGCCTGGTGCCGTTGCTGCAGGAGGGTGACAAAGCACAGTTCCCGCAAAGACCGCTCTTCTGGCATTTCCCTGGCTATCTGGGAGCCGGTCAGGGCACCTGGCGTACAACACCCGTCGGAGTTGTCCGGCTCGGGGACTGGAAGCTCCTCGAGTTTTTCGAAGATGGCCATCTGGAGCTGTACAATCTCCGGGAAGATATCGGCGAGGAAAAGAATCTGGCCTCGCAGAATCCCCAGAAAGCTGCCGAGCTTCACGAGTTGCTGAAGAAATGGCGGGCAGAAATCCACGCCCCGATGCCCACTCCGCACACGCCGGAACCGGCTGAAAAAGCTCGGCAACCGGAGAACCGACCTCGGCGGGCCCAACGACGGGCTCAGCAGGGTGACTAACAGACCTCCCTTGTCAAGCGGAGGTCCAAACTCACAGAAGAACCAGCGTGGCCGTGCTCAAGCGGTTGGATATTCCGTCTTTTTCCACGAGAAGTGTCGTTCGCCAGTTTTTAAAAGAAACCAGCCCGTCAGGTCCGCTTTTTTCGTCGGATCGCCTGCTTCGATCGGTTCGACCCCGCTTTTTGCGCGACGTTCCCGATTCCAGCCGTTTATTCAAAACGCGATGAACTCACTTCTTGCTCGGCGGTGCCGGAAGCACATCGGCCTGAGGTGTGACACGAGAGAAATTGGCAGGTAGATCGACATTGACATTTTTGAGAACCCAGTTCAGACCCGCCGTCACGAAGGTGGCGAAGATAGGGCTCGTCCACACGTCTTCCGTATGTCCCATTGAGGTGAAGAACACGTGGCCTTCACCTTCTCGCCTTGCCCAGGTGCACGGGAAAGGCGGACGGCGGTAGCAATCGCCCTCGAGGTACCGCGTTTCCTGCACAAGGATGACGTGCATGTCGGGATTAAAGTTTTTCATGGAATACCACTCGTCGTAGAATGCCACCCCCTCCGCAATGCCTAAAGACGCGATCGGCGGGAGACGGTGGGAGACGAGTGTCAGGGAAGCCTCCTGCTGGGGACCGTGGGCCAGAAACTCCGCGCCCAACATCCGCAGAAACGGATCGACCTTCTCCCGCGGAGCATTCGCATAAAGGTCACCCGGCGTTCGCCAGCACCCACATGTGGAGTGGAAGCCCAAAAATCCTTTTCCTCCACGAACAGCCGCCAGAAGCCGTTCCTTTCCCGTGGCACTCATGGGAGGCTCATTGGCGTCATTCGGCTGGGTCAAATCGCCATTGCAATAGAACGCGAACGCATCGTACCCGGATAGATCCTGATCGAACACTCGCCCGTCTTTGGTGCAAACCACCTCAACGTCCATATCTCCGGCGATTTCCACGAATCGCTGCTCGGCAAAGCTTAACTCGTTGGGGTCCTTCCGTTTTACGATGTCGTGATAGTAACCGACGTTGCGGGTGAAAAAGAGCACTTTCTTCTTCTGTGCCGTTTCGGCCCGGGCGAGGGAGCGTGTCATCATCGCCAGAAAACCGCCCGACACCAGCTTGATCATCTCCCGACGTTGCATGGTCAGCCCTCCCCAACTCGATCTGTGTAGCGTCAGTTGCTATCCGTTCTCTTGAAAAATTCAGAACGTTCCTCTCCTGGCCCCACACTGCCGTCCGCACTGCTGGCCAACCGTGGGGAGACTACGCCTGCCGCACGCAACATTCCGCGGTCGTCCAGGACCTGCCTGCGACTATCTGAAGTTCCCCTCGGCGGGGACAATGGCATGTTTTCCGTGGCAATCGGTGCAGGGAGAGTCCTTCCTTACATACCGGCCATTTTCCCGCCGGTTGCCGAGATTCTTTTGCCGGTACGCCTCCACCCCAGTCGGATCCCGGTGTTGCGGGTGACACTGTTTGCAAAATGGCTCGATCTCCGCCCGACCCCATATCACGTCGGGCTTGACAACATTGAACTCGTCTCCCCGATGGGCAAGCGAGTCGCCGTGGCATCCCATGCAGGTGATGCCGGCCTTCAGATGAACGGCGGAAATCGGCTCTTCCTCAAAGTCCGCATGACACACCATGCAGGAAGAATTGTCGGTTTCCAGTCGGCTGTCAAACAAAACCGGCTTATCTCGGTTGAACCGGGGGTTTTCCACCAGGATCATCTGCGTCCCCTGGCCGCTTGGGGGACCGGTGGATTCCGACGGCGTGCTGGCATTCGTTTTCTGTGAACCACTATCGTTATTCTTGTCCTTCCTTGCTGATCCTTCGTCATGCACTGACCCTTGCAATCTGGCAGTAGATGACGCAGCGGCCTGAGTTGCTCGCTTTTCCAGCGCCGGTGTCTCTCGCCCCACACCTTTCCCCCAGCCCAAAACACCCACCACCAGGATGAGCAAAGCCGTAGCGCCAATGAGGATCCTTAGATTTCTCATTCCACTGACTCCCGGAGAATATGCGCCTTGCCCAATACGTGTTTTTCTCAATATCAAGCGACGATTTGCTTTGTCCTGCTTTTGTTTTTGCAGCCGGGCCATTTCGGCATGGTCCAGCGGCCCCTCCCGAAGAACCACCCCGAAGTCGCGCTGTTTGACATCTATTCGGAAGCAATATCCCACAGACGGCTCGCGGACTGATGGTTTAGAGGACGGGCGATCTCGAGCGTGACTGACTCCCGATCGCTGGTCTTTATACCCACTCCCACTGCCGCAGCCAGCCGTAGTCATGGGGCAGGTTTTTCCACATGTGATCGGCAATCTCCTGGACCTCCGCCTGCTCGGAGGCCGACAGGTCTTCCTTGCGACGTTCGATGATGGCGAGAGCGGCGTTTTTCACCTGATCCACGGTGATGAGACCGGGGATCGCGGTCGTCAGTTGAGGGCAGCTCAGCACGTAGCGGAGGACCAACCTGGCCCGGCGATCATCTTCTTCCTTGGTTGGAGCATCGGGCATACCACGCGACTTGAATACCGCCCCGCTGGCAAATGGCTTGATTCCGATGAAGCCCACGTCGTATTTTTCAAACGCTTCAAACATACTTCCCTGCGGGGCGCGTTTGCTGCCGGCCGTGTAGGGTGTCACAATGACCTCCAACTGTGGGTACTTGGCCACGGCCTCGGTGATCCAGTTACGGTCATGGCTGGAGACGCCGGTGAACCGAGCTTTGCCCGTCCGTTTCGCCCATTCCAGGGCTTCCATGGCGATTTCGATCTCTTTTTCGGTATTACTGCGGCTGGTCTGTTCGTGCATGGTAATTCGCCACAGATCCACGTAGTCGAGACCACCCGCCTTAAGCCCCATTTCAAAGCCTTCCTTCATTTTTTGAAGCGATCCGCCCCATTCCGGGAATCGGCTCTCGTGGGCACCAAAGGAGTATCCGAAGTAAATCTCATCACGACGACCTTTGATTGCTTCGCCGTAGGCGATGACCTCATGATCCCAGCAGGCATCGACGTAGTTGATCCCGTGATCCAGGCAAGCAGCGATCACCTCCCGGCGGTTCTTTTTGAATTCCGGCGTGTTGTACTCGTAGGGGATCTTTTTCCAGTGGCCCCCCAAACCGATGGCCGACAGCCATAGATTTGTTCGGCCGAGCCGTCGGTATTCCATGTTCTCGTTGTAACTGCGGGTCTTGGTGGGATCACCCCGATCAGTTGGGGCAGCGGAGCCCGAAGCCACAGCCATGCCTGCCGCGGCAGCCGTGGCCGCCGTCGTCGTGATGCGAACGAACTCGCGGCGATTAAGTTCGCGAGAATCCATGAGAGCCCTCCCGAATTTTCCCGAATACCATTTTTCCCCGTGCCTATCAGCACCGGATCGAATCCTGTGCGAAGCCCCGGCCGCTTGCGCGACACCTGCCAATATATTTCCGACCATTGCCCCTCACAAGCACAATAGACCGCCCACCACACCGACCAAGGATTTCTGGCCATTGGGGGCGATAACCAATCGCAGAGGCGACATCCAGCGGTGATTGCCCGTGCAAACCGGGGTGGAGGAACCCGACCCTCCAGTCTGCCCGCGGCGACACGCCTTCCGCGGCGTCCTGCGGCTCGGGTAAAACCAGGCGCTCCAATCCCCCATGATCCGAAAAACTCAAAGAGCGGACCTGACAAGCAGGTCCCTTAGAAAAGTCGGAGGGGCACGCTTGTCGTGCCCGCTGAAGGGCGATGGGTCATCGATCGGTGTTGATCCGACCCGACAAGCAAGGTCCCTCCGGAAAAGGTCCCTCCGGCGGTGTAGGGCCAATTCATGACTTGCCCCTACCGGTGGACGCTTGTCGTGGTCGCGGCAAAACACCGCCAACGGCAAGTTTGTGAAGGCTAAAGCCTTCACTACAAAGCGGCGATAAATCGCCGCACTCCATATGGAGTGCGGGGCTTTAGCCCCGCTTTCGGCGCGGGACTTCAGTCCCCGGCAAAAGGGAATCGATGATCCAACGTTAAGCGGCGGACCTGACAAGCAGGTCCCTCCGAAAAGGCCGCCGTCGTCTGGAATCACCTTCCCCGCCGAGGTCAGATTTCCTTCCACTGGCCGGGCACCGGCACCGGATAGAATCCTCGCTCATCGGGCTGGATGGGCGGGGGTGTTTCGGCCGTCATCTGATCGATGTTGGGGCAGAACTGGAACTGGGAGGCCATCGCCTCGTCCCACGTGACGACCTGGCCCGAGTGCACGGCCGCCCGACCGATGATGGCCGCCAGGTTGGCCAGGGCCGCTCGTTCCGCCTCGTTGTGGGGTTTGTCATTGCGGATGGAATCAAAGAAGTCGGCCCATTCCGCCTGCCAGGGCGTCAGCTTCTCCTTGGGAGCTTCCCAGAGGATGTTGTCCTCGTCAATCCTCTGATCCTTGAAGATTCTCACAATGCCGGCGTGCACCGGCCCAGAAAACTGCGCCGCCCGCTTGCTGCCGTGAATGTACGTGGCGAAGTGGTTGTAACAGTTGGGAACGTACCGCACGACGTCGATCCCCTGTGTGCCATCGGGGAACGTCCATTCAGCGAAATAGGAGTCGAGATTCTGGCTGCGATCCGTGCTGTTGACGGCCCGGCCTCCCACGCCGTGGGCGCGGACTGGCCAGGCATCTTTAATCCAGCAGATTTCGTCGATCTGGTGAATATCCATTTCGCTGAACAGCCCTCCCGACACCCAGAAGAATCGGAAGAAATTGCGGATCTGCCAGAACAGTTCGGGAACATCGGCGGGTTTGGGTCCGAGGGGCCCCACGGCTTCCATGCGATATGCCCGAACTGAAATGATGTCGCCCAGCTCGCCATCTTTGATGCGACGAATCAATTCATGTCGATTGACCGAATGTCGGCACTGGAGTCCCGCGGCGATCTTGACGTTTTTCTCCTGGGCTTTCTTGCCTGCGGCTATCACGCGACGCACGCCCACCGGATCGCAGGCGAACGATTTTTCCATGAACACGTTCACGCCTTTGCTCACGGCGTATTCAAGCTGCATGGGCCGAAATGCCGCATACCCCGTTAGCATCGCCACATCACCCGGTCGCAGGCAATCAATGGCGTGCTTGTAGGCATCAAAACCGACGAAACAGCGGCCTTCCACGTTAACCTGCTGACCATACATGTCGGAAAGCACTTTGCGCGAGCTCTCCAGCCGGTCTTCGAAGATATCGGCCATGGCATACAGTTCCACGGGACCGTTAGCCACGGAAAAGGCATCCTTGACGGCCCCGGAACCCCGGCCTCCGCAACCGATGAGCGCCAGTCTGATGGTGTGACTTTCCGCTGCATGGACGGCCGGCACTGCCCGCGCCATGAGCGCCAGAGCACCAACTCCCGCCATCCCGCCTGTCACCAGAAAATCGCGCCGCGTGGTGTGCGGTGACCGTTCTTCGCCTTTTCGTGCCGATGCAGACATGGTCATCTCCTTCAACATGCAGACCGATGTGGGAAAGATCACGGGCATCAATGGGGCATTTGCGCTGCCACAAACCGACTCTGAAGATAAGCTCTCCAGCCATGGAATGCAATGCTTTCCATGCCTGCGCAACAAAAACGACAGCCGGAAGAAACGGCTGCCGCATGACGTCGTCAGAATCGGTCACATCCCAACTGCAGGGTGCAAACGCCATCCCACCGTCAAGGCGCTGCTGGCGTGACATCGGGAATGATGGCCTTCAGGATGTGCTCCACCCAGCGATTGTTGGGAATATCGTAGAGGATGAAATCGCCATCAAACTGCCAGTAGGCCCAGGCCCATCCGCGGCGTTCCGCCTCTCGGGTCACAAAACTCAGCCAGGCCACCCGGTCTTCCTGAGGGGCTTTGTCGTACACGCCGAACTCGCCCAGATAGATCGGCCGTTTGTGCTTTTCCGCCCAGGCCTGGGCAAGGTCAAAGTCTTTCCGCACGGCTTCGCGATCCTGTTCGGTTCCCCAGTGAATGCCGACCTTGTCCGCTTTTCCAGCCCAGGGTGCGCCCTGGTGCGTGAAGTCGAAGGGGCTGTAGTAATGCACCGTTACGATGATGTTCGGATCGTCGGGGAGCGCGAGTTTGTCGAGGGCTGCAATGTTGTTCCACTGTCCCGGGCCAATGATCACGGTCCGCTTCGGATTGGAACGCCGAACGATGCTCAGTGCCTCCTTGGCCCAGGTGTTCCACAGTTCGGGGGTCATCGCCGAGTTGGGCTCATTGAGAAGCTCAAACAACACCTCCGGCGGCCGATTCTTCTCTCGTTCGGCGATCACTTCCCAGCACGCCATATACCGGGCCTTGAGGCGATCAGGGTCCTTCCCGATGGCAGTGAATTCGTGGAAGTCCAGAACCACCAGGAGCCCCGCCTGAAGAGCCCGATCCACGGCCCAGTCGAGTGTTTCCAGATACTCCGGCCGCAATCCCGCACCTTCGCCACTGTAGTTGGGATTATCGCGGAAAGGATGGAGGTTGATTCGCACGTGCTGGAAGCCGGCCTTGCGAATCATGGAGAAGAACTCTTCGCGGAACCTTGCCCGGGAACGATCCCGCCACAGCGGATCATACCCGATGATATTCACACCTCGCCCCAGCCGTTTGACCTGCGTCCAGGCGTCGGGCCAATCGTCGGGGTTCGCACCGTCTGCCCGGTAAACACCCAACCCGATCGAAACGAGAGCGACCATCCAGGTTGTCATCACCACCGTTGCTCGCCGCCACATCGGTCACCTCCGTTTGCTCTTTCCCCTACGACACCAGTAGGAAGCTAACAAAGTCAAAGACATTATGTGTCAGCACCGCGGACGCCGCAACCGGCCATATTTGGGTTTCACCCATCACCAAAGCGGTGGCTGGATGAGAACTTCGTGGTGGAAGGGCAAAACCCGGGCTGGCTGACCGCCGACTGAAGCGGCAATCCGTTCACGGTGCTTACAGCGTGGGCCAGCCAACGGGATTCCGGTACGCTGGATTGATGAATTGCCGTGGCGGGAAATAAAGTGTGGCCAAGGTCATCAGATTCTGGTAGGGGCGATTTATGAATTGCCCCTCCCGCGCGGTCCAATATCCAATACCTAAATTACACCCGCCAAATCCCGTGGTCCGGGTGAAACCGGGTCTATATCCCGTCATGCGTGCAAGCCAAAAAGCGGACGTGACAAGCAGGTCCCTCGGAAAGTTCGGAGGGCCACGCTTGTCGTGCCCGGCGAAGGGCGATGGGGCATCGATCGGTGTTGATCCGACCCGACAAGCGGGTCCCTCCATTGTGTGGATTGGAGGGTCGGGTTCCACCCCCGATGGGTCGTCGTCGTGCCATCCGGGCCGACGGCAAGGTGGTGAAGGCTAAAGCCTTCACCGAAAAGCGGCGATAAATCGCCGCACTCCATAATAAATCGCCGCACTCCATATGGAGTGCGGGGCTTTAGCCCCGCTTTCGGCGCGGGACTTCAGTCCCCGGGGAAAGGCAATGGATTGTCCAACGCCGAAAAGCGGACGTGACAAGCACGTCCCTCCGAGTATGCGGACCTGACGAGCAGGTCCCTCCGAAAAGTCGGAGGGGCACGCTTGTCGTGCCCGGCGAAGGACGATGGGTCATCGATCGGTGCTGATCGGACCTGACAAGCAGGTCCCTCCGGCGTTGTAGGGGCGATTTATGAATTCCCCAAACAGCGGAACGCTTTCGTGGTCGCGGCAAAACGTGAAGAAACTCCGACGGACCTGACATATGCGTCCTAACGAAGATTCAGCATTGAGTGGAACCGGGTCCTCAAAGTCCGGGCAATACCCACGTCAAATGGGGCCTTTATCCTGAGGGGGAATCTGTGATTCGGGAGAAGAGGACGCTTCGCCTGCTCCGCTGGACTGATTGGATCGCGGTTGTTCTGTGTAATAAATGTGGATGTCCCGCTGCGGGAAGGGGATCGAGATGCCCTCTTCCGTCAACCGGCGGTACACCGCGGCATGGAGCCCGTTAATCACGGCCAGACGATTGTCATAATTCGCCACATACGCAAAGAGCCGGAAATTGAGCGAGCTATCGCCAAATCCCTCAAACAGCACAACGGGCGCCGGATCTGACATGACATGAGGATGGTTTTTGGCGACATCGAGAAGCAGCGAGATCACCCGATCGGGATCGGTTCCATACGCCACACGCACAGCTACTTCGACGCGATTGGTGCGATCACTCAACGTCCAGTTGATGACTTTTCCCGTGATGAACTCCTTATTGGGAATGATCAGTTCGCGACGCTCAAAATTGAGGATTGTCGTTGCGCGGATGCGGATTTTCGTGACGACTCCCGAAAACTCGCCCACCGTGACCAAATCGCCCACCCTAATCGGTCTTTCAAAGAGAATAATGAGACCGGAGACAAAATTTGCGAAGATTTCTTGCAATCCGAATCCCAACCCGACACCCAGAGCCGCCACCAACCACTGGGCCTGCGACCACTGCAACCCCAGGCGTCCACAGGCCAAGATAATGGCCACTCCGATGACTAGATACGATGCCACCGTGTGCAGGGCATAGCGTAGACCCGGATCGACGGGCAATCTCTGCGGAAGCACAATCTCCATAAGACCCGCGATATTCTTCGCGAACATCGCACCAATCACAAGCGTGACAACGGCCAGGAGCACATCCGCCAGAGTGACCGCCCTTACCGGAACCGGCAGGGTTGCCGCTTGAGCCCCCTCCTGGACCGACACAGTCCCCACAGGTGCAGCCGATGTCGCTTCCGCCGCGGAGACTGCCGCCGGAGTTCCCCCCCACAATCGCACCTGCCGTAACATTCCCAGGGCCGGCAGAACGTCTGCCCAGATCCACCACAGCAGGAACACCGCGAGCACGACCTGAAGCGTGCCGAACAGTCGCCGCGTTTGGGAACCGACCAGGGAAAGATCGGGCTCGGATTCCGCGGGTGGCGCCACGACCCCGCCGCTTTCCGTGGCAGCTTCAGTACTCTGAGCTTCCATCATACGTTTTTGCCGGGCACGACTGAGGCCAATCCGCTGCTTGCGAACAACAAGCCAGCGGTTAAAAAGCTCTTCCAAGACGCCCAGTCCTAACGGCAGGATGATCGTCTCTCGGAATCGCTGGGCCAGCTCGATGGCCGTGTAGCTGTAGCCAAGCAAAGAAAGCACGGCCAGAACAATTGGGGTTCCCACCCCGGCAAGCCACCAGACCGTCCGCCCTCGATAGAACCATCCTCTGTCGTTGTGAATGCGCACCGCTTCCCAGACGGACCCCCGCGGGCGGAAGAGGATCGCCGCCATCACCGCATAAAGAGCCATCATCGCCAGGAAGGCCAAACGCCCTGGGCCGGCTTCCCACCGCTGGTCATTACTGGCATGAATGGCTACGCAGAAATACGTGACAACCACTCCCAGGAGGATGAACCAGCGGAGGTGACGGCGGAGGGCCATCGCGAGATTCGGTGGCCAGCCGAAGTGAGCTTCCCCCAAACCGCCGGCGGCCGCGACCCGACGCAACCCATCGAAGACCAGCAAGAACTCAGCCACCGAGCGCAGCCCCGCCGCAATGACCAAACTCAACGAAGTGCTTTCCAAAGGCGACACCAGTCGCCACGCCACAAAGAAAAGAGCCGAGGGGAGCCAGAGCGTTTCCGCCACTGTAATGGCTACCGCGTGGAGCGTTGGCCAGAATCCGTAGAAGGCTCCTCGGCTGACTCGGGCGGCTAGATCGGGCAGAATTTTTCTCAATCGGAAAAGAAGCAGACCCCAAATCAATAAGAGCAAAACGGTGGACATCCACAGACTGGGGTTATTGACCACATCCCGCTCAATAATTCCCCCAATTTCAGACCATGTTTCGACCCCAACCAGCGTGTTGATCACACCCAGCGTGAGGCGGAAATGCTCAGACCACTGTGATGGTTCAAAGGCGGGGGTGTTGGGAATCCACAGAATGTGCTCGTCGATAAACCGGCGGTACTCTTCGATCAGCCGGATGGTCGCCCTCTCCGTGTTGTCTAAATCCACCAGGTCATTGAGCCAGCGATTGTAGAGTTTGACCTGCTGTTCGAGCAGTGAATAAGACTCCGTGAGCAGCTCCCGGAGGACTTCCTCCCACTCCGGATGATGATCAAGATCCTCACCCATCAGGCGACTTCGCCAGCGTGCGATTTCTTCCTCGAGTGGCGGTGCCTGCGCGTGCCGATCGCTCAATTCCAGCAGGTTCCACTGGGCCTGGCGAATGTCTTCCTGGCGCTTGCGAATTCTCTGCCAGAGGGTGTAAGTGTCGGGAAGTTTCGCCCGCTGCGCCCGCAACCAAAGTCCCAGTGCCCCCGTCATCCCCACGACACCCATCCGGTCCCTGGTGGTCTGAAATTGCTGCTTAAGCTCTTCCAGTTGCTGATTGGCCCGGGTGAGTTCAGCCGATACGGAATTAACCTTCGCCGTGAGCTGGGCCACTTCGGCAGCCGATTTTTCCACCTGTTCAGCCACCGTGCGAAGAGCGGGCGGAAGCTGCTCCCGCCTTTGTTTGGCTTTTTCCGCGCGAGAGACCGCCTCGGCCTGACGCCGCTGAGCCAGGATCTGCTGCCACTGCTGGAATTCGCCTTCCGCCACACGCAACCGCTGCGCCGCCAGACGTCTCTGCAAAGGGAGGAGGGCCTCGTCAGCCTTGTCGTAATAGGCGAGTTCTTCCTTGCTAGCCTCGGCTTCCCAGCGTGCCGATTCCCATTCCGCCTGATGGAGAACACGTTCCGCCTCCGCCAGAGCAGGCATCTGATCTGCTTTGGCGGCCGTCCCCAGCGCTTGCCGGGCAGCCTCGATCCGTTTCTGCGCCGCGTCGGCCCTCTGCTTGGCGGACTGTCGCGAGGAGTTACGTCGGGTCACCTCCGCCTCAACGGAGTCACGGGCACTCCGCGCCGCATTGAGCCGTTCCTCGGCCTCCTGGGCCGCTTTCTGAATGTCTTCCAGCGACAGGTCGTCCGCATTGATAGTGCCCGCGGCTGCTTCCAGGGAAGCAAGCTCTGCTTCCAGCTTTTTAATTTCCTGGGTAATGGACTCCCGCTGCTGGCGAAATTGCTCCGCGCGAGCTCTGGCCTTGTCAGCCGCCGCAAGTTCCTGGAGGGCGCGCTCATAGATCCCGACAATCTGGGATTTGAGGGCCTCATCCAGACTGGGATCAGACTGAATCCGCTGAATCCGAAGCTGAAGGTCTTCGGCGGACAGTGCGGGCACGGAAGGCTCGGCGGGCGACTGCGCCCCGGCTCCAGGCGTTACCGGCGAAAGCGGCGGCGTGCCTCCCCCTGCATCAGGCTGCGCGGTGGCTGCTGGTTCTTGCGCACGGGCGACTCGAAGCGGCGAGCGAAGAGAATTCATCCGCTGCGCTTGCGACTGCGCCAGGAGGTTCACCTCCGCGGGATACCCGTTGTGCGACGCGTCCGGCGGCGCACCGGAGATGTCGTCCGCTGACACCATGCCCGGCGTCACCGCGAAAGACAGCCCCTCCGGAACGCAAGTCACAAAAAGTAATATTGCAAGGATGCGAACAGGTTGACTCATCCCATTTTTCCTAATTCTCCGACTCGACCGTGCGTCGCTCACATTCGTCGGGCAGCACCGACCGGCATTGTCCAGATTGGGTTTCCCGGTGACAATGCCACTTTTGGTGGTCCATTGTGTCCGGTCACGTGAAAACAGTGCTGTTCCGAAGCCTGAATCAGTCGTAACAGCGATGTCTGTCGGGCGGCCGCGGAATGCGGTTTTCCGCTTACGGTTTTTCGCGGGGTGACGTTCTCACCGGCTGGCTTGGGTTCTCGCGTGGTACAATCTTCTGAAGCCGAAAAGAAAAGTTCAGATGGGTTGCAACCGATCGGGTGTGGGCCTGCGCCAGTCGCCCCGGCCGCGGGCAGTGACCGCGAAAAGTCCTGGACCAGCGACTTCAGGCTTGCGCCGGGCCGCCAATGGCCCCTTTTAAGAGTGGCCAACGGACTTCATGTGCGAACATTCAGCGGTTTATGTTACAAGGCCGCACGAGTGCCGGCTTAGAGCACCTCAAATTCCCGGATGATTTTAACAAGCTGAAAACGAGCGTTTTTGATGTGCAGCGTTGTGGTGGAAAATCTCGCCAAACACTATGAGGACCTCCGTCGGGGGCGGATTGTGGCCCTGGAAGGGCTCAGTTTCGTTGCCCGACCAGGCGAGGTTTTCGGCCTGTTAGGCCCCAATGGGGCGGGTAAAACCACCACCCTGCGGATCCTCGCCACGCTGCTGAGGCCGACCTCCGGCCGGGCAGTGGTCAACGGCTACGATTGCTTAACACAGCCCGATGAGGTTCGCCGGTCGATCGGGTTCATGTCCGTCAACACGGCCGTCTATGACCGCATGACGGCCTGGGAGATGGTGGAATATTTTGGACTTCTCTACGGGTTGCCGCGGGACGTGTTACGGGCTCGCATGGAGGAGCTTTTCAACCGGCTGCGAATGTGGGAGATTCGCGATGTCCTGGGAGCCAAGATGTCCACCGGGATGAAGCAGAAGGTGTCCGTCGCCCGCGCCCTCATTCACGACCCTCCCGTACTCATTTTCGATGAACCGACTGCCGGATTGGACGTCCTGGTGGCAAGAGCGCTGCTCAAAACCATCGCAGAGTTGCGAGACCAGGGAAAATGCGTGATTTTCTCCACGCATATCATGCGCGAGGCGGAAAAACTCTGTGACCGCATCGCCATCCTCTATCGCGGAAAGATTCTGGCGGCGGGTACATTGCCGGAACTTCGCGAAAAGTACCGCGAGCACGATCTGGAAGAGCTTTTCTTCCGCCTGATCACCCAGGTCGAATTGGAAAATGGCCAGCCGACAGTGGCCCATCAAGAAAGTCACCGCGAGCCGTGCGATCGCGACGCGGTGGGAACTGAACACGACACTCACACAGGATCACCCGCACTCAACCGTCCGACATGACGTGGCGTAACGTTCGCATCATCTTCGCCCGCGAAATCCGCGATCAGTTGCGTGATCGCCGGACGATCTTCATGGTGGCGGTGCTCCCGGTGTTCCTCTATCCGCTCCTGGGTTTGAGCTTCTTTCAAATTGCCCAGTTCATGGGCGAAAAGCCCAGTCGGATTCTGGTCATCGGCGCTCGGGAACCGCTCGATCCACCGCTGTTTGAAAACAATCGCTTTTGTGAAATGTTTTTCGCCAGTCCCGCGGAAGCCCGCCTTTTGGAGCTCACGTTTTTCCGCGAGGAACCCGAGGATCACGGTCTTCTCCGAGCGCCCGAGGGCTGGGAAACCCTCGCCAAGGAGGCCATCACATCGCAGGATTTTGACGCCGTCCTGGTCTTTCCGCCAGGATTCGCCGGCGAGCTTGCGCGATTTCGGGAAGAGATCCGCCGTCAATTGACGGCGCATTTCCCTGGGGATATTCGGAATCCGGCAGACACTCATTTTGAAAGTACCGGGTCAAAAGACCACGACGAATTAAGTCACTCCGGGGGGATTCCGCCTGGGAAGGGCCAGCCGGTCATCGTGGCGCGGTCCGCGATTCCGTCGCCCCAGATTTATTACTCTTCGGCGCAGGAAAGATCTCAAACCGCCTACAATCGACTGCAGCGCGTCCTGGAGCAATGGAGTACCCAGGTGATGATCGCCAACCTGGCAGCCGCCCAATTGCCGCCCGAGGCCGCGCGCCCCTTCCGCCTTGAAATCGCGGATGTCTCGGCGGGGACATCGCTTCAGGGGGCTGCCGTTTGGGCCAAGATTTTCCCTGTCCTGCTGGTCATCTGGTCTCTCACTGGCTCGTTCTACCCCGCCGTGGATCTGTGTGCCGGAGAGAAAGAGCGCGGAACGCTGGAAACGCTTCTTTCCAGCCCTGCCAGTCGAAAGGAAATCGTCCTCGGCAAGCTGGCGGCCATCACGCTTTTCAGCATGGCGACCGCGGTCCTCAACCTGGTCAGCATGGGGCTGACAGGGTGGCTGGCGTTCGGCAACCTGCCGCAGTTTTCCGCGCCCCCATTGTCCTCGGTCTTGTGGCTGGGACTGGCCCTGTTGCCGACTTCAGCCGCATTTAGTTGCTTGGCGTTGGGCATCGCCGCATTTGCACGCAGCACAAAAGAGGGCCAGTACTATCTGATGCCGCTGCTTTTTGTGACGTTACCGCTCGTCGGCCTCCCCATGGCGCGAGGCCTTGAGCTGGACCTGGGCACCGCCCTTATTCCGATTACGGGTCTGGTCTTGCTGCTGAAGACACTCATCGAGGGGCAGATTGCTGAGGCCCTCCGCTTCGTCGCCCCGGTGACCGCGGTCACTCTGGGGGGATGCCTTCTCATGCTCCGCTGGTCTGTTCAGCAGTTCAATCGAGAGCAAGTACTCTTCCGGGAGAGTGAGCGATTTGATCTCACTGCCTGGCTGCGATACGCCACACGCCGGCGTTCCGTCCCAACCCCGGCACTGGCACTTTTGTGCGGGGTCAGCATTCTGCTGGTTCGTTTTGTGCTGACACAAGCTCTCGCCCGGACTTCGCTGACACTCAGTTTCATGCAACAGGCGCTCATCACGCAGTTGGTTGTGGTCCTCCTGCCGGTGGGGGTGATGACGGGACTGTTTGTGGACCGGCCGCGCGAGACACTGCTCCTTCGCTGGCCACGTTGGCGACACGTTTTGGGTGCCGCATTGCTGGCCGTTGCTCTGTGTCCCGCATTCAGCACATTCAAACTCTGGGTGACAAAGCTGTACCCTCTCGATCCGGCCATCGCGGAGTACCTCAAGCAACTCTCCACAAGCGTGCCGGACTGGCCTACCCTGCTGTTCGTGATGGCTCTCGTACCGGCCGTGTGCGAGGAACTCGCCTTCCGAGGATTCGTGCTCTCCGGCTTTCGGAGCGGTTTGCGGCCTCTGGAAGCCGTCGTGTACTCCGCCGTGTTTTTCGCCCTCACTCACGCCCTCATGCAGCAGTCGGTGGTGGCATTCGTTGCCGGATTGGTCCTGGGAATGCTTGCCCTCCGCACCGGCAGCCTTTATCCCTGTGTGGTGTACCATGCCATGCATAATGGCCTGGGGCTGGTTTTGGGATCGATTACGGCCGAGGTCTACCGGCAGCATCCCTGGCTGGAATCCCTGGCCAGTTGGACGGAGGACGGACTGATGTTTCGTGGGCCGATCGTGGCCGCCGGCATTCTCGCCGCAGGACTGATCGTCTCCTGGATGATCCCGCACTCGCCAGATCGGCCGACCCCCGAGCATGACGCCGACTGAGGTCGGTCCGGAAATTCGTTCAGAACAGGTTGCGGACCTTAAGGCAATACCGACACGACTCCCACCACGGAAGTGATGCTCGAGTTCCGACTTTATCGACTATCCGCTGACTGGGTCATTTCTCCCGGAGAATCGCCTCGCCGGTTTGGCAGTGTCCTGTTGTACCGGGACCGCGTGCTGGCCGTGGGAGAGGATTCCTCTTCTGCTCGTGTGGTGGACAAATTGCGGGCCAGCCTGCCGGAACATGCCGACATCGTCGTCGAAGAGCACGCCTATCCCGGCTGCGCGATCCTACCCGGATTGATCAATGCCCACACCCATCTGGAGCTGAGCGGCTGGAACCGAGGTTTTAAAGAAGGGCAATCCCTGTGGGAATGGATTCCCACCGTTGTCGCGTTCCGTCGATCGGCAGACTATCGTCCGGCGGAGGCCATCTCCCGTGGAATCGAAGAATGCGTGGCAGGCGGTGCGTGCGGGATTGTTGATATCGCGCAGCCTGGCTGGCCTGCGTGGTGGGTGGAAACATTCCTCCCCGACCGACGCTTGCCTTCAGGGCCACGTCCGCGCGTGCTCAGCCTCCTGGAATGCATCGCCGTGCGAGAAGATACGGTAGGGGAACTCATTTCCCGACTCGATCTGCATCGCTGGGCATGTACGCTGCTGGGACTGGATGCGGGAATCACTCCCCATGCGCCATACACCGTCCCGCCTACCGTGTTGCGGCAACTCGTTTCATACGCCAACGCTCGGGCTCTTCCAGTGGCCATCCACCTTGCAGAGACCGCAGAAGAACAAGAGCTTCTCCAACATCAGACGGGCCCATTTCATAAGATGTTCGCTGATCTGGGGATCAATACCCGGTCTCTTTTCGGAAGCGGTACGAGTTGGGCCGAGTATATCGCCATCCTTTCCGAGAGTTCTCCCCTTCTCATCGTCCACGGGAATCATCTGACATCGCTTGAGCGGAGTTTGCTCCAGCGATCGGCCCGGCGGGCTGCGGTGGTGTTCTGTCCGCGAACCTACCGCCGCTTCGGCCATGCGGGGTATCCCCTCGACGAATACCTCGCGGCCGGGATTCCCGTGATTCTCGGGACGGACAGTCGCGCGACCAATCCGGACCTGAGTATCTTGCGGGAGCTGCAAACTGTACGGGAACTCTTTCCCCATATGCCTGGCTCGGAAATCCTCGCCATGGCAACATCTCAACCAGCAAAGGTGCTGGGATGGCAAGGGTGGGGATATCTGCGCGACGGGGCCTCCGCCCAAATCACGGTCGTCAAATTGGAGGATCGGATCGCCGAAAGAGACCCTGTGGAAGCCGTGCTCGCTCCCCAGGCGACCGTTCGGGCCGTGTGGATCGACGGCCAACTGGCGTACTCCGCGGACAACGAAAATTAGCCCCTCGCTCTTGTCAAAGAGCGGAGCAGTGTATCGCCCGCGGCGGTGTGCAGCTCCCAGGTGATCAGGATGATACTCTTTCGGAAATCACTCCTCTTTGGAAAGAGAAGCCAGTTTTTGCTTTCTCCTTCCGCCACGGTGCTTTTGCCGCCATCGCGGTTTATAATGGGGGCGAAAACACGTTGACTCGCCCTGGCTAACTTGTGACATCCTCGGGGAGGTTTTGCCATGTACGGGCTGAAAAGAGCTGTGGGGCTGGGGTTGCTACTTGCCTTGAGTGGTACCGCCCTGGCCAAAGAACCGCCACAAAAACCGTGGAACGTGGTGGTCATTCTGGTGGATGACCTGGGAGCCACCGATCTCGGATGTACCGGCAGCCGCTTTTACGAAACACCCCACATCGATCGCCTTGCCTCGCAGGGAATGCGCTTTACCCAGGGCTATGCCGCGTGTACGGTGTGTTCACCCACTCGGGCAGCTCTTCTAACGGGCAAGTATCCGGCACGCTTGCACCTCACCGACTGGATCCCCGGTCATGTGCGACCACGGGCAAAACTCCGCATTCCCGATTGGAGAATGTACCTTCCCCTCGAAGAGCTCACCCTGGCGGAACGACTTCATGAAGCGGGTTACGCCACAGCCCACGTGGGAAAATGGCACCTGGGGGATCCGCCCTACTTTCCCCAGCATCAGGGGTTTGATTTGAATATCGGGGGAACGCAGTGGGGGTCGCCCGGCAGTTACTTCTGGCCGTACGGAAAAGCAGACCGCCGCGTTCCGCTGGAGGGCGGTCACGAGGGGGAATATCTCACCGATCGCCTCACCGATGAAGCCATGAAGTTCATTACCGCCAACAAGGGAAAGCCCTTTTTCCTGTACTTTGCTCATTATGCCGTGCATACGCCGCTTCAGGCCAAGGAACAGCTTGTTCGCTATTACGAAAAGAAGCTCGCAGAAGCTAACGCCCGGGGAGACAACCTGAACGGTCAGCAATGCCCGGTCTATGCCGCCATGATTCACAGTTTGGACCAAAGCGTCGGCCGAATTCTCGAAACTCTCGATAGCCTGCAACTGACCGAACGAACGATCGTCATCTTCACGTCCGACAACGGTGGACTGGTTCTGCCCGCGTGCCAGAAACGGCCCGTGACCCACAACATCGGCCTGCGGGCCGGAAAAGGATCGGCTTATGAGGGTGGCGTCCGCGTTCCCTGGATCATTCGGTGGCCTGGGGTGACCGCTCCAGGGAGCGTTTCCCATCAACCGATCATGACGATCGATCTCTATCCCACCGTTCTCGACATGCTCGGCCTCGCCGACGATCCTTCGCACCATTCCGACGGCATCAGCGTAGCCAATGTGCTTCGCGGCGAGGGGTCGTTGCCTGATCGCGCCCTCTTCTGGCACTATCCGCACTACCATCCGGGCGGCGCTACTCCCTACAGTGCGGTGCGGCACGGTGACTGGAAATACATCCACTTCTATGAGGATAATCATGGAGAGCTGTACAATCTCAAGGACGATCCCCAGGAATCACAGGACCTCACTGACCGTTTCCCGCAAAAGGCTGCTCAGCTCCGGGCGGTCCTGGAAAAATGGTTGAAAGAGGTCGATGCCCAGCTACCAACCCCAAATCCCGATTACCAACCGGAATAACTTCCCTGATAACAGGAATCCCGCCGAACAATCGAGATTTGTCAATCCTCGAACGTGATCAGTCCCATTGGCTGTGGGGCCATGGGACGTGTTGGTTGTCGGTCCTCTAACAAGGAGATGGCACCATGAGGAAGTCCGCGTGTTGGCTGGTGTGTGGTGTTCTGGTGACGGGAATGGCCGCCTCGGCGGTTGCAGAAGACGGTTGGATCACCATTCCGATCAAGCCGGGTCTACCGGGCTGGAAGCTCAAGGGAAGCCCCGAGCAAAGCAAATGGCAGGTGGGAACGGCGGCCGTCGATCCGAATGATCCCCGCGCCCTCATCTGCAAACCCGGTGGGGAAGAACTCGTGAACGTCGGTTCTCATGGCGTGGACATCTACACCGAGCAGACCTTCGGCGATGCCATCATCGAGATTGAAGTGATGGTCCCGAAGGGTTCAAACTCCGGCATCTACGTTATGGGCGAGTATGAGATTCAGGTCCTCGATAGCTACGGCAAGGAAAAGCTGGGCATGGGAGACATGGGCGCGCTCTACAGCATTGCCGTTCCCAAGGTGAATGCTTCCAAGCAACCTGGCGAGTGGCAAAAGTACGTCATCGAGTACCGCGCCCCGCGTTTTGACGCGACGGGCAAGAAAACCGCCAACGGCAAGCTGGTGAAAGTGGTGCTCAACGGCCAGGTCATTCACGAGAACCTGGAGTTACCCTCCCAGACCCCCGGCGGCGTGACAGGCAAGGAAGTACCCCGTGGCCCCATCATGCTGCAGGGGAATCACGGTCCGGTGGCCTACCGCAACATCCGCGTCAAGCCGCTCGACTGATTTAAAAAAACCTGGCCCGGGCCCAATGGCGGAAATCATCCGCTTGCTTGAGCCATTCTGAGCCACGCTCCATTCACCTGCCACCTTGCATTGCCCGGCACTAAAAAACAAGCGGGGTGTTTTAACGACACCCCGCTTGCTCGTTTTCCTGTCGCCCCAGGATTGAACGTCTTCGCTTTGCGTAAATTCGTGCGGGATGCCTCTTCGCGTTTTCGGAGTCCTTGGATCAGAATTCGACCGTGCAGCCGGTCAATTTTTCCCGAAGCTGATTGATTCCGCCTTCACTCAAGCCGCTCTGCTGAAGCGACAACTTTTTGAGGGACGCCAGCTTCGCGAGATGAGGCACGGCCTCGTCTGTGATGTCATCACACTCTTTGAGTGAGAGCGTGCGGAGTTGTGTCAGATTGCTCAGGTGGGCCAGCCCGGCACTGGTGATGCGGGTTCCGTCCAGGACCAGTTCTTCCAGTTGCTTGAGCTTGCCGAGATGGGCCAGGCCGGCATCGGTGATCTGGGTATGCCAGAGATCCAGAACCTTCAAGTTGGGAAAATTGAGCAGGGCCTCAGCAGTGGTGTCGTCCGCCTGCGTTTCCGCCAGATCCAGTTCCTGGAGATTCTGTGTATCGGTGAGCGCCTTCAGTCCATGGCCGGAGATGTAAAGTCCCCGCAGGAAAAGGCGCTGCAATTTGGTGAGCGGCTTGAGCAAGGCAATCCCATCATCCGTCACCCCGTAACACCGCATGAGGTTGAGTGCCTCCAGATTGGTGAGCGATGCAAGCTGCTTGACGCCGGCGTCTGTAATCCCGGCATCTTCCAAAGCGAGGTCTTTCAAATTGGTCAACTGGGCGATTGTGGCGATGCCCGCATCGGTAACGCTGGGTTGGTTCCGCAACTTAAGGGCCCGCAATTCTTTCAGGTCCTTCAGTTGTTCGAGGCCCGCATCCGTGATCATGACACATCCCCGCAGGTCCAGGTTGCGGAGCTTCTTGAGCTGTCCCACCCATTTCATCCCGGCATCGGAAAAATTGTTGTACAGCAGCGCCAATTCCTGAAGATTTTCCAGCGTCACCAGATGCTGGAGACCATCGTCTGTCAAATTGGTGCTCCGCCGTAAATTGAGCGACCGCAAACTCTTGATCTGCCCTAGGAACTTCATTCCGTCGTTGGTGATGCTGGTATTCTCCAGAACGAGCACCTGAAGGTTGGGGAGCTTCGTCAACTCCTGGATACCTGCGTCCGTGATGTCGGCGCCCCACAAGCTCAGCCGCTGGATGGTCGGGATCTGCGCGATCAGGGCCAGGTCCTGATCGGTCGTCTGCCGCTGGAAGAGGTCCACGGCTAGCGGATTGCCGTTCGCGTCTCGCTCAAGCTTGCCATTTAGCTCGGTTACTCGCTCTTCCAGTTTCTTAACAAGGGCCGGGTCAATACTAACAGTCGGCTGCGTCGGCTTGGGTTCCTTGGCAACCGGTTGTTTGGGCTCTTCACTACTTTGCGGGGCCGGCTGCGGCTTAGGACATCCTGCACATGCCAGGGCAACCACCAAAACACAGGCAAGTCTTGCAAGTACACGCATTGAGCCTCTCCCATCGCAAATGCCAATTAGTTCTAGCGCTCACGACACAAATTTGGCATGCCGATACTGATAACACCATTACGCTACCACGGCCAGTTGGTGTTCGCCAACCCGGGGGAAGACAAGACTCATGCAACGCGTGCGATTTTCCCGAGGCATTCCCAACGCAATCTCGTCAATCTCGGAGTTTGTTTCAGCCCACCCGCTTCATGCTTGCATTTGCATCGATCTGCCCGCAGTTCGTGGCTGTGGAGTCACGCCCCAGACTTCCTGCGATAGACTTGCCATCGAATGCCCAGTTTGCGCATTCTGGAGCGCAACGTGTGGGGATTGATCCCCAGTAAAGCCGCCGCCCCTTTGGGCCCCTCGATTCTCCCGGCGCACCGCCGAAGGGCTTCTTCAATGTGGCGACGATTGACTTCCTCCAGTGTGGGAAAGGCCTCGTCCTGGAAATTCTCCTTCTGGTGATCCGTGGCAGCGGGCGAGGTGCCGATTCCCAGGGCTTTGGCTACCTGCAGGCCCCGGCCGTCGCCCAAAATGGCCGCGCGATCAATGACCGCCGCCAGCTCCCGAATGTTTCCCGGCCAGTCGTAGCTCATAAGAAGACGAATGTCTTCCTCAGTGGGCAGTTGGAGCGGCAAATTGAACCGCACCGCCGCCCGTTCGGCAAAATGCCGGGCAAGCGCCGGGATATCCTCGGGCCGGTCGCGGAGCGGCGGGAGAAAGATCGGAAAAACCGCCAGACGGTACCACAGATCTTCGCGAAACCGACCCGCCCGCACCATCTCCTGCAGGTTCCGATGTGTGGCAGCGATGATCCGCACGTCCACGGTGATGGGATGTCGGCCACCAACGCGCTCAAACGTTCCGTCCTGAAGAACCTGCAGAAGACGCACCTGGGCGTCCAGGGGGAGTTCTCCAATTTCGTCCAAAAAAAGCGTGCCTCCATCCGCCCTCTCAAACCACCCCTGATGCGTTTCCACCGCCCCCGTGAAACTTCCCTTTTCGTGACCGAAGAGCTGGGAGTCCACCAGTTCGGGAGGGATCGCGCCGCAATTTACGCGAAGAAAGGGCGCCTTCGCCCGAGGAGAGCGAAGATGGATCGTCCGCGCGATAAGCTCCTTTCCGGTACCCGTTTCTCCCAGCAAAAGCACCGGCACATCCGATCGAGCCACCAATTCCACGCGTTCCATGACGTGCTTGAGGCCGCCGTCTGCTCCCACGATGGTGTCGCCCAGCGACTTTCGACCCAGACGCGCCAGAAGGGACTGTCGCTCGGCTTCGGCGGCTTCGCGAAGGACGGCCAACTCGCGGACTCGGGCATCGTTCTCCAGGCTGACGGCCAACGGCTCCAGAACCTCGTGAAAGAGCTGAACGTGAGAGGTCGTAAACGGTGGCCCATCTTCTCTTTCCACCAGCAACGCAATCCCCGTCGCCTTCCCGTCCGAGACCAAGCCGCCGACCAGGACAGCCGCGGGAGCGTTCCCAAGCAAGCTTTCCAAATCCACGCCGCAAAGATCTGGCCGATTGGGCGGCATTTTCAACACGTCCCGCCCCAAACACCACTGCATAAGACGGGAGAGTGCAGCACGCGAAAGGGGGGTTACTCTCTGCCCCAACCACGGGGGAACGGTCGGCGCGACGGCGACCGTCTCAAGAACCGAGTCGGACGGTTTCAACCGGCGGACCACCATGACCTGGAACGGGATGCGGTTTTTGAGGACTGTCGCGATTCCCGCCACCGATTCGGCGATCTCGATATGGCGGCAGGCTTCCCGCCAGACTTCAACAAGGAGCGTGTTCTCATCCATCATAAGCAGTATTTGCCAACCCCTGCGCGAGATTTCCGTGACAGATAACGGTTTTGAATAAGCGGCGAGGATTTTTCGCGTTGATTCTTCGTCGGGAGAACGCTGACGGACACTTACCGTTAAATATAATGGATCTGCGCTTTCGATTCCAGTTCATCCCGTTATATTTCACGGATTGATTGACTCTGAAAACCCGGCCAAAGACATAGTAAAGTCATATCTCCTTACTTAGGCGTCACTTGCGACGCGCTATTCGCCACTGGCATGGATCGTGCGTGACGCCTTCACCTTTGGCCCACGGCCCGCGGATGTGCGGCATTGCCGTTGGCTGTCGGTTCACCGCGCGTGGCGCTTGGCCAGTCTCAAATGACAACACCCTCCAACGTGGAGTTTCACCACTCATGCCCACCACGACAAATTCAAAGCTGCGTTTTCCTATCCACTGGAGAGCATGCCTGGCGGCCTTCGCGCTGGTGGCCCTTTGCGCCGCAGCAACGGTGAGCGGGTGCGGCAGGTCAGACTCCCGCCTCGTGCTGCTTAACGTCTCGTACGACCCTACTCGAGAGCTTTACAGAGAGATCAACGCTTCATTTGCCCAATATTGGCTGGCCAAAACTGGTCAGCAGGTCGAGATCCGTCAGTCGCATGGTGGTTCTGGAAAGCAGGCACGAGCGGTGATCGACGGCCTCCAGGCTGACGTGGTGACCCTGGCCCTCGCATACGATATCGACGTCATCGCTGCCCGAACGGGCCTCATCGCCGCGAATTGGCAGGAGCGTTTGCCCCATCGTAGTTGCCCGTACGTCTCCACCATTGTTTTCCTTGTCCGAAAAGGTAATCCCAAAAACATCCAGGATTGGGAGGACCTCACCAGGGCCGACGTCGATGTGGTGACTCCCAATCCAAAGACTTCCGGCGGGGCACGATGGAATTATCTGGCAGCGTGGGGATATGCCCTCAAACGCGAGTTAGGGGATCTCTCCAAAGTGAAAAACGCCTCGGCTCCCGAGGTCCAAAAGGCCCAGGAAAAGGTGTTTGAGTTTGTGCGGGCGATTTTCTCGCGGGTGAAGGTGATGGACACGGGGGCACGCGGGGCCACCAACACCTTCATTCAGCGGGGAATTGGCGACGTGCTCATCGCTTGGGAAAACGAGGCCCTCCTGGCCACCCGGGAAGTGGGCGGGGAAAACGTCGAGCTGGTGGTGCCTTCCGTGAGCATTCTTGCCGAGCCCCCCGTGGCCGTGGTCGATGGCGTTGTGGACCGGAGGGGAACGCGTGCCGTGGCGGAGGCCTATTTGCAATTCCTCTACACGCCCGAAGCCCAGCGGATCATTGGGCGTCACTACTATCGGCCCGTAAATCCCACGGTAGCCCAAGAATTCGCAGACGTCTTTCGCCCCGTGGAGATGTTCACCGTGGACGACGTGTTTGGGGGCTGGGCAAAGGCCCAAAAGGAACACTTCGACGACAGTGGTACATTCGACCGCATTATGGAAGCGCAGACCTCGGTTTCGCGCTGATTTGGTGGAGGAGATTTTTGGTGCCTTTTAGAGTACGGGAGAGACATCCGACGTTGCCGGGCTTTGGCCTCACGCTGGGGATCACCGTGAGCTACCTCGGCGCGATGGTCATCCTGCCCCTGGCGGCCTTCACGACGTTTCTGGCCAGCGGAACCGGCTGGAGCACCCTGTGGGAACCGCGGGTTTGGTCAGCCATCCGTTTGAGCCTTGGCTCCGCCCTGGCTGCCGCGATGGTGGACGCGGTGCTCGGGTTTGTCGTCGCGTGGGTTCTTGTACGGTATACATTCCCCGGCCGAGGCTTCCTCGATGCCCTCGTTGATTTACCCTTTGCCCTGCCCACAGCCGTTTCTGGAATCGCCCTGACAACCCTTTTCGCTCCCGGCTCATGGCTGGGAGCGATCACGGAGCAGTGGGGCTTTTCCCTGGCCTACACGCGCTGGGGAATTCTCATCGCCATGGTCTACATCGGGTTGCCATTCGTGGTGAGAACCCTTCAACCTGCCATTGCCGATCTTCCTTCGGACTGGGAAGAGGCCGCGGCAAGCCTGGGTGCCGGACCGATTGTGACATTCTGGCGGGTGACTTTTCCTTCTCTGCGACCGGCGCTGCTTACGGGCATGTCTCTGGCGTTTGCCCGGGCGGTGGGTGAGTACGGCTCCATCATCTTCATCGCAGGCAACCTTCCCCATCGCACAGAGATTGCACCACTCCTCATCGTCATCAAGCTTGAGCAGTACGACTATCACGGGGCGGCCGTCATTGCAGCGATCATGCTGCTGGCATCCCTGGGCATTCTCGTGACCATAAACGCTCTCCACAACTGGCAGTTGCGCTGGCAGGAAGGGAGCGTCGCATGAAACAGTCATTGAGGTGTCTTTCCCTCGCTCCATCGCGATCCACCTCGCCGACCAATGGTTTCACGGCGGCCAGCGCCGAGCCATCGCACCCCTATGCTGGACTTACACAGAGTTCGCCCGTTGGGATTCTTTTGCGTCTCGGTCTCATTCTGACCACGCTGCTGATCCTTGGAGTATTTCTTGTGCTCCCTCTGGTCGTCGTTTTTGCAGAGGCGTTCCGTCAGGGATGGCATGTTTACTGTGCGGCAATCAGCAATCCGGAGGCCCTGGCGGCAGTGCGGCTCAGCCTGTCAGTCACCGCACTCTGCGTTGCCATCAATACCGCGTTTGGACTGTCCGCGGCGTGGTGCCTGAGCAAATACCGCTTTTTCGGCCGCAACGCGCTGATCAGCCTTATTGATTTGCCTCTTTCCATCTCGCCGGTCGTGGTGGGGTTGCTGCTCATTCTGGTGTATGGGCAGCATGGGTGGTTGGGAGCGATTCTGGAACGCTGGGGTGTTCGGGTCATTTTCGCATTCCCGGGTATTGTCCTGGCAACCGCCTTCGTCACCCTGCCGCTTGTGGTCAGGGAAGTGAAGACCCTGATGGAAACCGAAGGGAGCGAGGAGGAAGAAGCCGCTCGACTGCTTGGCGCCAACGGCTGGCAGATCTTTTATCACGTCACGCTTCCCAAGATTCGCTGGGCGCTCCTCTACGGAGTGATTCTGTGCACCGCACGATCTCTCGGGGAATTCGGTGCGGTTTCGGTCGTTTCGGGACATATCCGCGGGTTCACCGTGACTCTGCCGCTGTATGTGGAACTCCTTTACAACGAGTACCAGTTCTCTGCCGCGTTTGCCGTTGCTTCGCTGCTCACCGGAGTAGGGCTGGTGACCTTGGTCGTGAAGACCGTCTGGCAACACCGCATCAATCGGAAGCTCAACCGCGGGCAAGATTGTCTTTTTGAGGAGGCGTCTTTCCCATGCGCATCGAAGTGATCGAAATCTCCAAAACCTTCGGCAAATTTCGCGCTCTCGATCGCGTGAATCTGACCATTCATGCGGGAGAACTCGTGGCACTGCTGGGACCTTCCGGTTCGGGAAAGACGACACTTCTGCGAATCATAGCCGGCCTGGAAGCACCCGACCCTGGCTCCGGCCGTCTGCTGTTCGATGGTAAAGACGTCACCTATCGGCCGGCGTCCCAGCGGGGAGTGGGGTTTGTATTCCAGCATTACGCACTGTTTCGGCACATGACGGTCTATGAGAATATCGCTTTTGGACTTCGCGTTCAGCGGCGGCGGCTGCGGCTTTCTCCCGCTGACATCGACGCGCGAGTGCGGGAGCTTTTGCGGCTGGTACAACTGGAGCCGTTCGCCGAGCGGTATCCGCATCAACTGTCGGGTGGGCAGCGTCAGCGGGTGGCCCTGGCCCGGGCACTGGCCATCCGCCCGCAGGTACTTCTCCTGGATGAACCGTTCGGAGCCCTGGATGCCAAGGTTCGTCGGCAACTCCGCACCTGGCTGCGTGGATTGCATGACGAGATCGGTCTGACAAGCGTGTTCGTCACCCACGATCAGGACGAGGCTCTGGAGCTCGCGGACCGTGTGGTCGTCCTCAACGCTGGCCGAATCGAGCAGGTGGGCACGCCGGAAGAAGTTTATCACCAGCCGCAATCAGCGTTTGTCACCGAATTCATCGGCACCGTGAACAGGTTTCGCGGGATTCGCCGTGGTTCCCGCGTGGAATTTGGCACCTCCGAGGCCCTGTCGGCCGGTGAAGAGGTGGTGGTCTTCGTTCGACCGCACGAATTCGCCCTCAGCACGATTCCTCATAAGCACGCTTTCCCGGCCGTGGTTCAGCGGATTCACACGGCGGGAGGACTGGTGAAATTGTGGCTGATGGCCCAATCGGGGGAACTTTTCCTCGCCGAAATTGATCCCCATCACCTGTCGCAACTTGCACTTGCGGAAGGGGATACTGTTTACGTGTCGGCCAGGCAACTGCGGTGCTTCACCGAAGATGGCCAGCAGTACCCCCCTGCCGAACCGCTTCGTGCCGCCGTTGGTCAGTGAGCGTGGGCATCTGTGACGCAGGCAATTGACGCCGGTCCATCATCTCGGGCCCGGCATGAGGTCAGCTTGCCGCGACAAGCCGCGTCTTCACGATCCGCTGCGGAGAAGCGCGGGTCCCTGCCAGAAGAGATAATAGGCTCGGGGAACGCTCAATTCCAGCAGCCACGACCAATCCGCGCCGGCTGGTCGGATTGTGAAACGCACCGTGTCCCCGAAGAGGATGTCCGCCATGGTCGGTTCCTTTTTGTACTGGACCACCCGGACATTCTCCGGATCGAGCCCGGCCAGTTCGATCGCGCGGTCAACCGCATCTTCAAGGAACCCGATCTCGTCGATCAAGCCATCGGCCTTGGCCTGCTGGGCTGTGAACACCTGGCCGGTGGCCAACTTATCCAGTAGGGCCGCTTGTTTGCGAAAGACAGGTCGGCCGGATTTGACAATCTCTTTAAACCTTTCAAAGCTCTCGTCAACAAGCCCCTGGAAGATTTTCCGCTCTTCCTCGGTCATCGGCCGGAGAATACTCCCCATCGTCTTCAACCGATGGCTGGCCACCGAATCCTCCTGGATGCCGATTTTTTCGGCGAGCTCCGCGGCGTTGTAATGCGGGATGACCACACCGATGGAACCGGTCCAGGTTGTCGGTTCGGCGTAGATCGAGCGGGGTGTATCCCCCACGGCCATGGCCACATAATAGCCCCCACTGGCCGCGATGGCCCCCATACTCACCACCAGCGGAATGTTCCGCTTTTCTTTCATCTTCTTGAGATGGTGGTAAATGTAATCGGCGCCACTGACGGTTCCCCCCGGCGAATTAATCCGCAGCACCACCGCCTTGACCGACTCGTCCTCAATGACCTGGTCGATCTGGTCCTTCATGAACCCCCGGCCGTCCAGGATGAGGCCCTCCAGCGACATAATGACCACTTTGTCCCGGGCTGTTTTGGAATGTGAGAAATATTCCTCCCGCACTTTCGGCGTCTCGAACAGACGAAGCCCGACCATCCCCAGCAGCATCATGTTCAGAAAGGCGGAAAAAATGAGCCCCAGCAGCAACAGGACAATAACGATAATGGCCCCCACACTCCAGCGACGAACGACGATCGGAGGTTGCGGGGGAACCACCGCAGCCACGACCGGCGGAGAATTGTCGGTAGTCATGATAAATTCACCTCAATCCTGCAACGGGTTTGCTCGATGGAACCACTTTCACCTGATCAAAAATGACGCCCTGGATGAAGAACATGCAGGCTAAAACCAGCACCTCCCCGCGTTTTGCGCATCTTTATTATTTTTCCCGGTCTTGAACAGTCGTTATTGACGGCGCAACACTTCTTTCCTAACATGCGGCAAAGACACCGTGGAGTCAAGCCAACAGGGCGGCGAAGCGCGAGACTCCAGGGAACAATGGAAGGAACGGGAACCCGAAAGGGCTGTTTTCTGGAGATTTTCGCGGTTCCGCTCTGCGTACACCGTACACTACGCAATGGAGTTAAATCATCCCGTCTGAGGTGCTTTCCATGGCCGAGCATCAAAATCATGCCGCGATCACTTTGCATCCGCTAACCGCAAGGTGTGTGTGGCAGAATTGGAGAATTCGCTTTACGCTGGCCGCTTTGTGCATCGGCCTCACTCTGGTGGGATGCAGCCGGACCGACTCCGGAAGCTCCGCCCAAGAGAGCAAGGGAATATCGCAAAGCGCGGCTGAATCGGCGGGCGGGACCAGCCCTGCCAAACCACGTCTTACCCGAGCTGGTGTTCCCCCCGCCGAAAACGATGTGCTTTTACTCAGTTACCCAGACGACCCAGATACCCTCAACCCGATCACGGCATCGGATACTGTCTCCGAGGCGTTCCAATCGCGGGTGTACGAAACTCTGGCGGAACCGCGGTTTGACAATCCCGACGAGTGGGAGCCGGTGCTCGCAGAGAAATGGGAGTTCGACGAGAAAAATCTCGAATTTACCATTCACCTCCGCAAAGGGGTGAAGTGGCACCCCATGAAGTTGCCGAATGGTAAACCACTTCCCGAGGCTGAACTGACCTCCCGCGACGTCACGTTCACGTTCGATTGCGTCCTCAATCCCAATGTCGAGGCCGCCCATATTCGCAGTTATTACGAAGATCCCACCGCCACAGACGAAAGCCAGCGGTCGATGATCGAATATCGGGCGGTGGACAAGTACACCGTGAAGGTCCGGTGGAAGAAGCCCTATTTTTTGGCCAAAGAATTCACGCTGGGCGGCGTGCCGATCATTCCGCGGCACGTTTTTTCGGTGAACGCCACTGGGGAACCGATCTCTTTTGATTTCTCGTCCAAAGAGTTCGCCGACGGCTTTAACAACCACTGGGCCAACAAGATGATGTGCGGTACCGGCCCAATGATTTTCAAAGAATGGGTTTCCCAGCAGCGGCTTGTGTTGGTACGGAATCCCGATTACTGGGGGAATCCTTACTACTTCAGCGGTGTTGTCTACCGGTGTATCTCCAACCCCAACACCAACACCCAAATGCTCCTGCAAAATCAACTTGATTTCGCTGGAATCCCCGACAAAGACCAGTTTCTCCAGGCTAAGCAACATCCCAACGTTTTGGCGAAGAAAGTGAACCTGGTGGACTTTGCATATCCGGGCTACCGGTACATCGGCTACAACCTGACGAAACCGGTCTTCCGGGACAAGGAATTCCGCTGGGCTCTGGCCTACGTCATTCCCGTGGACACAATCATCGAGAAGGTCTTCCGCGGACTGGCGGAACGGACCACAGGACCTTTCCTCCCTGGCAGCAGCTCTTACGATAGCTCGCTTCCGCCCATTCCTTACGATCCAACCAAGGCCAAAGAGCTACTTACCAAGGCAGGCTGGCAGGACACGGACAATGACGGCGTGCTGGATAAAGTGATTGATGGCGTCAAGGTTCCTGCCCGCTTCGAACTCATGATCTACACCGACGCTCCCAGCTACCGACAGATCGCCGAGATTATCAAAGAGGAGTGTCGGAAAATCGGCATCGACGTCCAGATCGCGCCCACCAAGTGGAATCTGATGCTGCAAAAACTCCGCAAACGGGAGTATGAAGCAGCCATGCTGGGCTGGGCGCTCTCCTGGAAGCAGGATCCCTTCCAACTGTGGCATTCCAGCCAGGCGGAGGTTCCCGACAGTTCCAATCACGTGGCCTACCGCAACCCGGAGGTGGACAAGCTCATCGAGGAACTGCGTGTGACCATGGACGAGCAAAAACAGCACGAGCTATACAAGCAAATCCACCGACGGATTTACGAAGATCAACCCTACACTTTCCTGTTCACAGATCGGGCGACGGGAGGGTACGATACCCGGCTGCAAAACATCAAGTTTTACAAGATTCGTCCCTGCTACGACAGCCGCGAATGGTATGCGTCCCGGCCGCGTGCCGTGGGACCGTGATGCCTGGGGTGCGGGGAACGGCAACAGACGTCGGCATACATTCGTCACATCCGGCTTGACCTGCTGAGGAGAGTTCAGCGACCCGTGTGGAGTTATATTGTCCGCCGCCTTCTGCTGATGATCCCCACCTTGTTCGGGATCACGGTGGTGTCATTCTGCATCATGCAACTTGCGCCGGGAGATCCCCTTTTGATGCAGCTTGGGGCCACCGGGCTGGCCGGCCAGACCACTCAAACCCGCGAGGCGTATCTTATTCAAAAGCGGGATCTCAAGCTCGATCGGCCTCTCCTGCTTAACTTCCGGTATTTTCGCGATTATTCGCAGGCGGTGTACTGGGCCGGATACTATCGGGTAGCCAGCCAATCCCAGATCGCTGCCGAACTGGCCGTCCTGGCCCATGATCCGACGCGGCTGCCGAACGGCCACGAGCGTCTCGCGTTTCTCCGTTCGCTCGGGATTCCTCGGTTTCGCGCTCGCCTGGAAGATCCCGCGGAACATGCCCGCCTCGCCCAGGCCGTGGCGGCCTACGTGCAGGTATTCTGCGAGGACCTGGGCCATCACGGCGTCCCATTTGCCGTCCGGCTGCTCGAGTCCCCAGATGTGGATCGGCAGGTCAAAATCGGACTCATCCATGCCTTGAATTCCATGGTGGTGGAACCGTTCGTCTTTACCTATTCCGCCCGGCCAAGAGAGGAGGAAACACCGTACGTGGTCGGCGCCTGGCGGCTGTGGTGGAAGCGAACAGAATCCACCACCCGGCCTCTCAGCAGCACGGAACGTGCCGAACTGGAATCTCGTTTCCACGCCCTTTGCCAGATGTCCCAAACTCAGCTCCTTGAAGAGCTCGATTACCTCGATCCGCAAACAGTTCGTTTCTTCGCGGAAAAACTTCTGGGTGATTCGACACTTCGGGAAAAATTCGTGGCCAGCCTGGCCCTGCGACGGCTGGTCCGCGAGCCGCTTCGGCTGGATGTGCCCGCCGATGCTCCCGAGTCCCTCGTGGAGGAAGTGGCGGAAAACTGGATCGCCCATTATGAGCTTTACCGGCAGCGCTACGAGCCGCCTTTTCTCCTTCGAGTGGCCTACGTGTTCACAGATACTCAGTATGCCCACATGGTGTGGCGTCTGGTCACGTTCCAGTTCGGTCGGTCGGCCACCAAAACCCGGGAACCCGTGGCCACCAAGATCTGGAATGCGGTGATCGTCTCGGCGCCGCTCATGCTGATGGCCGAGCTGGTCACCTACCTGATCGCCATCCCCGCCGGGATCATTGCCGCTGTCAAACGCAACACCCTGACGGATCGCGCGATCAGTCTGACGCTTTTTCTTCTTTATTCCATCCCGTCCTTTGTTGCCGCCATGTTACTGTTGCTCTTTTTTTGCTACGGGGATTATCTCAAATGGTTTCCCATGATTGGGTTGCACTCCCAAGGTGCGGAAAACTTTTCCTGGCCACGATACCTTCTGGACTACCTCTGGCATGCTTTCCTGCCTGTTATGTGTCTGTCGCTTTTCAGTCTGGCGGGGCTGGCGATGTATGCTCGGACGAGCATGCTGGAGGTCATCTCGCAGGACTATATCCGTACTGCTCGGGCCAAAGGGCTTTCCGAATTTACCGTGATCTTCAAACACGCTTTGCGGAACGCGCTCATTCCCATTCTCACGTTGTTTTCCAGCTTTTTGCCCGCGCTTTTGGGCGGGAGCGTTCTCGTCGAGTACATCTTTGGAATACACGGAATGGGTCGTCTGAGCTGGGAATCCATAGAACAGAAAGACTATCCCACGCTGATGGCGCTCATCTATATCGACGCCATTATCGTTCTGTTGAGCATCCTTTTGACGGACATTCTCTACGTGCTGGTGGATCCGCGGATTACCTTTTCCGCTCAGGGTGAGGAGAAATGACCTCCGGTCAGTCCTACTGGCAGATCGTTTGGAAGCAGTTCCGCAAGAACCCGTTCTCGGTAGGGTCTTTGTGGGTTCTGGCGGTGCTTTTTCTGATTGCCATTTTCGCCCCCGTGCTGGCCTGCAATATTCCGTTTTACTACCACGACGAGCGCGGGACGGCCTGGCCGTGGTTCCGCGCACTCTTCAATCCCGAGGAAACGGTGGACTACTGGTTCAACCTGGCGATGGTGGCCTTTTTCCCCTGGCTGATTGGCGTGGTCATCCACGCTCTTCGCTACCGTCGCCGTTATCCGGAGAAGCTGCTTCCTGTGGGAAAGTACGCCGCGGTCTACGCCCTGGCCATTCTGGGACTTGGCGGCATTTTCATGATTCCCGGCGTCCGCCCCGACAATCGCTACCGTGCCCGAACATTCCCGGAAGAGGAGTTTGCCCGTCAGGGGACAGCTCGGGCTGTGTATCCCCTGATTCCTTTCGGGCCGACCGAGCAGGATATGGACTCCCCCGTCAAACCCCCGTTTTACCGCAAGCCGCGGTTCACAACAAATCCCAACACCGGGGAGCAAGTCCTGTTCTGGCGAAAGAGCAACGATGGCTTTCCTCACATTTTGGGCACAGACGACGTGGGCCGGGATGTCCTCGTGAGGATGATCTACGGTCTGCGGATTTCCCTCACAGTTGGTTTCGTGGCGGTGGGCATTTACATGGTCATTGGGATCGTGTTGGGGGCTATTGCGGGCTATTATGGTGGGTTCGTGGACATCCTCATCTCGCGTATCATCGAGGTGATCATGCTGTTTCCGGCATTCTTTTTGATCCTGACTCTCGTGGGTCTGTTGGGCCAGAGCATTTACATCATCATGGTGGTGATCGGATTGACCGGTTGGCCGACCGTCGCCCGGCTGATTCGGGGCGAGGTCCTGAAACAGCGAAATCTTGACTATGTTGCGGCCGCCCGAGCGACTGGCGCGACGAACCTCCGCGTGCTGTTCTGGCACGTGTTGCCGAATTCGCTTTCCCCGGCGATGGTCGCCGCCCCCTTCGGGATTGCAGGCGCCATCATCACCGAGGCGGGGTTAAGTCTGCTGGGTTTTGGCGTCCGCCTCCCTGCCCCAAGCTGGGGCTTGCTTCTCCGCCAGGGAAGTGAGAACTATCACTACTGGTGGCTGGTGGTCTTCCCCTCGCTGGCGATGTTTATTACCGTGACGGCCTTCAACCTGGTGGGTAACGGACTTCGCGACGCCATGGATCCCCGACTGCGCATTTAGCGTCTGCGGCGGAATAGGAAATGGCCCACCGCACGAGTTTGCCGATAGGTGCCAAGAAATAAACGCGACAGACTGCACGAGATACGATCCATGCCCGTTTCTGCCCAATCCGAAAACATCCAGAGTCAAACGACACGGCTGGATCCCCTGCTCCGGGTGGAGAACCTCCGCACATACTTCTTCACCGAGGAAGCCACTCTCCGCGCCGTGGATGACGTCTCGCTGGAGATATATCCGGGACGAACGCTGGGGCTGGTCGGTGAATCGGGGTGCGGCAAGTCGGTGACCGCCCTGTCGATCATGCGGCTGGTGGCGCCGCCCGGCCAAATCGTCGGCGGCAAGATCACCTACCACGATGAAGACGGCGTCCGCGTCCTCACCCAACTCAGTGAGCCAGAGATGCGGAAAGTGCGGGGCGGCAAAATTGCCATGATCTTTCAGGAGCCGATGACTTCCCTCAATCCGGTTTTCACGGTGGGTTCCCAGATCCTGGAGGCGATCCGACTCCACCACCGCGAAGAGGGAAACCGCGGCGGCCGAATCTCCGCGGAACGTGCCAAACAATTGATGATTGACTCACTCAAGCAGGTGGGGATTCCCGACGCGGAAAAACGCTGGCGGGACTACCCGCACCAGTTTTCTGGGGGGATGCGGCAGCGCGTGATGATCGCCATGGCCCTGGCGTGCCGGCCAAAACTGCTCATCGCCGACGAACCCACCACGGCCCTGGACGTCACCATTCAGGCTCAGATTTTGGAGCTTCTTCGAGAAATTCAGCAGAAGCAACGAATGGCCATCCTCATCATCACCCACGATCTGGGGGTGGTCGCGGAGCTGGCACACGAGGTGGCGGTCATGTACGCCTCCAAAATTGTGGAGCGGGCTCCCGTGGAAACCCTGTTCACGCAGCCGCTCCACCCATACACGGTGGGCCTTCTCCGATCGCGTCCCCGCCTGGGAGAAGATAAAGGGAAAAAGCTGGCCACCATCAAGGGGAATGTCCCCAATCCCAAGGATTTCCCGCCCGGTTGCAAGTTTCATCCCCGCTGCGATTACTGTCAGGAGATTTGCCGGCAGCAGGAACCAGAACTCCGCGTCCTGGCCCCCGGCCACTGGGTGCGGTGTCATTTTGCTGGGGAACTTTCGTTCGACGACGTTCCGACCAATCGAAACAATGGCTGACCAGATCCTCCTTCACGTTCGTCACCTCAAGAAGTACTTTCCCAAGCGGGAAGGGCTGCTTTCCCGTATCACGCGCTACACCCGGGCAGTGGACGACGTCTCGTTTGCCATCCGCAAGGGCGAGACGCTCGGCCTGGTGGGCGAATCGGGTTGCGGCAAGACAACCCTCGGCCGAACGATCCTCCGCCTCATCGAACCGACCAGCGGGGACATTTTTTTTGCTAGACGGAATATTGTGACCTGCCGCGGTCCCGAACTTCGCAACCTCCGGCGGCTCATGCAAATCGTGTTTCAGGATCCGTTCAGCTCCCTCAATCCACGAATGACCATCGGCAGCATCGTCGAGGAAGGGCTCATCGTCCATCCCGACCTACTTCAGGAGAAGAAAAAAGACGATCCGTCCGCGGTTCCCCAGCGGCTCTCGCAGGCGGAACAGCAGCGAAGACGCCGGGAACTGGTGGCCGCCATCCTCCGCGAAGTCGGACTCGATCCCGACATGATGACACGCTATCCTCACGAACTGTCCGGGGGACAGCGCCAGCGAGTGAGCATCGCCCGGGCGCTTGTCCTTCGACCGGACTTCGTCGTCCTTGACGAGCCGCTCTCCGCCCTGGATGTGTCCATCCAGTCGCAAATCATCAATTTGCTGGTCGAATTGCGAGAAAAACGTCACCTCACGTATCTCTTTATTTCCCACGATTTGTCCGTGGTGGAATACCTTTCCGACCGCGTGGCGGTGATGTACCTGGGCGAGATCGTGGAGCTTGCCGACAGCCGACGACTGTATGCCGAACCTCTCCATCCCTACACGCAGGCGCTCCTGTCAGCGATTCCGACGATGGATCCGAAGAGCGGCCGACAGCGAATCATTCTGGAAGGCGATCCGCCCAGTCCCGACAATCCTCCGGCGGGTTGTCGCTTTCATCCACGGTGTCCTCGCCGGATGGATATCTGTCGCACGGAACCTCCGCGGATTCTGAATCTCGGCGGCCACTACGTTCGATGTCATGCCGTGGAGAAGGACCTGGCGGGTCGTGGCGAATTTGTCGAGGAAATGGACGCCCCTGAAACTACGGTCAATGGCCCCGCGACAACGCGCTGAAAAGCAACCGGGAAGTCTCCGGAAAGGCTTGATTGGCCCCGATTTCGGCCCTGTGCTTTTTCGCCGCGTCTCCCGTTCGGTACGCCGTGGGGCCTGCACGCCGTTTTCGCGGTCAGGCTCTTTTTTACCCCCTTTTCACTGGGCGGTAATTGAATACGATACGGTTATTGAAGGAAGATCGTGCGTCGTCGCGGAGTTGTGGTGGTTCGGCCAGGGAGAAAGTCGGTCCCAACGAGGCGGCAGACTCGAGACCTCCGGGTTGGCTGCTGGACGCAGCTTCCCTTGGAACCCCGGACTGATAACCGGTCAACCGCGAGTGTTTTTTTCTTGAACGATGAGGGAGAGGTTCGAGAATCATTTCACCAATCCGAACGGCCATTTCGACAAAGTCATTCCAGACCCTTGGACCAGGGAGAGGGGGACCACGCCCATGCTGCAACTCGATGCCCAAGCACGCCGGTGGACGGTGGCCGATGCCGAGGAGCTCTATGAGGTCCGGAGCTGGGGTAAGGGGTATTTCTCCGTCAACGCCGCTGGGCATGTCTGCGTGCACCCGGAAAAAGACCCCAAGCGCTCCATCGACCTCAAACACCTCGTCGATCGCTTGGTCGTTCGCGGCATCCAGACTCCGGTTCTGCTCCGGTTCGGGGGCATTCTCAAGCACCGTCTGGGAGAGATCAAAAACGCTTTCAGCGATGCGATCCGCGACCACAACTACACCGGCGGATACCACCTCGTTTACCCCATTAAGGTGAATCAGCAGCGGCAGGTGGTGGAAGAGATCCTCCGTTACGGAGCCCCGTACAAATTCGGCTTGGAAGCCGGCAGCAAGCCCGAATTGCTGGCAGTCATCGCGCTTGCCGATAACGACACCCCCATCGTCTGCAATGGGTTCAAGGACGCCCGGTTCATCGAAACGGCCATGCTGGCCCAAAAGATGGGCCGCAACATTTTCCTGGTCGTGGAAAAATACACTGACCTAGAGTTGATCCTGCGTTATGCGCGGGAGGTGGGCGTTCGCCCGAATATCGGTGTCCGTGTCAAACTGGCGGCGATGGGTTCCGGACGATGGCAATCTTCGGGGGGCCATCGTTCCAAATTCGGCCTGACGGTGAGCGAAATCCTGCGGGCCTTGCGGGAGCTGAAAGAGCACGAGATGGCCGACTGCTTCAAGCTCCTTCACTTTCATCTGGGAAGCCAGATCACGAACATCCGCCACATCAAGGCCGCCCTTACCGAAGGTGCCCGAGTTTACGCCGATCTCTACAAGCAGGGCGCCGGCTTGCAGTATCTGGATGTGGGCGGTGGACTGGGTGTGGATTACGACGGCTCCCAGACCACCTTTGAGTCCAGCGTCAATTACACCCTGGAAGAATACGCGAACGACGTGGTCTACCACATCCAGCAAGTGTGCGATGATGCGGGTGTACCGCATCCTACGATTTTCTCCGAAAGCGGTCGGGCCGTCGTCGCCTACAACAGTGTTCTGGTTTTCAATGTGCTGGGGGTTGCCGATCGCGGTGAAAATGGAATTCCCGAGAAAATCCCCGAGGATGCGGAGCAGTGTCTGCACGACCTCCTGCAAACGTACGAAGCCCTCAATGTCCGCAACTTGCTGGAAAGCTTCCACGATGCCCAGGAAGCCCTGGAAAACACCATCAACCTCTTCAATAATGGCTACATGTCGCTTGAAGAACGGGCCTTCGCTGAGAACATTTACTGGGCCATCTGCCGCAAGATTTACCGGCTGATGCAGCATTTGGACTACGTTCCCGAGGAACTGGAAGTCCTGGAATCCCTGCTCAGCGAAACGTACTTCTGCAATTTTTCACTCTTTCAATCCCTGCCGGATAGCTGGGCCATCAAACAGCTCTTTCCCATCATGCCCATTCACCGTCTGACAGAACAACCGACGCGCCGCGGCATCCTGGCAGACATCACCTGCGACTCCGACGGCAAAATCGACCGTTTCATTGATCGGCATGATGTCAAGCGATCGCTGCCACTCCACGAGTTCCGCGGCGAGCCGTATTACATCGGTGTCTTTCTCGTGGGGGCGTATCAGGAGATTCTCGGCGATCTCCACAATCTGTTCGGTGATACCAATGCCGTCCACGTCGGACTCGATGAAGACGGCGATGTCGTGGTGGAGACGGTGATCAACGGCGATACTGTTCGCGAAGTGCTCTCCTACGTGGAATTCGATCCCAACACCCTTGTGGTTCGGCTGAGAAACAGCCTCGAAGAAGCGATTCGGCGAGGCCGCATCGACGATCGCCAGGCCGGAAGATTGCTGCGTTTCTATGAGTCCGGACTGGAAGGGTACACGTATCTGGAAAATCCAGCCGAATAACCCAGCCTGCAGCATCATCGGCCGGGCCTGCAATGGGCTTTGTCACACGGGGAAAAACACAACGTGCTGGCTTCATGAGGGAAATCGCCATGAAAGATACCATCTTCAGCCTTGCGGGGCGTACTGCCTTGATCACGGGAGCGAGTCGCGGCATCGGTCGGGCCATCGCCCAGGTTTTCGCTCAGGCGGGTGCCGACCTCTTCATCTGCAGCCGCACGGAAGAGGCCATCCGCAAGACGGCCGAGGAGCTTTCGCAGAGCACCGGGCAGCGAGTGGAATGGCTGGCTGCCGATGTTGCCCGACGCGAGGACACCGATCGCCTCGCGGCCGAGGCCCTCGCCCGCATGGGGCATATCGACATCCTGATCAATAACGCGGGCTGGAATATTCCCCAGGCAATCGACGAAATTCAGGATAAAGACTGGGACTACCTCGTGGAGCTCAATCTGACCAATGCCATGCGTCTAACCCGGGCGCTGGTTCCCAAAATGAAGGAACGTCGCTGGGGAAGGATCATCCACATGTCCTCCATGATGGCCCTTGCCAGCACCGCCAAGCGCAATGCTTATTCGGCGACCAAGGCGGCGCTGGTGGGAATGGCCAAAGCGAGCGCCCTCGACCTGGGGCCGTTCAACATCACGGTCAACTGTATTGCGCCCGGTCCCATCGCCACGGAAATGCCGATGACTCTGCTCAGCAAGGAACAGCAGGAGCAAATCGTTTCCCGCACGGCCCTGGGCCGGTGGGGACAGCCCGAGGAAGTCGCCTGGCCCACCCTGCTTTTGGCAAGCGAAGCCGGCCGGTACATCACCGGGCAGGTTATCGTGGTGGATGGTGGTTGCCTGGCGCGGATCTTTTGATGCAGTCTTTGAATCGCCACGCAGCGGCCCACCTTCGTAAGCCATCCCGCGACCTGATGCGGCCCAATTTTTAATCATGCTTTTTTAATTATCGTGTGAGATCCCACGGCCCAACGTTCGATAGGGGCAATTTGTGAATTGCGCCTACCGTTTGACGAGAGTTGCGGCCCCGTGGGTGAAACTGGCTACGCCGTCGTCGGAATGTTGGCCTGAGAAGGAGCTCCCTCCGGGCTGAATCTTGCTCCCAGGCGGACGCCCATGGACGGCCGCGTTCCCAGAGGTTAAGTGGAAATGCATCACACGCTTACGTTCGGGCGGTTATTCAGCCCGGCGGTTGAATTTTGCCCCCGCGCCCCTATTTGATCCCTGCCACCTGACAGGCGAACTTGAGCCCATCGACCGCTGTTTTGCCGTAGAAATCGCAGCCGGCATTTTTGGCGAGAAGCTCACTCGCTGCGGCCCCGCCCACCATGATGGCCACCTGATCCCGCAGCCCGGCCTCGCGAATTGCATTGACCGTGGCGGTCACCGACGGATAACACGTGGTGAGAAGAAGACTCATCCCCACCACGGAGGGCTGATGCTCTCGGATGGCCTGGACAAATCGCTCGGGCGGCACGTCCACCCCAAGATCGATGACCTCAAATCCCGCCCCGCGCAACATCATGACCACAATGTCTTTTCCAATATCGTGAACATCGTGCTGAACGGTGCCCATCACCGCCTTCGCCCGCGGTCCGGCGGCCCCCCCTTTCACGTCCCGGGTGAGATGGGGGCCAAGCTCGGCCATGATGTTCTTCATGATCAGACCGCCGAACATGAGGTCCGGAAGAAAGCATTCCTCCCGGGCAAAGCGATTTCCCAGTTCCAGCATCCCCTCGTTACACTGCGCGAGGATCTCCTGAGCCGGTACACCCGCGGCAAGCTGCTCCCGAATAAGCCGCATTGCCGTCGCTTCATCACACCACGCGATCGCCTCGGCAAGCGTTTTTTCGCTCATTATCTCGATCCTCTGAGAACGCGGGGGCGGGCCATCTCCCCTCACCCAATTCCCCCGTTATCACGGCTTTTCCACCAGAGCTTTCCAAAACTCTTTTTCGGCATGGATTAAAATGACAGCAACACCTGCCAGATATACGTGTAACCAAGCGCGTCGATATTCTCCCAGATTCTCTTGACTAATTCCTCATCGCCCTTTATCTCGCCCAATTCGCGGCGTTTCTCATCCCACGGAATGCACGTTCCAGGCGGGCGAACCCCACAACCCGGTTGCGTGGACACATCCTTCTCGCGCGTTTCGTCTACCATGGCAGATCTCCCTCATGAGCACTCCACCGACCGTTATTCTTGATCCTCCGTGACTCGGCAAAGTGTTCCTCGTTTAATGTAATTTAGCAGACCATAACCTCGTGCGATGATACAAGTACCGCAACTATATCAGCTAGATGAATTTCTTTTCATCCATCGGCTATTTTTGTCGATGCAGCAATCGGCCCGCTTTTTACTGAATGCGTTCCGCCGAAATAGACTCGATACTCAATATACCCCGTATTCGCGGGTGAACTCTGTCATGGCCCGAACGTTTTCTATCTTGGCATCATTCTGCATGATAGCGCTGGCATCCATGATATAGCCACCATCACGCGCTACGCCATCAATGACCTTCTTGCAATACTCGCGCACATCCTGCGGAGTGCCAAAAGCCAGTAAGTCATTCGGAATACCGCCGCTGATACAAAATTTGTGCCCCACTGCCTTATACACCTCAAAAATATCTCCCCGGTCAACATGATAGACAATGCTTAAATCGGGGAGTTGTGCGATATATTTCAAATTGGGATTCCATTCCCCTTCGGCATAGAACAGCACCTGGTAACCTTCCGCCCAGAGGGATTCGATAATCCACTTTAACGTTGGCCAGTAAAAGCGTTCAAATTGCTGTGGCGAAAGAAATGGCACGCATCCACGATGCATCCACAGGCCGATGGGAACATTTTTCTGTGGATCGGCACCGGATTTGGCCACGTGGAGAAGGTGCGGGGCAAGGGCTTCGCAGGCCTTGAGCACTTTGTCCGGCTGGCGATAGAGGTCCAGACACAATCCCTTATACCCACGCAGCTTGTCGGCAAGGATATCGAAAGGTGCCTTGAGGATCCCCGAGATGGCCGAGACCGTACCTGTTTCCCGCCGCAATCGTTCCACCTGTCGCCCCAGCGCGTTGAAGTAATCAAGCATCGCCATGGCACCCAGCACGAATGACATGTTGTTGCGAAATGTGTTAGGCTGGCCGGGCGCAACCACGTCCCGAGATACCCGCGGCAACCACACGTTGTAAAGGTAGCCCGTCGGATCTTCTATGAGCGCGTCATACTCGTCGGGACGCATCCAGGCGTTTTCTTCAGGCGGTTCCAAATACTGAAAGGGAACATCCGCAGGAAGATCGACGCCAGGGACGGCATAATACCGCAGGTTGATCGCCTGGACGAGCCCCGTCCAAACGTAGACCATATTGGGCACCACGGCGTCCCAATCGAAGTCCGCCGCACACCGAATCACGGCGTCGAAGGCCTTCTGATAATCGTGGGTCACTTCCTGGATCGTGTAGCCCGCATAGACCGCCGTGAACTCCGCCACGAACGGCCGGATCGGAATGCGGTCCGGCTTGCCCTTGCGCATGGCCGTCACATAGCGACGGAGCCGTTCCTGATACCGCTGCTCCATGGGATCCAGTTCGGCCATTCTTCCCTCCCGAAACCAGAGATTCCGCGCGGACGCGCTCCCCCTATGTCGGCGCAGATTGCCTCCACTTGCTCGATGGCAAGAACGCCCTTCAAACCCCTCCGAGGACGATTCCTGCCGAAAGTGGCACCGAATTGATTCAAACGTGCCGTTAATATGCCACACCGTCGGTGAGATTGTCAATCGCCACCCGCGATCAAATCGCCTGCATTCGCGCTTATCACACAAGCGCAAGGGCGAATCGCCCGTTGATTCGCGGAAAAAGCTCACACGGGGCACAAATCACTGAGTCTGCCATTCTCCGGTGTTTGCGTCAAAGATTTTTTCGTCGGCCCCTTCTCCTTTCATCACAAGCGAAAACACTTGTATCCCGAGGACGCGCCGGTCGGTTGATTGTTTGCTCAATTCGGCAGGCACCCAACCGGGCGAGCGAATTTGGAGCGTGAGTTTTTCAGTTTCTTGGGGAGGAATACGCACTCTGTTTTCCCCGGACTTTAATACCCCAAGCACGTGATCGCCAAGATGCAGCGTTATTTCTTTACCTTCCAGGGCTTTTGGAATACTCACCTCCAGAAGCACCTCATAAGCCCGCCCAGGCTCGATGGGCAGCACCAACTGCGATTTGGATGTGCTCCAGCGGAAGGTTCGCTCGCTTTTTTCCGGACCATACCAATTGAGCAAATACCGCGAATCCCCTGGTTGGCCCAAATCCAACCGGTAATGAAGCCGTGCTTCCGGCGTCCACTGGATGGGATCCTCCGCATTGAGGCCCATCTGCACCTTGCTTCCCGCTTCGTTATTCACCCGCAAGCCGCCCGGCGCCTGGTTGGCCGTCACGATGACCGATCGGACACCGCTGTGGATATGGATGTGCTGGGCCGTATCGCGATCGAATGTGCATCCCTGAATGGTGGCGAACCCGGCCTGGATCTCGACCGCGGGCGACCCCTGATTCGCGACATCCCACTCACAAAAATGGCACGCGGAGAGCGTTAGCTGGGCATGTGGACTTCGCATCACCACACACCGATCAATGGGCCCCCAAAATGAACAGTTAACCAGACTGACCTTCCCCTGCACCTGCGGACCGACGTCGAGGGTGACCGAATCCTGGCTGCTCCATCGACCAACGAATTCTCCATTCGTGATGAGCAACCCCGGTGGCTGAGCCTGTTCCACCACCACCGCTCGCTGACAGGAATCGGCCCCGATCCCCAGAAAGTTCCCGTTGGCGCTCCCATGGGCTGACTGAGAAAACCTATAACCAATCCCGTATCCAAAACAGAAGGTGTTGATCACATAATGCCAGTCCGTGCGGGCAAACTCGAAGGCCACTCCGTTCAGGTTGATCCACTGACAGTATGGGTCGTCCGGCCGATAGCTCACCCCGAACGGCCAGAAATGCACGTTCTCGATTCGACCAATGTCGTAACATTCATCGACGTAAATTCCCCGCTTGATGGGGTACCCCGTGACGTTACGCACAAGATGCCGGTGCGCCCGAATCAGCCGAATTCCCTCGTAAGGATTGACCAGAAGACAGTTTTGGATGGAAACGTTCTCGGTGTTAGTGGAGGCAATGCAGGGAGGATACGGCACCGGGGGCACGTCCTTTGGGTTCCATTCCGGGTAAACGATGGCAAGGCCGGCCACCGTCGCGTGACTGCCCCCTAGTCGCAAAAAGGGCTCACCTTGTTCGTTTCCTCTCCCCTCGTATGCGAGGAGCACTGTTCCTGCCGGTGTGAGCTGACCCCATCGCGCCGTGGTGGGAGCCGTCTGGAAAACCCCCTGGAGGGTCACGTTGGCAGGGATGACGAGATGTCCCTGGACGCGATAGACCCCGGCAGGAAGTTCCACAATGCCGCCCCCCATCTTGCCCGCCCGGTCCAGGGCCTTTTGGAGGGCCTCCGTGCAGTCAGTCTTGCCGTCCGGCACCACTCCCGCTTCGCAGGCATTGATTCGAAAAACCGGCACGTTGGCCGGTCCTTGCGAAGGAATCGGCAGCGCGGCCTCCTCTGTCCAGGTGGAGCCCGTTGCCGCCACCATCCAGAGCCAAGCAAGCCAAACGGACAAATGACCCGGCGATCTCCAAAGAGTTCTGCCAGTAGATGCGTTCATTACCAAGGACATGGCCATCTCCCGCGCGAAATAATCAGGTCCAGTGAAACGCTTTCCAAGCGGAGGAAGTTTCCATGATACACCAGCGCGCCCAGGCCGTGAGAGGCGCGGAACCGTCCGCATGCGGAGGGACATGCTTGTCACGTCCGTTTGCCAACAACCCACGGTAGGGGCGATTCATGAATCTCCCCACGGGACCATGTGGCCACGTCCTCTGTAGTGTGACAGTAATCCGGAATCCCCGCCGGAATCTGGCCGGTTTGCCCGTGCTGCTGGCAGCGGACCGACCAGCGTCTTTTGCACCGCAGGCACAACTCCGCCTGCCGTGCCGACTTTGACAGAGGGTGGACTTCAGAAAGTGGAAATAATTCCCGGAAAGTGGTAAGTTAAATAGCGATGGAGGAGAGTGTCAAATTTTGCCCAATACTTTTGGCCAGCAGATGAGCGGACTCGCGTAAGGAAGGGTTGATGTCCGGGAAAACCAGTGAGTGACGTGGGCCCGGTACGATTGTGAAACGACGGAAAGGTTGGGCACTTATGCCAGCGGGATGAAAACCTCGGGTAGCGAGACTTCCGATGACGGTCGAGCAATTCCTCGATCTGTTGAAGCGCAGCCAACTGGTCGAGACCGACCAGTTGCAGAAGGTGGTCAAGCAATGGTTGCCACCTGAGGGAAGTTCTACGCTTACCGCCGAGGAATTGGCGGAGAAACTGGTCGAGGCCGGCCTTCTCACCCGATGGCAAGCCGGAAAACTCCTGGAAGGACGCTACAAAGGTTTTTTCCTGGGCAAGTACAAATTGCTCGATCACCTGGGCACCGGGGGGATGAGCAGCGTGTACCTTGCTGAACACGTGCTCATGCAGCGCCGGGTGGCGATCAAGGTTCTGCCCAAACACCGTGTCAACGACGCTTCTTATCTTGCGCGATTTCACCGTGAGGCGAAAGCGGCTGCCGCTCTCGACCATCCCAACATCGTCCGCGCCTACGACGTGGACAGCGACGGTACGAACCATTACCTGGTGATGGAGTACGTGGAGGGACAGGACCTCCAGCGGATGGTCCGGGAGAAGGGCCCTCTGCCCCCTCACATGGCAGCCGAATATATCCGCCAGGCAGCGGAAGGCCTCCATCACGCCCATCAGGCGGGCCTCATCCATCGCGACATCAAACCTGCCAATCTTCTTGTGGACAAAAAGGGGGTGGTCAAGTTGCTCGATTTGGGCCTGGCCCGCTTTTCGGACGACGACCGCGCATCACTCACCCTCGCCTACGATGAGAACGTGCTGGGGACAGCCGACTATCTCGCCCCGGAACAGGCCATCGACAGCCATCGGGTGGACCTTCGGGCGGACATTTACAGCTTGGGGTGCACGCTCTATTTCCTTCTGACAGGACATCCCCCTTTCCCCGAGGGAACGCTGGCCCAGCGCGTCATGAAGCATCAGCGGGAAATGCCGCCCGACATCCGCAACGAACGCCCGGATGTGCCCGACGATCTTGTGGCCATTTGCATGAAGATGATGGCCAAGAAGCCATCGGCCCGGTATCAATCGGCAGCCCAGGTAGCCGACGCGTTGCGGCTGTGGCTGATCAATCACGGCTATCAGATTGCCGATGAGAACACGCTCCGCCGCAGTGCACCAGCAGCGCCAACGGCGGCACCCGGCGCCGTTCCAACGCCAGGGACAAAGTTGCTGTCCGCCAAACCGATCAGCGAACCAACCAGCGGCAAGCCGACGCCTTTGCCGGTCGCGCAGGCCCTTCAGCAAACGCCTGCCGGTACACCGCTCCCCAAGGCCAGACCGCTGGAAGAATCCGCCACCACACCCACGCTGCCGGTGGCCAAACCCATTGTGGAAACGCTGCCTATTCCGGAGGAACTTACCCGCGAGCCCAACGATACGGCGAATACCAACCAGGAAAGCGCCCTTCCTGGAGAACCGGAATCGGGGGCCGCGATAACGTTGCCTTTAGACGTCAAGGAAGATCCTCTGCTGGCAATAGTCCGCCGCGACAGGCCGCGTCGCGCCCCACCCATGCCGGCGTGGATCTGGCTTGTGATCATCGGCGGCGTGCTCGTCGCTGCAGCGCTGGCCGCGATTCAGTTTCTCCGATAATACCGGCCTGATCAGTCCGCGACCCCCTTGGCCGACCCAGACGTCTCACAAAAAAGACAACACTCGCTGCGTGCCGAACAGCGAGTGCGAGCGGGAACGATGTCAGGTGTTTCCGGGAAACGCTGGAGTCAGCAAACGATCAGAAGCGGATCTCCGCTCGTCCCACCAAACCATCGAACACCACTGTGTCGTCCATGTCACTGAAGTTGTTGCTCTGCACACCTCGGATGAAGGTGTCAGCATCCACTGCATTGAACCAGGCGCTCACCATGTAGCCGACGGTGAACATCACGCAGCCGTTGTCGCTGACCCAGCCGCTGCCCAATTCGAGATCGAGGATTGGCACCACCCGGGAACCACGCCAGTTGGTATCCACTTCCACACTGGTGAAGGACTGTCCCTGGAAATACCGGGCACGGAAGTCTCCCGCCACAAAGCTGGCGGCGCTGCGACCATACACCATCAGATTGCAGTTCTGGAAGTGACGTTCGCCTTCCAATCCAAGCCGGATACCACCGCCATAAAACCGGATGTCGGTGAGCACATTTTCCACACCGTTGTTAAAGAACGTGGACGAAAAATCCTGTTCCAGTTGAGCGTAGCGACCGCCGACCAGCCAGTTCCACGAACCATAGCAATTGCTGCGGAAGATGTGGCGGTAGTCGGCATCGATCAACTGGAAGTCCACGTCGTTGCTGGCGATACCGCGGAGGTAGTCGGCAGCCGCCGTCAGGGTGCCCGGATGAGCCACCAGGGACCGCAGGACAAGGGGGGCGTCTGTGCTGAGCGAATCGTTGGAGTGACTTTCAAAGAACGTGTAGCTGACGCCGGCACTGGAACATTCGTCCACCACTCGGCCGACACCAACACGAAAGCCGGAGTCGAAGTCGATATCGGCGTTGGCAATTCGGCCGACCTGAATGGGAACATCTCCCTGCTGAATGGCCCCGTTAATGGCAACAGCCCAGGGCACATCCACGTCGGAGGGACGAAGATAAAGATATTCACCCCAGACCTGCCAGACCGGCAGGCGGCCGGTCGGACACGCTTCCGTCGGGCCGGTAGAAGGCGACTCCGGAACCGGAGTGAGCGTCTGGGGAGCCGGACCACCCTGTTCGAAATATCCCACTGGAACACCACCTCCCCAGGCGTTGGGGTACATTCCGGAGGGTGCCCATTGCGCCATCGCCGTCCCGGTAACAAAACAACCGGCCGCTAGAACTGCCAAAAACGTCCGTGTTTTCATAGCGTCCCCCGTAAACTGGAAAGAGCATCCAGGATTTCAAAAGCGCATCCGTGCTTCAAACGGACAGCATTTCCGCTCGTATCGAGAATATCGCTTTTTCGAGGGCTGTCCGGAAAGAAAAACAGCACGACAAGAAAAGTTTGCGCAACTATCGCAGATTAACACAGAATCCCCGCTGTTTTTCAACGGCGGGGCGTCTGCTTCACTTTCTCAGCCAAGAGGCAGCCAGTAATCGTTCAAAGCGAGAGAAGCAGTTCTTTTAATCTCTGCCGCGTGTGCAGAAGCTGCTCGGCCGGTTGAGGCCATTGCTCCATGATGATTAGCCCATCATACCCCCGTTCCTTGAGAATCCGGAACATCGCGCGAACGCCCGTGTCGTCCATCCCGGCAGGCCCCGTGAAAAGCGGCAGGTGGCTATCGCCGTCCCCCCAGTTCTCGTGGACGTGTAGATGCACGATGGGCACGTCGGACGACAACTTTTCCAGAAAGCCAACATAATTGTTCCGCGTCGCTGAGCAGAGATTGGCGTGTCCCATGTCAAAGCACAATCCCACCTGACCGGGAACATACCACTCTTTTTCGCGAAGAAACGCGAACAGGTCGTTGAATTCTTCCGGCCCCACGAAGACCGTATTTTCAACGCTGGTTTTGATCTGAGCAGGGGCCGCCGCTTCCACAATAGGACGCAGCGCCTCGGCGAAGCCTTGCACACCTTGCGTCCCGTGGAAGTAGATGTTCACGAGCTTCGCGCCAATGTCGTTGGCAAACTGGATGCTGCGGAGGACATCCTCCCGACCTTCTGGTGTGGTGATGTCCGCCTGGCACCGGGCATGGACGCTGTAGGCGATGTGCTTCTCTTCGCCCGTCTGACGAATCTGTCGCCGGTCGTACTCGTCCGCGTCTTCCTGACACCAGCCCCAGCCGTGCCGCTTGTCGTTGAACCATTCGAAGGCGTCAAAACCGTGTTCCACGGCAAAACGATAGGGATCCGTGGGATCACTTGCACTGAACGCCGTCTGGTTCCCGATTCGCAAAAACGGCCAGGCCATAGGTTGTGCCCTCCCGCTGCTGAAGCCCATCATAGTCCCCCATCAGTATAGATGCGCGTCCCGACAAAAAGCAACAATGCGGGGCCCCGACACATCTATGTTTTTCCTCTACCGATGGCGCCGGGACGGCCACACGGATTCGCGGGGGAGCGCCCTTCAAAACCTGCTTGTCAGGTCCATATTCCAACTGTGGAGAGTTCCGCCCAATTTCTTTGACGAATCGCCCACCCCAATGTCTTGGATATCATTTTCGGAGCATAAGACACAGCGGCCGTAGGGGCCATTCATGAATTGCCCTTCACAGGGCACATCTGACATCCTTGTAGACCGCTCCAAAAACCGCAACGCGTCAGCGCAGAAAACTGCCCGCTCGTCACGTGCGGCGGAAGTAGCGATCGAGCTCCTCGCGTGAAAAGACCAGCATTGTCGGGCGACCGTGCGGACAGTGATGGGAATGGAGCACCTGGCGGCTTTGCTCGAGAAGTGCTTGCACCTGCTCCGGGGCCAGCCGTTCTCCCGCCTTGATTGCCGCTTTGCACGCCAGGCTGTGAAGAATGCTGTCCAGCAAGGTTGCGCGGTCCGGTTGGCTTCTTCCCTCGGCGAGTGCGGCCAGTACCGAGCGAAGCAAATCCCCGGCCGACATGTGCCGCAGCATGGCCGGATAACTGTGCACGAGCACCGTGCTCCCGCCGAAAGGCTCAATCGAAAGTCCCAACTCGGCGAGAAGCTCCCTGTTTTCCAGGGCCAGGGCCGCCTCCACGGGCGAGAGGTCCACAGGTTCGGGGATGAGAAGCTGCTGGGTGGTGAGCGGTCCCTCCTGGAGGCTCTGTCGAAGCTGCTCGTACAAAATCCGTTCGTGCAGCGCGTGCTGGTCGATGACCACCAGGCCCTCGTCGCTTTCTGTAATCAAATAACGATTGTGAATTTGAAGCACCTTCGGTGCGAAATCGCTGCCGAGCCCCAGGTCCGGATGCCCGCCCCGCTGCGGCTTTTGCCCCAACGCTTCAGCAGTCTGGATGGATTCCGCGATTCGCGAACCGGCAGAACGGTGCCCCGCCGTGGCTGTGGCGAGTCCTGCATCATCTTCGGCTCCACGCTCCCCACAGGCACCAAACTCTCTCAAGCCGACGCCATGTCGTGCTGTTTCATCGGGGTGGGGCGCGAGTGGCTGTCGCCTCACCACATTCTGCGACACTTCTGCAGTTGATGTGACTTCTCCCGCCAGTCTCTGCTGAAGTTCCCCCTTGGCCCATTCCACGATCTGTTGGCGCATGGCCCGAACCTTTTCCGGATCGTGAGCCGACCGCCAGGAATCACCGCCCTGAGCCGGTATGGGCGCGGAAATGCGGGTGCTTAGGTCGCTGCTAAGGAATTCCCTTCGCAGCGTGCTGAGAAGCTGGCTGTAAAGTCTCCCGCTGTCCAGAAAACGCACCTCTTGCTTGGTGGGATGGACGTTCACGTCCACCATTTCCGGCGGCATTTCCAGCACCAGAAAAGCGACCGGCTGGCGTCCCACGGTCAAAAGGCCCCGGTAGGCCTCATTGAGGGCGTGCTGAAGATTGCGATCGCGGATCGCTCGACCGTTCAAAAACAAAAATTGCATTTTTGCATTCGGCCGACTGAATGCCGGATGGGCCACGTACCCGTACAAGCGCACCGCCCCATCTTCACTGGACACCGGAATGAGGGCGTCGGCCAGCTCCTGCCCGTAAAGGGCGGCTATGCGTTCCAGAAGATCGCCGGCTGCCGGCAACTGGAGCACCGGCCGATCATTGTGCGTGAGCGTGAAATGCACCCGGAAATGGGCCAGCGCCAGCTTCGCCACAGTCTCCGAAATATGCCCCAGTTCCGTGGTGGTGGAACGAAGGAATTTTCGCCGCACAGGAGTATTGAAGAACAACTGGCGGACCTCGACGACCGTTCCCACGGGACACCCGCACGGCGCAATGGACCGCACCAGGCCGCCTTCCACGTAGATTTCGCCGCCCGAGTCTGAATCCGGAGTACGACTGCGAAGACGAAGATGGCTGACCTCGGCGATGGACGCGAGCGCTTCTCCACGAAACCCCAGCGTCCGCACGTGGAAGAGGCCTTCCGCATCACTGATCTTGCTTGTCGCGTGACTGGCGACGGCCAGTTCCAGGTCTTCAAAGGCGATGCCACAACCATTGTCGGCCACGCGGATGAACTCAATCCCACCCTTGGCGACCGAAACATCAATCCGCGTTGCGCCGGCGTCCAGAGAGTTTTCGACAAGTTCCTTCACGACACTGGCGGGGCGTTCGATGACCTCGCCAGCCGCGATTTTATTGATCACGCTCTGGGGAAGACGGCGAATCTTCGCCATCCGAACCTCCGTTGGTTGGTTCCCTCGCCCCTAAGAAAGTGAGACTCAGTTTCCTTCAACAATACCCGACAACAACAATTGTTGGGGCGATCGGCAGAGGAGGAAAGAGTCACGATAACCCATATTCCTTGATCTTGCGATAGAGCGTCCGCTCACCGATGCCGAGTAGCCGCGCAGCCTCTTCGCGATTTCCCCCTGTGGCGCGCAGCGTCTCGGCGATGAACATCTTCTCGATTTCTTCCAACGGCTTTCCCACCAGCGCCGCCAACGACACATTGTTGGCGTCCGTGCGACGGGCGTCGCCGTCCGCGAATTGCTCGGGCAGATCATCCACGTCGAGGATGCCGTCGTAATCCACAACGGTCATACTTTCGATAACGTTGCGCAATTCCCGGACATTTCCCGGCCACGAATACATTTGCAAACGGCGTCGGGCAGCGGGCGTCATCCCCTTGATGTGCTTGTTATGCTTCTTGGCGAACATTTTCATGAAGTGGTCGATCAGGATGGGGATGTCCTCCGCCCGCTCTGCCAGACTCGGCAGTCGGATGCTCACCACATTGAGACGGTGGTAAAGATCGCGGCGGAAGCGTCCCTCCTCCACCAGCGCCTCCAGGTTTTGATTGGTGGCCGAAAGCACCCGAACATTCACCTTGATGGGATCGTTGGAGCCCACTCGGGTGATTTCCCCGTTTTCCAGAACACGCAGCAATTTGATCTGAGTGGCCATGGGCATATCGCCCACCTCGTCCAGGAACAGCGTGCCGCCGTGGGCATACTCGAATTTTCCCACCCGATCCGCACAGGCATCCGTAAATGCTCCCTTGACGTGACCAAACAGCTCACTTTCCAAAATATTTTCACTCAGTGCTGCACAATTGAGGGCCACGAACGGCTTGTTCTTTCGCGGGCTGTTCTGATGGATGGCCTGAGCGATGAGTTCCTTGCCCGTTCCCGTTTCTCCGAGAATGAGTACCGTGGCGTTTGTGGGGGCGATCCGTTTGACTTTTTCCAGAACAGCGCGCATTTGCGGGCTGTTGCCCACAATGCCCTGGAATCCAAACGTTTCGTCCAGCCGGCGATGGAGTTCCACATTGGTCCGCCGGAGCTGAACACTTTCCACCGCCTTTTCGGTCACCGCCCGCAGTTGCGCCAGATCCAGCGGCTTGAGCAAATAGTTGAAGGCCCCCTCCCGCATGGCGGTGACGGCAGACTGGATCGTTCCATGACCGGTGACGAGGATGACCTCCGCTTCAGGTTGTTCCTGCTTCGCCAGCCGGAGGATATCCAAACCGTCAATTTCGTTCATCACAAGGTCCGTGATGATGACATCGAACTCCTCCTCCCGGATGAGCTTTGCACCCTCCGGTCCTGAAGTGGCCACCCGACACCGGTACCCTTCCCGCTCCAGGGCCTCTGCCATGACCTCCGCATGACCGGGGTCATTATCGATAATGAGGATTCGCGCGGTCGGGCGGTCCTTGGCTTCAACCGCCGCTGACCTGCTTTTCTGTTCTGGGGGACTCACTCGCTCGCTCATCACTCGCTACTGTCTCTCCTGGCAATTGTCGGGGGATGGGAAGCTTGATGGTCATTTGCGTGCCGCGGCCAATTTCACTCTGGGCCGTGATACATCCGCCATGGGCTTCGATGATACGACGGGCCGTGGGCAGCCCCAAACCGGTGCCCCCGCGCTTCGTCGTAAAAAATGCGTCGAAGGCATGGGCCAGTGTCTCGGGGTCCATCCCGCAGCCGTTGTCGATCAAATCGATGACCACACCCTCGGGGGATGGGACCGTGCGGACAACCAGCTCACCCCCCTTGGGCATCGCCTGCAATGCGTTGATCAACAAATTCTGAAGCGCCGTCTGAAAGGCTGCACGATCCAGCAACACCGTCGGCAAATTGCTGGCCAGAAAATCCATGATGCGGATCTTCGCCTCGCGCGCCTGCGCTTCAAAAAACTGCAAAGCTCGTCGGATTTCTTCATTCAAATTGGCCGGTTCCAGATTCAGCCGATCCGCCCGCGTGAATTTCAGAAAATCGTCCAAAATGGTTTGCAATCGTTCACATTCCCGCTGGACGATCTGGATGCGGTTGAGTGCACGCCGTTCCCGCGGGTTGTCCGAATTGGCAAAATCCTCGGCCAATAGCTCGAGATTGAGTCGGATGGTCGAAAGGGGATTCTTAATTTCGTGGGCGAGGGCACCGGCCAGGCGCGCAAGCTCCGTGTACTGGTCGATCAGCCGCTGAGACACGTCATCTCGCACACGGGAGGAATTGCCGTCCATTGTGCCCTTCCGTCGAATGAGAAGCTTGCTGCTGCCGGAGCCCGTCGCTCTGGTCTGTTGGCGACCATCCTGATTACCCCGGAACGAATGACTCGCCGTTCCCTGTCATCATACAGGATGCACCGAGCCGGTACAAATGGGCGGGAAGCGGAGCGGGATACTATGCAGATCCCCTCGGAGGGGCACGCTTGTCGCGTGCGGCAAGGAGCGATGGGTCATCAATTGGTGTTGATCGGACCCGGTAAGCCGGTCCCTCCGGGATTTCTTCGGAGGGGCACGCTTGTCGTGCCCGTGGAAAGGGAATGGATGATCCAGCGTCGAAAAGCGGACGTGACAAGCACGTCCCTCCGGCGTTGTAGGGGCAATTCATGAATTGCCCCTACCGTTTAAGCAGCAGAATATAGACCCGGTAAGCACGTCCCTCCGGGAGAGGTCCCGCCGGGCTGAAACTGACCCCTCTTAAGACCCTACCTTGATGAACCTTTACCGCGGCGGAGACAAACTGGGGATGACTCGGGGCGTGCGGCCGGACGACAACCTCCCCACGGCGTTTGCTGCACCGCGTGGGAAGCAGAAACCGCTGACCCTATGTGCGCCGTCGATGACTGGGCGGCTGTCGCCGTTGCGGCGGCTGGTGAGGGGGAGTGGTGGCACCTGTTGACGAGCCACCCCCTTCTGCCTCTTTCTGCTTTTGGGCAAGTTCGCGGAGTGCGCTCTTCCGACTGAGCTTCACCCGATCCTGATCATCAATGGCGATCACCTTGACGGGAACCGTGTCACCCACCTTGCAGATGTCGGATACGTTCGCCACATATTCGTCGGCCAGCTCGCTGATATGGCACAGGCCGTCCTTGCCGGGCAGAATCTCCACGAACGCGCCGAAGTCCTTAATGCTGGTGACCCGGCCATCGTAGATTTTCCCCACCTCAATGGTCGCCGTGACGGCCTCCACCTGTTTCAGCGCAGCCTGGGCGTCTTCCAGACTGTACGCCGCGATGGTGACGGTCCCATCGTCCTCTACCTCGATGGTGGAATTGGTCTTCTCCTGAATGCTGCGGATTGTTTTTCCACCCGGCCCGATCAACATGCCGATCTTGTCGGGATCGATCTTGGTCCGCAGCAACCGCGGCGCGAAGACCGAGATATCGTCGCGTGGCCGCGAGATTACGGACAGCATCTTGCGAAGGATCTCGATGCGTGCTTCCCGGGCCTGCTCCAGGGTCGCGCGGATGATCGCTTCATGAATCGAGCGAACCTTCAAATCGAGCTGGATACCGGTGACACCGTTCTGGGTCCCCGCGACCTTGAAATCCATATCACCGAAGTGGTCTTCATCCCCGATGATATCGGTGAGCAGAAGCCAGTTGTCGTCCGACTCTTTGATCAGCCCGATCGAAATGCCCGCCACCGGATTGCGAATGGGAACTCCCGCCGCCATCAATCCCAGCGTGGCCCCGCACACCGTGGCCATGGAGCTGGAACCGTTGGATTCCAGAATGTCCGAAATGATTCGGATGGTGTAAGGGAACACCTCCGGGTCGGGCAGGACCGGCTCCACGCTTCGCTCGGCGAGATTGCCGTGTCCGATCTCTCTCCGACTTGGTCCACGAATCGGCCGGCATTCACCCACCGAAAACGGCGGGAAGTAGTAGTCCAGCATGAATTTCTTGCCGTATTCCTCCATGATACCGTCCACGAGTTGCTGGTCCCGGGTGGTGCCCAGCGTGACGGTGATCATGGCCTGCGTTTCACCGCGCTGGAACAGGGCGGAACCATGCACCCGCGGCAGGACATCGACTTTACACGTGATCGGACGGAGTTCCTTGACGCCGCGTCCATCCGGCCGCTTGCCGCTGAGAATCAGATCGCGGACCACTCGCCGTTCCAGTTCGTGCCAGGCCCTTTCAAACTCGACGATGGGCGGCGCTCCCTCCGCCGTTGGATCGGGAATCATTTCCATGAGCGCCTTTTGTTTGAGCTGCTCGACGGCCTGGGCACGGTCCAGTTTTCCAGGCACCTGCTTGGCTTGCTTAAATTCCTCGTAATAGCGCTCCTTGAGTTGGTCGTACAACGGGCTGGGCGGTAGCGGCTCAAACGGATTCTTGACCGGTTGGACCTGGGCGATCAACTCTTTCTGGAGATCGATGACCTGCTTGACGTACTCGTAGGCCGCCATGATGGCGTCGCCCATCACATCTTCCGGCACTTCCTTGGCAAAGCCTTCAATCATCACGATGCCTTCGTCGGTGCCGGAGACGACCAGGTCCAGCTCGCTCTTGTCGAGCATTTCCTGCGTGGGGAAGGGCACAATCTGGCCCTCGATGAGTCCTACCCGCACCGAACCCACCGGTCCCAAAAACGGAATCGGCGATATGGCGAGTGCAGCCGCCGAACCGATCATCGCCAGAACGTCTGGGTCATTCTGGCGGTCGGCCGCCATGACCATCGCCTGAACCTGGACCTCGTCCATGAATCCTTCCGGAAAGAGGGGCCGGATGGGCCGGTCGATCAACCGTGAGATGAGCACTTCACGGGGCGTGGGGCGACCTTCCCTCTTCAGAAATCCCCCAGGGAACTTCCCTGCCGCCGCGTACCGTTCCCGATAGTCGCAACTGAGCGGAAAGAAGTCGATTCCCTCTCGCGGCGGGCCGGTGGTCACCGCGCACAGAACCACCGTGTCACCATAGCCTGTCAGACAGCAGCCCGCAGCCTGTCTCCCCAGTTCCCCCGTTTCAATCCATAACGTTTGAGCCCCAATACGGCGTTCAACTCGGACTTTCAATGTTGTCACCTTTCCAACCAGGTCGCTTCTGAGAGGCCGCCATACCGCCTGCCGAGAAGCCCAAGCGGCATCCGTCGCCGAAATGCCGAGGAATCACAAGCCGGGTGCTGCTCGCGGGGAAAATCACTTGCGGAGCTGGAGCCGCTGAATAATCGCGAAGTAGCGATCCGGAGCCGTCCGCTTGAGATAATCCAAAAGCTTCCGCCGCCGACTGACCATCATGAGCATGCCACGTCGGCTGGCGAAGTCTTTGCGATGGACCTTCAAATGCTCGGTGAGAGCCTTGATCCGCGTGGTCAGAATCGCGATTTGAACTTCGGGCGAACCGGTGTCTGCCTCACTGGTCCGGAATTGCTCAATCAGCTCGCGCTTTTGTTCTTTGGTAATGGACATCTCAGCTCCGCACGTTCCGCAAATTTCCCGTCAACCGAGCACCCGCCGGAAATCCCGCAAAGGCGGTATTCGACCTCCAGTCTGACAAAACCAAACCTTTCTTTTCCCATCCACCAAATCTCTCACCACTCAGTGTACCGCCCGGCCGTAACCCTGAAAAGGGAGCCACCGACTCGGGTGCCCCCGGGCCTCGAACCCCGGCCCGAATGGCAAGCCCCCTGCCACGGTTACCAGACCATTAATCAGAATTATTGCCTGCGTGAGATCCTGATCCATGCCCATGTTGCGACCGCCCACAGGTCCGGGCGTGTGGCTGCAATTCATACATTAGCCCCAACCAATGTGTCCCGTGTGTCGCCTGTTTTTCCGGTAGAGGCAATTCATGAATTGAACCTACCAAAATAACCCTCACCCGAAGACGGCAATCGCCGCTACAGGCCCAGCCGCGGGGCCAGATCGTCTTGCCCTGACACCCCAAAACGGGCTAAACTGCCCAGCAGTTTGAGAATCTGCAGGTCAAGTTCTCCCAGCGAAAATCGAACCACACGCCGGCCACGAGACCTGACCCCCTATTGTTAGGCATATGATAAGGCTATTTAGAGGGGAACTCAATGGCTTGCAGCAGGAAGTTTTTGACGGGCTGATTTCATGAAAAGCCGCGGTTGGTATCTCTGGCTAGTTCCCGGTTTGGCCCCCCTTCTGGTGCGGCCCACCTGGTCGGCCTGGATAGGGAGCGTCTTGCTTTCCGCCATTTTTCAGGTGGCTTTGGCCACCACTTTGCTTTGGCCGGAACTCGTTAGTCCAGAGATCAAAAACTTCCTCTGGCTGGCGTTCTGTGCGGGGTGGATCACAGGCGTTGTGCTCTCCTGGCGATTCGTTCGGACGGAAGAGCAGCGCGCCACCCAGCGCGAGTTGGACGACACGTACCCCCAGGCGCTGCACGCGTATCTTCGGGGTGATCGGGCGCTGGCTGAGTCGCTGCTCCGCAATCGGCTGCGGCGGGATCCGCAGGACGTCGAAGCCGCCCTTCTCCTGGCTTCGGTGTGGCGACGCCAGGGCCGTTTGCGCGCCGCTCGGTCGCTCCTTTCCAAATTGCGGAAGGTGGAACGCGCGGCGCCCTGGCTTTTCGAAATCGAACGAGAACTGGAGATCCTCGACCAGCTATCGACGGCCGAGAGCGAGGCACACCGGGCAAGCACCGAAACCGAGGAAAACCCGACATCACAGCCCACAAGTACCGCGGACGTTGAGGCGGCCGTGTCCTGGTCGCCGACTGCCAAAGCGGCATGACACAGTAGAGCAACCCGTCGGCCAAGCGGAATCTGTGAACTTCGGGTCGAAAGGACGTGTCGAAACAGAACCGAACCAGCAATCGCACAGATCCATCGCAATACTAAAGGCAGAGAAGAACGGCCAAATCCTCTGCCCGGTGAGGACCGAAAACCAAATCGCACGTATAATTCCATTGGGGGATGGTTAGAAAGACCGGAAACTGCATTAGCGTGATGCAAAAACGACAACACCAACTGCCAACTTGGCAGTTCGCGAAAATGGCCCGATGGGGTAAACTTTTATTGGCGTTCAGTCGTTTGTGCCCCGCCGGGCTATTTTTTAATGGCGGGACTGGCGTGGCAGGATTTTTGTGGGGGAGACGCAGCTGGAAACGGCTCACGCGAGAGGGAAAGTCTTCGCTGACAGACGAAGCCATGTGAAAGCAGGAAAAAATGTTGCGGATTTTTTGGCCGGAACGAGAGTTGCAGTGCTATGGTGCTGGACGCCCTTTCGTCCGGCCAGAAGCTGTCGTCGGTGAAACGACGGCAGTCACGCGGGAGGGCGGTGAACGGTACAATTAACGAATGGGCAACGAGCATTGAGCTGCGATCGGATTCACAGTCGATCGCTCTCAATGAGAAAAACAGTGAGAGGAAGGCACGACTATGTTCGAACGATTTACTGATCGCGCCCGAAAGGTCATGCAGTTGGCCAACCAGGAGGCGCAGCGGTTCAACCATGAATATGTTGGCACGGAGCACATCTTGCTCGGCCTCATCAAGGAGGGGAGCGGTGTGGCGGCCAACGTGCTGCGCAACCTGGATGTGGACCTCAAGCGGATTCGCAACGAGGTCGAAAAGCTCGTCCAGAGTGGTCCCGACATGGTGACCATGGGACGGCTTCCGCTGACCCCGCGCGCTCGCAAGGTCATCGAGTACGCGACCGAGGAGGCGCGAAATCTCAATCACAACTACATCGGGACCGAGCACCTCCTGCTCGGCTTGCTGCGTGAGCAGGAAGGTGTCGCGGCTCAGGTATTGATGAACCTCGGCCTCAAGCTGGAAGAGGTTCGGGAGGAGGTTCTCAATTTGCTCGGTCACGGAAGTGAAGCCGCTGAAACCCCCGATCGTTCCGGCGGATTGAGCCAGGAGGAAGTCACCGGCGGTGATCCTTCCGCGCGGGCAAGCCGATCCCGGACTCCAGCGCTCGACAGCTTCGGCCGGGATCTCACCGAATTGGCCCGGCAAGGCAAGCTCGATCCGGTGATCGGGCGTGAAAAAGAAATCGAGCGCACGATGCAGATTCTCTGCCGGCGGACGAAGAACAACCCGGTGCTCCTGGGTGAGGCTGGTGTCGGTAAGACTGCCATCGTGGAAGGTTTCGCGCAGAGGATCGTCAAGGGTGATGTGCCCGAGATCCTGCTCGACAAACGGGTGGTGGTCCTCGACCTGGCCATGATGGTCGCGGGGACCAAGTACCGCGGTCAGTTTGAGGAGCGGATCAAGGCGGTCATGAACGAAGTCCGCCGGGCGGGGAACGTCATCCTCTTCATTGATGAGCTGCACACGCTGGTCGGTGCGGGTGGTGCGGAGGGCGCGATCGACGCCTCCAACGTCCTCAAGCCGGCTCTGGCCCGTGGCGAAATCCAGTGCATCGGCGCCACCACACTCGATGAGTACCGTAAATACATCGAGAAGGACAGCGCCCTCGATCGTCGGTTCCAGGTCGTGATGGTGGAACCGAACACCAAGGAAGAAACCATCGCAATCCTCAAAGGACTCCGCGATCGCTACGAGAAGCACCACCACGTGCAGATCACCGACGATGCAATTGTCGCGGCGGTGGAACTCTCCAGCCGGTACATCACCGGCCGCTGCCTGCCCGACAAGGCCATCGACGTGATCGACGAGGCCGGTGCGAGGGTGCACCTGAAGTCGCTGACCCGGCCGCCCGACCTCAAAGAAATTGACGAGGAAATCGAGCGGCTCAACAAGGAGAAAGAGGAGGCGGTGGCCAATCAGGACTTCGAAAAGGCCGCCAAACTCCGCGACCAGGCCGACAAACTCAAGAAAAAGAAGGCTACCATGATGCGCGAGTGGCGCGAGAAGTCGGCTGCCGCTGACGGCATCGTGGACGCCGAGGTTGTGGCCGAGGTCGTCTCCAAGATGACCGGCATTCCGCTCACCCGGATGACCACCGAGGACTCCATCCGGTTGCTCAAGATGGAGGAAGAGTTGCACAAGCGGGTGGTCAGCCAGGATGAGGCGATCAAGTCGATCGCCCGGGCGGTGCGGCGGAGCCGCAGCGGTCTGAAAGACCCCAAGCGGCCGGTGGGATGCTTCATCTTCGCCGGGCCGACGGGTGTCGGTAAGACCCTCCTTGCCAAGGCCCTGGCCGAGTTCATGTTCGGCGATGAGGACGCCCTCATCCAGATTGACATGAGCGAGTACATGGAGAAACACAACGTGAGCCGCCTCATCGGCGCGCCGCCGGGCTACGTCGGCTACGAGGAGGGCGGACAACTCACGGAAAAGATCCGGCGTCGGCCGTACTCGGTCATCCTCCTCGATGAGATCGAGAAGGCCCATCCGGACGTGTTCAACATGCTGCTCCAGGTGATGGAGGAAGGGCGTCTGACGGACAGCTTCGGCCGGAATGTGGACTTCCGGAACACGATCCTGATCATGACCACCAATGCGGGTGCCGAGGCGATCAAGAATGAGGCCGCCTTCGGCTTCCAGAAGCCCGACGATGACACCAGCTACGAAAACATGAAGCGGCGTGTCATCGAGCAGATCGAGAAGGTGTTCCGGCCCGAGTTCCTCAACCGGGTGGACGACATCATCGTCTTCCGGCATCTGACGCAGAAAGACCTCTGCGATGTGGTGGAACTCGAGTTGGGCAAGGTCCGCCAGCGGCTGGCCGAACGCGGCCTGTCCCTCGTGCTCACCGAGGAGGCGAAGAAGCTCATCATCAAGCGGGGTACGAATCTCGACTTTGGTGCCCGACCGTTGCGGCGTGCCATCGAGAATTACATCGAAGACCCGCTTGCCGAGGAGCTCCTTAAAGGTGAGTTCGAAGGCAAGGACACGATTGTGGTGAAGGTCAAGGACGTCGGCGGCAAGAAACAACTGGTCTTCGAAGGTGTGGTCGGCAAGCCGGAATTGCCACCGCCCGGTGAAGCCAGCGCCGATGAACCGGAAACCGCGGGCGTGTCTGGGGGCGATTCCGGGACTCCGCCAGCCAGCCAGAATTGAGCGTCCGAGACTCTCGAGTAAAAGCGTGTCATCCATTCTGGGCGGCTTGAGCCGCCCAGTTCTTTTTCTTGCTGGCCCTAACGCTTCTTCGCCGCTTTTCGTGTCCTCACTTCACGCTTCACGATCCTATCGGCCGCCACCTGAAGGCGCAATTGCGATCACCGCCGCCGGCAGGCCGATCCCGCTCATATCCACGGCGGGCGACAAACCGCCCTGACCCCGGACGGCACGCTCAGAATGGCCTCTGTCGTCGATTCGTGCTTGGGCTGTGATGGGCACCAGGGGCACCGCCGCTCTTCCATCCGACAACTGCGGAACCACGTTTGTCTGCGCCCCTGCGCCATCGATTCGGCTCTCCTCACGGGGAAGGATCGTCTTCACCCCTTCCTGCCTCAGCAGGGCAAGAAACTCCGGCGACATCTCCCGAAGGACTATGACCTCACTAGGGGCCTGGGGCTGATTCATCGGCCGAACGACACATACGATCTCGTACCCTGCCGCACGTCGCCTGGCGATTTCTTCCCAGGCTGCGCGCTCCTCCGGCGACAGCCCTGTCGTAGATGCCCCTCCCGTGGCTGCGACATGGGACATCGGCACGGCAGGTGCCCGATTGACCGGAGCGGAGGGTTTTATTTCCTGCTGGGAAGACGCGTGTTCAGCACTCTGGCTCAAAGCAATCGGCAACGGCAGCCCTGCGGCGAGGGTCACTTCCTCAGGAGAACGTACCAGCTCCTGCGAAGGAATCGGCCGAGCGTCCGCTCCCAGCACCGACGTTTGCTGTCCTTCCCCAGCGGTGTTAGATGCCACGTTGGCCTGCTCTGGTGCGACGCCCTCTGATGCCCGCATCCCGTTGGAAAGTTCCCCGGCCGACCGGGCTGGGACGGGGGAGGGCGTTGCCTGCACCAACGTCGCGGGAGCTACGGTGGCTCCGTCCGTTCGATAGACCATGGCCAGATTGAGCCGATCCAACGAGCGATGAATTTCCCGCAGGGCCAGATAGATTCCTTCATCCAGGGGTGGATCAGCGGCGTTGCACACACCGATGAGGAAGCCTTCGCTGGAAAACAGGCCACCTCCGCTGCGTCCCACCACGGGTGCCCGGGAAGCCTCGATGTTCGCTGGTCCCAAATATTTGTCGATCGCCGTTACCTTCCCCTTCCAAACCGTCGGCGGTTGCCCCTCCCCACACCCCACGGAATAAATCGCATCACCCACCGCCAGCGGATAGCCTGGCGGGGCCACTCGCGCGACAACCACCGGCTGGTTGGGCCGGATACTCAAAAAGCCGATGTCCAGTTTTTCATCATAGTGAATGAGCTGGGCGGGCAGGTTTTGGACAGGCCGCGGGCCAAAAAGATCCACCTGAATCGGCAATTGCCCCTTGCTTTCCCGAAAGAGATGACCACAGGTGATAATCAGGGCTTCGCCTCCTCGGGCATCGATGATTGTGCCCGAGCCGGTCGACCGACCTCGAGGATCTTCAATCCGAATCCGCACCGTCGCGGCAATAAGGTCTTCGTCCGTCGGGGCAGCAAACCGACACTGCGAGTCAAACGGGGGCAACCCTTTCCGCTGAGAACCACCGTCATTGATCGGCGATTGTGGGGGAACCGAGGAATTTCCCGAAGCTGTTCTCGCGATTGTTTCTGAAGGGACCTGTACCGGTATGAATTGAGTCGGCCGTTGCGGCGCCAAACGACACAGCAGCCGAAGCTGATCGAGGCTGGCCGGTCCGACAATTCGGTCCACTTCCCTCCCATTGACGATCATTACAAAAGTCGGCACCGCGTTGATGCGAAAGCGCTGCGCAAGCGCGGGTTCTCGATCAATGTTGACTTTCCGCACGGGGTAACCGGCCCGGTGGAGCTCCTCCACCACGGGCATCATCTGCTGGCATGGACCGCACCAGTCGGCGTAAAAATCCAAAAGGACTGTCTGACCAGCGAGATCATCTGCCCTGACGGGAGGAAATGTCAGCGACCCCACGCACTGTCCCAGGACGAGCAAACCCCAGAGCAGACATCTGTGGCGCGGTGGCCAAAGTATCACAGCGCGCATCGGCAAACCCTCCAGAAAAAGGCGGGAACGCCACCCGCAGGTAAGTTTCGAGGAGGTCGCCACCCTGGCCACCAGGTGAGCAAGTGCGACGCAAAGAGGCCGGCCGATTCCAGGACGGTGCGGACGAGAAAGGCCCGTCCGCCAGCACCTGCCGGCTTGAATGGACGCATCGACCATCCATGGTCACCGGATACTTGTGATCCAGGGCAACCTCCGTGTTCCCTCGACGTGTACGATCCGTCAACTGCTGCCAATGAGTGGGATAGTGCAACGTCTCTCGGCAGAGGCGATGGGGATCATCCCTCCCAGTCCACCCACCGAGAGACACTCATTAAATACCACAAGGCAGTTGGGTGGCAATATCAAATTGGTGCGGCTGCCAAATTGGCAGTGAGCCGACCTCGGTACCGCCATTTCAGCATGACAGCAGCCCACCCACTTCTGTGGGATTCTGGCAAGCAAGAGAGAATTTCACGCCGATCGAAGGCGACAACGAGGTCGCTTGGCAGACGTTGACCGTTGAATGACGGACCTGACAGGCAGGTCCCTCCAACATTTTTTTGGAGAGGCACGCCTGTCGTGCCCGGTGAATAACAGTGGATAATCCAACATCGCGAAGCGGACGTGACGAGCACGTCCCTCCGACATTCTTTCGGAGGGGCACGCTTGTCGTGCCCGGGGAAATGGGAATGGATGATCGAACGTTGCACGGCGGACCCGACAAGCACGTTCCTCCGAGAGGCGGACCCGACAAGCGGGTCCCTCCGAAAGAGACCGGCACAACTCAACACTGGCCCTGGCTTGGGTCAGCGTTTTGTTGTGCCGGTGGGAGTCAGGATTCCCTTGAGTTATGCTCTGCTTCGGTCACGCGGTGTTACCAATTTCCGGTGAGGAGAAGGTACGCGAGGGCCGCCGGATCGACCGACTTTGTGTTTTCCCCTCCCCGTGACTTGGCTTGAACTTTTTCGAAGTTCTGCAATTGGTACATGTAGCTGATCGAACCGAAGTCACCAGATAAGGTCAGGCCAGTACCCGTGGCGACCAGGTTGTCAGCGCCTG